>JAABUN010007526.1_pt1 | contig 11664 bp, 13 predicted proteins | sample 5559311 | NCBI WGS metagenome assembly JAABUN01 (sample SAMN10711877, study PRJNA513370) | rock metagenome | isolation source: Antarctica rocks | place: Antarctica: Victoria Land, Siegfried Peak sud | reverse complement strand
CCGCGCTTGCTGCGGGTGGTCTTCCTGTGAAGACGTTCGGCAGATTACCCGAGCGGCCAAAGGGGGCTGACTGTAAATCAGCTGGCAACGCCTACGGGGGTTCGAATCCCTCATCTGCCACAGCAAGGAAAGGCCCTTTCTTCCCCGGAATCACGCGGAAGTAGGGGTCTTTCGCTTTGTAAGGATCAGGGCTGTGCCAACAATTTTGTCCACACTCACCAGCGACGCACCCTAATCTAGAGCGTCCGAAACGGCGTTCAGGTCCTCATCGAGCAGGTCCGTCCAGCGTCATGGCCGCGGAGGAGGGTGGGTCGGGTGCGTGTGGGCATCGACCCGCTTCCCTTTCTCTTTCCGTACTTTCACCGTCCAATGGGCTAGGCGCGGATCCTTGCCGCCGTGCCTAGATCTCGGCGCATGAGCGTGACGACTTCACTGAGGGCCTGGTCGTAGTCCTCGCAAGCATCTTCGAACAGGCGTTGCCCCTCGTCGGTGGATGAAAGGTCACCACTGAGGATTATTGCAACCCAATACCCGCCCAGCCTCCCTACGGCAGTACCCACAGGAGCCGATGCAACGAGATCCATGCGCACGTCATGGTGTGCCTGCACCGCGGGAAGCGCCTTTTCTGTCGCGTCCTCATTCTGATAAGGGCGTACCCGGAGCGCTGAGTACAGGTCCGCTTGAGTCTTGAGAAAAGCAGCGTACACCCGCACTTTTTCGTCTCTCAACCACTTTCTATGCTCGCGTCTGTCGTTGATGAGGACACCGACGTATCCAGCGACTGCGGTCAGCGCGGCGCCTAGCAAGACGCTCCAGATTTCACCCTTCCAGACAGGCTATTGGTCGGCGGTGAAGTCACCCGCAACGATGTCGCGCTCATGGTTGTCCTGTCCATGGCAACATCCGACCCGAATTCAGGGGAAATGGTGTGAACTACGGTGATGTAGTTCAGCGTTTTCTGGCGTTTTTGGCCTTGACCTTGCCGTTGAGAAGTTTCGAATCCCTGATCTTTCACTCGCCAGTTATGGCGGGGAAATTGGACCCACTGGGATCTCTTCGGAGGTCCCAGTGGGTCTTTTTTTGCGCATTTGCGGGGTAGGTGCTCGTACATGGGAGCGACTCAGCACCGGACTCAGCCGATCTCCAGTCCTCGGGCGGTTCCGCCTCCACACTCGATGCTAATAGGTGTACTCCCAGGCGCTGTCTGTCCAGTAGTCCTCATAGATCAGCGTTCCCGAAGGGTGCTCGACGTCGAGCAGCACCATGCCTTGTGCCTTCTCCCCCGGTCCAATGTCCGAAGGCAGTAAGACCGCATCATCGAGGCAGAAGAGTGTTGCGAAGCTGTCCGTGCCAGCATTCGAAGTGACACCGTCCGGGCCAATCGCCTGGAAGGTATCCGACGACATGCTGAACTGCTGAATGAGATCCGAATTGAGCATGTTCGGGCTGGTTTCGACGGATACTTCTACGGCTACGAAGTGCCCGTTTTCGGGAGCTTCCGCCAAGGTACCCGTGCACGGGACGTCAACGATAATGTTGTCGACGGTGAAGGCAACCAGGTATTCGCCGCTGGCATCTTTGATGCCGGCCAGCTCGCCTACTTGCTTGATGAGATTCCCTCGGGGAGAGGTCTGTACGTTCCCCGGAGGTGCGGCAGCGGGTGAGGGTGCCGCCTGAGTTGGGGCGGGAAGTGGCACCGGTGTCGTCGGTGCCGGTTCCGGCGGACGAGTTGTGGGGGCTGGTGCGGGGCTAGGCGGGCTAGGCGGGGCTGAGGGGGTCGGTGCGACCGTTGTTGGCGCCGGTGAGGGCGTGGCCGATGGTGATGGCGGAGCGGAGGCGGAAGGGGTCTCAACAGCTGTGTTGGCAGGTGCTGACTCGTTGCTACCGCCTGAACACCCAGTTAGGATCAGCGCAATTCCAAGCAACGGTGCAAGGTGCTTTCTCATGATTCCTTAGGAGTCTGTGATGCAGTCCCTGAATCCTACTGCCACCGTGCGCCGGTCGCTCAACCTACTCTTCGGCGTTCCAGGCGTGACTGCGCTGCGAACTGCGGCCACCGGGGGTCCTGTCCACCGCAGACTGTCATTGTGCAACCCTGCGATCACACGGGCACAATATGTGCGTGCAGATCGCGGGCGCCTGTGACGAAACGGGCATCTTGGTACCGTTAGTCAACCTTCGAAAACTCCGCGGGAAAGAGACGATCGTGCACAAGAAGTCATTGACCGCTCTGATGCGCCACCAACTGGAGGCTGCCAGGTCAGCCTCGAGCGGCCGGAGTGCTGTGACGGTCTTCGGTGGGCACGAGCACGTCATGCGCCAGACCATGATCTCGCTGCTCGCCGGCAGGCACTTGAGCGAGCACGAGAATCCGGGCGAAGCGACAATTCAGGTCCTGCAGGGTCGCGTGTGCCTGACAGCTGGCGAAAACTCCTGGAACGGCTCCCCCGGGGATTTACTCATCGTCCCCGATTCGCGGCATGCACTGGAAGCCGTCGAAGATTCCATCGTGCTCCTGACGGTAGCCAAACAGCGGTAACCAAACGACGGTAGCCAAACGCCAGTATCAAAACAGAGGCGAAGACTGTCGTTGCAGGAGGCCGCGGTGCACGCTTCAAGGCGCGTCGCAGCCCTGCGGGACATCGGCCGCGGTCGCGTCAACGAACGGTCGCGTCAACGAACTGTCAGTGGGCTTGCCTACAGTGGTGACCTGACAGCGGAGGAGGCAGCTCATCAGCGACACGACAAGTCCGCGCATTGGCTGGCTGGACAGTCTGCGTGGCGCGGCGATACTTCTCGTCGTCGTGCTGCATGCGGGGGAGGCACTCCTGATGGCCGGTTGGTCCACGGTCGGAGTGGACCAGCTCAATCTCTTCGTCGAACCCTTCAGAATGCCCGTCCTGATGTTCCTGTCCGGCGTCCTGTTGCCGCAGTCGGTGGCGAAACCGTGGCGCGAGTACTTCGCGGGCAAGGCCTCGATGGTGGCCTGGCCCTACCTGGTGTGGTCGCTGATCATCCTGGCCGCGACCGGCAACCTCGACCCGGCAGGGCTGGCGCAGACCTTCTACTATTCGCCCACCTACCTCTGGTACCTCTGGTTCATCCTGGTGTTCTATGCGCTCGCCTACCCGTTGCGGCGGGTCCCGCCGCTGCTCCTGTCAGGGGCGGGGCTGGCGGTGTCCCTCGTCCTGCCGGACGGCAGCCGTCCGGAGACCCTGGCGTTTCTGGCGGCGTTCTTCTTCTTCGGGGCGTGGTGCGCGCAACGGCCGCGGCGCATGGGGCGGGCCCTCACGCGACCGTGGGTGCTGGTTCTCGGGGCCGCGTCGGCTGTCGCCGTCGGCGCGCTGAATGTGCTGGACCAGGATGTCCTCTACCGCGGCGAGTACGCCTGGGGTGTGCTGGGCGGCCTTGGGGTCGCCTGCTGGGTCTTCTCCCGGCTGGGCATGAACCGCGCGACGCGGGCCCTGGAGTTCGTGGGCCGCTACTCGATTGTCTTCTACGTGGCGCATCTGGGACCCATCATGATCACGCTAGCGCTCGCGGACGCCGTCGGACTTGACCACGCCTGGTTCATGTTTCCTGTGCTGCTCATCGTGGGTACCGGTCTGCCGCTCGGTCTAGCCTGGCTCTACTCCACGCAGAACCATCCCTCCGTTGACCTCCTCTTCGAACTGCCAGGCCTGAAGTCCCGCCCGCGTGGCAGGTCAGCCTGGTTCCGGCGGGCGAGGACCTGAGGTCCAACGGCCGCATCAGTACCACTTCGATACCGCATCAGTGCCGTGTCAGTTCCGTCGTCAGGAGGAGGTCCTTCAGCGGTCCCGTCACCTCCCAGCAGTACTCGATCCTGCTGAGCGACCTGATCGCGAAGTCCACGCGATACGTGTCCGGGAAGCAGGTGTGCTCATCGCGGGCCAGCCCGCTCCTGAGATCCAGCGTGCAGAGGAGCCGGCCGTCAGGGAAGCGGATCTCCATGACTCCGGGAGCAGAAACCCGGACCAGGTAGGTGCGGAGGGCGCGTCCCTCGAAGTGGGGCCAGGACACGGTGCCCTCTTCGTCCCACCGCAGGCCCTCGCCGTCGGGCGTGAAGGAGGTGGTCCCGGTGAAGACGCCGGTCATACCGCCGGCGCGATCGAGCAGCCGGCGGTGCGTCGACCACGTCCCGGCCAGAAAGCGAAGGGAATCATCGTCGTCCGTAATCATCGCCGTCACGAGGAGCCCCGCCGTTCGGCATCGGAGGTGGCTTGCACCCGACTACGCGCCTCCGCTCGACCGACCGAGGATCGACGTCGTCGCGCTGTCCCTCGCTCCCGCGTAGTAGCGGTCCAGCACTGCGGTGAACCACGGCTCCTGGGGAGCGGCCTGATCGAAGAGCGTCATCGAGGACTGCAGCTTATGGGCGTCGATGCCGCCTAGCACCGCCACCGGATCGTTGCCGTCCAGGCTGAGGAGGGCATGCACACTCTCCATCAGCCGGGGCCCCAGCACCGGATGCGAGAGGTAGGCGCGAGCCTCGTCGAGTGAGCTGATGGCGTAACGGACCGACGTGGGGCTGCTGCCGAGGCCTGCCACCTGCGGGAAGACGAACCACATCCAGTGGCCCGATTTCTGCCCCCGCCGCAGTTCTGCGAGGGCCTGGTCATAGGTGCCGCCGGCGTCCTGCGCCGCGACGAACCGTGCGAGATCATGAGGGTCGCTCACGTGTACCTCCGGGTAGTGATGGCCGCCGGTGATTCATCCCTAGCGAACAGGCCTGACAGCGAGGCGGGCGGTCGCTAGCGTTAAGGGATGTCGACAATCAATATCACCGAGGCAAGCTTTCCTGAAACCATCGAGGGCAACGACATCGTATTCGTTGACTTTTGGGCCGAGTGGTGCGGACCGTGCAAGCAATTCGCTCCGGTCTACGACGCCGTCTCGCAGCAGCACGAGGAGGTCACCTTCGCGAAGGTGGACACGGAGGCAGAGCAATCGCTCGCCGCCTCCGCGGGGATCACCTCCATCCCGACGCTGATGGCCTTTCGTGACAAGGTGCTCGTATTCTCCCAGCCCGGCGCGCTGAACGCGACGCAGTTCAGCGAACTCGTGGACGCGGTCAAGGGCCTGGACATGAAGGCCGTGCATGAGCAGATTGCGCAGAAGCAGGCGCAGAGCGGCAGCCCATCCGCCGACGCCCAGTAACCGTCCAGAAACCAGAAGCCCCGCACTCCACGAGTGCGGGGCTTCTTCATGGAATCAGGCTGGCTGATCGGAGCGGACGACGTCGACCGGCTTGGCCAGCAGCCCGCTCAAGGATTCACCGAGGTCCTGCACGGCGGGCCCGCGCAGGTGTGCATCCAGGAGTTCCGTGGATTCCCACTGCTCCGTGAGGACGATCCGGTCCTCCTGAGCGTCCGTCATCTCATACCGAGTGCAGCCCGGCTCCTGCACCACCTGCTCGATGGCCAGGCCGAGGGCGAGCTTCACGCGGAAGAACTCGCCGTCGAGCGGGATGAATACTGCGGTAACGTCCACGGGTTTACTCATTCACCAAGCCTAACCGCAGGGGCCGACGTCGAACGCGTCACCGCCGCCGGTGGTCCTCCGGAGACAGCCGCGGTCCGAAGCTCGGCTTGCGGAACCCGCTGGAGTAGAGGGACCGCACCACGCGCTGGCGCTGGCCCTTCCACGGCGTGAGGAGCTCGATCATTCCGGCGTCGTCGGTCCGTTTGCCCGTGAGCGCCGCGCCGACATAGGCGGCGAGGTGGTAGTCGCCGACAGAGATGGAGTCGGGGCAGCCGTGGGTGCGTTGTACCACTTCCGCGACGGTCCAGCCGCCGATGCCCGGAACGGACCGCAGCCCGGCCCGGACTGCGTCGATGCCCGGGAGGGAGGCCAACCGTTCCAGTCCGCTCGCAACGAGCGCGGCCTTCAGGACAGTGGCGGAGCGCTGGGAGTCCACCCCGGCCTTATGCCAGTCCCAGGACGGGACGCGCCGCCATTGATCGGCGGTCGGGGGGAGGCGGAGCGCGGCGGGCGCGAACTCGCCCGCGCCCTGGGCAGGATCTCCGTAGCGGGTCAGGAGGTAGCGCCAGGCGCGCTTGGCTTCGATGCCGGTGACCTTCTGTTCGAGGATCACCCGGGCCACCGTGTCGAGCATCCTGCCCGACGCCGGGAGGCGCAGCCCCGGATTCAGGTACCGGCCCTTGCGGGCGAGTTCCGGGAGGGAAGCGCGGAAGTCAGCGCTGTCGAATGCGCTCCAGTCGTCGTCCGCCCCGAGCAGCCGGGGGACGGTCTCGAGCGCCCTGGCCGCGCCCGGCCCCCACGCGGTGGCCTGGACGCGGCTGTCGTTCAACGAACCACGCTGGCGGAGCGCCAGCGTCACCGGCCCGTCGACCGTCCGGAAGGCGAGCCAGTGATCAGTTCCGTGCACGATGAGCGAGGGGTCGTGGGCACCGCATTGCAGCGACCGGACCGTCCCGGCCAGACAGTAAGGACCCTCGGGTATCCACTCCGTGGCCTCCGCGCCCGAGGGCACGACGGCTGGGGCGATGGTCATGCGTTCATCGTGCCACGGAGGTCCGGCCGGCCAGGGAGTCGACGGCGTGTCCCCAGTTTGTGGAGAGCGGGGAGTAGCATCGTGCCTTCGGATCCGACGTTGTGAGGAACAACAAATGGCAGAGGTCAGCAGGCAGACGGCGGCGACGGCGGTGCAGCCGGTCTGCGCCGGGGCCTGGACGCTGCATCCCACCAGGGGCGTGGTGCGGCGCGCGCTCGTCCTCCTGTGCCTGGGACTGGTGGGGGGCGGCTGCGCTGGCACGGCTCCCGAGGGACCGACGTCGGTCAGGGCACCGGAGGCTCCATCCCCGGCCACGACGCCAACCGCTTCTTTCCCGACGGCTGAGATCAGTCCCTCCAGCCAGGTCTGTGCGGACTGTCTCGGAATCGTCCTCACCGGAGACCTCCTGGTACACCCCGAACTGTGGGAGCAGGCCGCGGCGGACGCGGCGGTGACCGGCAGGGCCCCGCTTGATTTCGAGCCGCTCCTAGCCGGCCAGCGTCCCTACCTTTCGGCAGGCGACCTCGGGATCTGTCATCTCGAAACTCCGGTGGCCGATCCGGGCGGGCCCTTCACCGGCTACCCGCAGTTCAACGTCCCGCCGCAGATCCTTAACGCCGCGAAGGACGTCGGGTACGACGCCTGCACCACGGCGAGCAACCACACCATGGACAGCGGTGGGGAGGGCGTCGAGCGGACCCTCGCGGCGCTCGACGCGGCGGGCCTGAAACATACCGGGTCCTACGCGAGTGCCGCCGATGCGGAAGAGATCCTGATCCTCGACCTGCCGGAAGCACAGGTGGCAGTCATCCAGGCGACCTACGGTCTGAACGGGATGGCGGCCGACTATCCCTGGCGCGTGGACATGCTGGACGCTGACGCGATGATCGCCAAGGCGAGGTCCGCCAGGGCCCAGGGCGCCGACGTCGTTGTCGCTGCGCTGCACGCCGGGGACGAGTACGCTTCCGTCCCGAATGCTCAGCAGACGGAGGTCGCCCACGCGCTCGCCGACAGCGGCGCGGTGGACTTCATCTTTGGGCACCACACCCATTCCGTCCTGCCCGTCGAGAAGTACAGCGATACCTGGATCGTCTATGGCCTGGGCAACGGGGTGACGGAATTGTCGCCCGTGCACGAGGTCAACAACGAAGGGCTGATGGTGCGTGCCCGCTTCAGTCGGAACGACGCCGGTGACTGGTCCGTCTCCGGGCTGGATTGGCTTCCGTCGCTGATCGTGGCCGAGCCGTACCGGTGGTGTTCCTTGGCCCCGGATCAGCCCGCAGGTGCGTGCTCGACGCCCGAGCACGAAGCAGCTGTGCGGGAGCGCACCCGACACGTGGTCGAGTCCCTCGGCGCCGCCGAAGCGGGAGCCCGACAGTGGGAGCTTTCCGCCAACCGGTAGGCCCGGCCCGCGGCGGCGCGCGATCATCCCGTCGGGGCTCCGCCGCGTCCTGCGGCGTAACGCCGGCACGGAAGTGGGGGCGCCAACCGGTAGCGTTGGGGTCATGAAGTACGCCAATTCCATCGTCGACCTGATCGGCAACACCCCGCTGGTCAAACTCAACTCCGTCACCGACGGCATCGCAGCCACCGTCCTCGCAAAGGTCGAATACCTTAACCCGGGCGGATCGGTAAAGGACCGCATCGCAGCAAAGATCATCGACGCCGCGGAGGCCGAGGGCAAGATCAAACCCGGCGGCACCATTGTCGAACCGACCTCCGGGAACACCGGCGTCGGCCTCGCCCTCGTCGCACAGCAGCGCGGCTACAAGTGCGTCTTCGTGGTACCCGACAAGGTGGGCGAGGACAAGCGCAACGTCCTCAAGGCGTACGGAGCCGAGGTCGTCGTCACCCTGACATCGGTCGCCCCCGACAGCCCGGACTCCTACTACGGCGTCTCCGACCGCCTGGTGCGCGAGATCCCCGGTGCGTACAAGCCCGACCAGTTCTCGAACCCGAACGGGCCCCTGAGCCACTACGAGACCACCGGGCCCGAAATCTGGAATGACACCGACGGCAAGCTGACCCACTTCGTCACGGGCGTCGGTACCGGTGGCACCATCACCGGTACCGGCCGCTATCTCAAGGAGATGTCCGCCGACCGCGAGGGCGGCCCCGTGCGCATCATCGGCGCCGACCCTGACGGCTCCGTCTACTCCGGCGGCACCGGACGTCCCTACTTCGTGGAGGGCGTCGGCGAGGACATGTGGCCCGCTTCCTACGATCCCTCCGTCCCGGACGAGATCCACGCCGTCACCGACGCCGAGAGCTTCGAAATGACGCGTCGCCTGGCTCGTGAAGAGGGCCTGCTGGTGGGCGGGTCCTGCGGCATGGCGGTCGTCGCCGCCCTCCGCGTCGCGAAGGACCTGACGGCCGAGGACGTCGTCGTCGTCCTCCTGCCGGACGGCGGCCGGGGCTATCTCGGCAAGATCTTCAACGACGACTGGATGAAGTCCTACGGTTTCATGAACGGCGACGACGAGAGCGGCGACGACGCGAATGTGGGGAAGGTACTGCGTGCCAAGAACGGCTCCCTGCCGGACCTCGTCTATACGCACCCCACCGGGAGCGTGCGCGACGTGATCTCGATCATGGCCGAGCACGGCGTCTCCAGCATCCCGGTGCTGTCGCAGGAGCCGCCCGTGAAGATGGGTGAGGTGCTGGGCTCGGTGGACGAGCGCTCGCTCACGGCCAAGATCTTCCGGGGGGAGGCGAAGCTGACGGATGAGATCTCCGAGCACATGAACGCGAAGCTGCCCCTCATCGGGTCGCTCGAATCCATCGGCGCGGCACGCGAGCGGCTCGAGCACAACGACACGCTGATGGTGACGTCGGTTGGATCTCCGGTGGGAATTCTGACGCGCCATGACGTGCTGACCTACATGAGCAAGTGACACCACTTTTCGAATTCCAGGAGCACCGTGACGCACTCTAACGCCCAGGGCTTCAATACCCGGGCAATCCACGCAGGCCAGACCCCCGATGCGATCACGGGGGCGGTGATCCCGCCGCTGTACCAGACCACTACCTTCGCGCAGGACGGCATCGGCAAGCTGCGCAACGGTTACGAGTACGGCCGCGGCACCAACCCGACCCGCGACGCGCTGCAGACGCAGATCGCCGCCCTGGAGGGTGGAAAGCACGCCTTCAGCTTCTCCTCCGGTCTGGCAGCCGAGGACGCGCTCATTCGCGGCGCGCTGGCTCCCGGCGACCACATCGTCCTGGGGAATGACGCGTACGGCGGAACCTACCGCCTGATCGACCGCGTTCTGTCCCAGTGGGGGATCACCAACACGGCTGTGGACATGGCGGACACCGCGGCGGTCCGGGCTGCCATCGCGGCACACAACACCAAGATGGTGTGGGTCGAGACCCCGTCGAACCCGATGATGAAGATCACCGACATCGCCGCGACCGCCCAGCTCGCGCACGACGCCGGTGCCCTCCTCGTCGTCGACAATACGTTCGCCTCGCCGTACCTGCAGCAGCCGCTCATGTTCGGGGCGGACGTCGTCGTGCATTCGACGACCAAGTATATCGGCGGGCACTCGGACGCCAGCGGCGGGGCCGTCGTCGTGAACGATGACGAGCTCGCCGAGAAGGTCGGCTTCGTGCAGTTCGCCGTCGGCGCCGTGTCCGCGCCGATGGAAGCGTGGCTCACCACGCGCGGGCTCAAGACCCTCGGGGTCCGCATGGACCGGCATTCCTCGAATGCGACGGCGATTGCGCGCTGGCTGCAGGAGCAGGACGAGGTCGAGCGCGTGTACTATCCCGGCCTGCCCGAGCACCCCGGCCATGATCTCGCGGCGGCCCAGATGAAGGACTTCGGCGGCATGATCTCCGTGATGTTCAAGGGCGGGGCGCAGGCTGCCAGGAAGGTCGCCGAGTCCACGGACGTCTTCATCCTGGCGGAATCTCTCGGCGGCATCGAGTCGCTGATGAACTACCCGTCGGACATGACGCACGCCTCGGTCAAGGGCACGGAACTTGCGGTTCCCGAGAACCTCATCCGATTGTCGGTCGGCATCGAGGATGTCGAGGACCTCATCGGCGACCTCGAGCGGGCGATGGAGTCGCTGCGCTGATCGATCCCTGCTGCCGGGTACCGGGTTCCGGGCCGAGGACACGTCGTCGTTCCTGATTTCTGAGCCCAGACAGGCTTCAGCGGCGTGTCGTGGACCGCCGCGCCGGGTGCGCAGAGCCGGGGGAACGCCGCCCCGGGTTTGGGCCGCCGCGCCGGGTGCGCAGAGCCGGGGGAACGCCGCCCCGGGTTTGGGCCGCCGCGCCGGGTGCGCAGAGCCGGGGGAACGCCGCCCCGGGTTTGGGCCGCCGCGCCGGGAGTGCGGAGTTTCAGCCGTTACCGGGAGCCGGGTAGCCGGAAACGCTTCTTTGCCTTCGGCTGGGTCAGCTGGAAGTAGTCGCTGCTCTGCGGCAGCCAGATCAGCAGCACCGCCACCAGCATCGCCCCGGCGATCAGGGAAAGCCCCGGCGTTCCTCGGACCAAGATTGGCGCCCCCACGATGATGCCGATGGTGCTCAGCAGCTCACGGGCACTCCTCCTGCCCCGACGCAATGGAAGCAGGAGGAGCAGTTGCAGGATGGCCAGTACCCCGAAGAGCACGCCGAGCCCGATGAAGCCCGCGCGATCGAGGTCCTGCACCACGGCGGAGGTGATGAAGGTGCCGGCCGCGATGAGCAGCAGCACCGCGATCACGAGCCAGAGGACGATCGCGGCGCGGAGCGTGAACGGGCGTGGGGGCAAAGCGACCCTGGACTTCACCGGGAAGCCGCCAGGCTCCGCGGAGCGACGGTGCCGCTACGCGTGTCGGTGTCGTAGGAGTAGACCTCGGTGCCGCCGATCCACACCTGCAGAGCACGCTGCATGACATCGAGCGGATCGCCGCTCCACAGGACCAGGTCCGCGTCCTTGCCAACGGCGAGCGAGCCCAGACGATCCGCGAGGCCGAGGACCTTCGCCGGATTGATGGTGATGGAGCGCAGCGCGGTTTCCCGGTCGAGGCCCTCCTTGATCGCCAATGTGGCCTGGTGCACCAGGAAGTTGATCGGGATCACCGGGTGATCGGTGATGATCGAGATCTCGACGCCGGCCTTCGCGAGCTTGCCCGGAT
>JAABUN010007525.1_pt1 | contig 11667 bp, 13 predicted proteins | sample 5559311 | NCBI WGS metagenome assembly JAABUN01 (sample SAMN10711877, study PRJNA513370) | rock metagenome | isolation source: Antarctica rocks | place: Antarctica: Victoria Land, Siegfried Peak sud | reverse complement strand
AGCGACTTTCGCGAGCCGGGGAATATCAAGCAATTGTCCAGAGCGATAAAGGACGGATGGCAGCAGGACAAGTACCGTCTGATCGGTGATGGCGTCGACGATGTCATCTTCAGAAATCGTGCGCCCGTCACGACTCTCGACCTGTACGAGATCACCATCAGGATCACCTCCGCGAAGGCGGATCTGGGTTTGGAGTGCGTAGAGATCCGATGGAAAATCGAGCCCGGTGGCGAGGATCTGGCGCCGTTCACCTTCCGGTCGATAGAAGGTGCCGACCATCTGATGAAGGTTGACCGTGGTTGTGCCGGTCACGACCACGGATGATGGCGTCGCGCCGACCATCGCCGCCATTCTGGTGCCAAGCGTCTCACCGAGCGTGAACCATGGCGGATCGGCTGCAAGCCATCCATCAATGCCGCGCGTCTTCCATGATTCAAGCGCGGCGAGGACGGCGATTTCGGCGTCGCGAGAAAGCAAACCAAGCGAATTGCCATCGAGATAGGCGACGCCCGGCGGCGTATAGAAGCGATCGCGGTACTGCGCGAGCGGATCGGCGGCATCGAGCGCCCTTGCATGCGCTTCACTGAATGAGTCAGGCGGATCGGAATCGGACATCGTTGGTCTCCAGATGTGCTGCCTTCGTGAATGACCTGTCATGAACATGATGCACGATCCGGGACGCATGAGCGACCGGCAGGCGAATTTGCACATGTGGGTGTGATTTAATCCACCTGCGTTTTAATACGAAATGCCCGGAGCTCCGGGCATTTCGGTCAGATTACATCGCAGAACCGTCATTTCAACCTGCGATTTAATCAGTCTTATGTCTCATCACCGCGCGTTCCTGAATCGGAACCGGAGATGGGTCACGCCCGCGACCTGCGTCCCACCCGTGAATTCGAGCTCGCGTGGCGAGACGCCCAGATGATCGAAGAGCCGGACGCCACCACCCAGGAAGACGGGGCGAGGTGCAGGTGAAGTTCGTGGATCAGTCCGGCTTTCAGGAGTGCCTGTGCGGCGTCGGCGGCGACCCAGGGGTAGCGGCCGTCACCGAGCCACCATGCAGGCCTCAGGAGAAGTCTGCTTCGGTGATGCCATCTGCATGGCCGGCCGGCCACTCCACCAACTCGATCCGGTAACCGTCCGGGTCGGTGAGCCACGACGTTTTGGGGCCGTCGGGGCCGGCTGGGTACTGAAGGGATCCCGGTTCCAGGCCGGCATCGGTCAGGATCTCCAGGGTGGCGGAAAGCGTGTCCACCTGTATGGCGAGGTGGTCGAAACCGCTGCCTACCTCGACGCGGCCGTCGCCGGGACGGTGGACCAGCTCGAGCGTGGCGACCGGTTCACCGGAGAACTTGAGAATGACGAGGCGAGCCCCGTCGTCGAGTGCGACCTGACCTACCTCGATGTAGCCCAGAGCGGAATAGAAGGCGAGCGAGCGGTTCAGATTGGTGACCCGGTAAGCGACGTAGAGTGTTTTCATGCTGCCTCGCGGGGTAGGTTGGTCTCCAGGGATTGCCTGTTGATTTCGGAGTGCCCGTCGCGGAGGCGATGCCCGTTGATTCCGAATGGGTGGCCGAGCCGCTCCGGTTCTCGAAACTGCAACGGTGGATTGCGGCAGTGAGCCAGAAGACGCTGACGCAGCCCCTGAGGACGCTGGAGCAAGACGGACTGATGAGTCGCGAACGGTGACGCCGACCGTCCCAGTGGCGGTCCACTACCATCTCATGTTCATGGATTCCACGCTCCTTGCCGACATCAGCCCCTCCGAGGAGCTGGGAGCCCCTACAACGAGATGGAGGAAGCACTGCGCCGCTACGACTCCGCCTTGTTCCAAGGCCATAGCTCAAGATCATTTCAGGACGCGATAGGTCAGATGGGTTACACCGGAGTTCACCGCGACCGACGTGCATTCGAGTTGGATCGCGTCGGACAGTTCGTGGAAGAACGGGTGCCCGCCGCCGAGCAGCACCGGTCGCACGTTGATCATGATCTCGTCTAGCAGCCCGGCCTTCAGCGCCTCGGTGGTGGTCACGCCACCCATCAGCGCGACGTCCTTGCCGGCTTCCTCGGCGACGGCGATCGCCTGTTGGATCGCGGACTCGATCCCGTCGGTGACGATGGTCTGCCGCGGGTCGGCGTCGGGGATCGGCTCGTGGCTGAGCACGAACAGCTTCGCGTTCGGGTGTGGCCCGGCGCCGCCCCAGCGGTCGGCGTGTTCGTAGGTTGTCCGGCCAGACACGACGGCGCCGGTCCGGGAGGTGGCGAGGTCGAGAACCGACGCATTCTGTGGTGTCATCCTCCTCCATCGATTCTCCTTGCTCCGATAGTGGTCGGGGGAGAACCAGTCGAAGATCTGGCCGCCGTCGCCGAGCCCGGCTCCGGGGCGAGCTCCTCTGCCGGAGACGTAGCCGTCAACCGATGCCGACAACATGCTGAAGACGAGTGCCATGGTCCAGTTCCTCCGAGAAGATGATCAAGGTCAACCTGCAATACGACTGACTTCCATCCTGAAGACGTGCCTGCCGGCGGCGTGCGGGCGACCATCGGGCCGGCATGTCCCGAGGAAGAATGAGGTTTCTCATTTCCATGGGTGTGCGATCGGACATGTATCCTCCTCCGGCGATCGATGCCTCGGCCTGGGTCACGAATCCCGCACCGTCCGATAACTCAGGTGCTTGAAGCAGGGTATCTCCAAGATTCTGGTTTGTTCCAGCTCGATGTGGTCGATGCCAAGCTGGTCGAACAGGTGGGTGTCACCGCCGAGCAACACGGGCACCACATGGAGATGGATTTCGTCGACAAGTCCCACCTTGAGAAACTGCTGGGCGACGGTCGCGCCATGCAGGCCGATGTTCTTGTCGCGTGCCACCTCTCTGGCTTTCGCGAAGGCGCTCTCGACTCCGTCGCTCACGAACGTGAATGGAGTCTTGCCCTTGGTGACCTGCTCCCGCACATCATACGTGAGCACGAACACCGGCCAGTCGAAGGCGGTACCATCGGGCGCGACCCAGCCGTCCGGGTTGGCGATAATGTCGAGCGACTTCCGGCCCATGACCACCGCGCCGGTTGACCTGAACGCGTCACTGAACAGTTCATCCCATGCCGCGTTCATGCCACTAGACGCTTCGCCTCCCGGCGCTTCGGCCATCATCCACGCGAAGATGCGCTCGCCGCCCTCACCCAGCGGAATGCCGGGGCTAGGGTTCGGCCCGGTGATGAATCCGTCGAGTGAGACCGACTTGTCCACTGCAACCTTACCCATGCGTGTTCCTCTCGTCGTAACTGGCGATGCATTGGTTTGCTATGCCCTGGTTCGCCGCGTCAGGTTTCGATGGGGTGCTCCTACGCCGCGAGGGCGGCACTGGTTTGGACGTTACAATTGGCGTCACCGTTTCATGACGTTTCTATGTATTGACCCTGGTCATGGTTGTCTTGTAGCCACCATCCGGATACACCCACTCACCGGTGTTCTCGTTGTCATCGTCGCTGAACGTGCCCTTGAAGTAGGAGGGGGAGCCCTTTTCGCCACCCCAAATGGTCAGCGTGTCGTCGTCCATCTCGTACACGTAGTCGAGGGTGTTCCCAGCGCTATCGTAGGCGCGCGACTTCATGTCTTCACTGGGCCCTTCTCCGAAAGGTCGCAGATGCCCAATGAGTTCAATGGCTTTAACGTCATGGCCAAAAAGCGTCATGTTTACATGCTGGATAAGGAAGAAGCCGCCTTCCATCCATTCGTACGTCACCGTCCCCACGGTGTCTCCGCTTAATTTCCAGCTGCCCACGAGTCGGTCGAGAGCCTTGATATCAGCGGCAGGAGTTGGTGTTGGGGGCATAGGCTGGATATCGGTATTGTTTTTCATACATTTCTCCTCTGCTTCGGCGCTGCACTGACGTCATTCGTGGGTCGGGTGCTCCTGCAAGACCCAGCCGTTACCGTCGGGATCGCTGAAGAAGACGAACGAGTTCCAGTCTCCACCTTTGCCGTCGATCCAGATGCCGTTCTCCATGTGCTGAACCGGTCCCGGCTTGACGCCACGCTCGACGAGCTGATTATGGGCAGCCTCGATGTCGTCGACGATCAGCTGCAAGCCTTCCAGCATGCCAGGCGGGACCTTGGTCAGTCCTGTGTTCAGGTGGATCGAGCAGCCGGAGCCGGACGGTGTGAGCTGGACGAGCCGAACCTCGCCGCCGATCTGGGTGTCGAGGTCGACGACGAAACCGAGTTGTTCGCTGTAGAAGCGCTTCGCGCGGTCAACGTCGGTGACCGGAATCGGTACCACTTCGAGCTTCCAATCCATGATCCTTCGTCCTTTCTCGCTATCGGCGATCGATCGTCGGAGGCGAATGTGCCGGAGTGCAATGCCCTGAGATTGCGGTTTACGCCGGGGGATGAGATCGGCGCCCTACCGCGCATCAGCTCACCGGAGCCTGTTCGGCAACCAGTTCGTCGAGCCGTTCATAGCCTTCGCTGACTCCGGTTTCCATGCCACTCTCTAACATGCCGTCCCGATCCTCGACGGATTGGAACACCGAAACCGAACGCAAGTGGGTTCGTCCTCCAATGTCTTCGAACGAGAGCGAGTCCAGGGAGACATGTCCGGGAAAACCCTCGAACTCAAAGGTCTGGACGATGCCGTCCGGCGATGGAGTTCCATGGAAAACGCCATGGAAGCCGAACTCGCTGCCATCGACATCCCGGTGAATGTAGCGCCAGATGCCCCCATTCCGAACGTCGTAGCGATCGACGGTCATGGTCAACCGGCGTGGGCCGAGCCATTTCACGAGGAGTTCCGGATCGACATGGGCTCGGAAAACGAGGTCGCGCGGTGCATCGAATTCCCTGATCGTAACGATCTGCGGCACACCGGGTTCTGCAATAATTTGGGTCTTGGGCATATTGCATTCCTTTTCAAGGAAGGAGATCGCATCCAGCCACGGTGCGGTCAGTCTGTCGGAGAATCCTGGCGATCGTCCTGCAGGGCAACAAGCAACGCATCGAGCCGGTCGTGGCTTTCGTCCCAATACGCCTGGTAGCTGGCTAACCACGTGGTCGCCTCCCGGAGCGGTTCAGCCTCGAGATGACTGAGACGGGCGGTCGCCCGGCGCTTGCGCGAAATGAGGCCAGCTTGCTCGAGCACCTTCAGATGCCGGGAAATGGCTGGCTGCGACACGTCGAAGGGCGCAGCAAGTTCTGAAACATTCGCATCCCCCTCCGTCAGCTGCGTGAGGATCGCGCGACGGATGGGATCGGCGAGCGCGCCGAAGATGGCACTAAGCTGGTCAACAGACATCCGAATGTCTTTTCATAACTAATCCTTTCTATAACTATGATGTTATATATAAGGCATAGGGGCGGCAGTGTCAAGTCCTCGAAGAAATCTGGTCACCGCTCGGGACGATACACAAAATAGGGAGACGAGGGGCGGTCCATGTTCTGACCATTCGGGTGACCAGGTAATGTACCGGGATGCAATCATGTCGCGGTGCCTTGATGGGCGATCGGCTGGCTGCATCGCGATCGCCCGTTTGAACCTGATCGTTCATCGTCGATCTCGACACGAGCGTTCCAACACGTGTGAGGAAGTTCCCAACGTGCCGCTCACCAGAGAATATGAACCGAGCCATCCGACATGATGTAGTGGATGTCGTCCGGATTGTCATCGACGAGCCACAGCATCGTGGCTCCAAGAGCCTCCAGGCGCACCCGCTCCTCGCCACGCGTTCGGCCTTCCGGGCGAATATCGATGCACCATTGATGGTCAAGATCCTCCATATCCGGTGATGCGATCTGTGAAGTGGTTGTGGTTGGCAGTTGCAGCGAAGAAAGGATTGCATGTGACAGGGAGCACGATCATGAAGACGGACGATATAACGACGGCTGCACGGCTCTCTGCCGCGCTGCTCCGATCCGCGTTGGATGCAGATTGGGATACAAAGGCAAAGGATCTCGACTGGTCGTGCCGGCGGACGCTCGACCACATCATCGACACGATGCTGCTCTACGCCAGCGCGGTCGCGATCCGCGCCACCGGGCGATCGCACTGGATACCTCCGCGCAACGGTGATCCGGGCGCCGCGATCAGCGAGTTGCCGGCAACGCTGGAGTCGTCAGCGGTGATCCTCGAGATGGTCTGCGCAGCATCGCCACCTCCGGTCCGCGCGTTTCATCCTTCCGGTCTCTCGGATGCGGATGGTTTCCGGGCGATGGCCTGCTCGGAGATCCTGACGCACACGGACGATATCGCTCGGGGGCTCGGCCTGGATTGGCGGCCCCCCGACGACATCTGCGAGCGGATCCTGCGGCGGGTCTTCCCTTGGGCTCCGGATGCGGCCGAATGCTCCAATCGCTGGGACGTAGTGCGTTGGTGCTGTGGACGCGCAGCGTTGCCGACTCGTGCGCGGCTCAACGAAAAATGGTGGTGGCATGCCGCGCCGATCGTCGAGTGGGATGGCACCCGCAAACAACGCAGTGCACCGCCAGCCTGGACGTGAAGGAAAGCCAAGCCAATGTCCTCCAACCCACACGTGATCCATGGAAAACTCGTGCGGGACCGGATCCCGGAGATCATCGGCGGTTCAGGCCAGACGGCGGTGGTGCGGACACTTTCGCCCGATGCCTACCGTAACGCGTTGGTCGTCAAACTGCGCGAGGAACTCGACGAGTTCGTTGCCAGTCAGGACATCGCAGAACTTGTCGATCTGGTGGAGGTCATACAGGCCATCGTCGAAGACCGTCGGATCGATTGGCAGGAATTTGAGGCGCTGCGAGCCAGGAAGCGGGGGGAACGAGGGGGCTTTCGGGATCACGTCTGGCTGGAATCTGTCGAACATCAGGAATAACCGGTAACGACATCCGCATCATGGCGGACACCGCAATGATGTCTCGAATGGACCTCATTGCGGTTCGAGGTAGAGGTCGAGGACCTCAGGCATACGACCAGCCTGCGGCTTCATCCGTGACCCGCATCACGCGTGTGTCCTTCACCTGGAAGACGTTGTACATGCCCATGAAGGCGTGGGGCTCGCCGGACACTTTGTCCGGGAAGAAGCAGAGGGCGGCATACGTCCCCGGTTCCAGCGTGACCGATTGCCACATAGTGGTGTTCCTAGATTGCGACGCCGTGCCGAAGACAGGCATGAAATCCTTGTCCGGATCGATGCCGGATGCGGCGGGAGTCCCCGTCATTTCCGCCTCAAGCGCGGCTTTAAGGTCATCCCTAGTGAGTCCGTCCGGTCCTTTCTGTAATTCGAGGAAGTGCGGCTGCTCGCCCGCGTTGTCGATCCTGATGATGTTGTTCCCGGCGGTCAGCGGACCATCGGTGAGATCGATCGCAAAATCATCGAACGTGACCGTTGCATTCACCTTTAGTTCGGGAAGACTGGCCGGCATCTCCCCGGTCACCTTGAAGACGAGTGGCTTCTGGGACGCTGCCGGGTCTTCGCCCCACACGACCCAGTCACCTGGCGGCAGATCGAGCACGGCCTGATTTGCCTGTCCCGGTATGACCCAAACGCCACCTGCAAACAGAAACTCGTAGATGGCGGCAGGTGGCGGACCGGAATCGTCACCACCCGATGCCGGAGTTCCACTTGCAGGTGACGCCTGACCACCTTGGAGGATGTTCAGGACGTCATCTACGGACATGCCGGTCGGCTGCAGGAATCCAACGGCTGTCTCCGGCTCACCTGTCGCCGTGATGAGGTAGCGACCAGCCTTCAGCGAGGCGGGGATGCCATCGTATCCCGTTTTCGTCACCGTGATCTTGAGCTCGGGGAGCCCAAGCTGGTCGAGTCCGGCCGCCGGGGTTCCCGCCTGGGCAGCAACCTGCCGCGTGAGCACCGGAATCGAGAGGGCGATGGCGAGTGTGGAGGCCACGAAGGTACGCCGGGTAATCGAGTGCGACATGGATGCGTTCCTTTCAGGGAAGATAGTTTCTGTCACGAAAAGTGGTACAGAAAACGGGAACCAGGACGCCCAGATTCCCGTTTCTGCAAGGAACTTCATATCGACCGTTGATACCGATACGCTGTCCGGGTAGATGCTACTTCGCCACGACGAAGACGTCGTACATGCCCATCGCAGCGTGCGGCATGCCGGACGCCTTGTCCGGGAAGAAGCAGAGCGCGGCATACGTCCCAGGTTCGAGATTGAACGAGGTCCAGGTCGTGACACCTGCCGACTGATCGCCCACATACGCGACCGGCACGAGATCCGTATCGGGATTGAGGCCACCTGCAACAGGGGTGCCCGTCATTTCGGCCTCAAGCGCCAGTTTGACCTGATCTCTCGTCATGCTGTCCGGTCCTTTCATGAGCAACAGCTCATGTGGCTGATCACCGGCGTTGTCAATCCTGACGATGTTCTCACCGCTTTTCAATTCCCCGGCGGTGATCCCGATCGAGAAATCCCGATACGTGATCGTTGCAGTGGATTCCGGCTCGACCAGCTTGGCTGGCATCGTACCTGTCACCTTGAACTCGATGGGCGGTGTCGTGAGGTCTCTCGCACCAGCGAGCCAGTCCCCCGGCGTGAGATCAATGATGATCTCACTTGGTTGCCCCGGGATCACGGAAACGCCACCCGGGAGCAGTGCATCGTAGAACCAGGCTGGCGGTCCACTGTCGGAGCCGGGAGTGGCGGAGGAATTCTGCTCCGCCTCGACACTCTTCAAGGTAATCCCGGCGGGAAGCTGAAGGATCGTGAGACTGAATTCGGATTCGCCGGTCGAGTCGCCCTGCGTGTTGACGTTGAGAAGATAGCGACCCGCCGGTAGCGATGCGGGCATGCCCGTCACGCTGTCCGCCGTGACTGACACGTTGATCTCGGGCAGACCAAGCTGATCGAGGCCTGAAGCCGCCAGTGTCCCTTGTGTTCCTGGCGTTCCTGCCTGGGCAGCAACTTCCCGCGTGAGAACCGGAATCAAGAGCGCCGCCGCCATAGTCGACGCGATGAAGGTACGACGGGTAATGGGCTGAGACATGGGTACGTTCCTTTCAGGGAAGATGGTTTCTGTGACAGGACTGGTTCGCACCATCCACCCCGGCCGGCGCCGGTCAGGATGGTTGGTGTCTATTCATCTTGGGCTGGCGGGAGTGACGGGGCATCGTGTGATTGACGTATTTCAACCCACGACGAACCGCCTGATCGCCTACGTCAATTGACGTAGGCGATCAGGCAATCAGGCGGCAACCCCGATCGACGAGTAACCGAACCGGGAACGCTAGACGATGCCGGTGCGCAGGGCGTGGGCGACGGCGGCGGCGCGACTGGTGACGCCCAGTTTGCCAAGGATATTGGTGACATGGGTCGACGCCGTGCGTGGGCTGATAAACAGCGTGGCCGCAATTTCCCTGGTGGACTGGCCTGCCAGGAGCAAACGCAACACGTCACGCTCCCGCTCGGTCAAGTGATGCGGGTCGCTCAGCACGTCGCCGGCCGTTGGCGGCAGGGAATTGGCGCGCGCGACGAGACGTCGCGCGATGATGGCGATGCGCCCGGCCGCTGATTGAACATCAAGCTGCTGACCAGCCTCACGAGCCGCCTCGAAGGTGACAGGACCAAGCGCCGCGCGGGCTGCCGAATGGCCCTGTTCATTTTCGGTCTGAAGCGATGCCCGGACGGGCGCGTCGATCGCCCGGCGAATGGATTCGGCGGCACCGAAGAGCTCGGCCGCTTCCGGGAAAGCGCAACAGCGGACGGCGACGTTCGCCAGCAATTCGATATTCTCGACCACGCTGGACGCATCACCGATGGCGGCCAGGGTGAGCGTACTTCCGGCGAGCATGCGTGCGGCCTCTGCACATTCACCTTTGGCCCAGGCCACTCTGGCCACGCTCGTGAGGACGATTGCTTCGCTCCGGGGGTCGCCGAATTCACGGAAGAGCGTGAGGGCCTCGGCATAGAACTCTCTGGCGGCTACGGAGTCATCGTATCGATACCAGACCTCCCCAAGATTGGTGAGTGTAAAGAACATCGAGCGCTTGTCTCCCAACTGACGTTGGAGGGTCAGCGTGCGCGTGAGCAACTCCCGGGCGCGCTCCAGATCCCCACGATCGAGTATCAGCGCGCCGAGATTGCCGGCGATCATTGCCTCCCCCCGTACATCGCCCATCCCCCTCAGGATCCTGATGCCCTCGGTCCAGCACACCTCACATTGGTCATAATTTGCCTGGAAATAATGAACGTTTCCCATGTTGCCGAGCGCGACTGCGATCTCATGGTCATCACCGGCATCCTCAGAGAGCGATTTTGCGCGTGTGTGCAGGGCAAGCGCTCGTGGATACTCGCTGCGATCGAGAGCAATCGTGCCCATTCCGACCACCGCCCGCGCCGCGCCGCGCGTGTCGTCTATTGCTTCCGCCAGATCGAGCGAGCGTTGGAAACAGCCGAATGCAGCATCCAGATCATTCTGGTCTTCGGCCAGGTACCCGGCTCCGAACAGGGCGGCGACGCGATCGCTCGCGCGATCGTCCACATTGGCGGCCAAGGCTCGTGCCGTCCAGCCCCGACCCTCGGTCGCAAGTCCCCGGGTCGACCAGAATCGCCAGATACTGCTACAGATGCGCAGGGCAATACCTTCATGACCGGACGAAAACGACCACTCAAGGGTGGCCCGCAGATTGTCCCAATCGGCGGCGAGACGACCGAACCAGGCCTCCTGACCGGGATCGGCCAGATGCGGCACCGATTCCTCCGCCAGTTGCCTAAAATACTCCGCGTGGAAGGCTCGAGCATCTTCCTCTTCGCACTGGAGTTGCAATTGCTCCAGACCGAATTCACGAAGCGACTCCAGCATCAGGAAGCGAGGATCGCCGGAAGCCGAGGGCTCCGAGCGCACCAGGCTGCGATCCACGAGGTGACTGAGGAGATCGAGGGGAGCCAGACCTGCTGCTTCACCCAGGATCGCCATCGCCTCCACAGCCTCGATCGGCACCCCGCCTACAAAGACGGAGAGCCAGCGAAAGAGCGCCTGCTCGGAGGGGATCAGCAGGTCGTAACTCCAGGCGATCGCCTGCCGCATGGTTTGGAGGCGATCCGGCACATCACGGCGATCCCCGGTGAGGACCTGCAACCGGTTGCTAAGCCGCGCGAGGAGCGCCTTCGGAGAGAGGATGTTCGTCCGGGCGGCGGCGAGTTCGATCGCGAGTGGCAGGCCATCGAGTTTACGGCAGATCGTGGCGATGACGGTGGCCTGCTCATCATCGAGCACCAGATGCGGGGAAACAGCCCGCGCGCGCTGGAGGAACAATTCAACCGCGTCGAATCGCAGGATCTCCTCCGTTGTCATGCCGGCGGTTTCCGGCGTTGGCAGCGGCAGTACGGGGACCTGCTGCTCGCCTTCGATGCCGAGGGCGGATTGGCTCGTGATCAGGAAGGTGAGGTAGGGACATGCGGAGAGAATCCGGGCGATCGATACCGCTGCCGGCATCACCTGCTCGAAGTTGTCGAGCACCAGCAAGAGGTGCTGGTCGCCCAGCAGATCGGCGAGGCGCTGGTCGAATGTTCCATCGACGATGTCACGAATGTCAAGCGCCTGTCCAATCGTGGGAAGCACCAAGGCAGGATCGCGGATTGGAGAGAGCGGGACGAACAGCACCCCATCAACGAAATCGTCTGTCAACTTCATGGCGAGGTGGAGGGCCAGCCGCGTCTTGCCCACCCCA
>JAABUN010007524.1_pt1 | contig 11671 bp, 7 predicted proteins | sample 5559311 | NCBI WGS metagenome assembly JAABUN01 (sample SAMN10711877, study PRJNA513370) | rock metagenome | isolation source: Antarctica rocks | place: Antarctica: Victoria Land, Siegfried Peak sud | reverse complement strand
CCGAAGGGCTTCGACGAGCGGCTGCCCTACCCCGGCACCGGTGAGGCGGAGTGGAGCGGCCTCCTGGCGCCCGACAAGCGCCCGCAGGTGATCAACCCCAAGCAGGGCTACCTCTTCTCCTGGAACAACGTTCCCTCGCAGGGCTGGACCTCGGGTGACGGCCCCGCGCGCGAGCGGCTGACCGGGCGCTTCCACCGCGCGGCCTTCCTCGCGCGGCGCGTGGCGATCGCCAAGCGCCGCGGTGGTGGCTACGACCTGACCGCAGGCGTCGACCGGGTGACCGGCACGGTCGCCCAGCAGCGCCCGCTGGCCGCCCGGCAGCTCCGCGCCGCCAAGCAGCCCGCGAAGGGGTCGGCGCGCACCGTGCTCGACACGATCCTGCGCTGGGACGGCTCGTACCACCGACCCGACGGCCAGGGCCGCGTCGATCCGGGCGTAGCTGCCTGGGAGGCCTTCAAGGATGCCGCCGCGGTCGAGGCGCTGGGGCGCCCGGTCGCGGACGTGCAGCTGCTCGACGGAGGCGTATCGACGTCGCACCAGTTCGACGCCACCAACTCCGAGGGGCTGGCGCTGCGCACCTTGAGCGCACGCGGGTACCGACGTGCCGCGGCGGCCGCCTACGTCGCGCTGGTCAAGCGCTTCAACTCGGGCGACCCCGGGGCGTGGCGCGAGCCGCGGCGGATGTACGAGCCGGAGGCTCAGGGCGCCGGAAGCTTCGACCCGTTCCCCTTCTTCGACCGCGGGACCTGGCAGCAGATCGTCGAGCTCGGCCCCGGCGCCTAGCCCGGGCGGCGCCCGCGGGCGCAACGGGGAAGTTCCGTTCCGAAGGGGCCCTCAGCCGGCGATCAGCGTGCTGATCAGGTCCTCGCCGTCGCCTGTGCCCTCGAGCGCGTCCAGGTAGCGATCGGCGGCTCGGGCGGCCTGCCGGCCCTCCGCGATTCCCCACACGATCAGCGACTGTCCGCGATGGGCATCGCCCGCGGTGAACACACCCGGGACCGAGGTGGCATGGTCGGTCGACGCCACGTTGTTGCGCGGGTCGCGATCGACGCCGAACTGCTCGAGCAGCGGCTGCTCGCAGTGGAGGAAGCCCATCGCCAGCAGCACGAGGTCCGCCTCGAGCGTGAACTCGCTGCGCTCGACCTTCTCGAAGGAGGGCGGCGGCCCGACGTGGTGGCCGTGCAGGTGGGTGAGCTTCCCGTCCGTGCCGCTGAAGCTCGTGGTCATCGCGCTGAACTGGCGCTCGCCGCCTTCCTCGTGGGCCGGGGAGGTGCGCAGGATGGCCGGCCACTGCGGCCATGGCGTGCGGTCCTCGGGGCGGGTCGGCGGCGGCTCGGGAAGCACCTCGAACTGCCTGACGCTCGCGGGACGCTCGCGGTGGGAGTTGCCCAGGCAGTCGGCGCCGGTGTCGCCGCCGCCGATGATCACCACGTGCTTGCCGGCCGCGCTGATCGGCGTGCCGTCCGGGTACTCGCCGGCGACGAAGCGGTTGCGCAGCTCCAGGTACTCCATCGCGAAGTGCACGCCGTCAAGCTCGCGGCCCGGCACGGGCAGGTCGCGCGGCACGGTGGAGCCGGTGCAGAGCACCACCGCGTCGTGGCGCGCGAGCAAATCGTCGGCTGACACGTCGCGGCCGACCTCCACCCCACACAGGAACTCGATGCCCTCCTCGGCCATGAGGTCGATACGGCGTTGCACGACCCGCTTGTCGAGCTTGAAGTCCGGGACGCCGTAGCGCAGCAGGCCGCCGATACGGTCGTTGCGCTCGTAGACCGTGACCTGATGCCCGAACTGGTTGAGCTCCGCCGCTGCCGCCAGTCCGGACGGGCCCGAACCGATCACGCCCACCGTGCGGCCGGTGCGCACGGGCGGGCGGCGCGGCTTCACCCAGCCCTCGGCGAAGGCGCGGTCGGCGATCGAGACCTCGATTTGCTTGATCGTGACCGCGTCGTCGTTGATGTCGAGCACGCAGGCGGCTTCGCACGGCGCCGGACAGATGCGGCCCGTGAACTCCGGGAAGTTGTTGGTGGCGTGCAGCGCCTCGCTCGCCTCTTTCCACCGGTCGCGGTAGACGAGGTCGTTCCAGTCCGGAATCAGGTTGCCGAGCGGGCAACCGGAGTGACAAAACGGCACGCCACACTCCATGCAGCGCGCGCCCTGCTGCTGCAACTCGGGCACGGTGAGGCCCTGCTGGTACTCCTCGAAGTCGTTTCTGCGTTCCTCGACCGGGCGCTTGCGTCCGTCCTGGCGATGAATCTCGAGGAAGCCGCCGACCTTGCCCATCAGACCGCCACCACGTCTTCCTCGCTGCCGGTCGGAACACCGAGGTTGGTCGCCTCACCCCCACCCACGGCCTCGCGCTCCGCAGCCTCGGTGAGTGCGCGCTTGTAGTCGCGCGGCATGACCTTGACCCAGGCTCGATTCAGCTCCGCCCAGTTGGCCAGCACGCGCTCGGCCACCGGGCTGCCGGTGCGCTCGGCGTGCTCGAGCACGAGGCCGCGAGCCTCCTCGAGATCCTCCGCCGTCAGCTGCTCGAGATCGACCAGCTCCATGTTGCAGCGGTCGGCGAACGTACCGGCCTCGTCGAGCGCGTAGGCCACCCCGCCGCTCATGCCCGCCGCGAAGTTGCGCCCGGTGGGCCCGAGCACCACCACGCGACCGCCGGTCATGTACTCGCAGCCGTGGTCACCCGTGCCCTCCACCACCGCGTGCGCGCCCGAGTTGCGCACCGCGAAGCGCTCGCCGGCCTTGCCCCGGAAGAACGCGCGTCCAGTTGTCGCGCCGTAGAGCACGGTGTTGCCGACGATCACGTTCTCCTCAGCCACGTAGCCGGCATCGGCGGGCGGTCGGACGCTGAGGACGCCGCCCGACATCCCCTTGCCGGTGTAGTCGTTGGCGTCGCCCCACAGGGTGATCGAGACGCCGGGGGCGAGCCAGGCGCCGAAGCTCTGACCACCTGATCCGTGCGCCTGTATGTCGATCGTGCCCTCGGGGAGGCCCTCCACCCCGTAGCGGCGGGCGATCACCCCCGAGAGCAGACCCCCGACGGTGCGGTTGGGGTTGCGCACCCGCTGCTCCAAGCTCACCCGCTCGCCGCGATCGATGGCGGCCCGGGCCTTCGCGATGATCTGGTGGTCGAGATGGTCCTCGAGCACCGGGTCCTGGGGGCGCACGCGCCGGCGCGCGACCTCGGGCGGCATGTCGGGAGCGGTGAGCAGGTGGGTCAGGTCCACCCCACGCGCCTTCCAGTGCTCGATGGCCTCCTCGGCACGGAGCAGGTCGGTGCGTCCGACCAGATCCTCGAAGCGCCGTATCCCGAGCTGAGCCATGTGCTGGCGCACCTCCTCGGCGATGAAGAAGAAGAAGTTGACGACGTGCTCGGGCTCGCCCCGGAAGCGCTTGCGCAGCTCCGGGTCCTGCGTCGCGATGCCCACCGGACAGGTGTTCAGATGGCAGGCCCGCATCATGATGCAGCCGAGCGAGATCAGCGGCGCGGTCGCGAACCCGAACTCCTCCGCGCCCAGCAGCGCTCCGATCACCACGTCGCGCCCGGTCTTCATCTGGCCGTCGGCCTGCACCACGATGCGGTCGCGCAGCTTGTTCATCACGAGCGTCTGCTGAGTCTCGGCCAGGCCGATCTCCCACGGCACGCCTGCCGACTGGATCGAGGACACCGGGGAGGCGCCGGTACCCCCGTCGTGGCCGGCGATCACCACGTGGTCGGAGTTGGCCTTGGCAACCCCCGCGGCCACCGTGCCCACGCCCACCTCAGACACGAGCTTCACGCTGATGCGCGCGTCGGGGTTGGCGCAACGTAGGTCGAAGATGAGCTGCTTCAGATCCTCGATCGAGTAGATGTCGTGGTGCGGCGGGGGTGAGATCAACCCCACACCGGGCGTCGAATTGCGGATCTTGGCGATGTAGCTGTCGACCTTGTGGCCTGGCAGCTGGCCGCCCTCGCCGGGCTTCGCGCCCTGGGCCATCTTGATCTGCAGCTCGTCTGCGTTCACCAGGTAGTGCACGGTCACGCCGAAGCGTCCGGAGGCCACCTGCTTGATCGCCGAGCGGCGGCGGTCTCCGTTGGGGTCGGGCGTGTAGCGCACCGCGTCCTCCCCACCCTCGCCGGTGTTCGACTTGCCGCCGATGCGGTTCATCGCGATGGCCAGGGTCTCGTGGGCCTCGCGGGAGAGGGAGCCGAGCGACATCGCCCCCGTGGCGAAGCGCCTGACTATGTCCGCGGCCGGCTCGACCTCCTCGATCGGGATCGGCTGGTCGGGCAGGTTGAGCTCGAGCAGCCCGCGCAGGGTGGCGCGGGCCCGCGACTCGTCGTTGACCATCGCGGTGAAGCGTTCGTACGAGTCGGCGCCGCCACCGCGGACGGCGTGCTGGATGGCCGAGATGGTCTCGGGGTTCCACTGGTGATGCTCGCCGTCGCGGCGCCAGGCGTGTACGCCCCCGGCGGGGAGCCGGTTGGAGGCGCCCGTGTCGAGGGGCAGCACCGGATAGGCGCGCCGGTGGCGGCGGAGCGCCTCGACGGCCAGCACCTCGAGTCCGATGCCGCCGATCCTCGAGGTGGTCCCCGTGAAGTACTTGTCCACGAGCTCGCGCTCGAGGCCCACGGCCTCGAAGATCTGCGCCCCGCAGTAGCTCCGGATGGTCGAGATGCCCATCTTGGAGATCGTCTTGAGCAGCCCCTTGCCGACGGCCTTGACCATGTGGCGCTCGGCCTCGTCCGCGCTACCCACTCCCGGCAGATAGCCCTCGCCGAACATGTCGCGCAGGGTCTCGAGGGCGAGATAGGGGTTCACGGCGGCGGCCCCATAGCCGATCAGACAGGCGATCTGGTGCACGTCGCGCGGCTCGCCGGACTCGACCACGAGGCTCGTCTTCAGGCGCGTGCCCTCGCGCACCAGATGGTGATGCACCCCGGCCACGGCCAGCAGCGGGGGTATCGGCGCCCGATCCGGGCCCGCTGCGCGGTCGGAGATGACCACGATGTTCTCCTGGCTGTCGATCGAGGCCGACGCCTCGGTGCACAGCCGCTCCATGGCCCAGGCGAGGCCGTCCGGCCCCTCGCTCACCGGCCACGTTGCGTCCAGGGTGCAGGCGCTGAACATCCGCTGGCTGACCTGGCGCAGCTTCTCGAGCTCGCCGCTCGAGAGAAGCGGCTGGGAGATCACGAGTTGATGAGCGTGCTCCTCGGTCTCGTCGAGCAGGTTCCGCTCACCCCCGAGCGCGGAGGTGAGGCTCATCACGATCTGCTCGCGGATCGGATCGATCGGCGGGTTGGTCACCTGCGCGAAGAGCTGCTTGAAGTACGCCGGGAGCAGCGGGCCGCGCTCGGAGAGGACGGCGAGGGCGAAGTCGTTGCCCATCGAGCCGATCGGCTCGGCCGCGGAATGACCGCCCATCTGCGCGAGCGTCACGCGCAGGTCCTCCTGCGAGTAGCCGAAGAGCCGCTGGCGGGTGCGCAGGGGCTCTACCCCACGCGGCGCCGTGTCGGCGTTCGCAGCGCTTCCGGACTGGTCGGCCGCTTCTACGTCGTCCATGTCGTCGAGGTGGACGATGTGGTCCCGGTACCAGTCGCCGTAGGGCTTGCTCGTGGCCACCTCGTGCTTGACCTCGCCGTCATCGACGATCCGTCCCTCCTCCACGTCGATCAGGAAGAGCTTGCCGGGCTGTAGGCGCCCCTTCTGCACCACCTGGTCGGCCGGGGCCTCCATCACACCGGTCTCCGAGGCGAGCACCACGTATCCGTCCTTCGTGAGCTGCCAGCGGCCGGGCCTCAGCCCATTGCGGTCGAGCGTCGCCCCGATCAGGCGGCCATCGCAGAAGGCCACCGCTGCCGGGCCGTCCCACGGCTCCATCAGGCACGAGTGGTAGGCGTAGAACTCCTTCAGGTGGGCGGGCATGTCCTCCCGGCCCTCCCATGCCTCCGGGATCATCATCATCAGCGCGTGGGGAAGCGTGCGCCCCGCGATGGTCAGCAGCTCGAGCACGTTGTCGAAGACGGCCGAGTCGCTACCGCCCTCGCGCACCACCGGGATCACCTTCTCGAGGTCGTCGCCGAACAGCTCGCTGGCAAGCTCCGACTCCCGCGCGCGCATCCAGTTGACGTTGCCCCGCAGGGTGTTGATCTCGCCGTTGTGGGCGATCAACCGGTACGGATGAGCGAGCTCCCAGCTCGGGAAGGTGTTGGTCGAGAAGCGCGAGTGCACGAGGCACACGGCGCTCGCGAGCCGCTCGTCGCTTAGGTCGAAGTAGTACTCCCGCAGCTGCGGCGAGGTGAGCATGCCCTTGTAGACGACCGTTCGCGACGAGAACGAAGGGATGGCCAGGTCGTGCCGGCCGCAATCCCTCTCGATCACCCGACGGATCACGTAGAGCTTGCGCTCGAAGGCTGCCTGATCCTCGATGTCGGTGCCGACCAACACCTGCCGGATGACTGGCTCGACCTCAGAGGCGCTCGGACCGGGGATGGAGTGGTCGACGGGCACGTCACGCCAGCCGAGCACGCGAGCTCCCTCCGCGACGATCGTGCTCTCGATCGACCGCTCGATCCCCTCGCGCCGCTCCGGCTCCGGATGCAGGAAGCACATGCCCACGCCGTAGCTGCCCGGCGCGGGCAGCTCGAAGTCGAGGGTCGCGCGCAGGAAGGCCTCGGGGACCTGCAGCAGGATGCCGGCACCGTCACCGGTGTCGATCTCCGCACCGCTCGCACCGCGGTGCTCGAGGGCGTCGAGCACGTCGAGCGCCCGGCGGACGGTCTCGTGGCTCGGCACCCCGGACAGGTGTGCGACGGCACCGACGCCGCAGGCGTCATGCTCGAAGTTCGGGTCGTAGAGACCCACGGCCTGAGGTCGAGTTAGCGGATCCATGGTGGAGGAGAACGCACCGGCGGGGGCCGGGGGACCGGAAATCTTATCCAGCTGACCGGGGAAGCGCACGATCCTTCGCCTGCCGCCGCTTCCGCCGCAACGCATAGGGAGGTCCCCGCTCGATGCGGGGCCCTCCCCTTAGCCGACCGATAAGCCGGATCCTGTCGCGAGCAGCCATCCATCTGCCCCGGCTCGCGCCGGAGCGGGCCCGAAGGCCCTGCGGCCTACCTGGGACTCGGCGGGCAGCGTCAACGTCCCTGCTTGGCCTTGCACCGGGTGGGGTTTGCCTGGCCGACGTGTCACCACGCCGCCGGTGCGCTCTTACCGCACCATTTCACCCTTACCGGCGACGAGCTCACGTGCGGCTCGGCGCTTAGGCGGTGTCTTTTCTGTGGCACTTTCCCGCGGGTTTCCCCGGGTCGGATTCCCCGACCACCCTGCCCTACGGTGTCCGGACTTTCCTCGAACGCCGGTTTTCTCTCCGGCGCCCGCGGCTGCTTGGCCAGCGGGGGTGGATGGTAGGGGCGTTCGCCTGAGTTGACGGTTGACGGCTGACGGTTGACCGATGGGGATTGGTGGCCGAGAGCCTGCTCGCTCATGCCTGGCTCAGGTCAGCTCGCCTCAGCTCAGGCTCGAGCCGCAGTCGGCGCACCGGCCGGTTCCGCCCACCATCTCCATCCGCCCCTCGCACAGCAGGCACTCCGCCGCCCCGAGGGCAAGCAGGCCCTCCCACACGTCACCCACACGTTGGGCGAGCGTAAGCCTGCCGCCATCGGGGCATGGGCGGCGTTCGCGACGAGCGCGAAGATTGTCCACGGGAGTGCGCCGGGCGAGGTCCTCGTAAAGGCGGGGTTGCCGCGCCGCCCTCGCGGCACGAGCGTCACGCACGGCGCTCACGAGACCCTCCGGCAGACGCCGACCACCCGGCCGATGACCTTCACGTCCGAGCTGAGTATCGGCTTGAGGGCCTCGTTCTCGGGCTGCAGCCTGATGTGGTCGCGCTCCTTGAAGAAGCGCTTGACGGTGGCCTCGCTGTCGCCGACGAGCGCCACCACGATCTCGCCATCGCGGGCCGTCTGCTGAGAGTGGACGACCACGTAGTCGCCCTCGAGGATGCCGGCGTTCTTCATCGAGTCCCCCTTCACCTTGAGGACGTACTCGCCCTCCTCCCCCCCGGCGATCTGCGGCACCTCGACGTACTCCTCGATGTTCTCCTCCGCCAGCACGGGTGACCCGGCAGCCACCGAGCCGACCAGCGGCAGTCCCGCGGGGCTGACCGCCTTCTTGGCTCGGTCGACCAGCACCTCGATCGCCCGTGGCTTGGTCGGGTCCCGCTTGAGCAGGCCGACCTTCTCGAGGTTGGCGAGATGGGCGTGCACGGTCGAGGATGATGTGAGCCCGATAGCGCTACCGATGTCCCTGACCGTGGGTGGGTAGCCGTGCTTGGCCGAGTAGCGGCCGATGAAGTCGAAGATCTCCTGCTGGCGCTTGGTCAGCTTCAGGTCCACCATCTAGCGATCTCCTCGTGAGCGGATAACGAACATGTGTTCGCAGAGTACCCAGCCCGTCGGACGCAATCAAGGCCGGCGGAGCCGGCGGGGGGCCTACCGAGGCCCGGGGCTATGATCCGCGGTCGCTACGCGCCGGTGGCGGAACTGGTAGACGCGCAAGGTTGAGGGCCTTGTGAGGTAACACTCGTGGAGGTTCGAGTCCTCTTCGGCGCATAGGAGACAGAAACCCCTGTTAACGCGGGGGTTTCTTCGTTCTGGGGTCACCGGCGTGGGGCGCCTACCGCGCCGCGCGAACGCGTGCACCATCGGCCGGTGCTCGCCCCGTGCAGAGAAGTGGCGCAAGCTCGCGCGCTCAGGCGATCACGCCCGCCGCCGTGAGCACGAGGACGAGCGTGCCGAGCGCCAGTCGGTAGCCCACGAACACCCTGGTTGAGTGGTTCGCGAGGAAGCGGAGCAGGAAGGCGATCGATGCGTAGCCGACCACGAACGCGAGGAACGTGGCCAGGGCGGTCGCCGGCGCGCTCGCCGATCCCTCGCCGCCGATGCCCTTGAGCTCGAAGAGGCCGCTCAGGACCACCGCGGGCACCGAGAGCAGGAACGAGTAGCGGGCCGCGGCGGCGCGGTCGAGGCCGAGGAAGAGCCCAGCCGAGATGGTCGCCCCCGAGCGTGAGACGCCGGGCACGAGCGCGAGCGCCTGGGCGAACCCGATGATCGCGCCGTCGCGCGCCCGGAGGCTCTCCACCCCGCGCTCCCGGCGCCCGGCCCGTTCCGCCGCGAGCAGGATCAGGCCGAAGACGATCAGGGTGATGCCCATCAGGTAGAGGCTGCGCGCCCCGCTCTCGATCTGGTCCTTGAAGGCCACGCCGAAGAGCGCAATCGGAATGGTGCCGAGGCCGATGTACCACCCGAGGCGAGCATCGAGCGTCCCCCGGAGCGAGGGATCGCGCAGGCTCTTCGACCAGGTGAGCGCGATGCGGGTGAGATCGGCGCGGAAGTAGAGGAGCACGGCGGCCATGGTCCCGAGCTGGGTGACCGCGGTGAAGGCAGCACCGGGGTCCTCCCACCCGAGGAACGCAGGAACGATGCGGAGGTGGGCGGTGCTGGAGATCGGCAGGAACTCGGTGAGTCCTTGCACGACGCCGAGCACGATCGCCTCGATTGTCTTCATTGCGAGGTCCTTTCCGCCGGTGGTCGGCGAGTGTCGAGGGCGAGTATGCAGAGCACGAGCCAAGCGAGTCCCGCGCTCAGCCCCGCGAGTACGTCGGAGAGGAAGTGCACCCCCAGGTAGAGGCGGCTGAAGCCGATCAGGAGCACGACGAATGCGGCGCCGCCCAGCACGATCCGTCGTGCGGTGGCGCTGCTCAGTCGGCGGGAGGCAACGTAGGCAAGCGCCCCGTAAAGCGCCAGGGAGACAGTGGCGTGCCCGCTGGGGAAGGAGAAGGAGCTCTCGCTGGCCAGCGGGTCCGCAAAGAAGGGGCGCTGGCGCTCGAAGCCCGCCTTGAGTCCAAGGGTCAGCACCTCGGCCCCCCCGATGGCGAGCGCCACCAGACCAGCGCGGCGCCGAGAGCCCCACACGAGGAGGTATCCGGCCGCCACTGCGGCGAGAGGAACGAGTACCCAGGCGCTGCCGAGCGCCGTGACGGCGCGTAACAACGACGTGAGCTGGCTGCTGCGGTGGTCGTGCAGCCAGTCGGCAACCTGCTGGTCCAGCCGCACGATCGGGTCGCCCGTGGCCACGTCTTCGGCGAGCACGCCGAACGCCCAGAGCGCTGCGAAGAGCAGCAGGAGGCCGAGCGCCAGGGAGCGCAAGGACACTCCCTGCGCTTCAGCGGATCCCGGCCCCTCGCATGACGCCGGTAGCAGGCTCCCCGGGATCCGCCGTCTCATGCCGCGCCGCTTCGACCGGGACTCCGCCGTCGATGTAGGGCGACCGCGGCCACGATGGCCACGGCGGCCAGGGCGAGTGCCGCGACGCCGGCGGCGCGCACCAAACGCTCAGCGGCCGCTCCGAGGAAGAAGCCGAGCAACCCGATCGCGACCGCCCACACCACGCCCCCAAGCGCATTCCAGGTGAGGAACGTTCGCCAGGCCATGCGGTTCGCTCCCGCCATCCAGGCCGCTGTGACGCGCGCCCCGGCCACGAAGCGAGCAAGGAAGACCGCCTTGGGCCCGTGTCGCTCGAAGAATTCATCGCCGCGCTCGAGGAGCCGGTGGCGGCGCGCGTGCAACGGGCCCGGTCGCTCGAGCAGCCAGCGTCCGCCCCGCCGGCCGATCAGGTAGCCGATATTGTCACCCACGATCGCCGCGGCCGCTGCGACGGCGATCACCGCTCCGATCGCCAGATGGCCCTGGTGCGCCAGGACCGCTGCGGCGATGAGAGCGGTCTCGCCCGGCACCGGCAGGCCCATCGATTCGGCACCGACCAGGGCCGCGAGAGCCGGCAGGCCGAGATGGCGGGCGAGCGTGAACGCGGCGAGTGGTGTCACCCGACGGCGATCGCGCCGGCCACATACACGCCGTAGGCGCCGAGCAAGAGCACGCCCTCGGGGCGCCCGAGCCGCCCGCGGGCGAGCAGGCCGCCGGCCAGAACCGCGCTCAGGGCCAGGGCGGGAAGGTGGAAGTCGACCACGCCGTCGGGCACGGCGAGCGGCCGAACCAGCACGATCACGCCGAGCGATGCGGTCAGAAGGAAGATCAGCGTGCCGAGCGCGTTGCCGACGCTCAACTCGGGGAATCCCCGGTAGGCGGGCAGCGCCTCGAGCACCACCTCCTCGAAGGAGACCGCAGCGGCCACCACGAGCAGCCCGAACACCGTCTCGGACAGGCCCAGCTCGTCGACCACGCGACCGGTGCCGAAGACCAGCAGTTCGGCCCCGACGATCAGCCCTGCGAGTGCCGCGCCGAGGCGAAGCGCGAGCCGGTCCGGGCGCTGTCCCTCGGCGGCGGGGGCTGGGGCACCCCGCGCCCGCACGAGGATGGCGACGAGCGGCGGGAAGGCCAACGCCAGTACTGCACCATCGATGCGAGAGAGCCCGCCGTCGGCGCTCAGCACGATCGCCAGGGCGGTGGCCGCCCCCGCCGCCCCGAGAAGCGCGGGCGGCGTGCGTACCGAGAAAGGGGCCACGAGCGCCGCTATCCCAAGGCCCACGGTCAGCAGGAAGATCGCCGCCCCGATGGAGGTCCCGAGCGCTGTGCCCGGAAGGTCGTCGAGAGTCGCCGCCACGCCGGCAGCGGTCGACTCGATGTCGAAGCCGAGCACGAGGGCGCCGAGCAGGATGCCGG
>JAABUN010007523.1_pt1 | contig 11672 bp, 9 predicted proteins | sample 5559311 | NCBI WGS metagenome assembly JAABUN01 (sample SAMN10711877, study PRJNA513370) | rock metagenome | isolation source: Antarctica rocks | place: Antarctica: Victoria Land, Siegfried Peak sud | reverse complement strand
AGCATTCTCGCCAGATGCGCGACATAAGCCCATCGCGTCTGGCTGAACTGCTCATCCCGGTAGTAGGCCTCGTCGGGCAGTCCGATCCCACCCTGCACCACATTCATCAAGTAGCGGTCGGAGTTCCGGTCGCCGGTGTCGACATAGGTCGCGATCAGGCCGGAAACGCCGACCCGTTCGAATTCGCCGAGCAGCGCCGCGAACCCCGGCAGATCCGTCACCGCGGCGATCCGGGCCAGCTCCTCGGCCAGCGGGTTGATTCCCAGCCGGTCCGCGCGTTCGACATCCAGGAATCCCGCGAACATGCCGCCGATCTGCTGAGCCGGAGTGCCCGGGGCCGCCTTGCCGGCTGCGACCTCGGCGGCCGCTTCCCGCAGCAGATCGCCGACCTGCTGCTCCGACAACACTCGCAGGTCCATCATTCCGCCGGTGGACGGCAGGTCGGCGGGAATTTCCGTGGCGTCATACCAACCGCCGTTGACGTGCCGGTAGAGGTTGTCCTGCGGGCGGGTCGACTCGTCGGTTCCGGACTGGTCGGCACGGTTCTGGGTCATGATGCGTCAGCGTACGGCTCGGGTGACGACCCGCAGCGCAGCTGATCTGCCGATGTACCGGCCGGCTAGAGGTGATCCTCTGGGCGGTATGCCAGCTGGATCAATTGCGGCTTTCGGCCACGTCGCACCAGCGTTCCGCGACCCGGTGGCTGCACCGACAGATAGCTGCCTGGGAACAACTGACCCTCCTGTCGGTCTCCTGACAGCAGCAGGCCGGTGGCGCCGATCTCCCGCAGCCGCTGCGGCACCGGCTCGTACATCGCGCGGCTGGCGCCGCCCGAGCGTCGGCAGATCACCAGATGGAATCCGAGATCCCTGGACTGCGGAAGGTACTCCAGGAACGGGGCCAGTGGGCCCGGCCCGCCGGAGGTCAGCAGGTCGTAATCATCGACGATGACGACGATCTCGGCGCCCTTCCACCAGGACCGGCTGCGCAACTGGGCGGCGGTGACGTCGTCCGGCGGCAGCCGCTTCTCCACCTCGGCGGCAATCGCCTGCGCGGTCCCGGTCGCCACCGCGAGGGTGCCCGCGTAAGCACCGAGGTAGTCCTCCGGTACCACATCGAGCAACGATCGCCGGACGTCCAGGACCGCGAAGACGACCTCCTGGTCGGTGTAGCGGCTGACCAGATCGTTGACCATCACCCGCAGCAGGGAGGTTTTGCCGGACTCGGAATCACCGAACACCAGCAGGTGCGGGTCGGTTCCGAACAGGTCGAGCTCGACCGGCTTCAGTTCGGCTTCGTCGACGCCCAGTAACACACCGGTGCGCTCGCCCGACCGCTGCGTCAGGGTGGCGTAGTCGACAAGCGTTGGCAGCATCCTGATCACTGGCACCGGGTCCCCTGGCCACGCCGCGGCGATCCGGTCGATCAGCTTCTCGGTCGGGCCCGCACCGTCAGGTGATCCGCCGACTGCCGGGACCACTGCGTCGCCTCCTGCCCGCAGAAGTTGCGCTGAGCCGGCGGAATCGTCGCCGCTACCGCCGTCGCCCTGTTCATCGCCGGCATCGGACCCCGCCCTGTTACGGGATTCCAGCGCCTGAAGTTCGCCCGCCAGGTGATCGCGCTCGTCGCTGGGCGGCTCGACGTCCGCCGGGGGCATCTGGTCGGCCGTCAGCAGGTCGTCGGATGCCGGCTCACCGGCCAGCTCCGGGTCGGCCGCCCGATCCTGCGCCAAATTCGGCAGGCAGATGTGAACCTGCAGCCCGGGACCGACGATCGCCCGGCCCGGGGTGTCCGACCGAAGGTTCTGGGCGAACTTGCGGCCGATCACCGAGTCCATCGGATCGTTGATCCGCAGCTCGATCTTGGTACCGATGGACGCCTGCATCTGGGTCCGGACATCGGCCCACCGCCCGGTAGTGAGCACGATGTGAATGCCGTAGCCGGGCCCGCGAGTGCCGAGGTCCTGCACCAGGTCGGCGAGATCCTCGAAGTCGCTGCGCAGCACCGGCCAGTTGTCGATCACCAGGAACATGTCCGCCACCGCGAGTTCCGGCAGCCGTCCGGTGCGGTACCGCTCCCGCATCTGGTCGACCGAGTCCACCCCGAGCCTGCTGAACATCTCTTCCCGCTCGGCCAAGGCGGCCGCCACCTCGGCCACCGTGCGACGAACCCGGTCGGCGTCCATCCTGGCGGCGACCCCGGCGACGTGCGGCAACCCTTCCAGCGCACGCAACGCGCCACCGCCCAGATCCAGGCAGTAGAAGGCCACCTCTCCGGGAAGATGGGTGAGTGCGGCCGCCAGAATGATGGTGCGCAGCAAGACCGACTTCCCGACCTGCGGTGCGCCCAGGATGGCGACGTGGCCGCCGGTGGCAGCCAGATCGAGCAGATACGGTTCCTGCTTCTGCTCGGCCGGCTTGTCCAGCAGCCCGATCGGCACCTTCAAATTGCCGCCGACGTCCACCCGCAAGCCGCGCACCGGGTCCAGCCGCACCGGCCCGGCCAGGGTGTCGATATCCACGCGTCTGGGCAACGGCGGCAGCCAGATCTGCGACGTTCGAGTGCCCACCCGGGCCATCTGCCGCACGGCAACGTCGAGCACCGTAGGCAGCAAGGCGTCGGCGTCCGCTTCGACGTGCTCCGCCGACTCCTCCGACGGCGGTTTCATCGATTCCAGGAAGGCGGCCGTGTCATTGAACAACGGGAACGGCGCCACGACCGGGTCGGTGTCGATCACCGTCTCGCCAGTGACCGGGGGACGGTAGGTGCCGGAGACGTATCCGGCCTTGAACCGCTGGAAAACCGTGGTGTCCACCGCCAGGTAGCCCGAACCCGGTATCGGCGGCAGCTCGTACGCGTCCGGCACGCCGAGCACGGTCCGGGACTCCTGGGCATTGAAGGTGCGCAGCCCCAGCCGGTAGGAAAGGTAGGACTCCAGGCCGCGCAACCGGCCCTCCTCCAGGCGCTGCGACGCCAGCATCAAGTGCACCCCGATCGACCGGCCGATCCGGCCGATCGCCAGGAACAGCTCGATGAAGTCGGGCTTCGCGGTCAGCAGCTCGCCGAACTCGTCGATGACGACGAACAGGTTCGGCAGCGGATCCAACGGTTCGCCGGCGTCCCTACGGCGGTTGTACTCGGTGACGTTCCGCAGGTTCCCGGCCATCGCCAGTACCTGCTGGCGCCGCTTCATTTCACCGAACAGTGCGTCGTGCAGCCGGTCGACCAGGCCGTCGTCGTCGGAGAGGTTCGAGATCATCGCCGCGCAGTGCGGCGTGTCTTCGAGTCCGGCGAACGTGGCGCCGCCCTTGTAATCGACCAGCACCATGGCCAGCCGCTCGGGCGGGTGATTGATGGCCAGGCACAACACGATGGTGCGCAACACCTCCGACTTGCCGGAACCGGTGGCCCCGACACACAGCCCGTGCGGGCCCATTCCGCCGAGGGCGTTCTCCTTGATGTCCAGGTAGACCTTCTCGCCGGCCGGGCCGAGACCGAACGGCACCTTGAGGAAGTCCGCCATCGTGCGCTTGGCCCAGGTGATGTGCGGGTCGAAACTGCCGGCATCGACCACGCCCGTCAGGTCGGCCAGGCTCAGCGTCGCTTCCAGCGGAGCGGCGGATGCGGTCTCTTCGACCAGTCGGACCGCGGTCAACTCCCTGGTCAAGCCGTGCAGGGTGGCCGGCGAGATCCGGTCAGCGGCGCCGGCCGGCGCTCCCTTGGCCCGTTCCCGTGGCGGCCCGGCCGGATCGTCGTCGTCCAGCGGCGGCCGCATGTCGATCACCTGCACGCCGTCCTGGCCGCAGACCAGCCGTACGTCAACACGTTCCGGTTCGTTGGCCGGGACATCGCTCAGGGTGATGCAGTGCACCCCGATCTGCGCAGCGGATATCTCTGACGGCAGCCCGGCGAGGACGTCGTCGGCCTTGCCGCCGGCGGCGTCCACCAGGATCACCATTGCGTGGCCGAAGGCCGACGACGCAGACGCCCGCAGCCGGCCCGATCGGGTCAGGTCGCCGACCCGCCGGGAGATCTCCGGCTGGATCATCTCACCGAGATCCCCGAGGTCGGAGGCGATCATCCGGCGGGGCGCCGTGCCGTCGACGTCCTCGTCGCTCAGCGCATGCGGCATCCACTTCAGCCAGTCCAGCCAGCCGGCGGACCGCCGCGGCGAAGCGATGAAGATCCGCACCTCCTCCGGACCGTGCAGGGTGACGAGTTGACTTAGCGCTGCCGTCACCGCGTCCCTGGCCAACGGCGTGGGCCCTACCACGGACACCCGGCCGGCTATCGGCAGCCCCACCGGCATCCCGCCGACCATCCGGTCCCGTTCGACGATCCGGTGCAGCGCCGCCGCCGTCACGATGTCCGGTTCCGCCAGCGGATCGCGGAAGGCCGGAGCCGCCACCCGCTGCCACAGCGGCGACGAGCCGGTGCCGACCCTGACCACCAGGAAGTCCGGGTCGCTGGGACGGCGTTCCCACAGTCGCAGCGGATCACGGGCGACGTCGAGCAGCATCTCCGGGCGCGGATGGTGGTGCTCGGCGATCTCGCGCTGCAGGTCCACCGACTTACTCATGTCGGCGCGCTTGCGCTCCAGGTACTCCAGATACCGGCGCCGCATGTCGCCGGCCCGTTTGCTGGTCCCGGTGCGTTGCGCGATGAACATGACGATGGCGCCGATGATGGTGACGGCGAGCATGATGCCGCCGGCGATCAGCATGATCGGGTTGCTGTTCGCCACGATCATCACCAGCGAGCCGGCGCCGCCCATGATCGGCATGAGGATCTGCATGACGCCCTGGATGCCGGCTCCGGCATCGGGCAGCTGCGGGGGTGCGATCAGCTCGACCGGACGCAGGTCGGCTTCCGGTGGCCGGTTCCTGGCCGGCCGGTGGATCAACTTCTGCGTCATGTCGAACCCCGCGTCATGTCGAACTCCGCATCATGTCGGACCCGGCGTCATGTCGAACCCCACAGCAGGTCGGCTGAGCGTGACATCGGTCGAGCGTCATGTCGGCCCTCCCGGGTCACCGGGCAGCCAGGCGGAACCCCGGTGGGAGGCCATCCCCGCCCCATAGGATACGGCGCACAGGCCCCACCGGAGGCCCGTTCAGGTGACAGCGATGGTCGGAAAGGCGGGCAATGGCAACGCGGTTCACCCGGGTGACGATTGCCGGTGAGGACCGTCAGGTCGACGTGTCGTTGCCGGCCGCGGGACCGATCGCCGAGCAGTTGCCGATGGTGCTGCGGTTGTTGTCGGTGCCCAGCACCCCGGTGCCTCGGCGCTGGGTGTTGTCCACCCCGGAGCTCGGCGTACTGCCCCGTGATCGTTCGCTGGACGACAGCGGCATCCTGGACGGGATGGTGCTGCACCTCACCGATGCGCAGGACTCGGCGCTGGCGCCGTTCGTGGACGACGTCGAGGCGACCGCCGCCGATACCACCGCCGAGAACGCACCCCCGTTCACCGCCGAGCACCGTAGGTCCTGTGTTGCCGGATTACTCGCGGTGGTTCTGCTGGCCGCCGTCGTGGTGTCGGCGCTGGCGCCAAGCCCGCTGTCCTGGCTGGGTGCGGCGCTGACCGGGGTGGTGGCTCTGACCGTCGGTGCGCTGATCGGCGAACGTGGCGGCGGGTACGCCGCGGTGATCGCGGTTCCCGCTGCCGCCGTGCTGGTTTTCGCGGTCCAGCCGAAGGTCAACGGTTTTTCCGGCGCGGACCTGATGCTCATCTTGACGGCTGCATCGCTGGCTCTGGTGGCAGTTGGCCTGATCCGGCAGGCGTCGGCCGCGACCGCTGCCGGCGTCACGGCGGCCGTGTTGGCGGTGACGGGCTGGATCGGGTTGTTCAGCGGCCTGCCAGCCTATCGAACGGCCGGGATGGTGGTCCTGCTGGCTGTGGTGTGTTCCGGACTGGCCGGTCAGCTGGCCCTCGGCGGCGCCGGCCTGGTGAACTTGCTGGTGGCCGACGAGCGCGGTGAGAGGGTGCCGAGAATCGCGGTGCAGCAGTCGGTCCGGCGCGGTGGGGCCATCGCCACCGGGATCGTCTGGGCCTGCTCGATCGCCGCGTCCGTGGCGGTGCTGGTGTTGATGCGTACCCAGCTGGCCGGTTCCCGGTCCTGGATCCCGCCGGTGTTCGGCGGCATCACCGCGGCGGTGTTCGCCTTGCGCAGCAGAATGTTCAGCCGGGTCCGCCAGGTGGCACCGATGCTGGCAGTGCCCGTCGTCGGCGCTGTTGCGACGAGCACCATGGTCCCCACCTGGGCTTCGATGATCGACCCGGGTGGCGCCGCCGGCGTCACCCTCGGAATCCTCGCGCTGACCGCCGTTGTGCTTGCCGCAACCGGCTTCTCCTCGCTGTCCGAGGTACCGCGGGCCCGGACGCGCCGGTTGTTCGAGGGGCTGGAGTTCGTCGCTGTGCTGGCGCTGATACCGGCGCTGATTCTGGTCTTCGACGCCATCAGCGCGATGCGCCGCAGCTTGGGCTGAGCGCATAGCCGGGACCATCGCATCAGCGCTTCGGGATCGAGCCGAGCCGAGAGGCGATGTAGAACGCAACCATGATGACGACCGCCAGCACCGCTCCGGCGATCAACGGCCCGAACGGCTTCTTCAGCTCTCGGGAGCTGCGGTCGCGACCATGCAGCATCAGGGTGAGGGCCACCGCCGATCGAGTGGCGTGCGCCTGCAGGATGATCTTCGGCCGGGGGTCGCTCACCGCTCGCCGTCCGATTCGTCGGTGGGCGCCCCGTCGATTGACGGTCCGTCGAGAGCATCGTCGGATCCGCTGCGTTTGCGGACCAGGGTGGTGAATCCGCGCTCGATACCTCGCCCCTTCGTCGGCGATGCCGGAGTGAACGCATCCTCCTCGGCCGGGGCTGCTTCGCCGCCGCCGTCATCGACGCCCGAACCCACGCTGGGAACGTCTGCGGGATCTTCGGTGAGCCGGAAGCTGCCGACGATCCGGCGAAGCAGCCGATCGACGGGGTCGGTGAGTTCGGGATAGGCGCTCGCGGTCGCGAACACCGCGGTCCAGGTGCTCTCCGGGATGGGGACGAAGATCTGGATGCTGGTCAGCGCTACCAGCTCGGTGGCGCCCGGTGGGACCATCGTCATCCGCTCGCTGTGTAGCACTGCTGGGCCGACTCCCGATGCCACGTCGGTCGTCGTTCCGTTGCGCGGCAACGTGTCCCGGACCATTCCGAGACCCGACGGCTGGCCTTCATCGGCGAAAGCCAGGTGGATCCCGAGGCTGGCTGCGCCGCCCTCCTGCAGCCGGCCCACCTGGATCAGGCTGAGCGCGGCGTGCGCCTGCTGACAGTCTGCGACCAGTTGCTCGAAGAACCCGATGATCTCGCGCCGCTCCTTCGCCGACAATCGAGACCGATGGAAGGTGGTCTGCAGGATGTTCTGCGCGGAGCGTTCCCAGGTCGCCGGGTTGGTGTCCAGCAACGTCCACTCGGCGGGCAGATCCACGTACATAGGGAACGGTGGAAGCGGAGCCTGCGGATTGAGGTGGATCCGCTCCGAGAGCTGGCGGAGCTCGGTCATATCGGCCTATCCGCCCGCCGGACCCGGTGGACAAGGTCACCGCACCCGTTCATTCAGCTTGCACCGTCGTTGGGCTTGAGAGCCTTCGCCACCTCGCTGTCGAACTGCTCGACCATCTGCCCGATGCCCGTCGACAGCGAACCGAAGTTACCGATGTTCTCCTGCAACTTCTTGACGCTGGCGTCCCACTCGCCGCGGAAGTCACCGATCCGGCTGTTGATCTCCGACTGGTCGTCCGACAGCCCGTCGACGTCCTTGGCCCCCTTGTCGCCCTGCGACAGGTTTTCGTGGACGCCGGTGAGTTTGTGGCCGATCGATGTCAGCGTCGCATACGGATACTTGGCGTACGGAGTGCCCATCACGAGTCCTTCCAACGGTTCGGTGCTGCCGACACTGCCGGCTTGCCTCACTCAGACTATGGGTTGGACCGCTGGGTTCCCCCGGGTTGTCGACAAAGTGGGGACAACTCCCCATGGCGCCGGAACTCTGTGGTGGAGTGGCACTCCGATGACGACAGCGCAGGAGGCGAGTTGGCGGAGCGGGAGGACGTCGATGCACGCGGTGTGCTGACCCGGCTGGGCGCTGCGCTGAATCCGCTGCTCGGAAAGGATGTCGCCGACTACGCGGCCGCTCGCGACCGGTTCGCCGCCACCCGGCCGCTTCCGACCACGGTCGCCGTCATCGGGCTGACCCCCGGTGAGGGGCGGACCACTGTTGCAGCGCTGCTCGCGCTCGCCGTGGCCGGCTGGTCCGATCGCCGGGTGGTCGTACTGGACACGGTGTCTTCCCCGGTGGGATGGCAGCCGCCGCCGGCCGGCTTGCCCAGGTTCGGTGACATGGCGGGTCGCACGGTGACGGCCTTGCTGGGAGGGGAGGTGTCCGCCGGTCGATTGCCGGATCTCCTCGATTCGCGGCCCAGTGCCGACGTCGTTGCCCGCAGTCGGCTGCGGGCGGCCAGCACACCGGGAGCCGCGGTACCGGTTTTGTCGCTACCTCCCGGCCGCGGATTCGCCCCGCAGTTCGTCGAACAGAGCCTGGTCAAACTGCGCCAGCGAGCCGACCTGGTGATCATCGATACGCCAGCCGGACCCAGATCTCCTGTGCTGCACGGTGTCCTGCAGCATGCCGATCACTTCTTGTTGGTGGTCAGCGGGCACGGCGACGTGGATCGCCGGTTGCGGGCTGTGCTGCGATGGCTGGACACTTCCCCCGGACGGTCGCGCCGCGGGACGGCGACCGGGGTGATCGTGCAACGGGGATGGAGCCTGCCGGGTTGGCAGTTCTCGGACCTGCCGGTGGCGCTGGTTCCGCGGGACGAGGGACTACGTCGGCGGCGGATCGATCGGCTGGGCCGTTCGGCGGTGATCGCCGGCCTCACGCTGGCCGCCGAGGTCGGTGAGGCCACCGGTGGGGTGACGGACCTGGCGCCCGGCCCGCCACAATCCGGTGCGGTGGCCGGGTTCCAGCCGTCCGGTGTGCCGGATCCGACCATATTCGGCCACCGATGACCCCCCGCCGACAGCGGCCGGTGGTTATCGAGGGATGGGGAGTTGTCCCCATCCGGAATCGCTGCGGGAACCGGTCCGGCGGCGCTAGCGTCAGTTCAAGCAGGTGCGGGAAGGACTCGCGCCGCGAGGAACTCCCCGACGGGAAGGGTGATCAGCATGGGTCCGAAGTTTTCGATTACCGATGATTCGGTGAACAAGCACAGCTCGAACCTCGACACCTCAACGCAGGCGATGAACGCTCAGGCGAAGGCATTCATCACGGCGATCGAGCCGCTGCAGGCATCGTGGCAGGGCGGTTCGGCTGATGCATGGGCGTCACTGACCGAGACCTGGAACAGTGCGATCGCGCAGCTGAACAAGGCGCTGCAGGAGATCACCGGCAAGGTGGGCAACGCCGGTGCCGTCTACGACCGCTACCACCAGCAGCAGCAGGAGAAGCTGACCCAGCAGCAAGGTCAGGCGGCCGCTTTCCAGATGCCCAAGGTCTGATCCGACTTCACCGGCCCCCGCGTAGTCGGGGGCCACCCAAACCTCACACGACACCATGGAAGGTGGTCATCGCTATGACAGGCAACGTGCAGTCCTATGACAACTCGACCGCGGATCAAGCACACGGCGACATCAACAGTGTGATCGGCGGCCTGGAGAGCTCGCTGAGCGATCTCGGCGGCTTCGTCAACGCCGTGAAGTCGAACTGGTCCGGCGACGAGATGGTGCAGTACACCGGAATCCAGCAGAAGTGGGATGGCGCAGCGGACGAGGTCCGCAGCATCCTCAAGAGCATCCACGCCGCGCTGGCCGACAACACCCTCTCGGTGCAGGAGATGCGTGGCGCGGTGAACGGCGCGCTCAGCGCCTGATCAGAAGCAGCGCCTGATCAGAAGCAGCGCTTGATGAGAAGCGCTGCGACGCAAGGGTTCCGCGACGAGGTGGCACCCGGCCGATGGAGCCGGGTGCCCATCGTCTTTCTGAACGATTCCGCTCCGGGACCGGCGCCGGGCGTTTAGCCTCGGCAGTGGGATACGGCAGACCGGGAGAAGGACAGCAACAGCAGCAGAACGAGCGACGCCGCCGAGACGATCGGTGGACGATCAAAGTGTGAGTGGGGCTGGTGAGGATGGGCGATACCTTCACGTTGGGCGGTGATCCGGCGGCGATCCGCGGGTCGGCGGGATTCTGGTCAACGTTCTCGATCGCTGCTGGTTCGGCGGCCGCCGACATCAGGGGGATGGACTCCTCGGAGTTCGTCGGTGACGAGGGCGACACCTATCGCGGCAAGGTGAACGATGATCTGTCGCCGCATCTGGACACCACCTCCGAGGCCTGGCAGATAGTCTCGACCGCGCTCTCCCACTATGCGACGAAACTCGAGTGGTGTCAGCAGGAACTGGCGAAGCTGAAGACCCAGTACGCCAATCAACAGCAATTGGTGAGCAACGCCCAGTCGGCGGTGTCGTCGGCGAAGTCGGTGGACACCGCCGAGCAGGGCAGAGTGACCGCGGCGAAGGGCGAACTGAAGCCCGGAGAAACGTTGCCGCCCAGCACCTATGTGTCGGCCACCGGCGGTGCGCAGGGAAGGTTGACCGAGGTGAAGGCCGGGCTGGATCACATCGTGTCGGCGGCCGAGAAGATCCGTTCCGAGCACAAGGTTGCGGTGGACGCCTGCTGCCTGGACATCGACCGTGCGAAGGACATGCGGTTCGAGAGTCCGCCCGGTTTCTGGGGGCGATTGAAGAACTCGGTGGTCGGCTGGGTGAAGGACCACGCGGCGATCCTGACGAAGATCTCCGGCGTGTTGAAGGTCATCTCGGCGATCGCCGGTGTGTTGGCCTTCATCCCGATTCTGGCCCCCATCATGGGCCCGATCGCCTTGGGAACCGGCGCGTTGGCGCTGGGTATCGACGTCACCCTGAAGCTCGCCACCGGGCAGGGGTCGTGGGTTTCGATCGGCATCGATGCGGCAACCATGCTTTTGCCCGGGGTTGGCAAACTGTTGAAGCCGGCCGTGATGGGTACCAAGGCCGGCAAAGTCGTCAACGCATTCGGTGTCAAGGGAGTCAAGGCGTTGTCGACCTCCAGGGGTGGCAAGGCGATCAATGCGCTCGCCGACACCAAGGTCGGCAGGGTCTTCGTCAAGGCTCCGGGTGCTGCGCTGAACAAGGTGAATCAGAAGGTGGAGCAGGGCCTGCGCAAGATTCCGGGGATGAACAAGCTGCCCCAGGAACGGGTGTTGGTCCTGAAGTACAGGAAGGGCTGGACCGCCGGGCAGCGGGCCGAACTGGACATGAAGGGCGCGCAGCTCGATCGACTTGGTCAGCGCGGTCAGCTGCTCAAGACGGAACCACCGCCGAGGGAGCCGAACCTGCGTGAGCGCTACGCCGCCAGCCAGGGCAAGACCAAGAACCAGCTGCCATCCGACAAGCAAGTCGACCACATCCACGAACTGCAGCTGGGCGGCCCGGAGGATCTGACGAACGTGCAGCTGCTGGACGCGAGCGTCAACCGCAGCGCGGGCCCGCAGATCATGCATCAGCTCAAGAAGGCCCCGTACGGAACTGCCTACGATCGGGTTGTCACCGTCGAAAGGCGATGAGGGAGGGAGACGGATGGGAC
>JAABUN010007522.1_pt1 | contig 11672 bp, 8 predicted proteins | sample 5559311 | NCBI WGS metagenome assembly JAABUN01 (sample SAMN10711877, study PRJNA513370) | rock metagenome | isolation source: Antarctica rocks | place: Antarctica: Victoria Land, Siegfried Peak sud | reverse complement strand
CTCCTAAGCCCCCGTCGATAGCGTTGCGGACATTCTCGGCTATCTGTGCTCCCATGTCGTCGGCGGAATCGTGGGAGGCGATGAGCGTCTCACCACCAAAGCCGCGAATAGGGGAGAGCTGTTTGGGCGCGCGCACTCGGTTTCTCTGGATAACGTGGTTTGCCAGGATGGTGTGCTCGGCGTAGCAGCGGAAGTTGTCCGAGATGAGGTATCTCGCCGCGCCGTAACGTTTAGCAAAGTTCAGAATAAAGCTGTTAGAGGCTTTGCGGAAGCCGAAGATACCTTGATCGTCATCGCCGCAAGCCATGAAGTTCTTGTGGCCCGAAACGAGGATGTCTAATAGCTCCACTTGACTGAGATTCGTGTCTTGAAACTCGTCGACAAGCACGGTGTCGTAAAGGCTCTGATACCGCTTCGCCAGAGACGGATACAGTACCAGCCGCGCCCACGCCTCGGGTACGAGGTCGTCGAAGGTCAACACGCCCATATCGAGCCGCACCTGTTCGTAAAACTCGAACAGGCCCAGATACCAGGAAAGAGTAGCGGGCGGTTCTGCCTCGCTCGCCATTGTGCCTTGGGGCAGCTCTTCATATCGCGCCCTGGTAAACGCCAGCGTCGCCTTGCAGCCGCCGACGTAGGCAAAGAAGTCTTCGCGGTCTAGCGAGTCGAGTTCAGCCAAGAACGGCGCTCGGCTCGAGCGGGCCAGCGTGAGTGCCCCGTTGAGGATGGCGTAAGGGACGGTTTCGACGTCTTGGGGCAACTTGAGTTCCGGACCTATTTTGAGCCTTTGGGCCTCACGGAGAATCTGATAAGCCAAGCCGTGCAGCGTTTTCACGTGTACCGCGTTTGCGTGGGGAAACGCCGAAAGCGCCCTTTTCAAGTCGGTCACGGTGGCTTTGCTAAAGCTCGAGGCTAAGATACGCTCGGGCTTGAAGACGCGCTCACGGACCAGCCGCTCGATACGCCTGACCATCGTCGTGGTCTTGCCTGCCCCAGCGACGGCGAAGACCAGTGCGGGACCTAAGTCATGGTCGACGATACGCTGCTGCTCGTCAGTAAGGTTGATTAGGCTACCAGACGCTGTACGACTCATGATCACCCCTAGATGATACTCGGCTAGGATAGGAGCGAGGTCACGCGCTTAAGCGCCGTTTAAGGTCTCAAGCCTAGAATATGTGAGAACCTTACGAGACCCGAACCCACCCCCACGATGACAACCCCTAAACCTACACCTCATCAAACCGCCCGAGCCAAAGTCGACGCGCTCAACGACCGTGCCTGGGAAGCGTGGCGCTCGGACAGTGTAGGCGCGTTAGCCCTCTGTGAAGAGGCGCTTACGCTCGCTGAGAGTCTGAGCTACCAGCGTGGTACGGCCCAGAGCCTAAACATCAGGAGCCGTTGTCAGTTGCGGCTTTGCAACCCGGACGCAGCACTTAAAGACGCGTCGGCAGCGCTGAAGGCGTTTGCAGCACTGGACGACGAGGAGGGTAGAGAAGCGGTGCTCTCTACCTTCGGCATCATCGAGATGGACCGTAGTCACTACCCCGAAGCACTAGAGCACTTTCTCGCTTCACATCGGCTGTGCCAAGGGCGGGGTGATAAGCGTGAGGCGGTCGCGCTCAGCAACCTGGGCGTCGTCTACGACTATCTCGGCGACTACACGGCCTCGCTGGACCTCCACCTGCGTAGCTGGCATATCTCCAGGGAAGGTGACAACCCTCTAGGGGAAAAGATCTCACTCAACAACGTCGGCCATATGCACTACCGCTTGGGCCAGTCCGACGAGGCGTTGACTCACTACTTCAGCGCCCTGAGCCTCGAGCACGTCGGCGACCGCCAGCTTCACGCCCTATTGCTCGACAACATCGGTCTCGCTTACGAGAAACTTGGAGACTTTCCTCAGGCGCTACGTTATCAGCAGGAGAGCCTGGACATCCGTGAAGCGACCGGCGACCAGCGGGGGATGGGCGATTCGTTAGACGATCTCGGTTCGGTCTATCTGGCTCTGGGTGAGGTTGCCGAAGCGAAGCGGCGGCTCGAGCGGAGTCTGGTACTCAAAGAAGCAGTGGGCAACCAAAAAGGACAGGCGGAAACCTGCCTTCTCCTGGGTATACTGTTTACCCGAGAGGGACAGCTCGAGCAGGCCCTAGCCTACCTGCACCGCTCGCGCGAGACTGCCGAGAGGATCAACAGCCAAGAGGTAGCTTACAAAGCGCATCAGGCTCTTGCAGCAGCGTACAAGCGGGGTGGGCACTTCCGTGAAGCTTTGAGCCATCATGAGACCTTCCACACCCTCAGAGATAGCTTGCTCGGCGAGGCATCGAGCCAGAAACTGCAATCCTTGCGCGTGCGCTTCGAGACCGAACAGGCTGAACGGGAAAGGGAACTCCTTACGCTTAAGAACAACGAGCTTGCCGCGGCGAACCGCGAACTCGAGCGACTCACCACCTCGCTGCGAGACACCGACCGGGAAAAGACGGCGCTGCTGGTACGGCTCGAGAAACACGCCCACGAAGATGCGCTTACCGGCCTCTCCAACCGCCGTCACTTCGACGCCAGTCTCGTTCAGGAGTTTAGACGCGCCAACCGTTCCCAAAGACCCTTGAGTGTCGCCTTATGCGACCTCGACGATTTCAAAGGGATCAACGACCGTTTCTCGCATACCGCGGGGGACGTGGTGCTAAAGACTATTGCCACACTCCTCACTGCTATCTTGCGAGACGGTGACGTGGTTGCGCGCATCGGCGGCGAGGAGTTCGCGCTTATCTTGCCGGAGACCACCGGGCCGGAAGCGCGGGCTATCTGTGAGCGTGTGCGCCGCGATATCGAGACGTACCCCTGGCACCAGCTCTATCCGGCTTTGCAGGTCACGGTGAGCGTAGGGTTGACCGACGATACTACGGTCGCCAGCGCCGAGGAGATGTTGGCGCAGGCTGACATGCGGCTCTATAAAGCGAAACATCAAGGCAAGAATCAAGTCGTTGTCTGACACGCGACCCTGAATCAAACAGGTACAGAATCGTTGCCGAGTTTAGGCGAAGCTGTTGAAGGTTTAACGCCGCTCTGGCACGTCAGGCACTGTACTTGAGGCACCTCACCTCGTAAAGCAGCGTCCTGGCTCCCGCACAGACAAAACCCGGAGATCTCAGGAAATCCCCGTGAGACCCTTTGGGCCAAGTTAAGCGGTTCGGGGCGTTTATTGACCGCGCTAACCTCGCGCTATACTTTTACGTGTACATGGGCGTTTCTGGCAACTCCAAGGGATCGACAAAGAGCACAACCTTCCAACTCAAAGGCGAGGGGGCAGGACCGCTGCCTCCTGTGCTTCAGCAGTACGTCGGATTCAAGGAGCAGTTCCCCGATTACCTCTTGCTAAGCCAGACGGGGGGCTTTTACGAAACGTTCGGTGAGGACGCCGAGGTGCTGGCAGGGATAGCCAACCTGGCCCTGACCAGAAAGAGCACCAAGGAATTCGTCACGCCGATGGCCGGGGTACCCGTTCACGCTCTGGACGTGCAGATCGAACGATGTCTCAACGCCGGTCTCAAAGTAGCCATCGCCGATCAGGTAGGAGAGGCCGAGGGCGACGGGGTGATGACCCGCGCGATAAGCCAGCTCATCACACCCGGCACGGTCACGGACGAGCACCTGCTGAGCGTCGAGGCAAACTATCTGGCCGGGGTCGTATTTCGGGAAGGTGAATACGCCCTCTCCCTGCTCGACCTGAGTACGGGGGAGTTTACCGGAACGGTAGTCGATAAGGCATCCTCACTGCTGGCCGAGGTGCAACGTTTCGCCCCTCGAGAGGTCGTGCTCGAGCGAGAGACGGCACAGGACAAAGGCTTGAAAGAAGCACTCGCCCAGCTTGCACTGGTCTCCGAACCGGGAGACCTCGAACTGGGACAAGCGCAAAATCTGCTCGAGACGCAGTTGCAACGGGTCCCGCAACGGTTGACCCGCCCTGCTCTGGCTATTGCCGCCGCACAGGTGCTCCACTACGCAGGCGAGGCGCAGCAGGGGCAGCTCGCCATCGACCGCTTCCAACCCTACGAGGTCGCTGACGCCATGATGCTGGACGCGTCGGCGCTGACGAGCTTGGAGGTATTCAGCCCGGTTACGGCGTCCGGGGGCGACATCGGCAGAGTGCGAACCCTGTTCGACGCCCTGAACCTGTGCCGTTCAGCTCCTGGGAAAAGGCAGCTGAGGAGCTGGCTGCAACGCCCCCTGATCGACCCCAAGCAGATCGAGTCACGCTTAGACGCAGTAGAGCTTTTCTACAATGACCGCTCTCTACGCGCGCAGGTGCGAAAGCTGTTGTCGCAGGTTCAAGATTTAGAACGAACCGCAACCAGACTCGGCAACCAGAAGGCGGGACCGCGCGACCTCAAGGCGCTCGAGAAGACGCTGATCGTCGTACCGGAGCTGCAAAGCGCCATGACCAAACACGTCGCCGTTCACGCCTGGCTCAAAGAGCGCAGACCGCTTATCGACAGTCTCACCGTGACTATCGCCGGGGCCATCCAGGACGACGCTCCGGTCAAGGCCAGCCAGGGGGGTTACATCAAGGCGGGATACGACGCCGAGCTGGACAGCTTGAGACGCACCGCCGAGGACGCACAGACATGGTTCGACGAGCAGGAACTCAAAGAGCGCAAAGCTACCGGTATCAGCGGTTTGAGAATCGGTACGAACAATGCGCTCGGCATCTACCTCGAGGTGGGTAAAGCGCAACAGGGGCAGGTACCCGAAGACTACGAACACCTCCAGACGCTTAAAGACAAGGTGAGGTTTACCAAGGCCGTTCTCCGCGCCCGCTACGCCGAGCAACAGGTGGCGGGGGAACGGGCCAGAGAACGAGAGAAGGAACTCCTGAATGGGCTCCTGGGCAAGCTGGTAGCGCACACCGACAGTCTCAAGCTGCTCAGCAAGATGATTGCTCGCGTTGATATCTACGCCTCTTTGGCCGAAGTAGCGGCCGTTCACAAGTACGTCAGGCCGCAACTCGGCACGAGCGAGCTGGTCATCGAAGGGGGAAGGCATCCTGTCGTCGAGCGCCACGCCCGCTTTATGCGAAACGACCTCGAGCTGAGTCCCGCCGTGAGCTTGGTCGTCCTGACGGGGCCGAACATGAGCGGCAAGAGTACCTACTTGCGGCAAACAGCCCTTATCAGCATCATGGCGCAGGTGGGGTCTTTCGTCCCGGCGCAGCGGGCGAGTCTGCCCATCTTCGAGCGCATCTATACCCGGATCGGGGCAAACGACGACCTCGCCGGGGGCCGCAGCACCTTTTTCGTCGAGGCTGAAGAGCTGGCGCATATTCTAGGTACGGCTAACGCGCGCTGCCTGGTCCTGCTAGACGAGGTAGGTCGGGGGACGAGCACCTATGACGGCCTAGCCATCGCTACGGCAGCGACGGAGTACCTGCACGACCATCTGGGAGCGTTTACCCTGTTCGCAACCCACTACGCCGAGCTGACCGAGGTCGCCGAGGCGCTGGAACGAGCCGAGAACCGACATGTGGCGGCTGAAGAGGAGGGTGGAGAACTGGTTTTTTATCACCAGGTCTTGCCGGGACCCGCGAGCCGCTCCTACGGTATCGAAGTGGCGCAGCTGGCAGGAATGCCGCAGCAGGTCGTGAGTCGGGCTAAAGAGGTGCTGGCGTCGCTGCAACGCCATAAGGAGTCCTGAGTGCAAGCTGAGTTCAAGTTTCTCCCCCTCGGTGGTACGAACGTCGGCGCGTCGTGCTATCTCTACAAGCTGGGCAACACCCGGCTGCTGATCGACTGCGGGATGCAACCTGGACTCTTGGGCGCAGCGTCTTTACCGAGGCTAGAGCTGCTTGCAGAACACCACCCCGACGCCCTCATTATTACCCACGCTCACAGCGACCATATCGGCGCGCTGGCGGTCCTCAAGCTGATGTTTCCGGACCTGCCTGTCTATATGACCGACGCAACCGCCCGCATCACCCTGCCGATGCTCCTGGACGCGGCTAAGGTCGCACAACGTAACGGCTCGCCGATGTTTACCGAGGCCGACGTGGTGAAGGCTTTGCAGCGGGTCACGACCATCTCGCCGGACGTACCTTTCGAGATAGGTGAGGTGACGCTGACAGCAAGAAGGGGCGGTCACATCGTCGGCGCGGTGGGACTGATGCTCGAGCACAAGAGCGGCTTCCGCATCTGGCACACCGCCGACTTCAACACGGTGGCCACTCCGACGACCGATGCGGCGTACCTGCCCACTGAGCCTGAAGCGGTCGATGTGGTGGTGACGGAGACGACCTATGGCAACCTCGAGCTGCCGAGTCGCAAAAAACAAAACGGCGACTTTATCGCCCAGGTCAAAAGGGTCCTCGGTGGGGGAGGGCGGGTACTCGTCCCCACCTTTGCCCTGGGACGCGCCCAGGATGTGCTCCTGACCCTGACCCGGCAGCTGCCCGGAACAGCTATCTATCTGGACGGTCTTACCCGCGCGATCACCCGGCTTTTTGCCGCCATGCCCGAGCACCTGCCTGCGGGGGTGCAGAACCAGCTCGAGAACGGGAGCAACCCGTTTTTTCCCCCGAATGTTCACCTCGTCGAGGGTCGGCGTGAACGCGAGGGGATCATTCACAAACCCGAGCCCGCCGTCATCCTGGCGAGTAGCGGAATGCTCTCGCAGGGCGTTTCGCCGCTCTACGCCAGGCACGTGCTGAGAGAACCGGGGAGCGCGGTCTTGATCGTCGGGTATCAGGACGCCGAGAGTGCCGGGAGACAGCTTTTAGAAGGTCGTGACGAGCTCGTGCTGAACGGTGAAGCGATCACCGTCAGTAGCCATATCGAACGCTTCTATCTCTCCGCCCACGCCGACCGCATGGGCATCTCCAAGCACCTCAGCCGTTACCCCTCTGAACGCATGGTGCTCGTTCACGGTGACGGGGGAGCACGTGAGGCGATCTTCGAGCTGTTCCGTAAGGAGCGTCACGTCGACCGTCCCCAGGTAGGCGAGTGGATCGACCTGGCAGGGGAGACCAGGCGCAGGAAAGCGGCACCCGCGCCCCATCCTGCACCCAAACGTAGCGCCACCCGGATCAAGCGTTACAAAACTGAGGTCGTCATCGTGCGTGAGGGAAACAGGCTCGTGCTCGAGTTGCCCAAGACCTTCGACATGGGGCTGATTCCTATAGGCCGTTACCGGCTCGAGGCGCACATGGCTGCCATTGCCAAACTTAAACTGATCGAAAGGCCGGGGGATGCGCCCACTGCCGAAGAAGACGTAGAGGCAGAAACCGATGCTCAGAAAGAGCTAGTCTAGCTCGGCAAACAGCGGTACCGCGTAGACCCGCTTGTCACCTTCAGGGATGAGCTGATCGGTTTGTAAACCCAGCAGCCTCACGCCTTGCCCCGGCTCGAGCTTGCTCTCGATGATGCGAGCCGCTACCCGGCTCAGGACGGCGGCGTCCTGCGTGGGTCGTACCAGGGGCATTCTGCGGGTGACCAGCTCGAACGAGATCGTTTTTACCTTGACGATGACGTTGCCCGCTTGCACCCCGGCCTTGGCGAGCCGCTGCGCCAACATCTCAGCGATAGCGGGCAATTCGGCGATGAGCGCGCCTTGTGAGTTAATGTCTTGCTCGAACGTCGTCTCAGCGCCGATGCTCTTACGCAGCCGGTTGGGGTTGACGGGGCGGTCGTCGATCCCCCTGGCGATGTCGTAGAGGTAGCCTCCGTGCTTGCCGAAGCGGTCGCAGAGGAAGTCGCGGGTCTGCTCCTGTAACTCTTTACCGGTGTGAATCCCAAAGGTTTCAAGGCGCGCCGCTGTCTTGGGTCCTACCCCGAAAAAGGCTGCTACGGGAAGGGTGGGGATAAGCTGCCGAGCGTGCTCTGGGGTGATGACCGTTTGCCCGTCCGGTTTGTTCATCCCCGAGCCGAGCTTGGCGAGAAACTTGCAGTAGCTGATCCCTACCGAAGCCGTGAGTCCTACCGCGTCCCTGATGTCAGCCCGGATACGCCCAGCGAGAAGCGTTCCCGACGGGGGTCCCTGTTTCGGTTCGGTCACGTCCAGATACGCCTCGTCTAAAGAAAGCGGTTCGATCAGGTCGGTATAACGGGCGAAGACTTCGTGAATTTTCTGCGACTCACGCCGGTAAACTTCCATACGGATAGGGACGACGATGAGATGTGGACACAACCGTTTTGCCGTTACTACGGGCATCGCGCTGCCTATACCGAAACGACGCGCTTCATACGACGCAGTGGTGAGGACCCCGCGCGCACCGTCCTTACCGACTGCTACCGGTTTCCCTTGCAAGTCGGGGTCGTCGCGCTGTTCGATCTGCGCGTAGTAGGCGTCGAGGTCGGCGTGAAGGATCTTCCGCACACCTGATTATCGGCGAGCAAAAGGGCCAGGGTTGTCGGCTGACGCAGCCAAACTCAACTGTTCTCAACTGACTGTCTGCAAGACATTTTTAAGCAGGCTCGAGCAAAGCAGCGGTGTTGTTTTTAGGTGAATTGACCCTCTGGGACACTGGATAGGCTTGCATCTCACCAGGATATGGGTGCAACAGGGATTGCACCTCGTCAGGGTCGTTGATACCTGGGTCTAACCAGGTATCGTAGTCATCAGGGGACAAGATGACCGGCATCCGGTCGTGCAAGGTCTTCATCAGTTCGTTGGGAGTGGTGGTCAAGATGGTACAGCTCAGCAGCTCATCACGCCACACGTCGTAGAGTCCGGCGAAACCGATAGGCTCACCCCCGGAGAGCTGGATGTAGTAGGGCGTCTTGGCCCCACCTTCGCGCCGCCACTCATAAAAGCCGTCGGCGGGGACTATCGCCCGTTTGTACCGCAGCGGCCCCTTAAACGAAGCCTTTTCCGCTGCCGACTCGCTGCGCGCGTTGAACATGCTCGCTTTGAACGCCTGACGGTCTTTGACCCAGCTCGGATGCTGTTGGCGAACTGATTCAGGTGTAGAAGCGAGCAAGGTCTTACGAATACAAAACCGTTTTCATGCCGTGCTTGCGCTCGTTAACTGCGTAAGCTCACTGTCCTGAGGAGTCGCTCCTCCACCCTCCGGACACTCGGCAGTGCCAGACAGACGGCCACGACGAGGACGCCCAAGAGAGCCGTTGTCAGAAATAGGACGACCATGCCCGCCCCAGGACCGAAGAGGGCGAGGAGCGCGGGACTCTGGCCGAGCGCGTCGGCGAGCGGTCCCGCGCCGAGCATCACCACCGGCATCACTCCCTGCCCGAGCGCCTGCCGCGCCGCGAATACCCTTCCCTGAACGTCTCTTGGCACGTAGGTTTGCCAGATAACCTGGTGTGAGCTGATCATTAGAGGTAGGAAAAAGGTGATGAAGAAGGCACCCGCCGTCGCTACCAGTGGGGTCGCCGCTAATCCAGTCAGGCCGTACCCAAGGGTGGCAACTGCAAAGAGCCAGGCCAGAACGCCGCGCATACGGTCCTTTGGGCCACCCCAAGCACTTACCACCAGGCCACCCGCCACGCCGCCCGCGCCTAGAGCCGCCATCACGCTCCCTAGTGCAACTTCGCTCCCACCCGAGCGCGCCAGCACTAGCGGAGCCAAGAGGACCATGCCGACCGCGCCGATGATACTGATAAACATGTAGAGCACGGCAAGTGTTCGCAGGGGCGGTCGCGCACCGATGTAACGAAAACCGTAGGTTAACCGCGACCAAAACGTAGGCGACTCTGCCTGGTTGGACTCCACACGTAGATTGGGAATACGAACAATCCAGAGGGTTAAGATGGCTGCGCTGAACGTCAGCACGTCGATAAGCAGCACGCCTCTGATACCGACGAACGCTAGGAGCACCCCGGCGAGCGCGGGCGCGAGCACGTTCGCCCCGGACTGTGCAAGCGCGAGCGTCCCGTTGGCGCGGGCGTAGTGCTTTTCACTCACCATATTCGGCACCGCCGAGGCAAAAGCAGGCGCTTGAAAGGCGCTGAAGGCTCCCGACCAGACAGCGAGCGCGTAGAGATGCCATAGCTCGAGCCGACCGTCTGCGAGCAGCAGCAGCGTGACGATGGTGCTTACTCCGGCCCCCAAGTCGCTGAGCATCATGGTGAGCTTTTTGGGCCAGCGGTCAATGAGGTCGCCAGCCAAGGGGCTGAGCAGCACCTCGGGGGCGAACCTGAAGAACACCAGTAGTGACAGCGTCGTGGCTTGGCCCGTCTCCTGCCAAGCCCAGACGCTCAAAGCCAGCCCGCTCATGGCGCTGCCCGCTAGTGAGACGAGCTGCCCCACGCCGACGAGGAAAAAGCCTGCAAGACCCGACCGTAAACGGTTCATGCACCCAGCATCTGGCGTAAGCTACTTCAAATGGAACACAAAAATTCGAGTAATGTAAGGCGTAAAGTCGTCGATCCAAAAGCGGCGGAGCTGCTCACGGACTGGCGGCAGAGGCGCTTTCTGGAGCCTTTCGTACCAGGGCCGACGAGCATGAGCGACGCCGCCGAGGCGCTCGGCGTGAAGCTCAACGCCATGCACTACCGGGTCGGGCAGCTTTTAGACCTTGGCTTGCTCGAGGTCGTCGGCTTAGTGAAGCGTAAAGGTCGCGCCGTAAAGCTCTACGGCCCTACAGCGGGGGAGTTCTTCGTGCCGTTCGCCGCGACGCCGCACACGACGGTCGAGGACATGATCCGGCGTCTCAGCGCGCTCGACGAGTTCCTGACCCATGCGGTCGCCACGCTCACCGCCCGGGATGAGAACTGGGGCGTCCTCGTGTCACAGAACGTGTCGGAAAAGGAACCGCGCCTCTTGGTGAAGCTCGCGGCCCTCGACCCACAAGGCGCACCGGCACCGCGCCCGCGGGCGGCACTGTTAGCTTCGTCTACCCCTGCGGTGTGGTCAGGCGAGTTGCTGCTAAAGCTCGATATGGAAACGGCAAAAGCGTTACAGCGGGAACTGGCGGACTTGACCGAGCGCTCCGAGCAGAGGCAGAGCGCGGGCGGGCGACCGTATTACATCGTGCTGGGCATGACGCCCATAACGGAGGTTTGACAGCCGCAGCTGCCCAGTTGTTCAGCTTTTCGGCCTAACCAACGCATAAGTCACCGCTTTTGGTGATGGCGTACGACAGCGGATAGCAAAGCATTCAATCCCTCATACTGAGCCATGTTAAAACCTCAGCCGATTCCACCCGTACCTGAGATGACCGCCCGAGCTGCCCACGCGGCTTTTCCCAAAGGCCACCGCTACCTCACGCTCCGCGATGAACTGGGGACGGTCTTTACCGATGAGATGTTTGCCGACCTCTTCCCGAAGGTTGGTCAGCCTGCCGCAGCGCCGTGGCGACTGGCACTCGTACTGATCGTGCAACACGCCGAGGGTTTGTCCGACCGGGAAGTGGCGGATGCCGTGCGAGACCGCATTACGCTCAGGTATTTGTTGGGGCTCGAGTACGATGATCCCGGCTTCGACTTTTCCATCTTGTCGCGCTTCCGGCAAAGGCTTACCAAAGCGAATGCTGAGAAACGTCTGCTCGACGCGATTATCGAAAGGTGCAGGCAGCAAGGTCTGCTCAAAGAGCGGGGCAAAGCTAGTATTACAGCCGCATTTAGGTAACATAACGCCGTTCCCGACGGCGATGATGACATAGCCGTGCCCTAAACTGATGGCGTCGTCGCCACACTGACCAAGCGAGCACGAAGGCTCGCCGAACCTTT
>JAABUN010007521.1_pt1 | contig 11673 bp, 9 predicted proteins | sample 5559311 | NCBI WGS metagenome assembly JAABUN01 (sample SAMN10711877, study PRJNA513370) | rock metagenome | isolation source: Antarctica rocks | place: Antarctica: Victoria Land, Siegfried Peak sud | reverse complement strand
CCACGGGTGGGGCGTCCCGTCGTACCACTGGTGCGTGCCAGGGACGCCGTCGTAGCTGAAGTCGTTGCCGACCGGGTCCCAGCTCCTACCGCCGTCCTGCGAGCGCTGGATGACCTGGCCGAACCATCCTCCGGATGGCGCAGCCCAGATCCGGTCCGGATCGACCGGCGAGCCCTTCAGGTGGTAGGTCTCCCAGCCGGCGAAGTGCGGGCCGTCGACCGTCCAGTCGCGCCTGCCCCCGTCGCTGGTGAGCACGAAGGCCCCCTTGCGCGTCCCCACCAGAACCCGTACGCCTGCCATGGCGACACCCCCTTCTCGCAGCGTAGGACTTCCGGTGCCCGAAGAAGTCATCGCGGTCGTCTAGTGTCCCGCGCCGGTAGTTCGCTGAAGAAGTCGTGCGAGTGAGCTGAGGATCTGTTCGGCGGTTTTGGTCCAGATGAAGGGCTTGGGGTTGTCGTTCCAGGCTTTGACCCAGTTGCGGATGTCGGCTTCGAGGGCTTGCACGCTTCGGTGATCGCTGCGTTGGAGTAGATCAGCTGTGACGTAGGCGAACAGCCGCTCGACCTGGTTGATCCAGGACGAGTAGGTCGGCGTGAAGTGCATGTGGAACCGGGGATGTGCCTTGAGCCACTTCACGGTGGTGGGGCTCTTGTGGGTGCCGTAGTTGTCGCAGATCAGGTGCACGTCCAGGTGTTCAGGGACCTCGGTGTCGATCTTCGTCAGGAACTTCTTGAACTCGGTTGCTCGGTGACGTCGGTGCAGGGAGCTGATCACTGTCCCGTCGACGACGTTCAGGGCCGCGAACAGGCTGGTGGTGCCGTGCCGCGCGTAGTCGTGCGTCCGCTTCTCCGGCATGCCAGGCATCATCGGAAACGCCGGCTGTGAACGGGCGAGGGCTTGGATCTGGCTCTTCTCATCGACGCTGAGCACGACCGCTGCCTCCGGCGGATTCAGGTAGAGACCGACGACGTCGTGGACCTTCTCGATGAACAACGGGTCGTTGCTCAACTTGAACCCGTCAGCCCGGTGGGGCTTGAGCTCAAACGACTTCCAGATCCGACCGATCGTCGACCTCGACAGACCGGTCCGCTCGGCCATCTTGGCCCGCGACCAGTGCGTCGCGTTCGCCGGTGTGGACTCCAAGGTGGCGACCACGACGTCCTCGATCTGATCGACCGTGATCGAGGTCGGGCGACCCGGCCGGGCGTCATCGGTGAGGCCGTCCAGTCGATGCTCCACGAACCGGGCGCGCCACTTCCCGACCGTCGCCTGCGCACAACCCAGGCCGGCAGCAACGGTCTTGTTGTCTGCGCCATCAGCACAAGCCAGCACGATCCGGGAACGCAAAGCCAATGCCTGCGAAGACTTCCGCCGTCGTGACCAACGCAGCAGTTGCTCGCGCTCCTCAGCAGTCAGTACCAACTCGGCCTTCGGTCGTCCCCTTTGCGCCACACCCCGATTCTACGACTTATCGAGCGAATTTAAGGCGCACGACACTAGGCGATGGTGACGCCGCCGTCGACGACCAGCGTCTGCCCGGTGACGTAGCCGCCCGCCGAGCTGGCGAGAAACAGCAGCGCCGCGGCCAGCTCCTGCTCGTCGCCCTTGCGCCCGGCGAGCATGCGGGGCGCCAGCATCTCGAAGTACGCCTCCGGGTACTGGTCGGTCATCTCGGAGGCGAAGAAGCCCGGTGCCAGGGAGTTCACGCGGATCCCCTTGCGACCGGTCCACTGCTGGGCCAGGTCACGGGTGAGCCCGATGAGCCCCGCCTTGCTGGCTGCGTAGGCCGCCTGCGGCAGCCCCGCGGTCGTGATGCCGAGGATGCTGCTGATGTTGACGATGCTGCTGCCCGGCTCCATCACCCGGCCGCAGGCCTGCGCCATCCAGTAGCAGCCGTTGAGGTTGACGTCGATGACAGACCGGAACTGCTCGACGGTCTCGCGGGTCGCCGGTACGGCGGTGCCGACGCCTGCGTTGTTCACCAGTACGTCGACCCGGCCCAGCTGGCGGACCGTCTCGTCGACCAGCCGCTGGCAGTCCTCCGGCCGGGCCACATCGGTCTGGACCGTGACCGCCCGGCGGCCGGCCGCTTCGACCAGAGCCTGAGTCTGCTCGAGCTTCTCGACGCGTCGCGCGCCCAGCGCGACGTCGGCGCCGGCCTCGGCCAGCGCCGTGGCGAAGGCGACGCCGAGGCCGGACGAGGCTCCGGTCACGATGGCGACCTTGCCCTCCAGCCGGAACATGTCCAACACGCTCATGCGGTGCTACCTCCGGGCCGTCGCGGACTCAGCACCGTGCCGGGCCCAGAACGCATCCTGCACCGCCGCTCCTGCGGGCCGCTCAGCCGGTGGCCTCGAGCAGGACGTCGACGGTCTCCTGCGGGCTGTCCCACATCGGGAAGTGGCCGCAGTGGTCGAACCAGTGCACGGTCGCCTGCGGGAAGGCCTCCTGCGCACGGGCGGCCTGGCGCGGCAGGGTGACGCGGTCGCGGCGTCCCCAGCCGAGCACGACCCTTCCGGGTGTCGGTCCGCCGAGCTGCGGTCCGCTGTCGACCAGTGCCTTCAGGGTCTCGAACAGCGCGGGCGTGTCGGCGATGCTCTGCAGATCGGTGAGCGCGACATCGCCCGGCACCGCCCACGGCCGGGGGGAGAACTGCGGCAGCAGCGCCGTGCGACCGACGGCGCTGCCTGCCAGGGCCGGCAAGGCGGGACGCAGCCCCTTCACCAGGGCGAAGGACGCCTTCACCGACGCGCCGAAGAGGGTCTTCTCGGTGTCGTTCCAGAAGCCGCCGGGGTCCAGCGCCACCACATGCCGACCCACGCCGCGGCGGGCGAGCTCGAGCACCATCCGCGCGCCCATGGAGCTGCCGACCAGGTCGGCGCCCGCGAGGTCCTCGGCGAGCAGGTGCTGCTGCAGCGCGTCATTGAGCCGATCGAAGGTGAGATCTCCCGCCAGCGAAGGCGTCGAGCCGTGGCCGGGCAGGTCGACGGTGACGACCTCCCGGCTGGCGGTCAGCCCCGGCAGCAGCGGTTTCCAGGACTCCCGCCGAGCTCCGAGGCCGTGCACGAGCACCAGCGGCGAGCCGCTTCCCTGCCGAGTCGTCTGCATGGGTCGGACGCTAGTGCGAGCGGCCGAGGGTCGCCTGTCGAGGCGCACGTCGTCCCTTACCTGACGGCTCGAGGTCTGTGGCGCCGCAGCGAAGACGTGTGGACAGAGCTCGCCCTGTGGATGAGCAGCGGCGACGGTCCCGCGGCGTGGCAATGCTGCCTGTCATGACGACTCATCTCGACCACACCGACCGCGAGCAGCAGGCGCTGCGCCTCTACGCCCAGGACCCGCTGGACGACGGAGATGCCGTCCTGCTGCTGGACGGCGAGGTCTGTCTGGAGCTGGAGCGGATGGCCGACGAGTGGGACGACGCCGGCCGGCGCAACCTGGTCAGCATCCTCACCTCCACGGCCGAGCGGGTCGTCGTGGCCATCGCCCGGAACAGCGCTCAGCTGCTGCCGGGTGACTACCAGCTGTGGCGCGACCTGCACGCGGACCTGCGCGGTACGCAGGTGGAGCTGCTGCCCGTGCGGGCACTGCCGGCCGCATGAGGAAGTGACTGTCCTCCGGACACGCTGACCGGGGTCGAGCCCTTCGGCGTCACGCGAGGCGGTCCTCGCCTCGTTCCCCGGATCGCGACGCACTCCCGGGTGTACCGGAAGCCACCACGCCCGAGGTGGCGCTGGCGTACTGCGACAGCGTGTTGGCGGCTCCGTCGGCGGTGCCGCTGCTACCAGGCCCCCCGCCACTGGCAGCTGTTCGCGTCGTTGGTGCGCTCCGCCGGCGCACGCGGGAACCTCGTGCCCGACGCCTACCTGGCAGCGCTGGCGCTCGAGCACGGCGCCACCTGGATCACGACCGACCGTGGGTTCGCGCGCTTCCCGGATCTGCGCTGGCGCTCGCCGCTGACGCCTCCCAGCTGACTCCGGGGTCGCGCGAACAGCGGGAGCCGCCGAGGCAGACTGTCCTCATGTCCGAATTCGCCAACCTGCACTTCGTCACACCCCAGCTCGCCATCGGCGGCGACATGAGTGCTTTCGACGACGAGCTGGCCAGCCGGCAATTCGACGAGATCTGCTCGCTGGGCATCACGCACATCATCGACGTCCGGCTCGAGTGGTCCGACCTGGACGCCTTCGCCGAGCGGGCCCCGCACGTGGGCTACCTGCATCACGGCATGGACGACGCCGGCCAGGCTGTGCCCGCCGAGTGGTTCGAGCATGCGGTCAGCTGGATCGAGGCCGCCTGGACCGAGAACCCCGGCGCCGTCGTGCTGACGCACTGCCACATGGGCATCAACCGCGGCCCCTCCCTCGGCTTCGCCGTCCTGCTCGCCCTGGGCTGGGACCCGGTAGAGGCGATCGCCGCGATCCGGTCCGCCCGGCCGCAGGCCAACGTCTGGTACGCCGCCGACGCCCTGCGCTGGCACCACGCCCGCACCGGGCTCGACGCGGGAGCCGCTGACGCGCAGCACGCCGCCCTCGCCGCCTGGCGGGAAGACAATCCGCTCGACGTCGTCCGGATCATCCGCGAGCAGCGTGCAAAGGGCTTCTGACAGCGCATTACCCCGGCGGGGAGGCGATCCGCCGCAGTCCGCTGGCCCGCAGCACCTGCCGCTCGACCGCGGCCCGCACCGACTCCTGCGTCCCGAGCACCCGCACGTGCCGGCGCGCCCTGGTGATCGCGGTGTAGAGCAGCTCCCGCGTCAGCAGCGCCGAGGCCGTGTCGGGCAGCACCACCGACACCGTGTCGTACTGGCTGCCCTGACTGCGGTGGATCGTCATCGCGTAGACCGTCTGCACGTCCGCCAACCGGCCGGGGTGCAGCAGCACCGGACTGCTGCCCCGACCGAAGGCCGCCACCAGCCCCTCACCGCGCCGGACTACGACCCCGGTGTCACCGTTGTAGACCTTGGCATCGTGGTCGTTGCGAGTCGCGAGCAGCGGCTGCCCGGGGTACCAGCCGTCGTGCGCCGGCGGCGCTCCCGCCCACTGCGCCCCGACGCGGGCCCACTCGCTGACGCCGTACGGGCCGCGCCGGTGCGCGCACAGCAACTTGTGCGCCTCGAGCCGCAGCAGCGCCTGCTCCACCTCCCCCGCCTCCGCCGCCTCGGTGACTGCAGCCGAGCAGGCGACGACGTCGGCACGTACCTGCTCGGCCGCTCCGGGGTGTGCGAACGACACGTCGGCCGCCCCGCTGGTCAGCAGCTCGAGGACCCGGTCGGCATTGCCGTCGCGGACCGCCACCGCCAGCGCCGCGATCGTCCCGCCGAAGCGCCGCCCGCGGCTGAGCCGGACGATCCCGTTGCGCAGCCGGTCGACCTCGAGCGGCGAGAGCGCGGCCTCCGCCGGGTCGTCCGCCGCCGACAGGTCCGCGCCGACGAGCTCGACCAGCTGTAGGTCAGCGGCCCCGCTCACCGGCCGCGCCACCAGATCCGCCAGCACCGCGCCCGCGTCCACCGAGGTGAGCTGGTCCGGGTCGCCGACCAGGATCAGCCGGGCGTCCGGTCGTACTGCCTCGAGCAGTCGCGCCATCATCGTCAGCGAGACCATCGAGGTCTCGTCCACGACGATGACGTCGTACGGCAGCCGGTTCGACGCGTTGTGCCGGAAGCGGGTGGAGCTGTCCGGACGCCAGCCCAGCAACCGGTGCAGCGTCATCGCGGTGAGGTCTGCGGGCAGGCCCAACGAGCTGGCCTGCTCCGCCACCGAATCCTGCAGCCGGGCAGCGGCTTTGCCGGTCGGCGCCGCCATCGCCACCCGCAGCCCCGGACGGTCGAGCAGCGCCAGCACCCGCGCCACCGTGGTCGTCTTCCCCGTACCCGGGCCGCCGGCGAGGATCGTCGTCCAGCGGGTCGCTGCCAGGGCGGCCGCGACCCGCTGGCGATCCGGCGCAGCGGCGCCGGGGAACAGCGTCGCCAGCCGCTCCTGCACTGCCTCGAGGTCCATCGGCGGGCGGGTCAGCGCCCGGTCGTCCAGCGACTCCCGGACCGACTGCTCCTGCCGCCAGTAACGGTCGAGGTAGAGCAGCGGCCCGGCGTCGGTGTCCACCAGACGCAGCGGACGCAGCGTGGAGAACGCCGCGCCGATGACCAGCGGGCTGCGTCGAAGCCCCTCCACGGTCTGCTCGACGGCCGGCCACGGCAGCGCGGCGGCCTCGACGTCGGACTCCTCGTCGACCGCCACCTCGCTCATCCGGTCCAGCTCCAGGCAGGTCGACCCGAGTCGGACCGCCCGCACCGCCAGCGCCGTGGCGAGCAGCACCGGCTCGGACGCCTCACGTGCTAGTGAGCCAAGCCGTCGCGCGACGTGCACGTCGGCCAGCTCGAGCACTCCGGCGTCGTGGAACGCGGCGAGCAGACCACTTGCCTGTACGACCTTCATCCGACCAGGGCGAAGCCCTCGGCCGCAGCCGCCTGCCGCAGACCGGCGTCGAAGCAGACGAATCCGTCGACCTGCTCGTCGGCATGGTGGGCAGCGCGGGCACTGGCGAGTTGGAAGGCCTCCTCCACTGACAGCTCCCCCGTCCTCGTTTTGCGCCACAGTGCCGCCGGCACCTCCACCCTGGCCGACGTCGTCATGAACCCGCCAACAGGTCGGACAGCCCCGTCACCAGCGATACCGGCGGCTTCCAGTCGAAAACACCGCACCTCGACGGTGTCGACGGCCCGACCATGCCGCGCACAAACAGGTACTGCACTCCGCCGAGGTGGGTCGTCGGGTCGTAGCCGGGCTGCCGCCAGCGCAGGAACCGGTGCACCGCAACGCTGTAGAGCAGCGCCTGCAACGGGTAGTGCGCGCGCAGCATCTCCGTCGCCATCGCCTCCCGCGTGTAGTGCAGCGCCGTCAGGTTCCCGCGCGCGAGCCGGTTGGTCTTGTAGTCCACGACGACGTAGGTCGGGCCGGCCAGGCGCAGCACCGCGTCGATCGAGCCGGACAGGTAGCCGCGCAGCGGCGGCGCCTCCACGGTCTCCAGCAGGTCGGCGTACGGCGCAAGCAGGTCGTCAATCGGCAGGTGCGCGCGCAGCAGGTCCGCGACGTCGCGCAGCTGCGCCTGCGCGGCGGTCACGTTGTCGCCGCCGGACAGCGGGAGCTCGAAGTCCATCTCGGCCAGCCGGTCGTTCGGTGCGACGTCCGCCAGCGTCACGCCTGGCGCGATCGGCGTACGCAGCACCGGCTCCAACGCTGTAGCCAGCTCTGCCGGGTCCACCGTCGACAGCCGCCGCGCGACAGCCTGTCGGCAGCGCAGCAGCAGCTCGGCCGGCAGGTCGTCCACCGAGGCGTCGACGTCCTCGAGCACCTCGTGCACCAGCGTCCCGAAGGCAGCGCCGGCGGGCAGGCTGTTCATCGGCGACACCGGTCCGGCCAGCACGACGTCGACCGGTGACGGCTCGGCCGGCTCGTCGGTGCGCTCCGGCTGCTCCGGCTCGCTGGTCACCCGTGGCGCGTCATGCACCGCCGCGGTGAGCCCGGAGTAGGACGTGCGTCGCCACGCGGTGTCGAGCACGCGGGTGAACCGCGCCGCCTCCAGCGCCGGTGGCTCGTCGACTGGCGGCTTCCAGCGCAGTGGCAACACCGAAGACACTGCCTCGACGGCGATCTCGTCCGGCCAGCCCCACGCCGTCAGTGCCGGCAGCACGACGTCGTCGTCAGCCACCTTGACCCGTGCCGCCGGCTCCGGCTCGCCCTCGGTACGACCGAGCAGCAGCCGGTGCAGCGGCGCCCGGGCCGCCTGTCCGGAGGACGCCCACCACATGACCACCTGGCACATCGCGCGGGTCAGCGCGACGTAGAGCAGCCGCAGCTCCTCGCCGGCGTCCTCGGCCTCGGCCGACTTCTTACGCGCCTCCCAACCAGGCCCCTCCGGGCCGCCTACGTCGAGCACGCGGGTGCCGTCGGGGTCGTGCAGCAGCAGCGTGGAGACGTTCGGGTTCTTCGCGCCGTCCCAGCCGTACGGCACGTAGACCACGGGGAACTCCAGCCCTTTGCTGGCGTGTACGGTGACGATCTGCACTGCGGCGGCGTCAGTCTCCAGGCGCCGGCTGCGCTCGGACAGGCTGCCGCTGTTCGGCTCCTCGACCCGCTCGCCGAGCCAGGTGACGAGCGCACTCAGGCCGAGCGACTCCTCGACGGCGACCCGGTTGAGGACCTGCGTGACGTGCCGCAGGTCGGTCAGCCGCCGCTCCCCCGCCTCCTGCGAGAGCAGCCGGGTCTCCAGTCGGGTCTGCGTCGCCAGTCGCTCGAAAACCGCTGCCAGGCCGGCCTCCTCGAACCGTCGTGCCGCCTCGCGAACCAGCTCGCCGACCTCGTCCAGTACGTCGTCGGGGTGGCCGGCGAGCTGCGTGGCTGTCCAGCCGAGCAGCGGGGTCAGCGCCGCAAGCCGCACCCGCCCGGCGCGGTGCGGCTGCTCGAGCGCCTGCAGCAGCCACAGCCAGTCGCGGGCGCCCGCAGTCGAGAACACGCTGGTGCTCGTCGACACCACGCACGGCACCCCGGCCGCCTGCAGCGCCGCCTGAACGAACGGCGCGTGCACGTGCTTGCGGACCAGCACCGCGATGTCGCCGGGCCGCACCGCCCGCGGCTCGCCCTCGACGGACAGCTCGGCGCCGGAGTACAGCAGTCGTACGACGTCGGCGGCCACGTCGCGCGCGACCTTCTCCCGCAGCGCCGGCATCGCCGGGTAGCCGCTCTTGCCGAGCGGGCCGGCATCCTTGCGGTCGAGGACCCTGAGCCGCAGCGGGGTCCGGCCCGGCAGCCGGGACCTCGTGTGCGCGGCGTCGACCGGCCGGACCCGAATCTGCCGATGGCCGAGGGCGGCGCCGCCGTAGAGGTGGTCGAGTGCGCGCAGCAGCCCTGCGTCGCTGCGCCAGTTGGTGCCGAGCGTCTCGTGCCGCTCGGCCTCGCCGACGGCGTCGAGGTAGCTGAGCACCTCCGCGCCGCGGAAGGCGTAGATGGCCTGCTTCGGATCGCCGATGAGGACCAGGGCGACCTGGCCGTGAAAGGCGCGTCGCAGGATCTCCCACTGCACCGGGTCGGTGTCCTGGAATTCGTCGACCAGCACGACCTTGTAGCGCGCCCGCAGCCGCTCGCACGCCGCCGGCCCTCGATCCGAGTCGGCGAGCACGTCGCGCAGGAGCACCAGCAGGTCGTCGAAGTCGCGTACGCCGGCTCGCCGCTTACGGCGCTCCAGCTCCCGCCGCGCCGCCTCCCCCAGCCGCACCCGCTGCCCCGGGCCGGAGTCGGCATCGGCGTCCGCCGGCTCGAGCCGCGCCTGCCGGTCGCCGGTCGCCGCGCGCGCGACCTCGCGCGCCTCCTTCGGCGTGAGCTGCGGCAGCGCGGCGTCGTGCGCGGCGTACTTGCGCAGGTAGAGGTCGTCGACGACCTCGCGCAGCAGGTCGTCGGTCGACTCGACCATCGTGACGCCCGGCTCGTGGTCGCCGGACATCCCGAGCCCGTCGAGCACCTGCTGACAGAAGCTGTGCGTCGTCGCGATCGTCGCCGCGTCGAACTCCGACAGCGCGTGCGCGAGTCGGTGACAGCGCAGCTTCAGCTCCTTGGCGCTGCAGTCGCGAAGGTGCGCCACCAGCGGGTCGTCACTGCCGTCCACCAGCCCGCGCGCGGTGGAGGTCAACCGCTCGCGCACCCGCTCGCGCAGCTCCTGCGTCGCGGCCCGACTGAATGTCGCGAGCATCAGCTCGTCCAGCCGCGCGTGCCCCTCGGCGACATAGCGGGTCGCCAGCGCGGCGATGGTCCAGGTCTTGCCCGTGCCCGCGCTCGCCTCGAGGACGGTCGTGCCCGTGGGCAGATCGCCGTACAGGTCGAAGCTCACGAACCGTGTCTACCGCGAGGAGGCGACTGTGCGCTGCAGCTCAGCGCAGCGGGTCGACCCAGCGGACACCGGGGAACCGCGAGAAGTCGGCATCGCTCGAACACAGTTCTGCGCCGTGCTCGATCGCCAGCGCGGCCAGATGCGCGTCGGGGACCAGGTTCCCGGCGGTGCCTGCGGCGTCCAACAGCTCGCGGAGCACTGCGGCGTGCCGTAGGCCGGGATGCACCACCACCACGGACGGCAGCGCGAGCCACTCCTCGACGACGTCCAGCGCCTGGCCAGAGGTCCTCATCTGCGCCGGCGGCAGCGGGCAGCGTACGGGCGACCCTTCTGCGTCGTGCCCGCGTCCTACGGCGCGCCGACGGTTTCGCAGGCGAAGACCGGCGCCCACAGCCGGCATGCCAGCGCCCCGAACCGCGTCTGCTCAGGACCCGCTTCGCTGCCCGCCAACAGCCGGTCGAAGGCCGGTGGATCTCCGTGTACGTAGGCCAGGTGCCGGTCCTTGCTGTCACCGAACCTGCCGTCCCAGTCCTTGGTCGCCGCCTCGAGCGCCTCCTCGACCGGGCTGCCGGACCGGCGCCGGTCGGCGTAGGTGTGGCTCGTGCCCGTGGCGATCGGCAGGGCCGCGCGCATCCCGTCGTCGTAGAGCGCGACCAGCTCGCGGAGCACCGAGGTCGGGTCCTGCGGCAGCACCAACGTGGAACGCCACACCTTCCGCTTGTACGGGCCGCGGCCGGTGGTGACCGCCCGCACCGGCGCGTCCGGTCCGGCCGCCAGGGCGAGCAGGTTCGCCCACGCCGTCAGCCGGTGCTTGGGCGCCAGCGAGGAGTACGACGTGCTCGCCACGGTGTCACCGTGGATGCGGTTGACCGTCCCGGTGAGCCGCCGGCCGGCGCCGAGGTCGACCACGACGTCCACCGCACGGGGCAGGCCGACGTGGATCGGCAGCGCCGCCTGAACGATCGGCTCAACGGCCGCCTCCAGCTCGGCGAGCAGCCGCAGGCCGAGCGGCCCCGGTGGCAGCGTGCCGCGGCGCAGCTCCGCCTGGTTGAAGGCGCCGGCCTCGACGCCGGCCAGCCGCGCGGCGAGCATCCGGTCGCCGACGTCCCATTTCTGCAGCCCGTCGAGGTCGGCCTGCAGCGCGTCGGCGACGCCATCTTCGGAGTCCGGGACATACACGCCCAGCCGCCGGTTGAGCAGCGCCTTGACCGGGTGGACGAGGAAGGCGATGAGGTCGGCGAGCGCGACGTCGCCCGCCGGCGGCGCCAGCGGCGAGGTGAGGAACGCCGGGACCGGCTCGCGGTCCCTGCTCGCTGCACGGGCACCGGCAAGCGACGCGGAGTCGAAGCTGAAAGGCTTCTCGCGGGCGAAGTTGCGCCCGTCGAAGGGCTGCAGCGGATGGCGGGTCAGGACGCCGGCGAGCGCGTCGTCGTCGACAGTTTCCCGCAGGACATCGAGCACTTCCCCGAGCGGCACGGCAGGTGGACGGTGCGCGCCGCTGACCGGGTCGGCGCCGCTGTAGAGCATCAGCAGGCAGTCGCCGGCCGACATGATCGCGTCGAGCAGCAGCTGGCGGTCCTCGCTGCGCACGTCGCGCTCACCCAGGCACGGGTCGCGCTGCAGCACGTCGTCACCGTCGACGCTGCCCCCGCGGGGGAAGACGCCGTCGTCCAGGCCGAGCAGCGCGACGACGCGGTGCGGCACCGACCGCATCGGCACCATCGTGCAGACGGTCAGCTCGCCGGTGCGGAAGTTGGCGCGCGTCGGCCGGCCGGCCAGCCGCCCGGCGAGCAGCAC
>JAABUN010007520.1_pt1 | contig 11673 bp, 11 predicted proteins | sample 5559311 | NCBI WGS metagenome assembly JAABUN01 (sample SAMN10711877, study PRJNA513370) | rock metagenome | isolation source: Antarctica rocks | place: Antarctica: Victoria Land, Siegfried Peak sud | reverse complement strand
GATGTCCTCGAGCACCATGACCGACTGCCCGAGCAGCGCCTGGGTCCCGGTGCGGATCGCGGGCGGCATCCGCGTGTGGCGGCGGGCGATCGGCCGCACCAGACCGAACAGCAGCGCGGACGCGACCAGGAAAGCCACGATCGAGGCGATGTCGGGAGCGCCCGCCGCGTCCACCGCCGCCGCCAGCAGCGCGCCGCCGGCGAAAGGCGCGAGGAAGAAGCCCAGCGAGAGGATCTCGCCCACCGCGAAGGCGACCGCGACGACGATCCAGATGACCCACAGGTCCATTGCCGCAGGGTACTCCCGCTCCCGCCCGCCGCGGTGGTAAGCGTCAGCGCCCCAACAGCGCGCGCGCGAAGTCGTCGGCGTCGAAGGGCCGCAGGTCCTCGAGCGCCTCCCCCACCCCGATGAGCTTGACCGGGATGCCGAGCTCGCCGGCGATCGCGAGCGCGATGCCGCCCTTCGCGGTGCCGTCGAGCTTGGTCAGGACGATGCCGTCCACCGGAACCGCCTCGGAGAAGAGCTTGGCCTGCCGCAGTCCGTTCTGGCCGGTGGTGGCGTCGACGGTGAGCAGCGTCTCGTGCGGCGCGTCGGCGAGCTGCTTGGCGATGACGCGGCGGATCTTCGCGAGCTCCTCCATGAGGTGATCCTGGTTGTGCAGGCGTCCGGCCGTGTCGATGATGATCACGTCGGCGCCGAGCTCACGGCCGCGCTTGACGGCCTCGAAGGCGACCGAGCCCGGGTCCGAGCCCTCCGGCCCGCGGACGATCTCGCAGCCCGCGCGCTGCGCCCAGCCCGCCAGCTGCTCCACCGCGGCGGCGCGGAACGTGTCCGCCGCGCCGAGCACGACCGTCCGGCCGAGCTCCTGGTGTAGGTGGAAGGCGAGCTTGCCGATCGTCGTGGTCTTGCCCGTGCCGTTGACGCCAACGGCCATGATCACCGTGGGCTCGTGGCGCACGTCGATGCGCCCCTCGCCGGTGCGCGCCATGCCGGCCAGCAGTTCGGCCAGGCGCTCGGAGAGCTGCTCGCCGCCGACCAGGGAGCCGCTCTCGGCCTCCTCCTCGAGCTGACCGACGACCTGCGCGGTCGTCGTCGCACCGACGTCGGCCATGATCAACGCCTCCTCCAGGCGCTCCCAGGTCTCCTCGTCGACGTCCCCCTCGAACAGCGTCGCCTGGACCTCCGCGGCGAGGGCGACGCGCGTCTTGGCCATGTTGGCGCGCAGCTTCGAGAAGAAGCGCTTCTTCTTCTCCGGCCGCTCGGGATCATCGGCGCCGGCTCCGCCGGCGGCGGGCCCATCGGTGATGAAGAGGTCCTGCCAGTCTCGGGCCATGGGCTGCCAACCTATCCGGGCCGTGATCGAGATCCGCGCGGTGCGCGCCGACCAGCCTCCCGCCGACGCCCTCGTGGCCGCGATGGTCGCCGAGATGAAGCGGCTGTACGGTCCGGTCGAGCTGCGCAACGTGCCGAGCGCGGCGCCCGACGAGCTGTGGGCGCCACACGGCACCTACCTGGTCGTCTTCGCCGATGGGGCGCCCGTGGCGGGCGGTGGCGTGAAGGGCCTGGGGCCGCACGTCGGCGAGGTCAAGCGGATGTTCGTCACCGAGCCCGCGCGCGGCCGAGGGTACGCACGGCGGCTGCTGACCGCTCTGGAGAACGCGGCGCGGGAGCTCGGCCACACGCGCCTGCGGCTTGACACGGGTCCGAAGCAGCCGTTCGCCCGTGCGCTCTACGAGAGCGCGGGGTATGTCTCGATTCCCAACTACAACGAGAACGCCGCCGCGAGCTTCTGGGGCGAGAAGCGCCTCGATCTGTGTCCCCTCGTGCTCCGCGCGGAGCCGGAGAAGGCCGAGCGGCTGCTGCTGGTCCAGCAGGCGGCCTACGCCGCGGAGACCGAGCGCATGGGCTTCGACGGCCTCCCTCCGCTGCACGAGACGCTCGAGGAGCTCCTCGAGGCCGAGCACCAGCGGTGGCTCGGGCGCTTCGACGGCCCGACGCTCGTCGGCGGCCTGGCCTGGGAGGAGGACGGCGCCGCGGGCGTTGACCTGCGGCGCCTCGTCGTCGCGCCCGCCGCCTGGCGCCGCGGCCACGCGACCGCGCTGCTCGACGCCTTCGACGAGCTCGTCGGTCCGCGGGCGGTCAGCGTCTCGACCAGCTCGACGAACGCCCCCGCGGTCGCGCTCTACACGCGACGTGGCTTCCGGATCGTCGGGGAGGACGAGATCGCCCCGGGCGTGCGACTCACCCGGATGCTGCGGCCGGGCAGCTGAGCGGTTCCGCGACGTATGTCCCGGATCGGGATCACCGGGCGGTGATCTCGCGCACGGCCGTGAGGAGGTCCGGCGCGACGATCTCCGGCACGGCCGCGGTCTCGGGCAGCACGACGTCATCGGCGCTCACCCAGGCCGTGCGGAACCCGAACCGCGCGGCGCCCGTCACGTCCCACCAGTGCGCGGCGACGAACCACGCGTCCGCGGGCGAGACGGTCAGCGCGTAGACGCGCGGGTCGGGCTTGTAGGCGCGGACGGCGTCGGCGCCGTCGATGCGGTCGACGCGCACGAGGAGCCCCGCGGCGTCGAGCGTATGGCGCCCCGCGACGGCGGCGGAGTTCGTGAGCACCGCGACGGCGTGACCGCGCTCGCGCAGGTGGTCGAGCGCCGCGGCCGCCTCGGGCCGGGGAGGCAGCGCGGTGGCCGCCCGCATTGCCGCCGCGACCGGCTCGAGCGACAGGCCGGCGAGCGTCGCACGACGCACGAGCGCGCCGCGCAGCAGGTCGGGGAAGCGGCGGAACGTCTGCGTGAGCGTGTCGAGCATGCTCATCGTGATCGCCTCCTCGAGAACCTCCGCGCCGAAGCGCGCCGGCGCGGCATCGCCCCAGGGCGCCGCGAGCGCGGCGATGTCGGTGAGCGTTCCGTTGAGGTCGAAGACGACGGTGGTCACGTGGTGGTGTCCGGCAGGTGACGGCCGACGTGACCGACGTAGATGCCGCGCGCGACCGGGCCCGAGCCGTCCGCGACGTGCAGGTAGATCCGTGCGATGAAGCCCGCGCCCGAGCCCGAGCCGAGCGCGAGGTGCGGGCCGAGGTCGAGGCGGTGGCCCTCGTGGGTGACCGCGTAGTCGTGGGGGTTGCGTGAGCGGGCGAGCTCGGAGACGTTGCCCTTGTAGGTCAGGCCGGCCTCGGTAGCTGCCTGGGTGAGCGAGACGCCCATCTCCCCCGCGGCGTAGCGACCGGCGATGGCGTCGAGCTTCTCGAGGACGTCGAGGATCTCCGCGGGACGGCGGTACGGCGAGTCGGCGGCCGACGACGTCGCCGCGTCGGTGAAGACGAGGTGCTCGCTGTGAGCGGCTGCGCGCTCGACCGCCTCCAGGACGGAGGCGGGAGGCGCATCGTCGTCCGCCGCGACGGCGTCGGGGGCGGTACCGGCCTCGGCGAGGTGGGTGGACAGGCGCGTGATCGTGCGCTGGTCGCGCGCGCCGGCCTCCCGGAGCTCCTCGACCTGGGTGAGCAGCTCCTCCCGGTGGGCGCGGATCGCGTCGAGCTCGTCCTGCAGCGCGACGATGCGCGCGTCCGGGGCCTCGACCGCCGGGGCAGCGGCCTGCGCCTCCTCCCGGCGAGCGGCCAGACGGGATTCGGCGGCGGCGGCGCGCTGCTCGGCCGCGGTGAGCGCGCGCTCGGCGCGGTCGGCGCGGGAGGCCTGCTCGGCGCGCTGGGCGTCGGCCTCGTCGCGGCGATGCTTGGCGGTCTCGACCTGGCGGCGCAGGTCCTCCGTGCGCGTCGCCTCCTTGGCCTGCGCCTTCTCACGCGCCGCGAGGTCCTTGGCGGCCGCCTTTGCCTCGCGCAGACGGGCGAGCAGGGGGGAATCCGAGACGCCGGCGTGCGTGAGGAACTTCTGCCAGTTGCCGAAGACGTCGATGACGTGATCGGGGTGCGGCCAGTCCTCGCGCTTGAGCCAGTCCTGCGCGCGCGGGACCTCCCCGGTGAGCAGGATCCAGCGGTAGAGGTGCAGGAGGTGGTCTGCCTCCTCGACGAGGTAGGCGACGTCGCGCAGGCGGCCGTCGGGAGCGGGATGGCGGGCCGGCGGACCCTGGCGGTCACTGCCCTTGGCCGGCGCGCCGGCCTCTCCCGCTGCTCCTGCGCCAGCCGCGCCGTCGCCGTCGCGCGCCGGGCGGTCGCCGTCACGCGCGCGACCGTCGAGGTCGCGTTGTCGATCGTCGTCGGGATCGGTCCCCGGCGCTCCGTCGTCGGCTGCCGCGGACCGGTCCACGCCGAGCAGCGCGTCGACGGCCGGCGGGCGCTCCACCGGGCCCTCGTCGTCGTCCTTCCGGCGGCGGCTGCGCTTGCCCACGGCGGGAACGCTACGCGCCGACGGCGGCCCGCGTGCCGCGGACCGCATCGGTGTCGCGGACGATCGTGCGGGGCGGCAGGCGCCGCGAGACGACCTTGGAGACGCCGTCGTCGCCCATCGAGACGCCGTAGAGCGTGTCCGCCGCCTCCATCGTGCGCTTCTGGTGGGTCACGACGATGAACTGCGCCCGGTCGGAGTAGGTCTCCAGCAGGTCGAGGAAGCGACCGATGTTCAGGTCGTCCAGCGCGGCCTCGACCTCGTCGAGGATGTAGAACGGGCACGGCCGGGCGAGGAAGACGGAGAAGAGGAACGCGATCGCCGTCATCGACTTCTCGCCGCCGGACAGCAGGGTGAGGCGTTTCATCGCCTTGCCGGCGGGGGTGATCTCGATCTCCACCCCGAGCTCGTCCTCGGCCCCTGGGCCGCCCTCCGCCTCGGCGTCGGCGGCCGCCTCCGCCGCCTCCCGGGCGGCGAGTTCGGCGACGCCGTCCCCCGCGTCGTGGACCGGCTGACCGCCGAGCACGGGCCGCGGGCCGGCGTCCTCCCGCACGAGCCGCAGGCGTCCACGCCCGCCCGGGAACAGGCGCGCCGAGAGCTCTTCGAAGTTCTTGGCGGCCGCGACGAACGTCTCCTCGAACGTCTCGCCGATCTGGCGGTCGATCTCTGAGACGAGCGAGCGCAGCTCGCGCAGGGCCGTCTCGAGGTCGGTGCGCTGGCGCTCCATCTCCTCGACGTGGTCAAGGGCCTCGTCGTACTCCGCCTTGGCCAGCGGGTTGACCGGTCCGAGCTGCTCGCGGCGGCGTGCGAGACGCTCGATGCGCCTCCGGAGCTCCTCGGCGACGGCGGCGTCCAACGGCTCGGTCGCGGGCTCCGCCGGGAGGCCGAGGTGGTCGGCGAGCGCCTCGAGCTCGTGGCTGGCCTCCATCTCCTGGTCGCGTGCCTGCTGCGCGCGGACCTGCGTGCCCGTCAACGCCTCGTTGCGTTCACGCAGCTCCTGCTGCACGTGCGCCTCGTCGCTCGCGCAGGCGCGGAGCGCGGCGGCGACGCCCTCCCCCGCCTGCTGATCGGCCTGCAGCGCCGCGTCGGCCGTTGCGATCTGAGCGCGAACCCCCGCGAGCGCGGCGTCGAGCGCCGTGCCGAGGCGCCCGGGCCAGGGCAGGAGCGCCTGGTCGCGCTCGAGCTTGGTCGCGAGGAACGCGATCCGCTGATCGCGCTCGGTCCGCTCGCGTCCGCGACGCTCGGCGGTGCGACGCTCGGCCGTGAGCTCCCCGGCGATCTGCGCGCGGCGCACGGCGTTGACCGCCTCCTCCGGCGCGCCGCGCCGCTGCTGGATGAGAAGCTCGGCCTGGCGGACCTCCTCGCGGGCGCCGTTGCGGGCGCGCTCGGCCTCGCGGACGCGCTGCTCGGCGCCGTCGCGCGTGCCGTCGGCGGCGGCGACCGCGCCGGAAGCGGCCTCGACGGCCTGGCCGGCGGCGTGCTCGGCCCGCACGGCCCGCTCGCTGTCGTCAACGAGCCGATCGCGGCGGTTGCGCTCGGCGAGCACCCGCTCCGCGCCGCCGCGGGCGGCCTGCGTGAGCTCAGAGCTCGCGCCGTCCCAGGCGCGGCCGTCCCGCGTCACCGCGAGGCCGCCGAAGTCGTCCGGCAGCGCCGCGAGCTCCTCGACGACCCACGCGTCGGCGAGCAGCCGGCGCGCGAGCGACGCGGCGGGCTCCGGGCCGTGCACGAGGTCCGCGAGCCGCTCCGCGCCGGGCGCGGGCGCGGCGGCGGGCGCGGCCGCTGGAGCGACGTGCTCGTAGTTGGGCTCGCCTAGCGAGCCCGAAGGCGAACGCGTCACCGGCGACGCCTCCGCGGGACCGTCCGAGCCGACCGCGTCGAGCACGAGCGCCCGCCCCCCGTCACGACCTGCGGCGTCGAGGAGCGTCGCGGCTGCCGCGCGGCTCTCCGCGATCACCGCGGTCATCCGGCCGCCGAGCGCCGCGGAGAGCGCGACCTCGTAGCCCTCGCACACCTGCAGCTCGTCGGCCAGGGCGCGCGCACCGCCCGGGGCGCTCGCGTGCGAGCGCAGGAACTGGTTGGCGCGGGAGAGCTCGGCGCCGGCCTTCGCGGCGTCGCGGCGGGCCGCCTCCGCGGTGGCCTCGGCGGCGCGGCGGGCACGGCGCGCGGTCTCTGCGGCGACGTCAGCTTCGGCCAGCACCAAGCGAGCGGCGTCGGCCTCCTCCGCGAGCGCCTCGACGCGCGCAGCGGCCTCGCCGCGGCCGGCCTCGAGCGCCCGCAGCTCACGCTCCACCGCCGCCTCGCGGTCCCCGTCGAGGCGGACGAGCTCGGCCTCGAGCGCCTCGATGCGCTCCAGGCCCGCGCCGTCGGGCTGGTCCTCGCTCGCCTGCCCGCGCAGGACCGTGAGCTGGCGCTCTGAGCTCTCGACGCGCTCGGCGAGCATCGAACGACTCTCCTGCGCGCGCTCGAGGCGCAGCTCGATGCGGTCGACGGCTGATCGAGCCTGCGACGCGCGGCGCACGAGGGCCTCGCGCACGGCGGAGCGCTCGGCCAGCGCCCGCTCGGCCGCCTCCCGGCGGACCGCTACCTCCCCGAGCGACGCCTGCGCCTCGTCCCGGGCGCTGCGCGCCGCGGCCGCGGCGGCCTCCGCGGCGGCCAGCGCGGCCCTCCGCTCGCGCGCACTGTCGCGTGCGAGCTCCCAGCGCGCCTCGATCGTCTGGCGCTCGATGCGCTCGTGCAGCTCGGCGGCCTCGGCCTGGCGCTTGAGCGGCCGAAGGCGCGAGCGCGCCTCGCGCTCCACGTCGAGCGCCCGGTCCAGGTTGTCCTGCGTGCGCTCGAGCTTGAGCTGCGCGCGACGCCGGCGCTTGCGGTGCTTGCCGAGCCCTGCGGCCTCCTCGATGAGCAGGCGCCGGTCCTTCGGCTTGGAGGTGACGATCGCCTCGACGCGGCCCTGGGAGACGACGGAGTGCATCTCCTTGCCGAGGCCCGTGTCGCTGAGGATCTCGAGCACGTCCACGAGCCGGCAGCGAGCGCCGTTCAGGCGGTATTCGCCCTCCCCGGAGCGGTCGAGTCGGCGCAGGATCGCGATCTCGCCGAGCGGCAGGTCGATCGCGCCGTCGGCGTTGTCGATGACGATCTCCACCTCGGCCGAGGAGCGGGCCTGCACGCCCTTGCCGCCGCCGAAGATGACGTCCTGCATCGACTGCCCGCGGACGGCGAGCGGCGACTGCTCGCCCAGGGCCCAGAGCACGGCGTCGGTGACGTTCGACTTGCCCGAGCCGTTCGGACCGACGATCACCGCCACCCCGGAGGCGAACTCGAGCGTCGTGCGGTCCGGGAAGGACTTGAAGCCCTTCAGCGTGATCGACTTGAGGTGCATCAGTGAGCCGCCGGTACCGTCGCAGGAGACGAGGAGGCGTCGAGCGCTGCGCGGGCGGCCGCCTGCTCGGCGGACTTCTTCGACGTGCCGGAGCCGGTGGCGACGACCTCGTCGCCGATCGTCGCGGCGACGTCGAAGCGGCGGTCGTGCGGCGGGCCGTGCTCGGCGGTCACCGTGTAGACGACGACGAGGGCACGCTGCGCGAGGCGCTCCTGCAGCGCGCTCTTGAAGTCGACGGGGTGATCAAGGGCCTCCTCGATCTCCGGCGTGAACGCCTCGACGACCGCGGCGGCGGTGGCGTCGAAGCCGTTGCGCAGGTAGACCGCCCCGATGACCGCCTCGGTGATCGAGGCCAGGACACGCTCGGTGCCGGCCAGGCTGCCGATGCTCGTGCCGGCGGGAGCGGCGGCCTCCAGGCGCTCGGGCACCCCGAGGCGCTCGGCGACCCCGCGGCACGCCGGGCCGCTCACGGCCTGCGCGCGGATCTTCGTCAGCCGGCCCTCGCCGAAGCGCTCGGCCTCCAGGCGGGGGAAGAGATGCGAGGTGACGGCCAGGCCGAGAACGGAGTCGCCGAGGAAGGCCAGGCGCGTGTAGGAGTCCGCGCGGCGCTCGGTCCACGAGGCGTGGGTGAAGACCTGCCGCGACAGGTCCTCGGGCAGCGCGGCCAGGAGTGCGGACAGCTGTTCCAGGGCTCAGGACGCCGCGGGCGCGTGCTCGAGGACGAAGTCGATTGCCAGCCCGACGGAGGTGATCCGGGCGGCCTGCTGGTCGCTCATCGCCACGCCGTAGGAGTCCTCAAGCTCCTGCACGAGCGTATAGAGGTCCAGCGAGTCCGCCGCGAGGTCCTCCTTGAAGCGGGTCTCCTCGCCGATCCGCGCCGGGTCGAGGTCGAGCTCGTCGGCGAGATGGGACTGGATCAGCGTGAACACCTCTTCGCGGGTCATGGATCAAGCCACGCTAGGGCTCGCGTCGGACGTCTGGGCGCTCGCCCGCAGCGCACCCGCCGCCTCGAGCGCCGCGTGGGTGCGGCCGACGACGTCACCCGAGACGCCGCGGGCGGCCAGCAGGATCGCCTGGGAGAAGCCGAAACGCGTGAAGCGCCCGTGCGGCACCACGCCGAGGTGGCGCAGCCCGAGCAGGTAGGCGCCGCCGGCGTTCTCCGGGTCGACCTCGTCGCGGACGCCCCGGAGCGCCGGCGTGAGCAGCAGGCCTCCGACCTTGCTGCGCAGCGAGCTCGTTCCCGCCGTGCGCACCGCTCCGAGCGTCGCCTGGGAGGCGCCTTCGAGCGCCTTGAGCGCGACGTTGCCCGTGAAGCCGTCGGTCACGATCACATCGGCCCTGCCGCTGGTCAGGTCGGTTCCCTCGACGTTTCCGATCCAGTTGAGGCCCGGGGCGTCCACGAGCTGCGCGTGGGCCGCCTGGACGAGGGCGGTGCCCTTGGTGGCCTCCTCGCCGTTGGAGAGGAGGCCGACGCGTGGACGCGCGACGCCGAGCACGACGCTCGAGAAGGCCGCGCCCATGAACGCGAACTGGAGCAGGTGCTCCGGACGGACCTCCGCGTTGGCCCCGACGTCGAGGAGCGTCACGGGGTGGCCCGGGACGGGGACGGCGGCGGCGAGCGCGGGACGGTGGATGCCGCGCCCGCGCTTGACGGTGAAGAGGCCCGCGGCGAGGGCGGCGCCGGTGGAGCCGCCGGAGACGAACGCGCCGGCGCGGCCCTCCGCGACGGCGCTGACGGCGAGGACGATCGAGGACTCGGGGTTCGCGCGGACGGCGCGGGCGGGGTCCGCGGTCTTCGCCACGGAGACCGGCGCATCGACGATCTCGACGCCGGCAGCGCGCCCCCCCAGCTGGTCGGCGGGGCCGAAGAGGATGACCTTCACGCCCTGGGCGGCCGCGGCGGCGGCCCCGGCGGCGACCTCGGCGGGCCCCAGGTCGGCCCCGTTGGCGTCGACTGCGACGGTGACGTCGCGCGCCACGGGCTCAGCCGTGGTCGTGCTCGTGATCGTGCACGTGCACGATCTCGCGCCCGCCGTAGTGGCCGCACGTCTTGCAGACGCGGTGCGGCAGGCGGGGCGTGTGGCACGTCGGGCACGAGTTGTAACCCGCCGTGGCGGCCTTGTGCTGCGAGCGGCGCTTCGTGGTGCGCGAGTGCGACTGCTTCTGCTTGGGAACGGCCATGGGCGACGAGGAGGGTAGAGCATCGGCCCGCGGGCGGGCTGGCGCTTCACACGTCAATGGCTTGCGTCCGCCGCCCATGGCTCTACCATCCACGGCATGGCCGACCAGTTCTCCACCGGTGCCGCCCCCTGGGCCCGCAGCCGGTCCATCTCGACCGGCGCGCTGCTCGGCCAGGTCTCCTTCCTCGTGGCGATCGCCCTCGGCTTCGCGGCCCTCGGCGGCTTCATCGGCCGCGACCTCGCGTTCGGCACCGCGCGCATCCTGAGCTTCGCCGGGATCGGCATGCTGCTGATCGGCAACTTCGCGGGGGCGCGCTTCCGCGTCGGCACGTTCGCGATGGGCTGGTTCTTCGCCACGGCGACGGTCATCGGCCTGGGCATCGGGCCGTTCCTGAACGCCTACCTCGCGGTGGACCCGGGCGCCGTGAGCGCGGCGGCGGGCGGCACCGCGCTGACCGTCGGGGCGATGGGCGCCTTCGGCTTTGCCACCTCGAAGGATCTCATCGGCTGGATGAAGCCGCTGAGCTACCTCATGTTCGGGCTCTTCGCGCTCTCGATCGTCAGCCTGGTCCTCACGGGCCCGATGTCGCCGTTCCTGTCGCTGGCGATCTACGGCGTCTCGGCGCTGCTGATCCTCGTCGACTTCAACTACCTGCGCAAGCACGGCACCGAGGACGACGCGGTGCTCCTGGCGACGGGGATCTTCGTCTCGATCATCAACATCTTCCTCTCGCTGCTGAACCTCTTCAGCCGCTGAGGTCGGTCCGGCGGGACAGCCGCCTCACTCGAGCTTGAGCTCGCGCAGCGCCGCCCAGCGCGGGTCGGGCGCGCGCTCGTGCGCGTGCTCCGGATCGGCGTTGAGATCCGCGCCGCACTCGGGGCACAGGCCGGCGCAGTCGGGCCGGCACAGGAGCTGCTGCGGCAGGGCGAGCACGTAGGCGTCGCGGGCCCAGGCGGCGAGGTCGAGCACGTCGGCGTCGTCGAGGTAGGGGCTCTGGAGCTCCTCCCCGCCGCCGGGCTGGTTAACCTCCCGGACGTCGACCTCGAAGGCAGGCGCGGCCGGCCCGAGGCACCGCATGCACGGGCCGGCGAGCACGGCGGAGAAGCGCAGGCGCAGCGCCAGGCCGCCGCCCGTCATCTTCGAGACGTCGAGCACAACCGGAACGAGCGCGGGCTCGACGGCGTACTCCTCCGCTCCGAAGTGAAAGCGCCCCAGCGAGACGGCCAGGTCGAACCTGCGGCCCTCCCCGGAGGTCAGGCGCAGGCGCCCCAGGTCGAACGTGTCGGTGCGCGCGGGCATGCTCGCCCCAGCGTAGCCAGGGGATCGGCTGTCTCAGCGCTCCGCAAGCTCCCGTTTGACGACCTTGCCCGTCGCGTTGCGAGGAAGCTCGTCGAGGAAGACGAACTCGCGCGGGACCTTGTAGTTGGCGAGGTTCGATTTGACGAGCGCCTTGAGCTGTTCCTCGTCGGTGGACTGGCCTTTGCGGACGACGACGAACGCCTTCAGGCGCTGGCCGAACTCCTCGTCGTCGACGCCGATCACCGCGACCTCCTCGACCGCGGCGTGGTCGGCGAGCAGGTCCTCGACCTCGCGCGGGAACACGTTCTCGCCGCCGGAGACGATCATCTCGTCGTCGCGACCGTCGACGAACAGCCGTCCGTCCGTGTCGAAGTGGCCGACGTCGCCCGTGGAGAGCAGGCCGTCGACGGTCTCCTTGCCGCCGCCGCCGGTGTAGCCCTCGAAGGCCATCTCGTTGCCGACGAAGATGCGGCC
>JAABUN010007519.1_pt1 | contig 11675 bp, 8 predicted proteins | sample 5559311 | NCBI WGS metagenome assembly JAABUN01 (sample SAMN10711877, study PRJNA513370) | rock metagenome | isolation source: Antarctica rocks | place: Antarctica: Victoria Land, Siegfried Peak sud | reverse complement strand
CGGCCGCGCCGTCCTCATCCCCCACCTCGACCCCGGTGAACGCTAGGCCGACCGCCGCGGAGCTGGCCGGGGCCATCGACAACTACTACGCCCTGATGCCGGGCGGTACCGACCAGGCCTGGTCCCGGATGACCAGCTCCTACCAGACCGGCACCGCCGGCGGCCGACGCTCGTACGAGCGCTTCTGGGGGGCAGTTCGCCAGGTGACGGCCACCGACATATCCGGTACCCCACCGGACCGGGCGACCGCCACCATCACCTACGTCGCCCGGAACGGGGAGGTCGCCCGGGAGCGGACGGCCTTCCGGCTCGTCCGCGACGACGGGGTCCTCAAGATCAACTCCTCCACGGTTCTGTGACGGTGAACCCACCCGGTTCGACCGTGACCAGGCGTGCGTTGGTCAGCCGGTCACGCCCGACCAGTCGCCCGCGGCTGTCGTAGCGCGAGGCCGTCGCCGGACCCGACATCGTGGTGGTCACCGCCGAACGCCCGGCCGCGATTGAGTGCAACAGCTCGGTGCTGCCACCAGTGCCGCGATAGCGGGCCACCGAGACCAGTGGTCGAAGCAGCACGGCATCCAGGTCCACCCGCCCGCGGCTGGCGGCCACCTTGACCGATCCCCGCCCGGCCGGCAGGGTCCTGGCCAGCGGACGGGGCAGCAGGACTCCCGGCACAGCCGAGATCCCCTGGGCGCCGGCCCGGTGCAGCAGCCCGCCGAGTGAATCACCGCCGCTCGACCACCGGGTGCTCGCCCGGCCCTGCTCGGGGAGCCAGGAGACGGGCTCGACGACCCGGGACCGGCGGCTGGCCGGCAGCGTGATGGTCGCCGTGTCTGCGGTGGACAACCGCAGGAAGGCACCGTCGCCGTAGGCCGACTCCCCCGTCCAGGAGTCCGCGGGCTTGACGACCTCGCCGGTGGTCGCGGTCGCGGCCTCCGCCTGGACGCTGACCAGCCCCGTCTGGCTGGGGGTGCTCCGCCAGCCAACGGCTTGGGCGCGGACGGTCGGCTGAGCGTCCAGGGCGATCATGGTAAGCAGACCGTGGATGGTGGACTCCGCACCGCTGTTCGGGTTGACCGTGCCGTCCGAGGCGAGACCGTCGTAGGTCACCCCAGTGGCCGGGTCGTACATGGGTCGACCCGCCCGGTTGGCGCCGAAGAACCAGCTGGCGTCCATGGCGGCCAGCGAACGCAGCCCGGGCAGTCCGGCCGCGTCCGCGGTGCTGAGCAGGTTCTGCACCCGGGAGTCGATGCCGTACGCGATCTGGGTCCGGTCGGTCGGGCTCGGGTTCCAGCCGTTGTCCGGCCCGCCGGCCGTGATCAAGGTCGGGTCGAAGCTGACCGCCTCGGTGACCGCGGGCTGCAGCAACCCGGGGCTGTCCAGCACGACCGAGCCCCGGGCGAGGGCGCCGGACATCTGCGACGACCAGGCGTGCCAGACCGACCGCGACTCCGCCCAGGGCAGCACCGCACCGTACGGCCAGCTCTGCCGGTCCGTCGCCATCTCGGCCACCCCGGTCAGCAGCTGACGCAGCGCCGTCCGGGCGGCGGGGTCGTCCGGGGCCGCGGTCAGGTAGGCCGACAACCCCAGGGTTGCCTCGGCGGAGACGTCGGCCCCGTTCACGATGAGCCAGGCCGGCACCCGCCGTCCGTCGCTGACCCGGTACGTCCCGTACCTCGTCAGCACCTCGCGCTGCACCGCGGCCACCGACAGCTGCAACCGTTCGGCCAGGAAGGCGGCGAACGCCGGATCGGTGTCGGCGAAGGCGGCGTAGCCCTCCCCCAGCGCCCACAGGGTCCGGGCCTGCCAATAGCTGGGACCGGAGTCGGACGGATCGGGCAGCTCGACCGGCTCGGGACTGCGGTTCAGGCTGCCGTCGGACTGCATCCAGAGCACGACGTTGCCGCGGTTGGGTCCGGTCGCGGTCTGCAGATAGGCGACGGAGCGGAGCAGCTCGTACGCGTGGTCCCGGCTCGCCGGGTCACCGGACTGGCGCCAGTGCCGCAGGTAGACGACTGCCGCCCGGGCTACGTCGTCGGCGTTGTAGGCGCCTTGGCCGTAGTGGCCGGTGGCCGGGTCGAACGGTCCCCCGCCGACCCGGGCGAAGGCGCCGTTCGGGCGGGCGTCGGCGTAGGTCCAGGGCATCACCAGCTCCGGGTCCGCGGCCAGCCGGTAGGTGGTGTGCTCGGCCGTGACCGGCGGGCGTACGTCGTCGAGCAGGAAGTCGAGGTGGGCGGTGTTGGTCACCGCAGCCACCCGGGCCTCAGCCGGGCTGGCGGTCGACAGGCCGCCGCCGAGCAGGGCGACGACGGTGAGCAGGATGAGCAGCAGCCGGCGGACCGGCGAGGTCTGGGTCATGGAGTGCGTCCTCTTCTTTGAGGGATGGATGTTCTGGGTGAATGGATCTCGCGATGATGAGCAGGGTCAGCGGGGCCCGTCGAGCCGGGCCACGCCGATCTTGGAGTCGGCCATGCCGTAGAAGACGTAACGCACGCCGTCGATGACCTCGATGGCGGTCGGGAAGACGACGTTGGGCACGATCCCCGCCTGCTCGTCGCCGGTCTCGGCCACCAGCAGCGGCGTGGTCGTCCGGGACCGGACGAGCCAGGGCCGCGCGGCGTCCAGGATCATCCCGCCGGCGGCATAGTTGACGTTCTGCTGTTGCGCAAAGGCCCGGACGATTACCCCGGTGACCCCGTGGTGGATCACGAGCCAACCCTCCGGCACCCGCAGCGGGGCCGGCCCGCCGCCGATCTTGACGGCCTCGAAGGGGTACGCCGGGCCCGCCACGAAGCGGTGCTGGCCCCACCCCGTGAGGGCAGCCGGGTCTGCCTGCACCGCGGCCAGCGGGACGAACGAGATCCAGATGCTGTCCCGGTCGTCCGGGATGCCGGGCGGTGGGCGGCGGCCCTGACCCAACCGGGTCTCGTCCAGATCCCACATCGGCCGGTGCAGGACCGCCAGGCTGGGCGTGCCGTCAGGGGCCTGGACCGGTTCGCCGAAGAAGGCGGCGTCCTTGTTGTGGAAGGGGTTCAGGTCGGTGTCCAGCGTGTCGTCGTACTCGAAGTGCACCGGTCCACGACGGAACCAGTGCCGCAGGTCGGACGAGGTGGCCACCGCCGTACGCGGTCCGAGCGGCCCGTACGCGATGTAGGTCATCACGTGCAGCCCTAGGATCTCCACCCAGGTGATCCGTGGGTCCTCCACCCCGAAGTGCTCCGCCCCCCGCTCCCAGCCCCGGTCGGGTTCCAGGGCGAGACCCTCTCGGGTCACCGACATCGGGACCCCGTCGACGATCTCGACCCGGGCCAGCCCGATCCGGGAAACATTCCCGGCTGAGACCAGCCGGGGCAGCAGATAGAGGGTGCCATCCGGCGTACGGCCGGACCCCGGGTTCAGCACGCCCTCCGCCTCGAGCGGGTTCCCGGGCTCGGGGCTCATCACCACCCCGACCCGGGTCAGCTGATAGGGGAAGTCCGGACCCGGGACATCTGATCCGGGGCTCACCCCTTCACCCCGGATCCGAGGTCGGTGGAGGTGAAGTAGCGCTGGAAGACGATGAACAGGATGACCACCGGAGCCGCCAGCACCACCGCCCCGGCCATCGCGGCGCCGAACGGGTTGTCCGCCGTCGCCGAGACGTTGGTGATGTAGTTGGCCAACGACACAGCCAACGGCTGCAGGTCGGCCCGCTTGGTGATCAGGAACGGCCACAGGAACTCGTTCCACGGCCCGATGAAGGTCAGCAGGATCACCGTGACCAGCGCCGGCCGGACCAGGGGCAGCGCGACCCGGGTGAGCAGCCCGAACTCGCCGGCCCCGTCGATCCTGGCCGCCTCGAACAGCTCCTTGGGCACCTGCAGGAAGTACTGCCGGAAGATGATCACTGCGGTGGAGTTGATCGCGAAGGGCAAGATCATCCCAAGGTAGTTGTCGGCCAGCCCGTAGTTGCGGGCGATCAACACGTAGAGCGGGATGACCAGCAGCTGGAACGGGACCACCTGGACCAGCAGGGCCAGCGCGAAGGTGGCCCCCCGGCCGCGCCACTGCAGCACCGCCAGGGCGTAGCCGACCAGCACCGCGAAGACCACCGTGCACACGACCACCCCACCGGTGAAGATCCCGGAGTTGACCAACCCGGTCAGCAGGCTGATCCGGGAGTCGATGGCCTGGTAGTTGGCCCCGGAGATGTTCGATGGGTGCGGAAAGGCACCGAGCACGGTCTGGTCGGGTGCGAGCTGGAGCGACCCGATGATCATGTAGTAGAAGGGGAAGAGGAAGACCAGCGCCCCGACCCCCAGGATGACGCCACGCAGGACCCGGGCTCCGGTGCTCATCAGTCCCTCCCGCCGGCGAACCGGTTCTGCAGCAGGGCGATGATCAAGGTCCCGATCACCAGCACGATGCCGATCGCGGCTGCGTACCCGGGCTTACCCTGCTCGATGCCCTGTTGGTACATGATCAACACCGGCGAGGTCGAGGCGCCGTTGGGGCCACCACCCCCGGTGAGCAGGTAGGGCTCGGTGAACAGGTTGGCCCCGGTCACCGTGGCCACCAGCAGCACCAGGACGGTGGCCGGCCGGACCCCGGGCACGGTCACGTTCCAGAAGCTGGCTGCGGCCCCCGCACCGTCGGTGGCGGCGGACTCGTAGAGCTCGTTGGGCACATTCTGCAGCGCGGCGAGGTAGAGCAGGATGAAGAAGCCCATCTGCTTCCAGGTCACGAACAGCGCGATCGAGGGCATCGCCCAGCCGGAGTTGATCAGCCAGGTCGGGTCCGGGGCCAGCGGCCCGAGCACTCGGTTGATCAGACCCGACCCGCTGAACAGGAAGACCCAGACCGCGACCACCGCGACGCTCGCGGTGACGTACGGGACGTAGAAGGCGACCCGCAGGAAGGTCCGGGCCCGGACCACCTTGTTCAGCAGGGTCGCCAGCAGCAGCGACAACCCCACGGTGAGGGGCACGTTGATGAGCAGGAAGACCCCGACGTTGCGGAACGACCGGCGGACCGCCGGGTCAAAGAGCAGCTGGGTGTAGTTCTCCAGTCCGACGAACGGCCGGTCCACGGTGGCCCCGGGGGCGGCGAAGAAGTAGTCGTGGAAGGACATGTAGACCGCGAACCCCAGGGGGTAGGCGAAGACGACGGCCACGAAGACCAGGTAGGGGGCGCTGAACAGCAGCCCCAGGGGGTGCTTACCGAGCAACCCGCCGCCGGCCCGACGACCAGGGGCCGGCGTACGGGTGGGTCCGGCGGGCAGGGCCACCCCCTGCTGAGCGAGGTCGGTCACGCCTACTCGCCGGCCAGCTGGGTGACCTTGTCGGCCGCCGCCTGCAGAGCCGGGGCCACGTCACCGTCGCCCGCGATCACGGTCTTGGTGTAGGCGTCGCGAAGCGTCTGCAGCATCTCCACGGTGCGGGGGCCGGCGGGGACCTCGACCGTACGGGCCGCCTGGCTGCCGAACTGCTGGTAGGCCGGGTTCTCCTTGAAGTAGTCGGCGAACACCGTGGACACGTCGGTCCGCAACGGCATCTGGCCGGTCTGCTCCAGCAGCTTGGCGTCCTGCTCCTTGCTGGTGGCGAACTTCAGCACCTCCCACGCCGTGCCCTGGTTCTGGCAGGCACTGAACAGCCCGACATTTTTGGCGTCACTGAAGGTCCAGGTCTGGTCCGCCGGGGTGCCGTTCTTGGTCGGGACGGGGACTGAACCCCAGTTGACCTTGCCCTTGTAGACCGCGATCGCCCACGGGCCGACGATGGCCATGGCCGAGTTCTTGGTGGCGAACGAGTCGCCCTGCACGGTCTCCTTGCCGGCCAGGCCCTCGCTGTAGAACGACTGCCAGAAGGTGGCCACGTCGATCCCGTTCTGGTCGGCGAAGGTCGCCTTGCCGTCGGTCACCAGACCCTGGCCGGTGGTGGCGGCGGCGTAGAGCGGCATGAAGTCGAACTGGCTCTGGAAGAACTCGCTCGTCGGAGCGGGGTAGATCGCGAACGGCGCCGCGCCGGAGTCCTTGATCGTCTTGGCCGTGGCCAGGAAGTCGGCGTACGTCGACAGCTTCGGCTTCTCGGGATCGAGGCCGGCCTTCTTGAACAGGTCCTTGTTGTAGAAGATCATCACGGGGTTCGACTTCCAGGGCAGCTGGTAGAAGCCGCCGTCGGCCGCCTTGTACTGGTCGGCGACCGGGCCGCTGCGCTCGGTCACGTAGCTGGCGCCGTCGGGGAAGGTGGCCAGGTTGACCAGCCCGCCCTGGCGCTGAAACTGGCCCACCGCCGACGGGGCGGTGTTGAAGACCAGGCAGGGCGCGGTGCCGGCGGTGATGGCCGCCCCGATGACCTCCTCGCTGCTCTTGCCGGCCGGGATCTCCTGTCCCGTCACCTGCTGGTCGGCGTGGGCGGCGTTCCACTCCGACACCATGGCCTTGCCCCAGGCAACCTCCTGCTCGTTGTTGAAGTACCAGATGGTGATGGGGCCCTTGGCGGTCTAGGCGCCGCTGACCGCGCCTCCCCCGTCCCCGCCGCCACAGGCGGCCAGGGTGAGGGTGAGGGCTGCGGCCGTGGTGAGGGTCAGGGCCTTGAGGGTGCGACGGTGCACGGTGTTCTCCTTGGTGGGTTGTTCGGGGTGGGGATAGTCGTTCCGGTCGGGTGGCCGGCGGCGAAGCCGGGCCGTACGCAGGTGTGGGCTCAGGGGGGCGCTCCGGTGGAGTCACGGACCACCAGCCGCGCGGCCGGCAGGTCGTAGTCCTCGGCGGCTCCGGAAGAGACCAGCTGCAGCAGCACCCGCGCCGCCTCCTGGCCCCAGCCGACCGGGTCGGCCATCACCGTGGTCAGGGTCGGGTAGATGCACCGCCCCAGGTCGATGCCGTCGAAGCCTGCCACCGAGACGTCCCTGGGCACCTGCAGCCCCCGCTCGTGCAACACCCCAACCGCCGCGATGGCCATCAGGTCACTGGCGTACGCGATCGCGGTGGGTGGCTCGGGAAGGTCCAGCAACGTCGTGGTGGCGGCCATGGCCTGGGCGGCGGTGAAGTCGGTGTGGATCACCAGGTCGATCGGGCAGCCGAGGCGTTCCATCTCCGCCAGGAAGGACGCCCGCCGTCGCCGGCCGTGCACCATCTCGACATCGCCGGCCACGTAGGCGATCCGGCGGTGCCCGAGTCCGTGCAGGTGGGTGACCGTCTCGGCCACCCCGGGTGCGTCGTCCAGGGTGACCGCCGGGAAGGGCTGTTCGACCTCGGGACGGCCGATGGTCACCGCCGGCAGCCCGATCTCGGCCAGCAGGGCGATCCGGGGGTCGGACCGCTGGAGGTCGGTGAGGAAGACCCCGTCCACCCGGGCGTCGGCGAGCAGGGTGCGGTAGGTCTGCCGCTCGGCCTCCTCGTCGGGCACCAGACTGAGCACCAGCACTTGACCGGCTCCACTCAGCACCGTCTCGACGCCCGCCATGAAGGCCGGGAAGAAGGGGTCGGTGGAGAGCACCTGCGGGCGTCGGCGCACGACCAGACCCAGGGCATAGGAGCGGTCGATGGACAGCGATCTCGCGCTGGGCCGGGGACGCCAACCCATCTCCTGAGCCACGGCGAGAATCCGGTCCCGGGTCTTCGGTGCGACGCCTGGGCGCTCGTTGAACACGAACGACACCAGACCCTTGCTGACGCCGGCCTGCCTGGCCACGTCGGCGATGGTGGGTCGGCGATCAACCATGATCGACCCCTGTCTAAACCGGTTTAAGGTGCACGCCATACCGACGGCGGGGCGGTGGCAACGCAAAGAGTGAAACGATCGGAGCACGATGCACCTCACCGACCTGATCCCCACCGACGCCGACCCGGACGCGATCTTCGAGACCTTCACCGGTTGGGCGGCCGACCGCGGGCTCACCCTCTATCCCGCCCAGACCGAGGCGCTGATCGAGATCGTCTCCGGGTCGAACGTGATCCTGTCCACCCCGACCGGCTCGGGCAAGAGCCTGGTGGCCACCGGGATGGAGTTCGCCGCGCTGGCCCGCGGGGGGCGGACGTTCTACACCGCTCCGATCAAGGCCCTGGTCTCGGAGAAGTTCTTCGCCGCCGCGGAGATCTTCGGGACCGACCAGGTGGGGATGATGACCGGCGACGCCTCGGTGAATTCGGGTGCCAAGATCATCTGCTGCACCGCTGAGATCCTGGCCAACATCGCCCTCCGCGAGGGGGCGGACGCGGATGTGGCCTGCGTGGTGATGGACGAGTTCCACTTCTACGCCGACCCCGACCGGGGCTGGGCCTGGCAGGTGCCGATGCTCGAGCTGCCACGGGCGCAGTTCCTGCTAATGTCGGCCACCCTCGGTGACGTCACCGGGTTCGAGGCCGACCTGACCCGGCGTACGGGTCGGCCCACCGCGGTGGTCAGCTCCGGCGAGCGACCCGTCCCGCTGCACTACGAGTACGTCACCACCACCCTGCTGGAGACCATCGAGGAGCGGCTCGCCACCCATCAGGCGCCGATCTACGTGGTGCACTTCAGCCGGGCCGCGGCCATCGAGCAGGCCCAGGCCTTGAACAGCCTGCGGGTCTGCACCCGGGAGGAGAAGGACCAGATCGCCGAGCTGATCGGGAGCTTCCGCTTCAGCGCGGGATTTGGCAAGACCCTCTCGCGCCTGGTCCGGAACGGGATCGGGGTGCACCACGCCGGGATGCTGCCCAAGTACCGCCGGCTGGTCGAGCTGCTGGCCCAGGCCGGGCTGCTCAAGATCATCTGCGGCACCGACACCCTGGGGGTGGGGATCAACGTCCCCATCCGCACGGTGCTGCTCACATCCCTGAGCAAGTACGACGGCATCCGCCCCCGGCTGCTGACCGCGCGGGAGTTCCACCAGATCGGCGGCCGGGCGGGTCGGGCCGGCTACGACTCGGTGGGCACGGTGACGGTGCAGGCCCCGGACCACGTGGTGGCCAACGAGAAGGCCCTGGCCAAGGCGGGCGACGACCCGAAGAAGCGCCGCAAGGTGGTGCGCAAGAAGCCTCCGGAGGGCACCATCGGCTACGGCGAACCGACGTACGAGCGGTTGATCAACGCCGAGCCGGAGCCGCTGCAGTCGTCGTTCCAGGTCAGCCACTCGATGCTGCTGAACGTGATCAACCGGCCCGGGGACTGCTACGCCGCGATGCGGCACCTGCTGACCGACAACGACGAGCCGCACGCCCGGCAACGGACCCTGATCCACCGGGCGCTGTCGATCTATCGCGGGCTGCTCAGCTCCGACGTGGTCGAGCAGCTGCCCGAGCCGGACGCGCTGGGCCGGACCGCCCGGGTGACCATCGAGCTGCAGCCGGAGTTCGCCCTCAACCAGCCGCTGTCCCCCTTCGCCCTGGCCGCGCTGGATCTGTTGGACCGGGAGTCGGAGTCGTACGCGCTGGACGTGGTCTCGGTGATCGAAGCCACCCTGGAGGACCCGCGGCCCGTGCTGTCGGCCCAGCGCTCCAAGGCCCGGGGGGAGGCGGTCGGGGAGATGAAGTCCGACGGGATCGAGTACGAGGAGCGGATGGTCCTGCTCGAGGACATCACCTACCCGCGACCGCTGGCCGAGCCGCTGGGCGGCGCGTACACCGTGTTCGCCCAGACCCACCCCTGGGTGCTGGACCACGAGCTGGCGCCGAAGTCGGTGGCCCGGGACCTGTTCGAGCGGTCCATGACCTTCACCGAGTACGTCAGCTTCTACCAGCTGGCCCGCGCGGAGGGCATCGTGCTGCGCTATCTCGCCGACGCCTACAAGGCGCTGCGGCAGACCGTGCCCGAGGAGGCGCGGACCGACGAGGTGGCCGACATCATCGCCTGGCTCGGGGAGCTCGTACGCCAGACCGACTCCAGCCTGCTCGAGGAGTGGGAGCGGCTTCGCAACCCGGAGGCGCCCGAGCCCGCCGAGGTGTCGGCCGCCCTGGACGACCGGACCCCGCCGGTGACCCGCAACGTCCGGGCCTTCCGGGTCCTGGTCCGCAACGCCTTGTTCCGCCGGGTCGAGCTGGCGGCCCGTCGGAACTACTACGAGCTGGGCGAGCTGGACTCCGAGTCCGGCTGGTCCGCCGAGAGCTGGCAGGACGCGCTGCAGCCCTACTTCGACGAGCACTCCGTCCTGCAGACCGGGGCCGCAGCCCGCGGGCCGGTGATGCTGATCATCGACGAGCACGCTGAGGACCGCGCCTGGACCGTACGGCAGATCCTCGACGACCCCGCCGGCGACCACGACTGGGGCATCACCGCCCGGATCGACCTCGACCGCAGCGACGCCGAGGGCACAGCTGTCGTCCGGATCACCGAGGTGGGCCAGCTCGGCAGCTGGTGAACCGGCTTTGCCGGGTCTGAGGCCAGGTCGGTGGCCGCCATCGCCGGCGGCCGACAAGCAACGACCAGCGCCTCATCGAACCCACTCGCTTTCGGTCGTCGGATCAGGGATGGCAGGACGTGCGCGCTGGCGGAGTAGCTAACGGTAGGACGGTGATCGTCGAGGTTCCGGGTGCCAGCGAGCGCGGCCCGTCCAGCTGGCGGCTCGGCGCAAAGACTTCGAGCGCGGCGATCTGGACCACACGTTCAACTGGGGCAGCTCGGCCGCTGGTGAACTGTGCAGTGGGGAACATCCGGACCCGTCTCGGGGCCTGAATGTTCCCCATTCCCTGGTTCCGATCAGCCCGGCGGGCCGGAAGGTGCTGGTGAGGGTCGACGGCGTCGGCTCGACCCCGCCTTCCTCGACTGGTGTGCTGGTTAGCGACTGGCCTACTCGGTCGGGTTCGGGCTGCCCGACACCACTCCCGCCCTCCTTCAACGCATCCCCGAGCAGGTGGACCCCAACCCACACGAACGCAGGCCAGAACCAATAGAAGGAAGTGGGCAGATCTGACGGCCACCACCGGGCGATGGTCACGGCCACCGTGGGCAGTTACGTGACCGCCTACGGGCACGTTCCGATGGCAGCCGACACGTTCGCCCAACGCAACTCCTTCACTTCACGCTCGAGCTCAACCATCTGCTGAGCCTCGTCGCTGGTGGTGACTGGTCGGGCACCGACGGCGACTTCGGCCTGGATTACCTAGTTCCGCAGCGTCTCCGGTTGATCCCCAGCTGTTCGCCGACCCGGCGTAGCGCGCCGGTCCGGGTTGCCGGGTCACGCCGTCGATCGCCATCCTGATAGCCGGTTCCCAGAGCTCCGCGGGCTACTCTTTGGTGCTGCCTTGACCCTCATCATTTCGAGGAACCGAGAGCTCCATCAGACCCGGCGCGGGACACCTCGTAGGCGGCGGTAGGACCAGGGTGAACGAAGAGGCTGCTGTGTTCGCTGCGGCAATTGATCGGGCCTCGTCCTACCGCACATCGGTGAACCGGGCGGCGCTTGTACGCTGGGCAGGACTACTTGCGAGTTCCACCAGATGTTGGAGGAGAGATACCGAATGGCTTCCATAGCCCCACGTTCGCACCCGCTGGTTGCACTGGCAGCCGTTATCTTGTTCAGCGTCAGCGTCAGCGCCTGCAGCAGCGGCTCCAGCTCTGATGGGCCTACCGTGAGCACGCCGCCCAGCGCCGTGACCGCTTCGCCTGAGTCCGGACCGTCGCTATCCGAGACTCCATCCGTCGAGGCCTCCCCGTCGACTTCCCCTGCACCAACGTCGTCGGGCACCGCCACTGCCGCGTTCGGGTCTGGCTGCGCCGCGG
>JAABUN010007518.1_pt1 | contig 11675 bp, 10 predicted proteins | sample 5559311 | NCBI WGS metagenome assembly JAABUN01 (sample SAMN10711877, study PRJNA513370) | rock metagenome | isolation source: Antarctica rocks | place: Antarctica: Victoria Land, Siegfried Peak sud | reverse complement strand
AGGACCTCCACGCCCTGCGCCCGCACCCCGGCCAGCTGGCGTCGGCAGCGAACATCCGGTCCCTGCTCGCGGGGTCACCGCTCATCGCCGAGCAGTTGACCACCGGCCGCCACCGGTTCACCCGCATTCAGGATGCGTACTCGCTGCGCTGTGCACCCCAGGTCCACGGCGCAGCCCGCGCCACCCTTGCACACGCCGAATCGGTCGCCGCGATCGAGCTGGGCGCGGCCATCGACAACCCGGTGATCACGACCGACGGCAGGATCGAGTCCAACGGCAACTTCCACGGCGCTCCGGTGGGCTATGTCCTGGACTTCCTGGCCATCGCCGTCGCCGATGTCGCGTCCATGAGCGAGCGCCGTACCGACCGCTTCCTCGACGCGGCGCGCAGCCACGGCCTCAACGCGTTCCTCGCCCACGATCCGGGCGTGGACTCCGGCCACATGATCGCGCAGTACACCCAGGCGGGCATCGTGTCCGAACTCAAGCGCCTCGCCAACCCGGCCTCGGTGGACTCGATCCCGTCCTCGGCGATGCAGGAGGACCATGTGTCGATGGGCTGGGCGGCGGGGCTGAAGTTGCGCAGGGGCATCGACGGACTCACCCGCGTGCTGGCCATCGAGATCCTCACCTCGGCGCGGGCGCTGGACATGCGCGACGGCGGAGCGTCCAGCGTGTCCGGGTACCGCAGTTCCGCTCCGATCGCCGCCGTGCGCGCGCGGCTACGGATGGACGTCGACGGCCCGGGCACCGACCGCTATCTGGCCCCCGAGATCGAGGCCGCCCGGTTGCTCGTCGACGACGGCTCACTGCTCGCCGCGGCACGTGCGGTCCTTCCGGCGCCCCTTCAGTGAGCATTGTTAGGCTGGTCTGACCAGCCTCCCCGAGAAAGACGTGCCGCTCCATGTCCTCAGCCGCATCGACGCCTTCCCGCAAGCCACCACGCCCCCAGGCGGTCCTGACCGTCGAGCAGACGCAGTGGCTGAGCCCGCACTTGGTGCGGGTCGTCGCGGGCGGGCCGGGCTTCGCGGACCTGCAGGAGTGCAACGCGACGGACAAGTACGCCAAACTGCTCTTCGCGAAGCCCGAACTCGGGCTGGTGCCGCCCTACGACCTCGTCGCGCTCAAGAAGGACCTGCACGGCGGCGATCGGCCCGCGAAACGGACCTACACCATCCGGTGGCTGGACCGCGCGGCACAACGCCTTGCCATCGACTTCGTGGTGCATGGGGAGGAGGGTATCGCCGGCCCCTGGGCCGGCCGGGCCGCACCGGGTGACACCCTCGTGCTGATGGGGCCCTCGGGCAAGTGGTCGCCGAACCAGGAGGCAGACTGGCACCTCTTCGCCGGCGACGATTCCGCGCTCCCCGCCATCGCGGCCGGGTTGGAAGCCCTCCACCCTGCCGCCGTCGGGCACGCCTACCTCGAGGTGGACAGCGCAGCCGAGGTCATCGCCCTGGCCGCTCCGGCCGGCCTGGAGCTGCACTGGCTGCAGCGGGACGGGCGGGCAGCAGGCACGACGACGCTCCTCGCGGACGCCGTCGCCGCCGGTCCGTGGCCGGACGGGCATGTCGACGCCTTCATCCACGGAGAGCGCGGTGCGATGAAGGCCCTGCGCGACATCCTCTTCACGCAGAAGGGCCTTGCCCGGTCCCAGGTCTCGCTCTCCGGGTACTGGGCGCACGGCCGTGAGGAGGACACGTTCCAGGCGGAGAAACGGGAGCCGATCGGCATGATCCTCGACGATTGACCGGCGTCAGGATGGAGTTGTGTCTGGACGCGCCGCGTGCTGCTTGGCCGTCCCCATCCGGGCCCGTGTCCGGGGGCGCCGCTCGATCAGCTCCATTGCCGGTTCAGCGAGCCGCGCCATGACCGGCCCGAGCACGGCCATCAGCAGGACGTACGTCGTCGCCAGGGCCGCGAGGTCCGCGACGACGGCGCCCGAGGCGACCGCCAATCCGGCGATGACGATCGAGAACTCCCCGCGGGCCACGAGCGCCGTTCCCGCCCGTGCCCGCCCCATGCGTCCGATTCCCTGGCGGCCGGCAGCCCACCAGCCGGTTCCGATCTTCGTGACCGCGGTGACGAAAGCCAGGAGAAGGGCGAAGCCGAGGACCGGCGGAATCGACGACGGATCGGTGTTCAATCCGAACACCACGAAGAAGATCGCGGCGAACAGGTCCCGCAGGGGCTCGAGAACGCGCGCCGCGTTCTCCGCCGTCGCGCCCGAAATCGCGATGCCGAGGAGGAACGCTCCGACGGCTGCCGAGACCTGCAGGGCGGAGGCCAGTCCCGCGACGAGGAGGGCCGCGCCGATGAGCGTGAGCAGGAAGACCTCGCGGTCCTTGCTGTCGACGACCGCGGAGACGACGTTCCCCCAGCGCAGCGCCACCACCAGTACGAGGGTCACCACGAGGAGGGAGACGCCCACCGTACCGAGGCCTCCGGCGAAGCTGAGCCCGGCCAGCACGGTGGTCAGCACGGGCAGGTAGATCGCCATCGCGAGGTCCTCGAACACCAGGATCGCGAGGACGGTGGGCGTCTCCCGGTTGCCCAGGCGGCCGAGGTCACTCATGACCTTCGCGGCGATTCCGGAGGAGGAGATATAGGTGACGCCGCCCATGACGAGCGCGGCGACGGGCCCCCAGCCGAGGACGACGGCGACCAGCGCACCCGGTGTGAAATTCAGCGCGAGATCGACGATCCCGGCGAGCCAGGACTGACGGAGGCCAGTGACGAGTTCCTTCGCCGTGTACTCGAGGCCGAGCATCAACAACAGGAGAACCACGCCGATCTCGCTGGCCACCTCGCTGAACTCGATGACACCTTTGAGTTCGACGAACCCGCCCTGCCCGAAGAACAGGCCCCCGATCAGGTAGAGCGGTATCGGTGAGAGACCCATCCGGCCGGCGAGCCGGCCGAGGAGTCCGAGGACCAGAAGGACGGCACCGAGCTCGATCAGGGTCAGGGCTGTCGTATGCATGGGCGGTTCAGCCGTTGCGCAGGATGTCCGCCGCGGAGTCGAGGCCCTCGGACGTGCCCACCACCACCAGCAGGTCACCGGCGGCGAGTGTGAAGTCGGGGGTGGGCGAGGCCTGTACCTGGCCGGAGCGAAGGACCGCCACGAGCGAGGCCCCGGAACGGGTGCGCATGCGGGTATCGGCCAACCGGCGTCCGTCGAACGGCGACCCCTGCTCGACGAGGAACTGGCGGGTGGAAACACCGGGCAGGTCCCGATGTTCCTCCGTGAGCTGCGCGACGAGCTGCCTCGCCCCCAGGAGGTCTCCGATCGTCACCGCTTCCTCCGGAGTCAGCGGGATGGACGCAGCGCAGGCGTCCGGGTCATTGACCCTGGAGATGATCAGTGCGAGTCCGCCGTCGCGCTGCGCGACGATACCTACCCGCCGGCCGGAACCCGTGACGATCTCGCGCCGGACTCCGATGCCGGGAAGGGGTGTTTCGATGACGTTCATTCGCCCAGCCTAGACCGGCCCGGGCCATGCATCACCGGGGAGAACCTCCCTGGAGCTACTGTTCGCCGAGGGCGTCGCAGCCGTGCTGGCTCAGGAGGGCCGGAGTGCCTCTGCCGCGGCGCTGATGCGGGCCGGGTCCGCGCCGAGATCCGCGGGATCGGCGCCGACGAGGAGCACCGCCGCGAGTTCCGCGATGCCCGACGACGTCTGGAACCCGTAGCCGCCCTGCCCGGCCAGCCAGAAGAAGCCGGGATGGCCTGCGTCGAAGCCGACGACGGGCAGGCCGTTCTGGCGCTGCGTCCGCAGCCCGGTCCAGCTCCTGGTCACCGAGGTGATACCCAGCGCGGTGACCTCGGTGAGGTGCTCGATGAGCCGCTCGACGTCGCCGGGGCGGGGCCGGGCGTCCCCGGGCTCGGCCGGTTCGGCCTCACTGGGCGAGATCAGGACGCCGTCGACGTCGGGGCGGTAGTAGAACGAATCGTCGGCCGCAGCAACCATCGGCGTGCCGACCCGCGGCCCATTGTCGGCGGTGACGATCGCTGCGGTCCGCCGGAGCGGCAGCAGCCCCTGGGGTGCGACCCCGCACAGCCCGGCGACGCCGTCGGCCCACGCTCCTGCGGCGTTCACCACCACGGCCGCCGTGATGCTGTGGTAGCCGGCCCGGACGCTCCAGCCGGAGCTGTCGAAGCGGGCGGACGTGACGGGGGCCCTGGTGAGAATAATGACGCCGTCGTCGTGGGCACTCCGCCGGTGGTACTCGAGCAGGAGGTCCGTGTCGGTGCCGACGCAGTCGGTGTCGATGGCCGCGGCCTCGAAGGCCTCCGGGCGGAGCTGCGGGCACAGTTCCAGGGCCTCGGCGTGCGACACCCTTCGCATCGACGCGCTGGTCTTCGCGTCGACGTCGGCCTCGGAGCCGATGAGCACAAAAGATCGCGGCTCGGTCAGCGGCAGGCCGGTGGAGGACTGTACGTCCGCGAGCAGATTGAGCGTGCGCCGGGTGAGGTCCAGCACGGGTTCCGGCCCGTAGCTCGGGATGAGCTGCCGGGCCGAGCGCGACGACCTGTGGTAGCCGAGCGTCGACTCGGCTTCGACGAGGACCACGCTGGAGAATGGCGCCAGCGCGGAGGCCAGCGACAGGCCGGCGATCCCGCCACCGATGATCAGGACGTCGCACTCCAGGGGACTCATCCCGTCATCGTAGGGTCACGCTCCCCTATCCATTGGGTCCAGGCGCCTTGGTCTAGGCGCCGCCGACGTGCGCGCCCGGGGCATCGGCGTCGAACCCGCCCGCTGTTCCGCCGGCGACGTCTTCCCGCGCGGCGGCCTCTTTCCGTGCAGCGACGAAGGCCTGGACGCAGGCGTCGATGTCGGCGTCGGAGTGGGCCGCCGAGACCTGCACGCGGATGCGCGCCGCGTTCTTCGGGACGACGGGGTAGCTGAAGGCCGTGACGAAGACGCCGTGGGTGAGCATCGCGTCGGCCATGCGGGCGGCGAGCACGGCGTCGCCGAACATCACCGGGATGATCGCGTGCTCGCCGTCGAGCAGGTCGAAGCCCTCCTCGGTCATCCGGCGGCGGAACAGTGCCGCGTTCGCGGTCAGGGTTTCCCGCAGGTCCTTGCTGTTCTGCACGAGGTCGAGGGCGGTGAGCGTCGCGGCGACGATCGACGGTGCGAGCGAGTTCGAGAACAGGTACGGCCGGGCACGCTGGCGAAGTAGGGCGACGATCTCCTTCCGCGCGGCGACGTAGCCCCCGGATGCCCCGCCGAGCGCCTTGCCGAAGGTTCCCGTGAAGATGTCCACCCGGCTCGCCACCCCGGCGTGCTCGGGGGTGCCGGCGCCGGTGGCGCCCATGAAGCCGACGGCGTGCGAGTCGTCCACCATGACCATCGCGTCGTAGCGCTCGGCCAGATCGCAGATGGCTTCCAGCGGGGCGAGATAGCCGTCCATGGAGAAGACGCCGTCGGTCACGATGAGGCGTCGTCGGGCTCCTTCTGCGTCCTGCAGTTTCGCCTCGAGGTCCGCCATGTCCCGGTTCGCGTAACGGAAGCGCTGCGCCTTGGACAGCCGGATGCCGTCGATGATCGAGGCGTGGTTCAGCGCGTCGGAGACGACGGCGTCCTCGGCGTTCATCAGCGTCTCGAAGATGCCCCCGTTCGCGTCGAAGCAGGAGGAGAAGAGGATGGTGTCCTCGGTGCCGAGGAATCGGGACATCCGGCGCTCGAGGTCGAGGTGCAGGTCCTGGGTGCCGCAGATGAAACGGACGGACGCCATACCGAAACCGCGCTCGTCGAGGGCGGTCTTGGCTGCGGCGATGATGTCCGGGTGATCGGCGAGGCCGAGGTAGTTGTTGGCGCAGAAGTTCAGCACTTTTGTGTCCTCGGCGTCGAGTGCCCCAGCCGTGATGGAGCTGGACTGCGGGGAGGAGATGCGCCGCTCGTGCTTGAAGAGGCCTGCGCTGCGGATGTCGTCGAGTTCACCGGCGAGCTGGTCGCGGACTGCTGTGTACATGGTGTTCCAAGCCTCCTAGAAGAGGGTCCAGTCGAGGACCACTTTGCCGCTTGCGCCGTCGCGCGCTGTTGTGAAGCCCTGCTGCCATTCACTGGCGGGCAGGCAGTCGGTGACCACGGACGCGACGGCGTCCCGCAGCGTCCGGTTGGACTGCAGCATGGCGCTCATCGCGTACCAGGTCTCGAACATCTCCCGACCGTAGATGCCCTTGAGCGTGAGCATATGGGTGACCACCTTGCCCCAGTCGATCGAGATGGGCCCGGACGGCAGCCCGAGCAGGGCGAGGCGCCCGCCGTGATTCATATTGTCGATCATCTCGGGCAGGGCGGTCGCGTGGCCCGACATCTCCATGCCGACGTCGAAGCCCTCCTTCATGCCCAGTTCGCGCTGGGCCTCGGCGATGCGCGTGCGGCTGACGTCGATGGCGATGTCCGCTCCGACGCCGCGGGCCAGTTCGAGCCGCGGGGCTGAGACATCGGTGACGGCGATATTGCGCGCACCGGCGTGGCGTGCGACGGCGACTGCCATGAGTCCGATCGGTCCGGCTCCGGTGATGAGTACGTCCTCGCCGACGAGCGGGAAGCTGAGCGCGGTGTGGACGGCGTTGCCGAAGGGGTCGAACACGGCGCCGAGTTCGGGGGTGACGGTCGCGTCATGCACCCACACGTTGGTCTCGGGGACGACGACGAACTCGGCGAACGCGCCGTCGCGCTGGACGCCGACGCTGGAGGTGCGGATGCACATCTGCCGGCGGCCGGCGCGGCAGTTGCGGCAGATGCCGCAGACGATGTGACCCTCACCGGAGACGCGATCGCCGATCTTCACGTCACGGATGCCCTGGCCGAGCGCGACGACCTCGCCGTAGAACTCGTGGCCGGGGATGAGCGGCGCCTGGATGATGCCCTGCGCCCAGGGGTCCCAGCTCTCGATATGGAGGTCCGTGCCGCAGATGCCGGTGGTGATGACCCGGATCTTGACCTCGCCCCACCCTGCGTCGGGTTCGGGTCGGTCGACGAGTTGGAAACCGGGATGCGGCCCGGGTTTGTACAGCGCCTTCACTGAACGGTTCCTTCCATGCCGCGTCTCGTCTCCGGCGGGGTGGGCCGGGCGCTTCGCGGTACGAGTGCTGGGCGGGATATGCCCGCAGCAACCCTATCAGCGGCCCCTCCGGACGCCTCCCCTACCCCACTCCCACTCCCCCACTCCCCCACTCCCATCGAGTGCGCACAACCTGCACGAATAGCCCCCTCTTTCGGGCAGCTACTGCGCAGTCGACGCCGCGACCGCGGGGCCGTCCTCGAGCACCGCCGCCAGGATGCTGAGGCCGAGCGCGAGGAATGCGGGGGCGTCGTCCGACGACGCGGCCATGGCGCTGCCGACACTCAGCGCCCAACCCCGGGCCCGCGTCCAGGTAGCGTCATCCGTCGGGCGCAGGCGCTCCACCTCAGCGCGGAACGCGTCCCGACCGTCCGCGTCGAAGTGCAGCCACGCGGCGGCGAGGTCCGTGGCCGGATCACCGGAGCAGAGATCCCCGAAGTCGACGACGCCGGCCAGCACACCACCCGGCCCGAGCACGACATTGGCCGGGTGCAGGTCTCCGTGCAGCCAGAGCGGCTCCTGCGACCAGACCGGTGCGGCGATCGCGGCCTCCCACGCGTGCAGCAACCCCTCGGCGGGGATACCCGGAAGCGGGGGAAGCGACGCCAGGCGCTGACGCACGACGTCGTCCCGCACCGCCAGCGACCCGCCCCGGCCAACCAGACTGACCGGGGCGTCCGGAGGCGCGGGCTGCTGGAAGTCGATGACGAACTGCGCGAGCGGACGGGCCGACGGGCTGCGCTCGGCACGCGGTACGGTGAGGCCGCTGACGCCGTCGATCCACCGGCAGACCGACCAGTGCCACGGGTAGCCGAAGTCGGGCAGGCCGACCCGCAGCGGCGCGGATGTCGGAACGCCCAGGTGCGTCCTCAGCCCGGGCAGCCACCGCTGCTCCGCGACCATGAGCGCGTCGGCGACCTCCCGACGAGGCAGACGCACCACGAGGTCGGTGCCGAGCCTGAACAAGGCGTTGTCCCACCCGTGACCGGCATACCACAGGGGCAGGTGCGCCAGATCCGGGTGCTGAGATGCGACCAGGGATACGACCAATGCGGGCGTGATGTCCATCTCCGCCCCGGGCATTACCGCCATCGTCCCTACCAACTCATCAACTGTGCACAACCTGCGCGAATAGCCCCCTCTTTCGTGCAGCTGCTGCGCAGTGGATTAACCGAGGGCCGCGATGCAATCAGCCTTCGACGCCGAGGCGCTGCAGGATCAGCTCGCGGACGCGGCCGGCGTCGGCCTGACCGCGGGTGGCCTTCATGACGCCGCCCACGATCGCGCCGACGGCCTGGACCTTGCCGCCGCGGATCTTGTCCGCGACGTCCGGCTGGGCCGCGAGGGCGCCGTCGATCGCTTCGAGCAGCGGCCCATCGTCGGACACGACGGCGAGGCCGCGCTTCTCGACCACCTCGGCGGGCGTGCCCTCCCCCGCGAGAACGCCGTCGAGCACGTCGCGGGAGAGCTTGTCGTTGATCTTGCCGGACTCGATCAGCGCGTTGAGTTCCACGATCAGCTCCGGTGTCACCCCGAGTTCGGCGGGCTCGACGTCGGCGAGCCTGGCCCGGCGCGAGATCTCGCCCATCCACCACTTGCGGGCGACGGCGGCGCTCACCCCGGCGGCGATGGTGTCCTCGATCGATGACATGACGCCGGCGTTGACGACGTCACGGAATTCGGCGTCGGAGTAGCCCCAGTCGGCCTGCAGGCGTTTGCGGCGCTCGGCGGGCGGCTCGGGCAGTTCGGCGCGGAGCTTCTCGATCCACGCGTCGTTCGTCACGATGGGCACGAGGTCCGGCTCCGGGAAGTAGCGGTAGTCGTCGGCGTCGGACTTGGGCCGTCCCGACGTCGTCGAGCGCGTGTCCTCGTGCCAGTGGCGCGTCTCCTGCAGGATGGCCGTGCCGGCGTCGAGGACGGCGGCGTGCCGCTGGATCTCGTAGCGGACCGCGTGCTCGACGGCGCGCAGCGAGTTCACGTTCTTGGTTTCGGTGCGGGTGCCGAACTTCTCCTGCCCGTACGGGCGCAACGAGACGTTGGCATCGCAGCGCACATTGCCGCGCTCCATACGAGCATCGGAGACGCCGAGGTTCCTGACGATCTCGCGGATCGCGGCGACATAGGCTTTCGCAAGTTCCGGGGCGCGTGAGCCAGCGCCGACGATCGGCTTGGTGACGATCTCGATGAGGGGAACGCCGGCGCGGTTGTAGTCCACCAGGGAGAAGTCGGCGCCCTGGATGCGGCCGGCGGCGCCGCCCATGTGGGTGAGCTTGCCGGCGTCCTCCTCCATGTGCGCGCGCTCGATCTCCACCGTGAAGACGGTGCCATCGGCAAGCGAGATGTCGATCGAGCCGTCGTAGGCGATCGGATCCTCGTACTGGGAGGTCTGGAAGTTCTTCGGGGTGTCCGGGTAGAAGTAGTTCTTCCGCGCGAAGTAGCATTTCTCGGCAATCTTGCAGCCCAGCGCGAGGCCGATCCTGATGGCGGATTCGACCGCGACCCCGTTGACGACGGGCAGGACGCCAGGCAGCCCGAGGTCCACCGGCGTCACGTTCGTGTTGGGCACATCACCGAACGCGTTGGGGGCCGAGGAGAACATCTTGGTCCTTGTGCTGAGCTCCACGTGCACCTCGAACCCGAGCACCGGATCGTACTTCTCCATGGCCTCCTCGAAGGAGAGGATCTCCTCGGTACCAGCAGTCATCATTTCCTCCCAGCAAGTTCCGGGGCCTTGGCCAGCAGCGGGCCGCCCCATGTCTCTTCGAGCAGTGTTTCGAGGACGGCGCCCACCCGGTAGAGGCGTGCGTCCTGGCGCGCGGGGGCGAGGAGCTGGATGCCGACCGGCAGCCCGTCCTCGTCCGCGAGACCACCGGGCAGTGACAGTCCGGGGATGCCGGCCATGTTCGCCGGGATGGTGGCGACGTCGTTCAGGTACATCGCCAGCGGATCCCCCAGCTTCTCCCCCAGCCTGAACGCGGTGGTCGGCGTGGTCGGCGAGATGAGCACGTCGGCCTGCGCGAAGGCGGCGGCGAAGTCGCGCTGGATGAGCGTGCGGACCTTCTGGGCGGAGCCGTAGTAGGCGTCGTAGTAGCCGGCGCTGAGCGCGTAGGTGCCGAGGATGATGCGGCGCTTGACCTCGTCGCCGAAGCCGGCGGCGCGGGTTGCGCCCATGACGCGCTCGATCGTGGGGGTGCCCTCGGGGACGACGCGCAGGCCGAAGCGGACGCCGTCGTACTTCGCGAGGTTGCTGGAGGCCTCCGACGGCATGATCAGGTAGTAGGCGCCGAGCGCGTACCGGAAGTTGGGGCAGGAGACCTCGACGATCTCCGCGCCCGCCGAGCGCAGCAGCTCGAGCGACTCGTGGAAGCGGGTGAGGACGCCGGCCTGATAGCCCTCGCCCTGCAGTTCCGTGATGACGCCGATGCGCATGCCCTTGATCTGGCCGAGACGGGCGGCCTCGACGAGTGCTCCGACCGGGTCGGTGAGCGACGTCGAATCGTGCGGGTCGTGGCCGCCGATGACCTCGTGCAGCAGTGCGCTGTCGAGGACGGTCCGGGATACCGGGCCGATCTGGTCCAGCGAGGACGCCATGGCGATGGCGCCGTAGCGCGAGACGCCGCCGTACGTGGGCTTCACGCCGACCGTTCCGGTAACGGCACCGGGCTGGCGGATGGAGCCGCCCGTGTCGGTGCCGAGCGCCAGCGGCGCCTCGAAGGCGGCGACGGCGGCAGCGGATCCGCCGCCGGACCCGCCGGGGATGCGGTCGAGGTCCCAGGGGTTGCGGGTGGGCCCGAACGCCGAGTGCTCTGTGGAGGAGCCCATGGCGAATTCGTCGAGGTTGGTCTTGCCGAGGATCGGCATCTTCGCCGCGCGCAGCTTGCGCACCACGGTCGCGTCATACGGGCTCTGCCAGCCTTCGAGGATCCTCGAGCCGGCCGTGGTGGGCTGGCCCTTCGTGACGATGAGGTCCTTTACCGCGATGGGTACCCCCGCCAACGGGTGCAGGGTGTCGCCGATGGCCCGGGCCTTGTCGACCTCGGCGGCGACGAGCAGCGCCTGCTCGGTGTTGACGTGCAGGAACGCGTGGATCGCGCCGTCGACGGCGTCGATGCGGTCCAGGTAGGCCTGCGTCGCCTCGACGGCGGAGACCTCCTTCGACGCGAGCTTGCGGGACAGCGCGTCGGCGGAGAGATGGATCAGCTCTGTCATGGTCACTCCCCGTCCAGGATCGCGGGGACCCGGAAGCGGCCGCTGGCGTTGTCGGGTGCGCCGAGGAGCGCCTCCTCGTTGCTGAGGGTCTCGCCCACCACGTCCTCCCGGAACACATTGCTCAACGGGATGGGGTGGCTCGTCGCGGGCACGTCATCACCCGCCACCTCACTGACGGACTTGATGGAATCGACGATCACGGCGAGCTCCCCGGCCATGCGGTCGAGTTCGTCGTCGGTCATGTCGATGTGGGCGAGCCGCGCGAGGTGCGCGACGTCGTCCCGGTTGATCTCAGCCATGGATCTCCCCTGGAAGTCGGTCGTGGATTCTTGCCCAAGTCTAGTGCTGGCGCGCGGGGCGCCCGGCATCGTGCGGGGTGACCAAGC
>JAABUN010007517.1_pt1 | contig 11679 bp, 15 predicted proteins | sample 5559311 | NCBI WGS metagenome assembly JAABUN01 (sample SAMN10711877, study PRJNA513370) | rock metagenome | isolation source: Antarctica rocks | place: Antarctica: Victoria Land, Siegfried Peak sud | reverse complement strand
AGTCTGCTCACGCTGTTTAACTTTTCCAGCACCCGGTTTAGCGCCTCGTCTGTTGGCTTGGCGCTAAGGTTAGCAGCTGCCTCGATCATCGTCTGGGGCGCATCCTGTAGCCCTTCAAGGGCTGCGCCGATACTCGCAACCTTGCCAGCGTCCACAAGCCCTTTAGCGGCGCGTAGGGCGTCCACAGATTGCCGATTCCACAGCCTGCGTCGTTGGTTGTCCCTCGGCATGTCACCGTGAATGGCTTCGTATATCGACGCGTAGCGCCTCAAGCCAGACGCACTGACGCCGAGCACCCGCATAGCTTCAGCTGGTGGCAGTAGTACGCCCTCACCGTCAGGTTGTGACATGGCGAGACAATAACCCGCCAAGCTCGAGGGTGTTGGGTTATTGCCTTCAGCGATCTCCCGCCATAGCGCCTAAGCGGTAGGGCGCAAGGTTAGCGCCCAGTGTGTTTGTCGCCTTGGCGGGTTGTAGGGTTTGATAGCCGTGCGGCGCTACCGGGTGCGCTAGGTAGTAGCGCGATTATACATAATCTCTTTTATGTAAAGATGCATGTAGCGAGTTTCACGCGTGTTTGTTTGCAAAAGCGTCGGTACTGTCTACGCCCTTTGCACCGTTCTCTCAGCCGCTGATAACACCTATTATCGTGCCGTTTTGTGAACCATGCTCGGGCCGCTCGGCGGTCGCCTGTACGGTTGTTTGACGTTCTCCCCATACCAGCACGCCAGGGCAACCGCCAGCACCAAATCATCGTGCGGGTTCTCTCGCCACGGCCCCACATCGTTACCGTAGGAGTCGTGACCCTTCAAGCTTATCGACACCTTGAACGCCAGCAGCTCACCCGTGAGCGTCTGCGCTTCCGGTAAGCCTTTGGCAATCTTGAGGCGGTCGGCTTGCAAAAGGACTTGCACGGCGCTCACGAGGTCGCGTTTAGGGACGCGGTACTCGAGCCCGTCATGGCTTACCGTGTCGCCTCCGGTGATGCTGACAGCTATGGGTGACAGCTCAGCCGCCCGCAACATATCGACCACCGGACGGCCTACCCCGGTCTGATCGACCACGAGAAGCGGCGCGCTGCCGGTGTCATCTTTTAGGCGGTCGTGTAGCGCCTTCACTCTCGCAACCTGTGCCGGGTACGGCGTGCCTAGAGGTAGACGCTCGAGGTACTGCGCTTGGTAGTGATGTTCATAAACGGGCTGACTCCAGTCAAACGGTGCAGTGCTCACCGGGCTGTTCCCGAAGTAACTTACCGACGGGCTCCCCGGACGGCGTTCCGTTTTGCCGGTGTCTACGCCGGTACGCTCGAGCACCGTGAGCGCGGTGTAGTCCTGCGCCTGTCCTAAGTCAACGCCTAAAATAAAGTCGTTCACAACTTACCTCCAAAAAGTATTGGCACATCGTCTGATAACGCCCGCATGACGTCGTCATAAGAAAATACCGAGTCGGTACTTTCCTTGAACTGACAGAGATATTCTTGAGAAAACCACCAGTCCCCCATGCTCGAGCGTTCCTCTTCTAAGAATTCTTGACTGATACGCGGTACAGCCGTAGCAGGGACTTCTACGCGCTGCCAGGTCGTCCCGGTATCCCATTCATTCCAGAAGTGCCCGCGTTTACCGAACGGTGTAGACATGAGGATGAGCCGCCCTTGTTTCACGGCTAGCATGGGGCGAATTGAGAAGTAAAGAGCGTCGTCTACCCTCGAGGCTTCATCCTCAACTATCAGGGTTGCACCGCTAAAGCCTCGGATCGTCGCCTCACTGCCGGGTAAGGACAGGACACGCCCGCCGCCTTTTACCGACATGCTCAGCTTGTTATCTTCCGAGAGTTCGGGCTGTGTCGGTAGCAGCTCCCTCAACTCGGTTACTTTCCTGAAGAGTTCGCTACTCTGCCGCTGTGAGGGGCTTACCAGGATGGTAAGGCTACCCGGACGGTACAAAGCTTCATGCAGTCCCAACACCGCCGCCGTGGTCGATTTACCGGCCTGACGTGAGCAGTTCAGCAGGTCTCTTTTACCCGTCGAGGCGATAACCTGACGCTGCCACGGGTCAAGCTCGAGGCGCAGCAGCTCCCCGGCAAACGCTACCGGGTCGAGGGCGTAGCGCAGATCGTCGGCTAGCGTCATGACGCCCGCTCGGGAGCGCTCAGGGCGCGTGTAACGGCTTGCGCGGCTTCCGGGTAGGGCAGTAGCGCCGAGATGACCACAGTCCGCAGGGTGAGCCATTCGGAGCTTATGTGAATGTTGATCGTACCTTCTTGTTGCAGCTCGCCTAGGAGCTTGGCCTGTAGCTCTAGCTGCCGCTGGATACGGTCCACGGCCTTCAGTGCCAGCTCGCCGTTCTTGTCCGCTCGAGCCTCCTTGAGAATGGCAAGGGTTGCCCCGTTGATCGCCTTAAGTTGCTTTACAACGTCGATAGCCTGTCGCACGTCCTCTTGCTCTTGAGCTTTAACAAGCTGTTTAGGTAGGTGCTCACGGTGCCGGGCAAGGGCGTCTTTGCTTGTCTCATAATGGCGCGCTATCTCGCGTAACGGCGTCTCGTTTAAAAGCGCCGAGTCAATATCGGCGCGGCGTTCGTGGGTGCAGATGGTGCAGGTTCGGGGCATTTTTAGAGGTTGTACTTTGTGTCTGGCAGCGCGTCAACATACTGAACTGACATCGGCTGCCTCGGTTTTGGCGCAACGAGTTTCAAGCTACCCGGCACGTCTTTATGTGCGAGCACCGTAGCCCATACGAGCATGGCTAGTCCCTCTGAAGGCAGCGTGCCGTAAGACCGGTATTTGATAGATATAACGTTGCCCTCGAGCAACGTCGATACGTCCGCGCCGCGTTCTTTCACGGCCTCCAGGACGCTTTGCACACGGGTCTCCAAACTGTTTATCTTGTCGCCTCTTAGCCCCATACTTTCCGGGTCGTTACACCACTGAAGCGTCCCCAGCTCGTCAGCCCCGGCGTTTATGAAGGCGTCTTTCGCCATATCGAACGCTGACCACTCCCGGATAATCGACTGGGCAGCGTGCTGTAAGGCTTCTACTGCGTCCATAACCACTTTGTTTACCGCCGCACGGTGTTCGTGCGCCGTCTTAGCGTGCTCTGCCATCTCTATCAGGTTCAGTTCCCGGCGCTCGCTCGCCTCGAGCCGTGAGACTTCAGCGCGGGCGGTGGCTATATCGCTTTGGTGTTGCTCGAACATCTCTTTAGCGATCTGTACCCGCCCCCGTGCTTGGGCCTGGGCGTCGAGGCTTGCGCGCTCACTCTTGAGGCGCTGGGCGTCCCCTTCGTTGTCAGTTAAGAGCGCGTGAAATTGCGGTAACTCGTCCTGTAAGGCGGTGAGGGCGTCCTGTGCGGTCTTTAGATCGGTTTGTAGACTCTTGAGTTTGTCCATAGCTAAAGGTAACTGAGAACGCCCGTAGGCGCTCCCAGACGGCGTAAACGGCGGTTTAGGCGACATCGGCGGTTTCGGCGCTCAGCTCCGGCGGGCGGGGTCGGATGCGCTCGAGGGTCGCCGTCGGGATGAGCCACTTACCGCCGTAGGCGAACTGGTAGGCTCCCTCGAGCCGCCCTAGTTGGCACAGCTCCCGGATGCGCTTTTCAGAAAAACCCGTCCACTTCGCAGCCTTCGCGGTACCTATAACGTCGTTCATGGTCTCGCTTCTATACCGCAGCCGGTGCAGTGCAGCCGGACGGGTCGCAAGCGGACTTCTACCCAGCCCGTGCAGATCGGGCAGTAGGTTGCACAGACGCGCCGGCGTTTAGGTTGAGGCAAATTTGCCGTAAGCTTTTCGCCGTCGAAGAGAACAGCTTCCGCAGCTCTACGGGTCGTCATATGTTCACCGCCTTCGTTGCAGAACCGCAGCGAACGCAGACAATTTCATTTAAGCGGATGCCGGTCTCGGCAGTGTTTCCACACCGGCAGCGGTAACGAGTTGTCAAGGCGTCGAGGGTGAGGGCGTCGTGTTCACGGATAGGTGCGAGCGCGGGTAAGAGTCTCGGCGGCTTTTGCTTGCGGGGGTAGGCCTTGCCGTCTTTGCCTTGCAAGCTTCCGGTTTCCGGAAGCTGCCCGGCCTCCTCTAAGCCTTGGCGTTTTGCAACTGGCTCAGGCTCGGCTTTTGGCTTGGGGCGCTTACGGGGGTAGGTGCGTCCGTCTTTGGTTTTGGCATTAGCGGAAACCGCTAATGCTCCCTTGTTCTCTAGCTCCGTTCGGGTCTTCTCTACGGTTTCGTTATCAACACCTAAATCCTCAGCAATCCAGTTATCCGACCGTTCGGAGTACAGCTTGATGTACTCCTCGATAACCACCGCTTTTTGTTTGCGGGTCATCAGTTCACCACCCGTTCAGCAGGTACAGGCGTTTGTGCAGTAGCTTGCAGCTCGGTCTTGTCCGTCAGCGTGTGCCGGGGTACGTCGCCCCAGGCCAGCAGCACATAACGCTCGGCGGTATAGACGACGCCCCAGGGGTACCGAGTCAGCGCGCCCGTTACGTGGTCGGGTTTGGCGTCTAGGTTTATGCCGCCCGGATGCTCGAGCCTGAATTCGTAATAGCGGGCAACCCAGACCATAAGCGAGTGCAGCAGATCGCCGTAAAGGTGCAATCCCCCTGCCACTGGGTAGCGGGTACGGGCTAGGTGCTCGAGCAGGGCGTCTCGGTTATTCCGGATAAGGGCGCGGGTATCATCGGACGGTTTAGCGTCTGCGCTGACCTTGAGGTTTAGCGACACGCCGACACCTTCAGCCTCGAGGGTTTTGAGTAGGTCGTCGGCGGTCATATTTCTTCTGTCCACTTTGCGGCAGGGGTCTCGTTAGATGTAATGGGTTTTGAAGCGTCAGAAGCGTCAGAAGCGTCAGTTTGCCGTCTAGCACGGGCTTTTCTCTCTGACGCTTGGTTGGGGTCTCTGACGCTTGAAGCGTCAGTAGAATGTGAAGCGTCAGTAGAAGCGTCAGAGGCTTTTGCGCCGTCTGGCACGGTGTTTTCGGCTTTTTCCGAGTCTCTCTGACGCTTCTGACGCTTGTTTTCTCTTACTATCTGGATATGCCACTTTTTAGAACCTTTGGCGTCGTCTCGGTTTGCTTGCGTCACCTCGAACCCCTGTTCCAGCAGCGCCGGGGCGATACGTTTAAGGGTGCCGCTAAGGACGTGGGCAGCTCCGGGCCAGCCCTTCGGCGGTCGCTTATCTTTATGCCCCTCTACTTGATTCAGCAGTTCCAGGAGTTCGGAGGCGGTGAGCGTCCATTCCACAGTCAGCCCGTCGCCGTGGTCGGGCAACTTCAGCAAAGCGACGGCTACCGGCTCGGCGTCGAGGGCATCCCGGATGAGGTCGTCTTGTGCGCCCTGATAGGCGACGGTAAACGCGCCCGGTTGCCACCCTAGCGGCTTTTCGCACGCGGTCGCCCATAGTGCGAAGTCAGCGAGCCGGGGCAGGGTCTCGAGGGTCGTGGTCGGCAACCGTTGCAACCCCTGCACCACCACGTCGAGCAGCGCGCCCAAGATGCCCGGTTGCGCGTCGTCAAACTTTTTCCAGATCGCCGCCTCCGGTTTGCGGTTCTCTTCGGGTATTGCGGGGAGATGTACCTGTAAGGCGCGGCTGACTAAATCTTGCTTGTCTACAAAATCGGTGATGCCGTTCAGCACCACGGGGCGCAGCGCGTCGAGCAGCGTTTCGTCGTCGTCGCTGAACAGCTCACGAGTGCTCAGCCCGCCCCCGGTAGATAGCTTGCATAAAGCGTCAGATGTCCACTGAGACAGTCCGCTGATATTGTCGAACGCCAGCGCCCAGCCGTTGACAGCGGCGATAAACAGGTCTCGCTCGTCGCGTGAGAGAGACCGCAGCGGACTGACGTTCGGGTCGAGCAGCGCCCGTAACATCTTGGCGGCGGTGCTCTTGCCGCTACCTTGCCCCCCGGTTAAAACGAGAACGGGATACGGTCCGGTGCCGCGTAGACCTTGCAGCAGCCACGCGATAATCAGCTTTAGGTCTCGAGACTCAGCCGAGACGTTTAGCAGCTCGGCAAGGGGCTCGAGGCTGCCAGCCGTCCGGGGTATCGGTAGCGGCAACATCCCCCGTGGTCGCCTAAAGCGGACGGGTACGGCGTCGGCGTCTACTACCGTCCAGCCGTCGGGCGTGACGCGCACGACTTCCCAGCGGTCGTTTGCTAAGTCGATATAGACCACGCCGTCAACCTCTGCCAGTCGGGTATAGGTCGGATGCTCCGGGCCGTCGAATACCGCTTTAGCCTCGAGGGTCATGAGGGCGTCTTGTACTGCCTGCGAATTCGGGGCGCTCTTGTGTTCTCCGTAGTAGAGGTGTGCCAGATACCGGCGTATAGCCTTGTTTCTGAGACGGTGGTGCTCTATGTGGTCGGCTGTCCGTAACGTTGCCCAGGGGTTGCCCTCCGGGTCGTGCCACATCTCCAAGCCACTCTCGAGCGCCAGCTTGACGAGCACCGTAGCGGTTGACGGTTGCTCGGCTACCAGGTCGTTGACGCGGAGGTACGTACTGAAATCTTTTTTAAGGGCGTTCACGGTCGCGCCGGTCGCCGTCTTGAGTGCGGCCCAAATTTCGGCGGTCTCGGTCTCGGTCAGCCCCAGCTCGGTGACGACCGGGAACACCGCTTTGCTGAGTCCCGGCGCGGCGGCGCGGGCTGTTTCGGTGAGGGTGATGAACACCCGCCCCAGGTCGTGACGGTTGACTAAACCCAACTCTACAAACGCCTGCAAACTCTCTTGGACGGTCGCCTCGAGCGTTTTCGGTGTCGCTCTATCGCAGAGGGTCAGCACGTCGTCCAGGCTATTAAGCTCTGCCACGGCCCCACCCCCTCATGCGTGCGTGAACACGGCTCGAGCGGCTTCTGGGTCGTTCCGGGCTCCGGGTAGTGGTGATTTTTGCGGCGTCGCCCTCAACGCTCGGCAGGTGTCCTAAGCTGAAGCCTTGCTCGAGTAAAAACCTGATACCCCGCTGCTTGGTGCCGGTTGCCTTAAGCCAGCGGTCGATCTCTTTAACCCATTCGTCAGCGTCGCGTGACCCGTCAGCGGTCCAGGTTGCCCGTACCGCTTCACTCTTGAGTGTCCGCACAATTTCGGACAACCGTCCGCAACGTCTGCCCAGATGGATAAATGCAGCGAGTGACCCGTGCCGGTCGAACGTACCTTGTGGCGGGTTCTGCATCGCCTCACAGATCGCTGTGACCGCCTGCGGTTTGAGGTCGTCGGCGGGGCCATCGGTAACGTTCTCTTCTTGCGGCGTGTAACGTTCGGCTAAAGCTGTGAGAATGTCAGCAGAGGTCAGCTCGAGCCATTCGTCAAGCTCACCCGGCGGGATAACCTGCCCTGCGTCGGTCGTGAGTTGAGTACGGCCTAGACCGTCACGGGCGGCACCGGCGTAGGGCATCAGGTACCAGGTGCTAAGCGGCCCGTCACCTGCCGGGTACGGTTCGGTTTTGGCTAAGCCTGCCTCATCACACAGGACGCGCAACGCTGCCGACATCGTGCGGTGAGGTCTCAACGCGTCGCTAAAGATGTGCGCGTGTCGCCCGCCCCGTGTACTCGTTTCGGGGTAGCAGTGGACGCCGTAGGAATAGCAGACATCGTGGAGCCGGTGCAGGGCGTCGTCTAAGCTGCCGGGTTTGGGGTAGTCCTTAACGTCGAGGTCGATCATGCCCGCACGGGTGCCGGTGTCGTCGCCGGGTAAGAAGCCGAGTGCGAGAAAACCGGGACGGCCTAGCAGGTGACGCGCCCAAAGTTCGGGGGTGACGCCTTGACTCTCGAGGGTGGTGCAATCCTTGACCATCACCCCGGCCGAGTTTTCAAACAAGCCTTTCATACGCCCGTGTTTGTGGGGGTTTGGCGGGTAGAAAGTTGAGAGTTGGGCGACGGCTTGCTCGAGGTTTAAGTGGTCTACAGATGGTATAGTGCCCTCAGCACGACCCCGTGCGCCCCCGGCTGAGTTGGCAACCTCAGCCATTTATTTTTGCCCCGCTAAAAATCTTTCTAACTCGCTTTTAGGTATCAGGACGCGCCGCCCTATCCTGACGACCCGGACGGTTTTATTCTTTTGCATCCTTAAAGCGGTTTGATAGCCGATACCTAAACGGTCGGCAAACTCTTGTGTGCTGTACGCGTCTCGCTGTGTTTCTTGCATGGTTGGGTTCCCTTGTGGGTCTCCGGTCTGTAGGTAGCTCCCTGTAGCCCTACGTGGGCTCTTTGACACCTGTGCGCCGTCCCGGTGGTGTATTCTCGGGGCAGCGGCTAGCCGCTTGTAGGTAAAAGCAGGGAGCCCAGATCGGGCTCAAATTCGGAGAGTGGTTCGTGTTCCCTTGGTCCGCAAAACTTAAGGACACTTGCCACTCTTTTCATTGCTTAAAACTTACCTCCGTTTTCACTTATACCTTTTGGGTCGGGTAGTAACCCGGCTCTCTGGGTATCTAGTGGCAGTCTAAACTATCGTAGCCACAAAGACAACCACAAAGACAACGTGCTGGTCGGTATAAACACCTTGCGAGGCTAACTTTTGCCCGAAAGTTAGCGTTAGACTCTAAGCCTCTATGGTCGTTGACTCTGCTTTGTCCTTAAGCTGCTGCATCAGATCGTCCCGGCGTTTTAGTTCGTCATAAAAAAGATTATCTAATGGGCCTCTCTCGTCGCGGCGTACGAGATCGCGTTTTGCACGTTTACGCGCTACGTCTCTTGCGACCTTCAGCGCCTCGAGGTTCTTCCAGGTTTCGTTAAGCTCTAGCACGAGTCTGACTTTTAGTAGATTCTTGTCGCGTTTGTGCTCTTCTGCGTAAGTATGTATCAGGTCTCTACCATCGTCTGTAACCGATATTTCCCGCCCGGACTTATCAAGTAGGCCATGATCGACAAGAACAGCCAAGCGCCGGGAGAGTATCGCCGCTTCTGTCTTGTTCGGTGAGCGGCCTAGATAGGCTTTAGGGCTCCATATAAAAGGGCGCTCTCTTTCTGAATTGTCGTAGTTGCCTAAAAGGGTGTAGATCATCAAGTTCATCTGTGCGGAGGTAAGCCGACGCTCTTTACTTGTCTCGCTTTTGGGCTCGTCGCGCAAAGGGCGCACAAGGTTATAGCGGTCTGCGAAAAGATTACTGATGTAATCAGCAAGCTTACGATCAACTGACGATGTGAGCTTAGAAGAATGTGTACCCTGTTCGGCTAAACTCTCAAGCCTGACGATCCCAGCCCACAGCCGCAGTTCTCCAAAGGGCATTTCTATGGGTTTTAGTTCGTTCTCGAGGATGTCTCGGGCCTCGTGCTGCGTGTGCATCGCAGACAGGTCTCTCAAACCGCGCTCTAGCTGCGCTCTGTAAAGCCTGTCAAAAGCGTCGCGCCACTCTTCTTCAGGTGCGTCTGACGGCACCTGCTCGTCTGCCTCGAAAATCGCAGCAGCCGCTAACTGTTTTGTCATATGAAAGTTGGTAGCTTGTACAAGGCTTCGGGCGTCCTCCGGCCTGGTGCTCTCTACCCACTGGTTACAGAGCACTTCGGCACTCTTTTCAAGTGCCTCTGCAATGTGCTCGTTAATATCTATCTTTTTGTCTAGGTCGTCTAAGTAAGCTTGCTCAGCGTGCGCCTCTTCAGTATCGTCCTCAAGGCGCGCCATGTAGACGCTGAAGCAGTTCATCGTGAGGATGAGATACACGCCCGCGTAGAGTTGGGTTGCAAGCTCTAAAGCCCTTTCATCTGTGTAGGTGAAGTCCTGCGCTTTGGCGTATTCTTCAGCACGTCTAAAAACTTCATAAGTACGTTGTACGTGCGCTCTTATCTCATCCGGCCTTTTGCCGTCGAGGGCTTGCGGAGGTATGAGCACCGTGCGCTCGCCTATCTCGTCGTTATCGAATACGAACGCAGCGTATTGGAAAGTGCCTCTTTCCGTTGTGCGTACCGGATCGTAGTTCCTCAGCTTCACTGTTTTCCTAACCTCTTACCCGCTACCCGGTACACGTCGCGCTTGTCTCCCTCTTTGCGGATACCCACGACCACCACGGTTACAACCCCCTCGAGGGTCGCTACTTGGTACACCACCCGGTAGCGTTGCCCTGCGGCTCGCACCACCCGGTACGCTGCCAGGTCGCCGCTCAGGGGCTTGCCCTGTTTGTCGGGCTCGGTGTCGAGGTCGAAAGCTTTACGGATGATCGCCTTGCGGGTCCGCACGTCGCTGATCGCCTCGAGGTCGCGGTCTACCTCAGCCGTGAAGATAACTTCAAATGTCAACGCTTCACGCCGTACTTGGCTGCAATGTCGCCAGCCGGGATGAGTTTTGTTTCACCCCGCTCGAAACGTTCTATCCGCTCCCGGATGTCAGCGGGCACCTCACCCGGAAACTCATAGGTTTCATCATCACGCTCGAGCAGATCGGCAACGTTTACCCGTGCACCTGTCAGCTCGTCTAGGGCGTCGAGCACCGCGTCTAGGGTGCCCAGGTCTACCCGCGCCGGTTCTTTGTTGACGAGGTTATAGAGCGTGTTTCGAGGCACGCCGGACACGTCAGCCAGCCGGTAGACGGTGATGTTGTGCTGCTCGAGTACGCTTTTTAATTTCCAGTCAAGGCTCATACCTCACTATAGCACGATACCTTAGCCCATACTAGACACATACCATGATAGCGTGTTATAGTGAGGCAGTTAGAGGCAGACCGTCGAAAGTACAGCCCCTAACTAGAACGGAGTTCCACATGCAAGATACCCCGAAACAAACCCGACTCTTAGGCGCAACGGTGCGCGGGCTCGGCTTAGTCGTCGCAGTCTCGAGCACGCTTCACTTCGGCTATGCCATCGTCGAGGCAGCAGATAAGGTAAACCACCGGGTCGCCCTGCGTGAGCTGAAGCGTGAAGCGGTCGTGTTTCCGGCAGCGCCGCAGCCCTACCGCACTCAGGTCGAGCGGGTCGCCGTCGGTACGTGGGATGAGGTTCACAGCCTCGTCCCCGGCGTGGTCGGTTTGGCGGTGGCAGCATGAGTACAGCGAAAAACCACACCATCACGCTCGAGGTTGACTTTAACGAGCCCGCGCTGACCCCCGCCGCGTTTGACCTGTTCCGCTTGAACGCCCGCGCCTGTGGCCTGCCGGACGTAGGGCACATTCACGTTCACCTGTCCGTCGAGGTCGAAGGGTTCACGCACGAGCGCAAGGTGCAAGAGCTGAAAGAACGCTTAGCCGCGCTCTGGTTTGGCGATGTGACCGCAGTAAAGGTGAAAGAGCCGCGCCAGGGTGAGCCGACAGAGTAGCCGGTCGAATAAGTAGAGGATTCCTCCAGAAAGTGCCCCCGGTTAATCGCTGGGGGTTTTGCTTTGTTATGTCAGAGGTAACAAACGATGTGTGTCAACAAACATCGTTTAGCCTTTGCGATATAGCAACCGCTCGAGCCTTTGTGCTGCCCGAACGAGTATGCCAGGGCGGTCTGCTGAGGGCGTAGCGGGTGCTTGGCTCGCCTGCATCTCAACTTCGAGGGCTCGGTCGATCCGCTCATCGTTGACGCCAGGCGGTAGCACCCGCTGTTCGACTAGCTGCTCCATGAGTGCGTTTTGCTTCTCTACCTGCTCCCGTAAAAGTTGCACCTCAAGCTCGAGTCTGCTCACGCTGTTTAACTTTTCCAGCACCCGGTTTAGCGCCTCGTCTGTTGGCTTGGCGCTAAGGTTAGCGGCTGCCTCGATCATCGTCTGGGGCGCATCCTGT
>JAABUN010007516.1_pt1 | contig 11682 bp, 10 predicted proteins | sample 5559311 | NCBI WGS metagenome assembly JAABUN01 (sample SAMN10711877, study PRJNA513370) | rock metagenome | isolation source: Antarctica rocks | place: Antarctica: Victoria Land, Siegfried Peak sud | reverse complement strand
CGGATCCGAGAGGGATTGTTCTTGATCGTCTTGACACCGTCGCTCGTCAGCTTGGTCAGCAGGATGAAATGGGCCACAGCACTTTTCTCCAATCGCGGCCGGCCCCCGCGCTGGGGGACGGCTAGGGGACAGTCTCCGCCCGCCCTTTCTCTCACGTCTGCGCGCGCGGCGCAAGCCGGCCTCCGGCTGAGGCCATGGCGCTCAGGCCCCCGCCTGCCCCGCGATCAGCGCCGGGATCGAGTCGCGGCGGAAGTCGAAGATCCGGTCGAGGTCGCGGCGCACCAGCGCGCGCTCGGCGAGCGCTCCGAGCGGTCCGAGGCGCTGCCCGTAGCGCACCAGGTCGACCATCAGCGTCCGCGACTCCCCGAGCGACTCGAAGCAGTGGGTGTGATGCCAGAGCCCGTAGGGCCCGCGGACCTGACGATCGACGAACCCCCGCGGCGGGTCCCACTCCTCGATCCGGGTGAGCCAGGAGACGGGAACGCCCCGCAGTCGCAAGCGGTACCGGATCGACGTGCCCGCTGCCATCTCGATCGGGGATGGCGTGGTGATCCGAAACCGCAGCAGCGGCGGCGTTATCGCCTCGAGGTTCTCCGCCCGGGAGAAGAAGCCAAACGCCTGCTCGATGCCGACGTCGAGGACCTGCTCGCGCCGCAGGATCCGCTCCCTCATCGGGCCGGGCCCGCGTTCTCGGGACCGACGCGGGCGAGGAGCTCGGCGAGATCGGCCCGCGTGGCCTCCCAGCTCAGCTCCTCGCGCCGGCGTCGGGCGCCGGCCGCGAGCTCGTCGCGCAGGCCGTCGTCGCGGAGCCGCTCGATCGCGTTCGTCAGCGCGGCCACTTCGGGGCGGAACGCCGGGATGCCCGAGCGGGCCTCGCCGTCGGGGATGCCGGGAACCAGCAGGCCGTTGTCGCCGTCGCGGACGATCTCGTTCATCGGCGGGTTGTCGTTCGTCACGATCGGGACCCCGAGCGCGGTCGCCTCGTACAGGTGGAGCCCGAGGCCCTCCCAGCGGCTGGGCGCCAGACAGACGTCGGCGGCGGCGAGCATCCGCAGGTAGCGCTCGGTCGGGAGGTCGTCGGTGATCAGCTCGATCCGCCGGTCTCTGCGCCCGATCCGCGAGCCGCCGCGCGCCATGCGCTCGACCGCCGTCCGCTGCCGCTCGACCTGCGCCTTGACGAGCAGCCGCAGGCGATCCCCCTCGGCCGCGCGGAAGGCCTCGATCGTCTCGGCGAGCGGCTTGCGCTTGCTCATGAAGCCCCCGGGGAAGAGGAAGGTGACCGCGCCGCCCTCCGCCGTCCGCCCTCCGCCCTCCGCTTGCCCGTATCCGAGCAGCTCCGGGTGGCATCCCCAGCGCACCCGCGGGCTCTCGATGCCCATCTCCGCGTAGCGCTCGCGCTCGCAGGCGGTCAGGGAGTAGATCGCGTCGAAGGCCCCGCGGGCCGGGTCCACGTGCTCGGCGGCGAAGTGCTCCCAGACGAACCTCCCGGCGGTGCGCACGCCCGAGCGTCGCAGGCGCTCGATCTCGGCGAACTGGTAGTTCTGGTCGAAGAGGACGACGTCGGGAGCGACAGCCTCCGCCCACGCCTCGTACTCCTCGCCCGGGATCAGGTAGTCGCTGCCGCGCGTGATCCCCTCCTGTGCCCAGACCCCCTCCTCGTCGACCCAGTCCGGGCGGATGTTCGTCTTCCGGGTCGGGCGGGCGAGGACGAACGTCTCGTGGCCGAGGTCCTCGAGGGCGGAGCGAAGCTGGCGGGCGACGACGCCCTGACCGCGGTTGAACCAGTAGGCGACGATGCCGACGCGCATCAGCGGAGCCTTGCACGGGGCGCCCGCTCGTACCGGAGCGCGGATTTGTGAGGAAACGCTAACCTCGGCACGTGGTCGCGGGACAGCTTCGAGGTGCCCTGCTCTGGCTCCTCTCACCTCTGGGCGCCCTGCTGGCGGCGCTCCTTCTCGGTTGGCCGGCGGGCGCCGGGGCGCTCGGCGTCGACCAGCCCCCGACCGCGCGGGCCCTGCAACGGGAGACGCGCGAGCTGATGGACGATCCCGCCTACCGCGCCCACTCCACCCCGCCGCCGCAACGCCAGAGCAGCGGCGGAACCGCGCCCAGCGATCTCGAGCCGAGCGCCGGGGCCCTCTTTCCCGAGCAGCGTCTCGTCACGCTCTACGGCGCTCCGCAGCTCTCCGCCACGGCCCTCGGCAAGCGCACCCCCGGCGGGGCCGCCCGCCGCGTGGTCAGGCAGGCAGGCCCCTATGAGCGGCTTGGTGATCGCGACGTCGTGGTGGGCTTCGACCTGATCGGCGTGGTCGCGACGGCTTCGCCCGGAGCCGACGGCCTCTACCGGACCCGGCAGCCGAGCGAGCTGATCGCCACCTACCTCGAGCGGGCGCGGGCGCTCGGCGGGCGCCTCGTCATCGACATCCAGCCGGGACGCTCCTCGGTGCGGGAGGAGCTCGAGGCCCTCGACCCCTGGCTCCGCGAGCCCGACGTCGACATCGCGATCGACCCGGAGTGGAACGTCGGCCCCCGTGGCGTGCCCGGGCGGACGCGGGGAACGATCACCGCCGATGAGCTGAACCGCGCCTCGCGGCGCCTCGCGGCGATCGTGGCGGAGGAGGGGCTGCCCCCGAAGCTGATGGTCGTCCACCAGTTCCGGCGCGGCTCGATTCACCATCGGCGCCTGATCAAGCAGCGTGAGGGCGTCACCGCGACGCTGAACTTCGACGGCATCGGCAGCCCCGCCGCCAAGGAGGCCGGCTATGCGGCCCTCGCCCGGCCGCGGCTCTTCAACGGGTTCTCGCTCTTCTACGACCTCGACGCGGCGCTGATGAGCCCGCGATCCGTGCTGGCCCTCGTGCCCGAGGTGGACTTCCTCCTCTACCAGTAGACGTAGCGGCCTCCGGCTCAGGGGCAGCGGGGCTATCTTCCCCGCCATGGCTGGTCGCATCGTCCTCTTCGGGGCCACCGGGTACACCGGCAGGCTGACCGCGGAAGCGTTCGCCGATGCCGGCGCGAGGCCACTGCTCGCCGGGCGCAACCGCGAGGCGCTCGAGCGGTTGGCCGCCGAGCTCGGAGACGGCTTCGACACCGCCGTCGCCGACGTCTCTGATCCTGCGAGCGTGCGCGGGCTGCTTGGGCCGGGCGACGTCATGCTGAGCACCGTCGGACCGTTCGACCGCTGGGGCGCGCCGGCGATCGAGGCCGCGATCGACGCGGGATGCCCCTATCTCGACTCGACCGGGGAGCCGCCGTTCATCCGCCGAGTCTTCGAGCGCTGGAGCGGTCCCGCCGCCGCCGCGGGGGCTCCGCTGCTGACCGCGATGGGCTACGACTGGGTGCCCGGCAACCTCGCCGGAGCCCTGGCGCTGCGGGAGGCGGGGGACGCCGCGCGTCGAGTGGAGGTCGGGTACTTCATCACCGGCGGAGGAGCCTCCGGCGGCATGAGCGGCGGCACGATGGCGTCGCTGACCGGGGCGCTGCTCGAACCCGGCTTCGCCTTCCGCCGCGGCAGGGTCGTAACCGAGCAGGGAGGTAGGCACGTTCGCGCCTTTCCGGTGCGTGGGCGCGACCGCCAGGCGATCTCGATCGGCTCCTCCGAGCATTTCACGCTGCCGCGTCTGAGCCCCGAGCTGACCGACGTGGAGGCGTTTCTCGGCTGGTTCGGTCCGCTGTCGCGGCCGATGCAGGTCGGCTCCTTCGTCCTCGGGGCGGCGGTCAGGGTGCCGCCGGCGAAGCGGGCGCTGGCGAGCGTGATCGGCCGCTTCGCCCAGGGCTCCACCGGCGGCCCCTCGGCCGAGGAACGCTCCGGCAGCGGCTCCCACATCCTCGCGATCGCTCGCGGGGCCCGTGGGGAGCAGCTCGCCGAAGTCCGCCTCGAGGGTGTCGACGGCTACTCGTTCACCGCGAGCTTCCTGGCGTGGGCGGCGGAGCGAACGCTTGCGGGCGGGATCGAGGCCGCGGGCGCCCTGGGCCCCGCCGAGGCGTTCGGCCTCGACGAGCTCGAGCGTGGCGTCGCCGCGGCGGGCATCTCGCGGGCTTGATCGGGCCGGCGCGCCGCTCGCGCATCTGGCTCGTCGGGCTCCTGCTTCTTCCGATCGGCGCCGCCTTCCTGTTCGCGGGAGCGCAGGTGTCGCTGGCGATCGGGGCGGCGACCGCTGCCGCGATCGTCGTCGTCGCGGCGCGGGCCGGGCCCGAGGGCCCGATCGAGGTCGCCGAAGCCGGGCCGGGGACGCCCCACGGCCTCCTCGTGGTGGCGCTGACGACGATCGAGGACCCGCGCACGGCGGGGGTGATCGCGGCGATGGCTGATCCGTCGCGCGAGGCCGGCGCGGGTGACCTCCTGCTGCTGGCGCCCGCGCGGGGCAAGCTGCTCGACCGTTGGGCCGACGACCTCGAACGGCCGCGATTCGAGAGCCAGCGCGTGCTCACCGTGTCGATCGCGACCCTGGCCGCGGCCGGGGTGGGCGCCGAGGGCAGGGTCGGCGACGGCGATCCCCTCCAGGCCATTGAGGACACCTTGCGCTCCTACGCCGCTACCGAGGTGATCGTCGTGGCCGGTCCGGGAGTGGCCGAAGGCGCGATCGCCAGCCTCGAGGCGCGGCTCACGGTCCCCCTGCGGCGCATCGAGCCGAGCTGAGTCGGGACATCACGGTGAGGACGAGCCTCGACGACCCGAGCTCTCGTCCTTGAGAACCTGCAAAGCGGGAGCGATCATCCGCCCGAGGAGCGCACCCAGGTTATCCGGCGTCCATTCGTCCTCGCTCAGCATCAGCCTCGTGCCCGCCTCGGCGTTGCCGAGCAGGAGATGAGCGACGAGGGCGCTGAGGCGGCCGCCCGGATCCTCGACCCCGCCTCCGGCGAGCACTGGCTTGGCGAGCTTCGCGAGGTGGGAGCGGAGCTGCTCTCGGGCTCGCTCCACGCGCGCCGCCATCGCGGGGGAGCTGTACTCGTGGAGGAAGATCACCCCCCATGAGTCAGGCGCCATGGCGGCCGTTCTCAGGATCGCGGTGAAGCCCTCGATCAGCATGCTCTCGGGATCGTCGGGATCCGGGGTCGGGAGGCTGCGCAGAATCTGGCCGAGCAGTCGACGCTCCTCGCGATCCAGTAGTGCTCCGAACAGCTCCTTCTTGTTCGGATAGCACGCGTAGACCACCGGGCGCGTCACTCGAGCGGCGCCGGCGATCATCTCGATCGTCGTCGCCTCGTAGCCGTGACGCCTGAACAACCCCAGGGAGATGTCGAGGATCTGAGGGCGGCGGCGCTCCGGGCCCAGGTGGGCGGCGCGTCGCTGCGGCGAGGCGGCAGCACGGTCCATCGACTCTCGAAGTCTAGGCGGCGCTCGGGCCCTCACGTGGATGCGTTCGGCTCCTTCGACAATGATTCCTTCGGCGGTGTAGGCTTTTCCTACGTTGGTGTCTCGACTGCTCTCCTTCGCCTCGCTGTTGGGCGTCCTGGCTGTGATTGCTGCTCCAGCGGTGGGGTCACATGCGGCGAATACGGCCGCATCCGGGGGCTCGACGAGTGCCGGCCAGGCCACGAGGCCCGATGCGCTGCGATGGCGGTCGCTTACCCCGAGTCCGCTGGCGCGGACCGAGGTCACCGCAGCGTCGGTGCGAGGCTCGATCTACGTCATCGGAGGGTTCACCACCGGGGGCCTGCCGTCGGCCGCGGTCGAGCGATATGACCCCGAGAGCGACCGCTGGGAGCTCGTGGCCCCGATGCCCGTTGCGCTCAACCACGCTGCTGCCGTCTCCTACCGGGGCCGGCTCTACGTCGTCGGGGGCTACACGGGCGCCCCGTTCAGCCTTGGCATCGGGTTCGGACCCGTGGCGTCGGCGAGCCGGGGCTTCTACCGCTATGACCCGACGACCAACCGATGGTCGGAGATGCCGCCGGCGCCCACGCCGCGCGCGGCCTTCGCTGCCGCCGTCTATAGAGACAAGCTCCTACTCGCCGGGGGCGCCGATGAGATGCGCCCACTGCGGCGCTTCGAGATGTACGACTTCCGCCGCAGCGCCTGGAGGACCGGGCCGCCGATGCCACTGGCCACCGAGCACACGGCGGGAGTCATCTCCCGGCACGCCTTCTACGTGATCGGCGGCCGGCCGGCATACGGGGGAGCCAACTACACCGCTGTGCAGAAGTACCGAGTCCGTCGCGATCGCTGGCGCCGGGTCGCTCCGCTGGAACGTGGGCGTGGTGGCTTCGCAGCCGCGACGGTCTGCAGCCGTCCCGTCGCATTCGGCGGGGAAGACCCTCGATCCGGCCCCCCGGGGACGATCCCCGAGGTCGAGCGCCTGTTCCCCAGGCGCCGGGACTGGCGGCCATTGCCACCGATGCTGACCCCGCGGCACGGACTCGGAGGGGCCGTGGTGGGCCGGACGATCTATGCCATGGAAGGTGGCGACGTGACGTTTGCCGCGGTGACCAACGCCGCCGAGTCGCTGAAAGTTCCCTGCCGTCCCTAAGGAAGCCGGAGACGGCCCCGCAAGGACGGGTCTCTAGGCAGCTGCGGCTATGGGCTGCTCGGCCCGCTCGAAGGTGAGCTCGCCCTCGGCCGCGTCGATCCTGACCACGTCGCCCTCGGCGAACTCGCCCTCGAGCAGCTTCAAGGCGAGGCGGTCGACGAGCTGGCGCTGAATCACCCGCTTGAGCGGGCGGGCGCCGTAGGTCGGGTCGTAGCCGAGGTTCCCCAGCAGCGTGCGGGCATCCTCGTTCAGCTCGATCTCGATCCCGCGCTCGCGAACCCGGTCGGTCAGCAACGCGACCTGCAGCTCGACGATGCGGGAGATGTCCTCGCGGGAGAGCCGGTGGAAGATCACGGTCTCGTCGACCCGGTTGAGGAACTCCGGCTTGAAGGTCGCCGCCAGCACTCCCTCGATCCGCTCGCGGATGTTGGCGTCGATCCGCTCTGCCGCGATCTCCGCCGAGCCCACGTTCGAGGTCATGATCAGGACCGTGTTCGAGAAGTTGACCGTCCGGCCCTTGCCGTCGGTGAGGCGTCCGTCGTCGAGGATCTGCAGCAGCACGTTGAAGGCGTCGGGGTGGGCCTTCTCGATCTCGTCGAGCAGGATCACGGCGTAGGGCCGGCGCCGCACCGCTTCGGTGAGCTGACCGCCCTCGTCGTAGCCGACGTATCCGGGAGGCGCGCCGATCAGCCGGCTGACGGCGTGCTTCTCCATGTACTCCGACATGTCGATCCGCACGATCGAGCTCTCGGAGTCGAACATGAACTCGGCCAGCGCGCGGGCGAGCTCGGTCTTGCCGACGCCGGTGGGGCCGAGGAAGAGAAACGAGCCGATCGGGCGATTGGGGTCGGCGAGGCCGGCTCGCGATCGGCGCAGGGCATTCGCGACCGCGGAGACCGCCTCGCCCTGTCCGACCACGCGCTCGTGCAGGCGCTCCTCCATGTGGATCAGCTTCTCCACCTCGCCCTCCATCAGCCGGCTGACGGGGATCCCGGTCCACTTGCCGACGACCTCGGCGATGTCCTGCTCGGTGACCTTGTCGACGAGCATCGAGCCGCCATGGGCATGCAACTCCTCGAGCCGCTTCTGCTGCTCGGCCATCGTCCGCTCGAGCTCCGGGATCGTCCCGTACTTGAGCTTTGCGGCCTTCTCGAGGTCGGCCTCGCGCTCGGCGCGCTCGGCCTCGCGATTGGCGTCCTCGAGCTCATCGCGAGCGTCGTTGATCGCGTCGATGGCGCCCCTCTCGCTCTGCCAGCGGGCCTTCAGCTCCGCGGCTGACTCGCTGAGATCGGCGAGCTCGACCTCGAGCGCCTCCAGACGCGCCCTCGAAGCATCGTCGGACTCGTTCTGGAGAGCCTGTCGCTCGATCTCGAGCTGCGTGATCCGCCGGTCGATCTCGTCGATCTCGACCGGGGACGACTCGAGCTCCATCTTCAGCCGCGAGGCTGCTTCGTCGATCAGGTCGATCGCCTTGTCGGGCAGGAAGCGGTCGGCGATGTAACGCTCCGAGAGGGTGGCGGCGGCGACGACCGCGGGATCGGTGATGTCGACGCCGTGGTGGCTCTCGTAGCGCTCCTTGAGCCCGCGCAGGATCGCGATCGTGTCGGCGATGTCGGGCTCGCCGACGAATACGGGCTGGAAGCGCCGCTCGAGCGCCGCGTCCTTTTCGATGTGCTTGCGGAACTCGTCGAGCGTGGTCGCGCCGACGGTCCGCAGCTCGCCGCGGGCGAGCATGGGCTTGAGCAGGTTTGCCGCGTCGACGGCGCCCTCGGAGGCGCCGGCGCCGACGATCGTGTGGAGCTCGTCGATGAAGAGGACGATCTGCCCCTTCGCCGCCTGGACCTCCTTGAGCACGGCCTTGAGGCGCTCCTCGAACTCGCCGCGGAACTTCGCGCCGGCGAGCAGCGCGCCGACGTCCAGCGCAACGACCTTGCGGCCGCGCAGGGACTCGGGCACGTCGCCCTTGACGATCCGCTGTGCGAGGCCCTCGACGATAGCGGTCTTGCCGACGCCCGGATCGCCGATCAGCACCGGGTTGTTCTTCGTCCGCCGCGAGAGGACCTGGATCACTCGCCTGATCTCCTCGTCGCGGCCGATGACCGGGTCGAGCTTGCCCGCCTCGGCCTCGGCGGTCAGGTCCTGGCCGAACTTCTCGAGGGCCTCCATCGTGGCCTCGGGATCGGGCGAGGTGATCCGGTTGGGGCCGATCACCTCGGTTGCGGCCTTCGCCAGCGATTCGCGGTCGGGCAAGACGTCCTCCACGCCGGAGGACCGGTCGGTCATCGCCAGCAGCACGTGCGGGGCGGCGATGAACTCGTCGCCGAGCGCGGTCATCTCGCGCTCGGAGCGCTGCAGGACTGAGACGAGCGGCTGGGAGATGCGCGCCTCGGGAGCCTCGCCGCCGGAGATCGTCGGCATCCCGGCGATCAGCTCCTCGGTGCGGCGAGCGATCGCGATCGAGTCGGCGCCGAGCTTGCGCAGGATCGCCGGCGCGTAGCCGTCCTCCTGCTCGAGCAGCGCGAGGAGAAGGTGCGCGGGGGCCACCTCACTGTTGCGGTGCTGGGTCGCCAGGCGCTGCGCGACCTGAACGGCCTCGCCCACCTTGGATGTGAATCTGTCGGGTTGCATCGTGGCGACAGGGTAGCGGCCCAGGCGCGCATCGTAAAGAAATCTATGTTGGAGGGACTTAGATCAGGCCCTGGTCGCAGGCGCCGCCTCGGCCCGGTTCGCCGAGGCCCGGTGGCGGAGCGCAACAATGCCCGCATGAGACGGCTCTATGGCAAGGCGCGCAAGCCCGACCTGAGCGGCATCCGCGCCTTCGAGTCGCGGACCGAGGTCTGGCAGGAGGTCGGCCTCGGCGGCGAGATCAACCGCGGTGACGCCCGCCGGGCGCGGCGGGAGGCGATCGTGCTGCTGCTCCTGGTCGTCGGTGTGATCGTCGTCTTCGCGGCGCGCGACTCGCTGCTGCCCGACGCGGGCAAGTCGCTGCGCTTCGTGGTTGCCGGGCTCCTCGCCCTGCTCGGCTGGCTCCTGGCGCGCACCGTCGCGCGGGGCATGGCCCCGGCGCTGATGCGCCGACTCGAGCCGGGCACGGCCGGCACCGCCGGGTTCCTGATCCGCCTGGCGACGATCGCGATCGTGGTCATCGCCGCGCTGCGGATCGCCGGCGTCCGGCCGGAGACGCTGGCCGTCGGCGGCGCGTTCACCGCGGTCATTCTCGGCCTCGCCGCCCAGCAGACCCTCGCCCACGTCTTCGCCGGACTCGTCCTGCTCACGACCAGGCCGTTTCAGGTGGGCGACCGGGTCAAGCTGCGCGGAGGCGCGGTCGGCGGGGAGACCGACGGGATCGTCGGCTCGCTCGGGCTCTTCTACACCACGCTGATCAGCGGAGCAGACCGGACGATGATCCCCAACAACGTGCTCATGCAGATGGCCGTGATTCCGATCGCCGAGCCCGAGCGCGTCGACCTGCGGGCGAAATTCAGCGCGAGCATCACGCCGCAGCGGCTGCAGCGGATGCTGGAGAAGGCGGTGACGGTCCCCCTCCGCAACCCGCCGCAGGTCAACCTCGAGGAGCTCGACGGCGACGAGGTCACCGTCAGCATCATCGCCGCGCCGCTGAACCCGGCCGACGGGGCCAAGCTCGCCAGCGACGTGCTCGAGGCCGTTCGGGACACCGACCTCGACGGCCGCCCCGACGGCTACGACCTGCCGACTCCAGCCGCCGGCCACGACGGCGCCACGAAGCGCGACGGGGGACCGAGTCAGGTCGACTGAGCGCGCAGTTGGGCGGTGATCCAGGACCCCGCGACGACCGCGGCCCCCGCCACCGGCAGGTTCCTCAGGGCGGTCCGGTCGATGCCGTCACGCCCGGCCAGCGCCGCCCCGAATGCGATCGCATCCGCGGCGTCGACGGCGGTCGCCAAGGCTGCGGCTCCGCTGAGCCGGGCCGGATCGTCACGAACGGCGATGAGGAGCACCCCGAGAGCGATGTCGCGGGCGCCCGCGAGCCGCGCCAGCACCACCGACGAGGCGTCGGGGCGCTCGAAGCCGGCAAGCCGAAGGGCCGGTCGCGTCCGCGCGAACGCGCCGACGCCGATCCCGATCCGGGTCGCCGCGATCGCAATCGCGACCGGCCGGGCCAGGGCGTCGAGTGATCGCGAGGAAGCCAAGGGCCTAAGGTATCGAACCGCCCGCGAATCGCTCCCGGTGCTTGGGACGTTCACCCGTGCTTGACACGGCGCGGGCAGCCCCAAGTAGCGTTTGCAACGTGCGGAGCGCCATTTCCACACCTCCGCCGGGGGCGGAATGCGATGTCGCACCCGGCTGACGAGGACGCGATCAGGCTCGCGCAGGAGGCCGTCGACGAGAGCCTCGCGCGCAGCCGGCAAAGGAGGGCGGAGAGGACGGAGGCTCAGTGGCGAGGCCGCTCATTCGCCCCCGCCGCCGTCGTACTCATGCTCGTGGTCGCCGCCCTGCTCCTGATCCGCGCTCGTGATGGATCGGACCCTTCAAGCGGAGCTGAGGGGCAGCGACCGATCACCGAGCTTGCGGTCGGAGCGAGCCTCATCGGCCGCAACGGGACGCCCGGGGCCGAGTCCCTCTCAGCCCTGCTCGCACCCGAGGGCACGCGCGCGCAGGTGAGGGATGCGGAGCGCTTCGCGCAGCGTCGCGAAGGAACCATCTCCTTTGCAGTCGTCGATGCGGCCGGGAAGCTGCGCGGTCTCGGCGAGCACGCTCTCTTCCCGTCCGCGAGCGTCGTCAAGTCGATGCTCCTCGCGGCTGAGCTGCGGCGGCTCGACGAGGCCGGACTGCCGCTGGACGCGGCGACGGAGGCAACCTTGGAGGCGATGATCACCTACTCCGACAACGACGCCGCGACGGCGATCTACGAGCGGGTCGGCGACGAGGGCCTGATGGAGATCGCGGACATCGTCGGCATGGACGACTTCCAGGTGTCGGTCAGCTGGGGCTACGCGGAGATCAGCGCCGCCGACATGGCGCTCATGTTCTCCCGGCTCGAGCGCGCGCTGCCGCGGCGATACGAACAATTCGGCAAGGGGCTGCTGGGCTCGATCATCCCCGAGCAGAGCTGGGGAATCCCCGCCGTGGCCAAGGGGTGGCACGTCCGTTTCAAGGGTGGATGGCGCAGCACCGAAGCGGGACAGCTCGTCAGCCAGGCAGCCGAGCTGCGAGATGGTGGCCGGGAGCT
>JAABUN010007515.1_pt1 | contig 11682 bp, 1 predicted proteins | sample 5559311 | NCBI WGS metagenome assembly JAABUN01 (sample SAMN10711877, study PRJNA513370) | rock metagenome | isolation source: Antarctica rocks | place: Antarctica: Victoria Land, Siegfried Peak sud | reverse complement strand
AGAGAGGGGCTATAAATATTATATATCTAGATATTATCCGCTTATATTCCCTATTACCCTTTCCTAAGGCTGACTTTCAGCGAGTAGTAGTCGCCGCTTAAGAAGTCTACCTCCTAGCTCTTTATATCAACTCTTTTATTAATATAAAAGTATACCCGAGTATTCTCCTTAGCTCTATAAACTAGGTGGAACCTATTATAAGATAGGTCGTACGTCGACTTAGTCCTTAGGTTAGTCTATAGCTCCTATATTACTAAGACATCCATTTACTAGACTTTAGTATCTTCTAGGAGTAGCGTTTATACGCCGTCCTTTTCTTTTTATACGTTATACTATAGGATCTTAAGCGGTTATCCTACTATATAGTTAGTATAAGGCTAGAGTCTACTACTATTTAGTCGTCTATAGCCTAAGCGCCCCTAAGGGTAATTAGTACTCCCTAGGGTAGCGGGAGGACCTATTATCCTACCTCCTTTCGGGCTATTTAGACTATTATAGTTAGCCGCCCTCTTTATCGGGGAGGGGCTAGGTCTAGTAGTTCCCTTTCCGCTTATACCGGTAACTTCCTCTTCTTTAATATACCTTAGACTATCCTAAAACCGTCTACGTCTATCTCCTCTTCGCTGCGGGTATTAGTTCCCCGTAAGCCCTACGTGTTATAGAACGCCGGCCTAGTCTAGCGTCTCTATACTACTCTCTGGTACTCTCTTCGCCTGACCGGGTAGTCCTTACTCTAGGCCTTATAGCCTCCTTTATAAACAGCGTATATTATTACTCCTTTACCCGTAACGTAGTCTGCTAAGCTATAGCTGCCTATATAATAGCCGTACCTCTTCTCCCTTTAATACTCTCGCGTAAAGTGTCCGTATCTATAGCAGTTAAAGTATTATCTTATCTCTACTCCTTACTCCTATCTCTTATAAACTAAGAGACTACTACTAAGAGCTATCCCTCCTCGAACTAGGCGGTTCACCGCCTCCGGTGTTACTACTCCGATAATTAGGGTTAAGTAGGTCTTCTTACTCCTATCCTACCTTAGTCTCGCCGTATATTTCGCCTACCTAAAACTAGTAAAGTTAGTATTCGGGTAGGTAATAATATTATCCTCCCTAATTCTCGCTAGCCCCTTCTCCTTTTCCTTTTTATTAAGGAGGTTTATATACGCCCCTTTAACCGCTATATAGAAGGTCTTCCTTACTACCTTCGCTAAAGGGTAGGCTACGCTCGCCTACTCCTATATTCTCTCAAGGGCCTTACGCCCTTTAACTATTACCGTCTATAGTACTACGTCTATCATACCCCTAGTATAAGTACCGACGATATTCTTTATAACTATATTTACCGGGTTAATAAAGCTTTTAATAAGCTCCTCCTTTTTTATCTAACTCGCTTTCCTATAGCCTTCTTTATCTCTAAATTATACTACTACTTCCCTTATCCTCTAAACGTCTAATTACTTAAGTGGCTAGCTACCTCGCGCCCCCTCTAGGCCCGGTCCTATCCTCAGGCCCGGGCTTTGCTAGGACCTAGTCCCTATACTAGCGCCAGCTACCTGGGCCTATAACCCTCTACTATACCCTACTAACGCGTTTCTATCCCTCCCCGTTTTTTCTAGACGCGTTTCTAGCTTAGTAATACGTACTTCCGCAGCCTTAAAGCCTCCTATTATAGTATAAAGGGCGACCTAGGTAACGCCCTATATCGCCTCTATTATCTCCCCGAACTAGAGACTCTAGATCGCCTAGATTATATCCCTTACTTTTATAATAGACTCTATAATATTTTAACCTTCCTAGCCTTGTCTCCCTTACTCTTTTTCCCTAATTTCCGGGGACTTTAGTAGTATTAGGGGTCCTGTTATCGCGACCCTAAGAGTATCCCCTCTTACTTCCCTCCTACTACCACTTCTACTACCTCCTCCGTCCCCTTCTCCCCTCTCGTCTCCTTCCCGTAAGTTCGTATGTAACGCCTAGTACGTTACCTGTAGTCTTTACGCGTACGCTTGTTCGCCCGTTATTACCGCTATTATACTTCTAGGTAAATTAACGTCTTATTACTCGCTAAGACCTACTATAACCCTAAGGTATATACTCGCTAGTAACGTACTTTTAAAGTATATTTATCTAAATATATAGTATTACTTTCAAAGAAGGTATTATAATAATCTTATTTAATAAACTTATACTAGTTATAATAAATAAAGAAGCTTATTAAAACTTTATAAAGTTTTTTATTATAATTATAATTATAATTATAACTACTACTTACCTATTATACTAGGCTAAGTTAAATATATAGTATAATAATAAGTATTATAACTATTATAATTATTTAGGTTATATAAAGTCTAAATACTAGATTAAGTACCCTAAGTTAATAAAGGCCTACCTTAAGATAATTAAGGTAAATAACTAGAATTAAGGGGGTTATAATTAAGGGGGTAGTAATACTTAAGGTAAGTATCCTTATATACTTATAAAGTTTAAAGACCTAGTTATTAGCTTTATAATTATATTAAGTATAACTAGCCTTACTACTACTACTATCCTCCTAGATATAATATATAATTAATATATTATTAATAATTAAAATATCCTTAAAGAATATAAGGTAATTCTTAAGTCCTCTATTTATAAGATTAATTAGGCCGGTCTTTATATAATAGGGCGTAGTATTATAATTATCCCTTATAAGACTAGTAAAGGTATTAGGGTAAAAGTATACTTTATTAATATTTTTTATATCTTAGATACCTAATTAAATTTAAATTTAATATCTTAATTACTCTATCTTAAGGTTAAAATCTCCTTTAGCTTATAAGAGTATACTATTACTTATAAAGGTTATATCTTTTATATATACCTAATATAATAGTATCTTCTACCTTAATATTTAAGATTATTTAACCCTTACCTTTATAACTTTAGTAATTATATCCTAGCTTCTTTTAAAGTTAAAAGTATATATATTTATAACCTTTTAAATCTCCCTATCTATTAGCCTCTAGTATACTTATATAAGTTATTTAAATTAATAGAACTTAAAATAGCTAATAAATATATCTAATAAAGTTAACTTTAATAAGATTATCTTTAAAGATTATATATATAATATTTATATAAAGACCTAAATAATAAGGGCTTTATATAATTATCCTATTACCCTAGGAAAGTACTTATATAAGTATATTAATAATAACTTAATAGGCCTTTATAAAGTTTATAAGGGGATTATTATAACTTATAATAGCTCCTAATTCTTTAATTAAGGAATTAAATATTACCCTATTTAAGGTTAAAAGTAAGTTCCTCCTAGCCTTTAAGGCCTTTAAGGTAAATTAGGAGTATCTTATATAATATATATAATACTATTATATTAATAGTAGAGGGGAATTTAACTTTATAGCCTTTATAAAGTACTACTAAGTTAATAGTATTATCTAGGAGAGTATAATATAAGATACTCCCTAAGCTAATAAATTTATAAAGTATCTTAGTAAAACCTTAATAAATAAAGCCTATATTATACTTATAAATAGCGGGATAAACTATAAGTATTAGCCTAAATTTATTTTAGTAGCTAACTACCTCTAAAATAGGTCCTTTAAGTCTAATATTAAGATAATACTTTATAAGAAGTTTAATAACTACTAACCTAACCTCTCCTATTTATAAGTCCTTAGCTTTAGGCCTTCTATTATATTAATAGGACTACTATTAAAATTAGTTACTTTAAGGCCTATTTTCATCTAGGTTAACTTATTAATTATAAAGGTAAGGCTATCTACTATCTTATTAATAATAAATCTAGGAAGCTTACTTAGTTATCTAATATCTACTTTATTAAGGAAGTCCTTAAAGGCTATATTAAAGAATTAAAAGTTAAAAGGTATATATTTATAAACCTCCCTTACTACTTTAAGTAGGTAGCTAGTAATATAAGGGGGTAATCTCCCTTTAAAAGTAAAGTATTATTAAAGATATACTACTAATCTATATTAAAGATATAGCAGCTAAGGATAAATCCTACCTTAAGACCTTATTAAATATCTAGCCTAAACTTAATTAAGCTTATTTAGTAATATTTTATTAAGATACTAATAAGCTCTTATAATTAACTAAGGTCCTATTTAATTACCTTAAATTTAAAATACCTCTTAATAAACTATATAATAATTTCCTAGATCTATTAATTATTTACTTTCCTAATAATAATTAAAGGCATAAAGCTATTTAAACTTAAATTATATAAGGAAGTTATAGTAAATAATACTAAAAAGAACTAGGAAGTAGTATTATAAGATAAATTTAACTCCCTTATATAAAATAATATATAGGCGCTTAAATAGCTACCTCTAAGTTAAAAGGTACTTTAAGGGAAGTAGGTATTTAAGTTAAAAAGGGGGCCTTATAATAAAATCCTCTATTATAAAGTATATTAAGTAGTTAGGGGTTTTAAATAGTAGGAAGGGATTAATTATAATAAGACCTTTACTTTAATAATAAAGTTAATAAGTTATAAAGCTATCTTTACCCTAGTTATATCCCTTAATTAAGAACTAGATTAAATAGATATTAAAAAAGCCTTCCTTTATAAAAATATTAAGGAAGATATTTATATTAAATAGCCTAAAGGTTTTATAATTAAGAGTAAGGAATACTTTATTTATATCTTAAAGAAGGTACTTTATAACCTAAAATAATTACTTTAAATTTAGTTTTTTATACTATCTACTTTTTTAAAGACTTAGGGCTTTATACTACTTATAACTAGGTTAAGAAGCTTATATTAAAAAGGTATTAAGGGACTTTAATATATAAGAGTTATATCTTATAATAACCCTAATAAATATAAATAAATTATAAGTATTTAAAGAAGATTATATAACCCTTAATACTTTTTAAAAGGAGTATTAATTAGCTATTAACTCCTTAATATATATTATATTAGGGATTAGGCTAGATATTACCTTTATAATCTTAATAGTTAGTAGATATAAATTAAATCTAAATTAATTATATTAGATAATTATTAAAAGGATTTTCTATTACCTTTAAAGTATAATTAACTTATAACTTACTTTTTATAAGAGTATCTTTCCTCTTATTAATTATATTAATACTAATTAGGCTAGTAACTAAGATACTTAATAATTAATTATAAGTTATATTTTTAATATTAGTAGTAGAGTAATAAGCTAGTTATTAAAGTAATAGCCTACTATTACTCTATTTAGTTATAAGATAGAATATATAGGCTAGATATAAGTTATAAAGGAAGCTATCTAGCTTTAATAGCTCTTTATTAAGCTAAACCTCTCTAAGGATACCTATTAACCTACTATTATAATACTTTATTATAATAATTAAGGGAGCTATTACCCTAGTTAAGAACCCCTAGTTTTATATATATATAAAGTATATTAATATCTAATATTACTATATATAAGAATAGGTAACTACTAGTAATATTAAGCTAGAATATATTAAGACTAATAAGTAGGTAGCTAATAAACTTATTAAAGCCCTTCTTAAGGATAAATATATCCCCTTTTATAAGGCCTTAGGCCTAGAAGTACTATAATAGTAGGAGTTTTTAATATAGTAAGGCTTTATAAGTACTCTTAATAGCTTTATAAGCGCCTGTATTACTAATTAAGGGATAGCTAGCTCCTAACTACCTACCCTTCTAGCTCTATAACTCTATACTATAATATTAGAATATAAAATAGACTTTATAAGCCTATTTAACTCTATTATCCTTTTATATTCTAAGCTTATATAGTAAGTTATACTATTAGTAATATTATTTAAATACTAGACTATTCCCGCTTATAAATTAATATTATAATAGATAAATTAACTACTTTCTTATAAAATTATTAGGCCTAGATTACAATATATATCTATTATAATCCTATCTCTTACCCTACCTTTAATATAAAATAGAACTAGTGTAATATATTCCTAGATACTAATAAATATAGTACTTATAATAGCTTCTAGCGTAATATACCTCTAGGTTATAATAGCCTTACTATCTTTACTATCTAGATATATACCTAAGTAGGATAAGAATAGGAAGTAGATACCTAGTATTACTAAGGAGCTATAATCCTTTATCCTAGTATTAATATTATTATTTTTAACTATAATATTATTAAAGATATAGATATAAAAATTAAGCCTTATAATACCCTCCTCCCTACCTAGTATAAGCTTATCTAGTATATTAAAGGTAAGAAACGTGCTATTAAGTTACTATAATATAGAAACCTTAATAGTATACCTTTATAAAATAAGTATATCTTAGAATTAGTTATATAAATAGAATCAGTAATCTTATAATTATACCTACCTTATTAGGGTTTATCTAATTTATATTTAAAAGGGTTTTATTAAATTACTACCTTATAAGGGTTTTCTACTACTATCTACCTCGCCTTTACGCCTCTTACCTAGTATTTAATTAAGAAGGGGGATTAGTTAAGATAGTAGAAATAGAATATTATAAATTAATTATACTATTATATTAATAAAGTACTTTATTTAGGTAGGAGTATTAAAATATATTGAAATAGGATATAATTAGCTAGACTAGCCACGTACTAGACGCGCGCTAGTACCCATCTTAGTATCTTATATATTCTATCTCTCTCTACCTATATAGTGTGAAAATGTATAGTAGAACAGTTAATTAGGTTACTAAGTCTAGATGTGTAAGAACTAAGTATAGATACTAAGAGACTACTTAGTTATATATTACTAAATATACTAGCGTCTTAGTAGGACCCTATATTTTAATACTCCTACTTAAACTATATATACCCCTAAAACTAAAGAATATTTTAAAAATATTCTAAAAATAACTATATTAAACTATTAAATACTAAAAATAATTATATTAAACTATAAATTCTACTTTTTATAAAAATACGGTTATTTAAGATTTTTATTTCGGGATAAAGCTATATATGGTAAAATTTTACTAAAATATTATTAAATATATTATAAGAGGGTAACTATTATTAATTATTAATATATTATTAGTTATCGCCGTTATTATCTAGGCTTAATAGTATTTATAGTAGCTAGGTAAGTAGTTATAAGGCTCTACGCCGTTATAAGGTCGCCGTCGCTAGTCTTTAAGGTAGTAGGTCCCTATAACTTAGCGACGGTTTAGGGTATCTTTAAGCTTACTCCCGCTAGTAATAATACTCCGAGTATATTATAGGACCTCCTCTAGGCTAAGTCCCTTATAGAAAGTAATAAATATCTCTTTATAAAGGGGTTTAGTAAGGCTATTAGCTAACTACTAGTTTATAAGAATATATTTAAGGTTAATAGTTCTAGTAGTAATTTACTCCCTTATCTAGTAATATTAGAGCTTAATATACTTAGAGTAAGTATGAAACTTAGGGTTCTTTATAAGGGCAATTACGCCTTAGTTATTACTATAAATAATTATTATCTTAGGTACTTCCCTAGAATAAAGTTAACTAAGGAGGTTCCTTAGCTAGATAACTTCTTTAAAGGCCTACGTCCAGCTAATATATTCCGCTTTATATAAGGAAAGGGCTACTATAGCCTATTACTTAGAAGACTAGCTAAGAGCTACGCTACTAATATTAAAGATATAGCTTAAGGTTAACTTATAAGTATTATAATTACCTATTTAATTAAAGTTAGTATACCTAATAAGGTCCTATAAAGAGCCTTAGAATACAAGCTAGAATTTAACTATAATATATAGATACTAAAAGATATATTTAATAGCTAACTAATATAACTTACTAGGGTTAATAGTATAATAGCTAATAGCTAATACCGCGTAGGTAATATTAAGCTAAGTTCCTAGTATAGTATATATAAGAGATCCTACGGCCTTTTAATAGTTCTTCTTAAATATAGGGTTTACTTTATATTTTTTATTAGCCTTTTCTAAGTAAATACTAGTTTCTATTAGTATAATGACTTACTTATACTCTTATATATTAAAGTCTTATAATACCTTCTTAATATAAGCTACCTAACCTAGTTATAATATTTATTATTAATAGTCTTAGGTAATTATTATACTAAGGTAATAGGTATATAGACCTAAATCTATTATCTTAAACTAGCTATTTAAAGTATCTTTAATCTATTAAATAGCCTATTTATTTAATCTTATAATTAACATATTATCTATATAAAGAGCTATTAAAGTCCCTTCTTTAAGGTTAATAAAGATACTTAAGTTAATAAATAGTAGTATAAGGCCTAATTCCTTTATAAAGTTAGTAAAGGTATAATACTAAACTTATAATAACTACTTAAGTCTATAAAGGGCTTTATAGAACTAATAGACCCTATTTCCTTACTTATAATTAATAGGTTAATTAATATAAATCTCCTTATTAATATTACTATAAAGGAAGGCTATCTTAATATCTATTTACTCTAAGTCCTAGTTTATAATAGCTACTAGAGTAAAGATAGCCTTATAACTTATAAGTTTTACTATTAAGGTAAAAGTCTTATTATAATTAATACCTTTATACTATTTAGACTTATAAATAACCTAGTATACCTTATAATATATAACTTATCCCTAAGGGCTACGCTCTAAGGTATAAACCTATTTACCTCTTAAGGTATACTTACCTATTAATAGATTAACTACCTTCTAGGTATTATTTTCTTAAAGGGATTTAACTTTATTATTTATCCTAAGGCTCTATTAAATATTATAACTATCTTTTATTACCTATTAATAAGTCTTTAACTTAAATAGTTTAATCCTATTAATATTAATAAGGAGTATAAGGGCTATTATAACTAGAGGGTCTAGTAATAGATCTTATAAATCTAGTAGGGCTAACTTAGAATAATCTTATATTACCTACTAAATAGCCTATTCTTCCCTATTAATTTATTCTACCTTATAAGTATAGACTTATTACTAATTAGGAGCTATAGCTTATTAAATAGGGTTAATATTATCCTAGATATCCTACTTCTTATTATTCTCCCTTAGAGTAGATATTTATAGGCGCTTATTTAACTTAAAGTTTAGCTACTACTACTTATTAATACTAATATACTAAGTGTATTTTTTTAAAAAATAAATATTATTTACTTATATAACCTATTATCTTATAATATTCTATATTTATAAGATATAATCCCCTTTATAATTAAGAAGGTAGTATTTATTACTCTTATCTTCTAACTTCTTCTAAATATAGTATAAGGTATAGGCTACTAAGCCTATTATTTAAAGGTATAAAAGCTTTAATAAGTATTTATATTATACTTTATAAAGAGTCTCCCTTAACTTTATATTAAGAGATTAGATAGTAAGATAGTTAATTATAAAGATAATCTTAGGCTAGAAAGATTTATTAAACCTAGAGCTAAGGAGTATTAATTATATCTTATATAATAATATCTACTTAAAACACTTTATAATCCTATTTATTTAAGGGTTCCTAGGTATTATAAATTTATAATAGATATCTTAGTCCTAGAGGTAGTTAATAAAGGTATTACTTATATATTCCCCTCTATTATTAATATAAAGGTAATAGATTTAATAGTTTAAATACTTATAAGCTACCTTAAACTACTAGAATAATTAGAAAGTATTACTCTTATACTTATTTATTTATTTATTTATTTATAAATTATATACGCGTCTATCTAAACTAATAAAAGATAATTACGGGGGCCTACAGGTATTTTATAATCGCTACGACGGTAGCCGACTCGTAGGGGAAACCGTATACCTATACTAAGCATAGGCGCGGGTAAAAACCCTTACCTTTCCTACCTTCTTTATAACTTCTATTCCGTTTTCTCTTTATATTATATTTAGTCCTCTATAATAATAGGCGGTTATATTTACTACTATATTAGTCTAGCTCCCTAGGGCCGGCTTATATACTATAAAAGCGAAATTCGCTCCGGTAGTAAAGATTTACGTCTAAGGTCGGCTCTAGTATAACTACTTCGCTACGAGCGAGAACTAGCCTAGTAGCCTAGTCTAGATTATCTATCTTGCTACTCGTTTTACCCCCCCCGCCTTCGCGAGTATCTTATAGGCGTCTACCGCGCCTAAGGTATCCTTTAACTCCTAGCGGCGGTCCTAGAGCCTAGGGTAATAGATAAGGATATACTTTATATCCTGCCTACGCTAGCCATACCCGCAGCTTACGGATATATAGCCGGGGACTCTATACTAGTATAAGAAGGCGGCTAGCCCGATCTTTCCCGTCTTTATCTACGTAAGGACGGAGCTCTCAGCCTTCTAAAGGCCCTTATAAAGGGTCCTCCTACCGGTCTATAAGCCCCCGAGCTAGGCGGGGGGGTAATCCCTAGCTCCTAGTCCCGACTAGTATTCGTCCTATATAGTATCCTAGGAGGACCTCTACTAATAGTATATTATCTTCTTAATCCTCTAGGGGGGGCGGGCTACCTCCCTAGTTACGATCGCGCCCCCGTTATCTAGGCGTAGGGAGCGTAGAGCCTACTTATTCTTCTCTTCCGCGGGGGATTTCACTACCTCTCTCCTCCTCCCCCTCTTAGCGTTTAGCTTCCTTCGGATATATATATTCCCTATTATTATTACTAAATAGATCCCCTTTAACGTATACCGGCGGAGAACCGAGTAATCTAGTATTAATTATATAAGGGCTATCCCCGACTCTACCTCTAGTACTCGCGTTAAGGTAGCTTTATATACCCCTAGTACGCGTCTTAAGTAGTTATTTTAGATAACTTTAAGCTTCCTTACGTACGTCTTCTTTATATCCCTTAGTCTTTATAATATATATTATAAGGCGGACGCGTAGGTTATAACTAGCCGTACTATTATATTATATACTTTCCTTATCCTACTAAGGGTAGCTCCCTAGGTTAATACCGTCGTTATAAATAGGGCGAGGCTCTAGGTAGTAAGTTTCGCCTATACCCTCTTTAAGTACGGGCCCTACTATAATTTACTATTAATATATAGTCCTAGGACTTAGATCTCCGTTTATAGCTTTATTATTATACACCCTAGGTTAATAACCGTACCTGTATTAAAGCGACGGGGGTAATAGGTAAGATAGACTAATTTATATTTCTAGGGGGCGAAACTCGCCTTATATATTAAAGCCTATTTAAGGTAGATCTTATATACTAGTTCTAAGGTCTTATAATTACCTTCCGTAGTTTTCTTATATACTAGCAGGTAGATATTATCTATAAACCCTCTAACTTATAACTATAATTTAGCCGCCGTATACTCCTTAATAAGTAGCGCGTTAAAGAATAGGAAGAGGATAGGAGAGATTAGTAACCCCTAGGGAATCCCTATCTCTACCGGCTCTATCCTACTTGTTATCCCCCTAATTATAATAGACGAGGACCTTTCCGCTAGGAAACTTTCCGTCTAGCCTATAATATAGCGAGGGATCCCCTTATACCGGAGGTTATAGATAAGCCTCCGGTGGGAGACGTTATTAAAGGCTCCTGCGATATCTAGTAAGAGGAGGCTAGTTATATTACTTCTATTATAGTCTTATACTATATATACCGCGTCTATAATTATCTCTAGTACTATCTCTATTAATCTATTCCTTCGCGCCCCTATTTATTATTACGGGAGGAGGCCTCGACTTTTAGTATAATTACTAAGTCGCCCTATAACTATTAA
>JAABUN010007514.1_pt1 | contig 11683 bp, 14 predicted proteins | sample 5559311 | NCBI WGS metagenome assembly JAABUN01 (sample SAMN10711877, study PRJNA513370) | rock metagenome | isolation source: Antarctica rocks | place: Antarctica: Victoria Land, Siegfried Peak sud | reverse complement strand
CAGATGCGGGCCCTGACGCCGCGCGGCGGCGGGGACACCAATGAGACCCATTACCACTACACCATCCAGTCCACGGAGCCGACGGTCACGATCGACGGGTTGAAGCGCGAGCAGCGGCGAGAAGAAAGGTTGCGTGGGTATGGTCGCTAAGTTTCGGAAATTCTGGACTGCGCTGCGCCGTCGCTTCGCGGGCAAGGGAGAGAGCCATCTCCACTATCACTACGTTATCCAAGGAGCGGAATCGACCCTGACGCTGGAGCAATTGGAACGCGAGCAGCGCAGGGAGGAGCGGCTCCGTGGCTACGGGCGGTAACGCGGTCGCCACCACGCTCGGCGGGCTCATCGTCGTTGACCCCGACGGCGTTGAGCATGACCTGAGCGGCGGCAATCCCCTCTTCGTCCTCCTCGGGCTGGAAGGGTTGCACATGCCGCCCGTGGACCTGGTCGCGGAGAATGTGCCGCGCCAGCCGGGCGGGCGACTGCGCGAGGTGCGCTTCACCGAGCGCGAGATCGACCTCCCCCTGCGCCTCGTCGCCGCGACCCCCGCAGCATTGGCGGTCGCGGTGCGGAGCCTGCTCGGCTGGTTCAACCCGACGCGCGCCGTCGCACCCGTGCTGCGCTTCACCGCGCCGGATGGGGCGCAGCGCGAGATCGCCGCGCGCTACGTCAAGGGGCTGGACTTCAACGACGATCTCGGCGCGTGGCGCACCGACCGCCGCACCACGCTCGTCCTGCGCGCCTACGACCCGTTCTGGTACGACCGCAACGAGCGCACGGGCAGTTACGCGCTCGGGGCGGCGCAGGGCCGCTTCTTCCCGCTCCCGCCGCTGCGGCTCGCCTCCTCGACCGTCTTCGCCGGGCCGACGATCGCCAACGACGGCGACGTGGAGGCGTGGCCGGTCTGGACGATCGCCGGGCCGGGCGTCAACCCGACGCTCCGCAACCTCACCAGCGGCAAGATGCTGGCGCTGACCGGCACGCTCCTGGCGGGGCAGACGCTGACGATCGACACCCGCCCCCGCACCGAGCGCGCGCCCTACGGCAAGACGCTGCGCTTGCAGGACGGCACCAACTGGCTCCCGAACCTCGCGCCCGGTTCGGCGCTCTGGCCGCTGGCGCGCGGGGCGAACGCCGTGCAGATCGAACTGACCGGGGCGACGAGCCAGAGCTCGGTGTCCTACTCCGTCCGACCGCCATACTTGTCCATCTGAGGGAGCGTGACCGTGGCCGACTATACGATTTTCCTGAGAGATAGCAGCCTACGTCGGGTGGCGGTGATCGAGGATTACGCCGAACTGGCGATCCTCTTGCGCTTCAATCAGTCGGGCGGCTTCGACTTCACCGCGCCCGCCGCGAGCCTCGCCGGACTGCTGACGCCGGGCGCGGGCGTGATCATCGAGCGGGATGGCGTGCCGCTCGTCTCCGGGCCGCTCGACGCCACGCGCCGCACCTGGGCGCAGGACGCCGATCACCTGATCCTCTCCGGCCCGGACGACGGGATCGCGCTCGCGGATCGGGTGGCCCTGCCGGTGCCGCTCGCCGCGCCGAACAGCGCCGGGACCGCCTATGCCGCCGCCGCCTACGACGTGCGGACGGGCGCGGCGGAGACGGTCATGCGCGGCTACGTGGACGCCAACGCGGGGCCGGGCGCGCGCCCCGAAAGAGCGGTACCCGGCCTGCGGCTCGCGGCGGGACTGGGGCGCGGGGGGACGATCACGGGGCGGGCGCGCTTCGACGCGCTCGATGAACTGCTGCGCGATCTGGCGCTCGCGGGCGGCGATCTCGGCTTCCGCGTGGTGCAGGCGACGGACGCGGCGGCGCTGGAGTTCCAGGTCTACCCGACCCGCGACCTGACGAGCAGCGCCGTGTTCAGCGCCGAATACGGCAACCTCCGCGCCTACGACTACCGGCGCGGCGTGCCGCCCGGCACCTACCTCTACGTGCTCGGCGGCGGCGAACTGACCGCGCGGGCGGTCATCGAGGGCGGGGACGTGGGGGCGATCGCCGCCTGGCGCAGGCGCGAGCAGGCGGTGGACGCGCGCAACACCGCCGACGTGGGCGAACTGACCGCCCAACGCGATAAGGAGTTGCTGGACCGCCGCGCCGATGTCGGGCTGAGCGTGACGCCGATCGACGCGCCCGGCCTGACGTTCGGCGTCGATTACGGCCTGGGGGATCGCGTCACGGTCGTGGTGGACGGCCTGCCGATCCGCGAGGTGGTGCGCGAGGTGACGCTCACCCTCGACACGCAGGGCGGCGAGACGATCACCCCGAGCGTGCTGTCGCCGGGCGCGGGCGCGCCCACGGTGGACGCGCTCTACGCCACGATCGCGCAATTGGGTGCCAGATTAGGGCGCTTAGAGCGCACGAAATAATGAGCAGTGAGGTGTATCTTGACGAAGCTCGCCATACCGTTCGCCGATAGCCCGATCCTCGACGATATCCAGTGGCGGCGTATGGCGCGGCTCTGGCGCGGCGAGGGCGTCATCCACCCCTCCGTCGTCTCCAGCGCGGCCTACAACGCCGCGCTCGCCGTCACCGCCGACGCCTCGGGCTACAACGTCAAGGTTGGCGCGGGCGAGGCGTACCTCGACGGCGGGTACTACGCCGACGATACCGCGCAGCGCACGTTGGCGATCAACGCGCCCGACGCGACCAACCCGCGTATCGACCGCGTGATCCTGCGCTGGGACGGCCCGAACAAGCTGGCCGATCTGTTTGTGTTGCAGGGGATGCCCGCCGTCACGCCCGCCGTGCCCGCGCTGACGCAGAACCGGGGCGGGCGCTGGGAGGAGGCACTGGCGCAGGTCCGGGTCAATGTGGGCGTGACCAACATCGCGGCGAGCGCGGTGACGGACGAGCGGCGCATCAGCCAGCCGTCCTGGGTGCCGCCACGGGCGAAGCTCACCAGCACCAGCACCCAGAGCATCCCCAATGCCCAGCCGACGCAGGTGGCGTTCAATGCCGTCGCCGTCTTCAACGACAGTTTCACGCGCATCGCGGGGGACAACAACACCCTCTACATCCTGCGCCCCGGCTATTACGCCTACGGCGCGCAGGTGCAGTGGTTCGTCAACGCGATCGGGCAACGCCAGCTGGACATCCGGCGACAGGGCGCGACGATCCTGGGCGACCGACGACTCGCGGTCGCGGACGGCTCGCGCACGGAGCACAGTATCGCCGGTTTCGGCCTCTTCAACGTCGGCGACAGCCTGCAACTGTACTGCTCGCAGTCGAGCGGCGGGGCGCTCTCGCTCGACATCAATGATGGCCACCCGGCCTTGTGGGCCTATCTCGTCAAGGAGGGGGTCTCCTGATGGGCAAGCGCCTGACGTACACCAAAGCCAATCGCCTCGACGCCTTGCAGGATCAACTCTGGGCGGCGGGAATCAGGCCGGAGCGCGTGACGGGATCCGGCGACGCGATCACCATCGTCGTGCCGGATGACACGGACCCGGCGGCGGTGCAGGCGGTGGTGGACGCGCACAACCCGGCCGCGCTCGACGCCCAGGCCGCGACCGACGCGCAGGGGCGGGCGAGCGCGCGGGCGGCGATCCTCGCCACGGCGCAGGGGGCCGTCGGCAAGCCGCTGGCCGCGCTGACGGCGGCGGAGCGCGCGGCGCTGGCGACCGTGCTGCTCTGGCGCTGCGGGGCGATCACGCCGCAGGGCACCGTCGCCGCGCTCGAACGCTGGGCCGCCGACCCGGTGCGGGGCTAGGGGCGGCGGTGGGGGGCGTGGGGCCGCTGGTGTGCCCGACGTGCGGGGAAACGCTGCGCGACGGCGCGGCCTGGCGACGGCTGCGCGACGTGCCGGGGGCGCTCCCGGCGTTCGCCCTCGACCACCGGCGTGTCGGCGGGGGGCGCTGCCTGACGGTGCGCGGCGCGTGGCGCGACGGGGCGGACGCCTGTACAATTGGCGCTGGCAGCCGCAGCGCACGAGACGACGATCTCGCCACGGCCTCGTAGAGGTTCGTGGCGTTTTTGCGTTGCGCGCGGGCCGGTGCGGGCGCTGTTTCGTTCAGGCGGGGTTGTGTAGCAGGGGGAGGGCGATGCGGGCGATCGGCGGCTTCCTGGCCTATCTGGCGGGGCGGACGTTGCGCTGCGACCTGTGGATCGCGCGCGTGGGGCTGCTGTTCCTGGCGGCGTATTCCGCGCTGGATTTCGCGCTGCCGGTGCAGACCTTCGCCGCCGCGCCACGGCCCTACAAGTCGATGGCGCGGTTCCCCGAGAACGCCTGGGCCGCCGGGTTCGCCATCCTGGCCGTGCTGACCGTGCTGACGCTGCTCTCGGAGTCGCGGGCGACGCGCGGGCCGTGGTGCCAGCTCACCTGGCAGCTCCACGCGCTGGTGTGGCCGGGGATCGGCCTGTCGTTCGTGCTGAATTCGCCGGGATCATGGACCGCCTGGATACTCGTGGGTGTTGGGGTAATCGCGGAATTCACCCTGATCCAACCGTACCTGCTGCGACGATTCGGGGGGGCATGGTGTGGTTAGTAAACAACAACGACCGGAACCGCAGCGCGAGAACCCGCCCGAGGGTGTCTCCCCGCTCCTGCGGAACGTCGGGGCGTTCCTGGCGCTCCTGGTGTTGCTCGGCTTGATCATCGCGAAAGCGTTCCACCTGGCCGATTTCCCGAACGAGGCGTATGTCCTGATCGCCATCGTCGGGATCTTCATCTTCAACCTCAATGCCTCGGACCTGTTCAACAAGGACCGCTAAGGTTTGGGAAGGAGCGTAGCCGATGACCATGAACGCGACGATCATCCTCATCTTCGGCGGGCTGGCGTGCCTCGCCGGGGGCTACGGGGCGTTCCAGACGCGCCGCCACATCAACTACTACCCGGTACAACGCTTGTTGTTCGCGGGCATCTCGGCGTGGGGCGGGCAGATCGCCCTGCGCGCCTACAATCCCGCGCTGCTCGACAGCTACACCCTGCGGGCCGCGCTCGCGGTCTTCATGGGCGGGGTCTGCTTGTGGGGCGCGGGGCTGGTGCGGAAACGCAACCGGACCCCCGCCAGCGAGGACGTGACGCTAGGCGGGCGGGTGCTGCCGCTGGACCGGCGCACGGCGGAACGGCAGGTGGACACGGCGGTGGAATTGGTGGAGAGCGGGCGTGTGGCCCCGTACGCCTGGCTGGAGCGCAGGCGGGCGGCGCACAAGCAGGCAGGGATGCGGACGGCGCGTCAGGAGCGCTGGCGATGAACATCTACGGACCACCGACGATCGGCCCCGCGGTGTTCGGCGCGGTCCTGGGCGCGGCCAAGAGCCCGGTGCTGGCGGAGCGCAAGGCTGGCGACTATTACGCGCTCATTGTGTCGTATGGGATCGACCCCGCGTTCATCCTCAGTATCGCCAAGTTTGAGCATAGCTACGGCACGAACCCGCAAGCCGTGATTACACGGTACGGCCTAAAGAATTGGGGCGACACGAGGACGCGGCGCAAGGCCACGCTCGGCGGCAAGAGCGTCGGCACCGACCGGGGCAACTTCTGGGGCTATTTGTCCTGGTACGACTCGCTCGATGACCTGTGCTACCGCCTCAGTGATCCGACCTATGCCTACGCGGGGAAGCGCACGGTTGAACAGATTGTGCCGGTGATGGCCCCCGATGGGGACCAGGACAATAACGCCGCGCTCTACGTGCGGAACGTGCTGGCGCAGATGGCCGCGTGGCAGGCGCAGGACAACGAGGTAGCGAAGGGGACGAGTATGTTACTGGCAAAGCCACCGATGACGGATGCACCGTCGCCCAACCACGGCTATCCGGGCGACTACAAACCGGAAATCATCACCTGGCATATCACGGCGGGGAGCGGGGCGTCGGCGTTGTCGTGGCTCCGCAACCCGGACAGCAACGCCAGCGCCAACTACCTCACAATGGAGACGGGCGAGATCAAGCAATTGGTCAACCCGGAGAACGGGCAGCAGGGCGCGGCGTGGGCGAATGGCGACGTGCAGAATCCGAACATGGCGAATCCCTCGATCGCGGCGTACTACCGTGCGGGGATCAATCAGAACCGTCGTTGCGTGTCGATCGAGAACGCCGGTCAGAGTAGCTACGGCAAGGGCGGCAGCCTGACCGGCGCGCAGATCGCCGCGCTGGTGAATCTGACGGCGTGGCTCTGCAAGCGTTTCGGTATCCCGCCCGATCGCGAGCATATCGTGCCGCACGCCTGGATCAACGACGTGACGCGCCACAACTGTCCGGGATTCAGCGAGGCCGAATGGACAAAGTGGATCGGGCTGATCGCCGCGCTCGTCAATGGCACGAGCAAGGTGCCGATCGTTGAGGCCAAAGAAGAGGAGGGCATCGTGGCGGGTTACGTCGATAAGCCGGGGCAAGGGGTCTACTGGGGGACCGATGAAAACGGCGAACCGTTCCTGGTGATCAAACCGGGCGGGCAAATGCGGCCGGGGACGGTCAACGTCGCGCTCGCCGACATCGGGGTAAGCGGCATCGGCATGGACAACGCGCAGTATTCCATCTCGATCAAAGACGGCAAGTGGGGCGGCTATAACCGGACAACGCCGGGAAAACCGTAACGCCACCGGCACCGCCGCCCCCAGTCACCCCCACGGTGCCGGTGGTGGCGCGACCGCACGTACCAGAGACGGAGGACAAGCCGATGATTTTGCAGGACGTTAGCCGCGAGAACAATATTAACGGACGCTGCGCCGGGGTGATCGGCGACGGCCCGTTCACCCGCTATGTCGAGGTGGATCGCGATGACATCGTGGTCTGCGCCTCGGACCTCAACGCCGATGGCAGCCCGGTCGAGATCCACCGGGCGCGCGGCGAACTGGCCGGGAAGGATTTCGCCGCGCGCACGATCCAGTGTCGGCGCAGCGGCATCGACGGCAAACTCATCGTCGTGCTGGGAGGGTTAACTCCGGGATCCGGGGCGAGTCGGCGGCTGACGCTGAAGCTCGATCTGGTCATTCAGAAGGAGGCATGATGAATATGAGTTCCGCCGCGCCGAGCGCCAAGGTCAGCGCCGGATTCCTCGCGGGGACCGGGATGGCGATCCTGCTGGTCCTGTTGAACTACTACGTGCTGGTCGAGAAGCCGCTGCCGGACTTCCTGCTGACGACGATCCCCGCGTGGTTCGGCAACGTGGTCAGTTACTTCGTGCCGCCGTCCGATCAGGATGTGGTCGTGGTCAAGCCATAGGCGCTCCCCGCTTCCCCCTCTAGCGGGGAGCGTACCACTTCTTCCCCCTCCTCCTCCTCCGCCAGCCCCCACGCTCACACCGAGCGTGGGGGCATTCTTGCGTGCCGGGCGCGGGCGCGATTCCACTCGCCGTGGCGCGGTCCTCGCGTGGCGCGGCGGGAGCGCACTCGCTGTTGCGAGCGGTCGCGGGTTCGAATCCCGCCGCGAGGCCGCGCCACGATTTCTTCGTGCTTCGAAGCGTGAAGTTTCCGATTGCATGCCCCCCCTGCCACACTCCCCGCCTGGTTGCCGCCCGGCCCGACAGGCGCGTCCCGAGGCCCGGCGCCGCCGCCGGGCCGGGGGCTATTGGCGCGGGCGCTACTCGCCCATGCGCGTCACGCGGCTGTCACTCCCGCGTGTGACGTAACGACGGGAACAGACGGGAATCGGCACGGCGCGCACCCGAGGCGTGAGTGCCAGCGCCGATTATGCGGGACTAAACCCGCCCGATTCCGACGCAAATGAGAGCGCCCCCCAATGAACATCATGGGGGGCGCTCTGCGGTGAAGGTGTGGTTGTGGTGTGGCTGTTATCTATGCGATGGTCGGGGGATGATTACTCGACGACGCGAACCTGCTCGGCGCGTGCGCGCCCCGGATTGCGCGGGTCTGTCCCCTCGACGAATTCAACGCGGTCACCTTCGCGCAGTTGATCGAAGGCACCGCCCTCGACCGCGCTGCTGTGGAAGAAGAGATCCTGGGAGCCGCCCTCCGGCTTGATGAAGCCGAAGCCCTTGTCGTCGCGGATGGTCTTGATCGTGCCTTGCGCCATTGCTGTCGTCCTTCCTGTTCCTTCACTTGCCCCAAGTGTAACAGGTATCTGCGTCCAGTGTACGATTTCGGTGATTTTCATGCTGGACATTCGCGCTGCACACCCCGCGAGCGTAGAATGCGGCGAGTGGGAACGTGAGACGGAGCGTGAGGAAGAGGGCGATGCGGGTAAGCGGGATCGAGACGTTCGTCTGCCATGCGAACTGGCGTAACTTCGTCTTTGTGCGGGTCGATACCGACGAGGGTTTGCACGGCTGGGGCGAGGCGACCCTGGAAGGCAAGGAGCAGACGGTCGTTGCCGCAACCAACGAACTGGCGCGGTATCTCGTTGGCAAAGATCCGGCGCAGATCGAGCGCCATTACCAGTATATGTACGAAATCCCGTTCTGGCGCGGCGGGCCGGTCCTCAACTCGGCAATCGCCGGGATCGATCAGGCGTTGTGGGATATCAAAGGCAAGGCGCTCGGCGTGCCGGTCTACGAACTTTTGGGCGGGGCGGCGCGCGACCGGATCCGCTATTACGCGAACGGCTGGTTCCACGGTGCGACCACGATCGACGAGATCGCTGCTGCGGCCAAGGTTGCCGTTGCGAATGGTGCCACGGCGCTGAAGTGGGATCCGTTCGGGGCCGCGAGCCTCTTCATCACGACGCCGGAGATGCACGCGGCGATCGATTGCGTTGCGGCGGTGCGCGAGGCGGTCGGCCCGCTGATCGATCTGCTGATCGAGGTCCACGGGCGACTCTCGCCCGCCAACGCGATTCGGATCGCCAAGCAGTTGGAGCGGTACGACCCGTTCTTCTACGAGGAGCCGGTGCGGCCCGAGCATATGGCCGAACTGGCGCTGGTGGCCCGTGCGACGAGTATCCCAATCGCGTCCGGCGAGCGCGGCTTCTCGAAACACGATTTTCGCCCGATGTTCGAGCAGCAGGCGGTGGCGTACTGCCAGCCCGATCCGTGCCACGCGGGCGGGATCACCGAGATGAAGAAGATCGCCGCGATGGCCGAGGCGTACCATGTCGGCTTCGCGCCGCACAACCCGAATGGCCCGGTCGCCACGAGCGTCTGCCAGCACCTTGCCGCCGCCTGCCCGAACTTCACCATCCTGGAGTGGCTGCCCCAAGATGTGAGTTGGCGGGATGCGGCGATGGGTGGTCCGTTCGAGGTCGCTGACGGGACGATGCCGCTGCCGACAGGGGCGGGCCTGGGGATCGAACTGGACCTCGATGTACTGGGGGAGCATCCTTACGTGCCGGTCGAACTGAACCACTTCCGCGAGGAGCAGCGGATCGAGGCGCGACCGAAGCGATGATCGTCCCTGCGATTTTGCGGTCGCACTTGTCTCGCATCTGCCAGCGCCGCTGTCGCGATCGACAGCGGCGCTCCCCTTTTTTGCTCCCACATTCGGACGGATCTTTGTCTGCCCCGGCTGCTGTTGCGGCAGATCGTGCTACACTCGACGCTGGTGTAGGGTATTCTCTGGTGCGCGCCGGTATTCCGTAGCAGGTAATCGGTACTCGCGGCTAGGCTTCGGGCGGGGAAGGATCGGTAGCCGATGGGGAAAATCGCCGTAGACGAGCGCCCCGCGATTGCGGTATCGCGTGTTGCCGCGCCAGCGGCGGCGGTGCCGGTCGTGGCCGACACCGCTGCCGATGCGGGCGCGATCCGTCGTCTCGTCATCCGCCTGGCCTGGCCGTCGATCGTCGAAAATATGCTGCAGAGTGTTTTTGGGATCGTCCTCCTGCTCCTCGTCGCGCGGCTCGGCCCGGCGGCGGTCGCCGGATTCGGTGCGGCGAATGGGCTGACGATGGTGGCGATGTCGGCCTTCTTCTCGCTGAGTATGGGCGCGACCGTGCTGGTTGCTCACGCGACGGGCGCGCAGGCGCCCGCTGCGGCGCGATTGGCGGCGAAACAATCGTTGGTCCTCGGGGTCGGGGTCGGCATCATGATGACGGTGACCGGCTTCACCTTCGCGCCGCAACTGGTGGCCGCGATGGGCGCGGGACCGGATGTGATCGTCGAGGGCGCGGCCTTCCTGCGGACATTTGCCCTGGGCGGGGTCTTCATCGTGATCACCTTTATCGCGGGTGGGGTGTTGCGCGGCGTCGGCGATGCGCGGACGCCGATGCTGGTGACGGTCGGAACCCTCACCCTCGGCCTCCTCCTCGCCTACCCGCTCACCTTCGGCGGCTTCGGGCTGCCCGCGCTCGGTTTATCTGGCGCTGGGCTCGCCAGCACGATCGCGCGTGGCCTTGGCTGCGTGGCACTGCTGGCGCTGCTGGCACGTCCCTCGGGCGCGCTGCCGCTGACCGGGCGCGATGGCTGGCGACCGGCGCGCGGGCCACTCGGGCAGATCGTCGCGATCGGCCTGCCTTCGATGATCGAAGCGCTCTTCCGCTCGGGCGGAATGCTCCTTTTCACCGTGATCGTCTTCCAGTTGGGCACGGCGGTGGCGGCGGCGCAACAGATCGTGCAGCAGGCGGCGTTCCTGTCGATGATGCCCGGTTTCGGCTTCGCGATGGCCGCGACGGCGTTGGTGGGACAGAGCCTCGGCGCGCGTAACCCGCTGCGGGCCGAGCGGGCAAGTTGGTTCGCCACGCGCGCCTGCGTGACCTGGATGGGCGCGATGGGGCTGGCCTTTTTCTTCGGTGGCGAATGGATGATGGGCTTTTTTACCGAAGACGCGGCGATCATCGCGCAGGGCGCAGCAGCGCTGCGGATCGTGGCGCTGGCGCAGCCGGGACAGGCGCTCGGTATGGTCCTCGCCGGGAGCCTGCGCGGGGCCGGTGACACGCGGTTTCCGATGGTGACGACCGGGCTGGCGATGTGGCTCGTGCGCCTGCCGGTGGCCTGGCTGCTGGGGATCGTCCTCGGCTTTGGCCTCGTCGGTATCTATCTCGGCTGGGTGCTCGACTCAGTCGTCCTCGGCTTCCTCACCTGGCGACGCTACCGGACGGGTAACTGGAAGATCGGCAGACTCGTCAAAGTGTGAGGGTGTGGACGGACCTCTCCCCGCCGCTGCGGCGGCGACCCTCCCCGACGCGGGGAGGGTGAAAAGCAATCACGTTGCAGTGTCTTCCCCTCTCCTCGAATGGGCGGGCGCCCTCTGGGCAGCGGGTGGCGAGCGGATGCGAGCCGGGGGTGAGGGCCGGCTCCCCTCACGGCCCCTCTTCCCCCGGTTGTCGGATGCCACGCTTCGCAAACTGGCGATAGCCACGCGCCAGCAGCGCCTCTTCGTCCAGATCCAGGCCGAGGCCGGGTGTCGTGGGCAGGTCGATGTAGCCGTCGCGGGCGATCAGCGGCGGACGGGCGATCGAAGCCCCGACCTCTTCCCAGTTGACAAAATATTCGGTGATCAGGAAATTCGGGATACACGCCGCGACTTGCACCGTCGCCGCGAGCCCGACGGTGGTGCTGTTGTAATTGTGCGGGGAGACGACCACGGCGTACGGCTCGGCCATCGCGGCGATCTCTTTCAGTTCGAGGATCCCGCCACAGTTGCAGACATCGGGGTTGATGATATCGACCGCGCCCGACTCGAAAAGGGGGCGAAAATCGAGCTTGGTGTATAACTCTTCGCCCGCTACCAATGGCAAGTCGATCCGCCGTCGCGCCTCCACGAGCGCGCTGAGTTGCCGCGAGGAGGTCGGTTCCTCGTACCAGAATGGGTCGAAGGGGGTGAAGAGTCGGGCCATCCGGGCCGC
>JAABUN010007513.1_pt1 | contig 11688 bp, 12 predicted proteins | sample 5559311 | NCBI WGS metagenome assembly JAABUN01 (sample SAMN10711877, study PRJNA513370) | rock metagenome | isolation source: Antarctica rocks | place: Antarctica: Victoria Land, Siegfried Peak sud | reverse complement strand
AGGCTCGGAATGACGTTCTTGTTTGCGACTTAGTCCGCGAAGAATATAACCGCTAATGGCTTTTACCATTAATGCCCACGGCCTGGGCCGCCGCTACGGTCGCCAGTGGATTTTTCGGCGCCTGAGCTACGATTTTCGGCCCGGCACGGCCACGGCCATTCTGGGCCCCAACGGCGCGGGCAAGAGCACGCTGCTCAGCATTCTGGCCGGGCAATTATTATCTACTGAGGGACAGGTGCTTTATACGCTGGGCGGCCAGGCCCTACCCCCCGCCGCGGTACCCAAATACCTGGCCTGCTGCGCGCCCTACCTGGAGCTGCCCGAAGACTTTACGCTGCTGGAGCTGCTGGCTTTTCATACCCGCCTCAAGCCGCTGCGGCCGGGCCTCACGGTGGCGGGGCTGGTCGATATCATGTACCTGCACCAGGCGCGGCACCAGGCGGTGCGCACGTTTTCGTCGGGCATGAAGCAGCGCCTCAAGCTGGGCATGGCCCTGTACGCGGCGGCCCCGCTGCTGCTGCTCGATGAGCCCACCACCAACCTCGACGCCCAGGGCGCGGCCTGGTACCAGGAGCACGTGGCCCGCGTGCGCGACGCCGGCCGCCTGGTCATCATCTCATCGAATGTGCCGGCCGAATACGCGTTTTGCGAGGGCCAGGTGCGGATTACCGACTTTCAGCCGGGGTAGGCGGCGCCTGCTTACTTTTGGGTAAACCAGCCACCCCGCGTCCCATGTCTGCTGCTCCCCGATTTGCGTTCCCTTCAGTTTCGCCCGAAGAATATTTAGCGGCCGAGCGCACCGCTTCTTTCAAGAGCGAATACTACCAGGGCCAGGTGTACGCGATGGCCGGCGCCAGCAATGAGCATAATCTGGTAAATCTGAATGCCGGAACAGCCCTCAACCTTGCCCTGCGTGAGCGCGACTGCACGGTCCGCGTGAGCGATATGCGGCTGCAAGTCAAGGACAATGGCCTGTACACGTACCCTGACTTATCAGTGGTGTGCGGGCCGCCCCAGTTCGCCCCCGACAAGCACCTCGACACTTTGCTTAACCCAATCGTATTGGCGGAAGTCGGCTCCATAAGCACGGGGGAATACGACCGGGTGGGCAAATTCATCCTCTACAAAGACATCCCCACGCTACGGCACTACCTGCTTATTGAAAGCACGCGGCCCATCGTGCGCCTGGCCACCTGGCGCGAGCCCAAAGTGTGGGCCTTCGACACGTTTGAGGGGCTGGCGGCGGTGGTGCCCCTGCCGGCCACCGGGGTGGAGCTGGCGCTGGCCGACCTCTACCGCAAGGTGCCGCTGGCCGCCGGGTAGAATGGTTCTTTTGCGGGTTTGGGCCAACTGATTTCGCCGCCGCCCGTATCTTCGCCCTACCCCCTAAAATATCATTTAATTACCCTCTACTGCCCTTTTTGCTATGCGACAGTACGACAATCTGGACGACGACGACCTCGCCGACGACGATAACCTCGACGCCTTTGCCCGCACGGGCGGGGCTAAGACCAAGGGTTCCAGCGAGGACCAGCTGTCGGCCAAGTACGCCGACTACCTGATGTGGCGCGATACCGGCTCCTCGCACGACGAGGCGCTTGACCTGGCCTCCATGACGGAGGAAGAATTTACGACCGCCGAAGCCGCCGAAGACCCCGACGGCAGCAGCGGCCTGGGCCGCCTCGACGATGAGGACGACCTCGACGCGGACGACGAGGACGACGACCTTAGCGGCAGCCCGCGCGGCCGGGGCGACGACTACGACAGCGACTACTAAGTGCGGGCTGGGGTAAAAAGAGGGGGTAGGGGCTGCCAGCGCAGTCCCTACCCCCTCTTTTTTCTGCGATTCTGACTTCTAATCAAGGATAGATGCTTTCGCGCTGCGCCCGGTGAAAGGCCCAGCCGTTGGCGGCGCTCATCTGCATCTCGAAGAGCACTTTCCTGGTGGCGTAGTCTACTTCGATGATTTTGCCGCCCTGGCCGGTGGTGTTGAGCACCTGGTAGCCGGGGCAGAACATGATGTGGTTGACGGCCGGCAGGTACTGCACCCGCGACACGATGGCCGAATAGGTATCGTCGCCGCGCTCCTTGCCGTAGGTCCAGATTTGCCGCACCGTGCGGGCGCTGGGGTCAATCCGATATTCCACGGCGCGGCTGTAGTGGCTGGGGGCGTTGCGAATAAAGTTGCGGTTGGTGCCGTTATCAAACAGCAGCACATCGCCGTTGGGCATCAGCTGAATGGAGTGCTGGTACCAGTTCCACTCAAAATCGGGGTGGTTGGCGGAGCCGTTGCCCACGGCCGTATCGGCAATGGCCTGGCCACTGGCGTCGAGCGGCGTAAGCAGCAGCTGGCTCAGGTCCTGGCCCTGGTGGTTGGGGCCCCAGCCACGGTGCGGGGCCAGCAGCCACTTCACGTGGTTGTCGTAGGTGAGCTTCACTACCCCCTGGTAGCGGCCCGATACGATGATGGTATTATCCGACGGGTCGTAGAGCACCGCGTTGGCGTGCACCCAGTCGACGGGGTCGGGCTCCAGGGCGTGGCGGTTTTCGTTGAGGCTCTGCTTGAGGTCCCATTCGTAGAGCACGCGGTTGGCATGGCGGTCAATTTCGACCACGTAGTCCTCGTCGGTGGCCGTGCCGTCGGGGTGGGTGCTGCCATTCTTGTTCACCGTCACCAGGAAGTTGCCGTCGGGCTTCTCATATAGCTCGTGGTGAAAGGTGTAGCCCGGCAGGCTCCAGCGGTTGATAATAGTGCCGTACACATCGACCTCGAAAAGCTGGCTGGTCGTCTTATCGCCAAAGCAATAATTGCCATTTTGCAGCCGGCTGATGCCGCAGTCGTACGAAAGCTGCCCCAGCTCAGCCAGGGTGCGGTAATCGAGCAGCCAGCGAATATCGCCGTAGTTGTCCACGATAAGCGGCATCTGCGGGTCGGTGGCGCTGAAGTTGCTCACCAGCGTAAAGTCGGCGCCCAGGGCCGCGCCCGTCGGCTCGGCCGTCACGAGGTCGGTCGGCATATTGGGGGGTAGGGCGGCGGTCTGGATGGTGAGGGTGGTATCGGCCAGCACCTGCCCGGTGGGGTTCACCAGCGCCACCGTCACGCTATTGGCATAATTGGCGTATAGGCCCATAATGGGTACGGTATGCGCCGTACCTTCGTCGTTGAACTGTTGCGTCAGGTCCGACGCCGTGCCGTGGCGGCCGTGCACCACCAGTCGCAGCCGCCCGCTCCGCGGCGAATTGAGCGTGAGCCGCGCCGTGAGCGGCGCGTAGCCCGAGGGGTTGAGCGTGAGGTCACCCGCCCCAAAAGTCAGGTGCAGGGGAACGATAGGCGCCGGGGCTTGGTCCGCATCCTTCCGGCAGCCGGCGAGTAGCCCTAAGCTCAGCGCTAGCACGTATGCAATCTTCATGAAAACAACAGATTAGGTTATTGGTATTTAGTTGGATTTCAAACTAGCCTGGCGGTTTAATCCGGCCAGATACCCCAACAAAAAGCCCTGGTCGCGGGGCGACCAGGGCTGGACTGTTATCGACGGCTAGCGCACTCGCCCCGACCAGGTAAGGCGCAGGCTCCGCTCCTGAAAATTATTTTGCGCCAAACACGCGCTTGAGCAGCGCCGTGGATTGGGCGGCGGGGTTCTGGCGGATTTTAGCCTCCTGCTGCGCCAGCAGGATGAAGAGGCCGTCCACGGTTTCCTTGGTTACGTAGTCGGTGAGGTTGGTGCTGGCGGGCGTCATCAGCGGAATCTTGTTGTAGCGCTCGATGAGCTTGGCGTAGGCCGCGTTGGCGCCCACCTGGTCGAGGCTCTGCACGATGCTGGGGCGCAGGGCGGCATTGAGGGCCGTTTCCGAGTTTTTGCGCAGCAGCTGGGTGGCGGCGTCCTTGCTGCCGCTGGTCACGAGCGAGAGGGCATCGCTGAGCGAGAGGTTTTGCAAGGCATTGAGGAAGATATCCTTGGCGGCGGGCGCGGCGGCCTCGGCGGCGCGGTTCATCAGGTTGGTGGCCTGCTCCACGGCCTGCTTGCCGATAGGGCCGGGCAGCGCGCCAAGCGTGGTGGCCACGAGCTGCGCATCGGGCGGAAACTGGATGCGGATGTCGTCGTTCAGGTTGAAGCCGTCGGGCTCGGAGGCGAAGGCCACGGCTTTGGTGATGCCCGTAGTGAGCGCCTCGCGCAGGCCGCTGGTGGCCTCGGCCTCGGTGAGGGGCGCTACCGGCGCGGGGGCGGGGGTAGGCGCGGCGGTAGTGGTGGTAGTTTTTTTGGTAGTCGTGGCCTTCACCGGGGCTTTCTTCACGACGGTGGTTTTCCGGGTAGTCGTCGTTTTTTTGGTTTGGGCCAGGGCGGGCACGGCGCTGAGCAAGGCCAACGCCAGGAGCAGATTTTTCATAAAGTGGTATAAAGAAAAAAGCGGGGCTTAAAAACCGGACGGCCCGTATAGCTGTCCTGCAAGCACCGCGACGCAAAGTTCCCCACAAAACCCTGCCAAACTTCCCTACCCCCTTCATGGACGTTGAAATCATGACTATCGGCGACGAGCTGCTCTACGGGCAGGTCGTGGACACCAATTCGGCCTTTATGGGCCAGCAGCTGGGCCGCCTGGGCCTGCGCGTGCGCCAGATAACGAGCGTGAGCGACCGCGCCGACGAGATTGTGGCCGCCCTCGACCAGGCCCGCCAGCGTGCCACGGTCATCCTGATGACCGGCGGCCTCGGCCCCACCAAAGACGACCTCACCAAGCACGTGCTGGCCCGCTACTTCGGCCGCGAGCTGGTGCTGCACGAGCCCACCCTGCGCCACGTGGAGGAGATTTTCAAGCGCTTCAACCGGCCCATGCTCGACGTGAACCGCCAGCAGGCGCTGGTGCCGGCCGGCACCGAGGTGCTGCACAACGCCGTGGGCACCGCGCCCGGCATGTGGCTGGAGGACGGCGGCACCGTGTTCGTGAGTATGCCCGGCGTGCCTTTCGAGATGAAAAAGCTGATGACGGACGAGGTGCTGCCCAAGCTCCAGGCCAGGTTTCAGCTGGCGCCCATCGAGCACGTGGTGATAATGACGGCGGGGCTGGGCGAGTCGTTTCTGGCCGAGAAAATCAAGGACTGGGAAAGCGCCCTACCCCCCCATATCAAGCTGGCCTACCTGCCCAGCCTGGGCAGCGTGCGCCTGCGCCTCACCGGCACACCCGACGGCCAGCCCGACCTGCGCCCCCGGATGCTGGCCTTGCTGCCGCTGCTGCGCCAGTACATCGGCGAGTACATTTTTGCCGAGGAAGACTCGCCGCTCGAAGTGGTGGTGGGCCAGCTGTTGAAGGCCAAAGGCTGGCAGCTCGGCACCGCCGAAAGCTGCACCGGCGGCGCGGTGGCCCAGCGCATTACCAGCGTACCCGGCAGCTCGGCCTACTTCCGCGGCAGCGTGGTGGCGTATGATAACGACCTCAAGGAGAGCCTGCTGGGCGTGAACGCCGAAACCCTGGGCCAGCACGGCGCCGTGAGCGAGCCCACCGTGCGCGAGATGGCCGAGGGCGCCCGCGCCCGCCTGGGCTGCGACGTGGCCCTGGCTACCAGCGGCATTGCCGGCCCCGGCGGCGGCACGCCGCTCAAGCCGGTGGGCACCATCTGCCTGGCCTGCGCTACCCCCCAGGGCACCGTGAGCCGGCAGATAAACCTCGACCGCGGCCGCCAGATTAACATCGAGTACACCACCCAGGCCGTGCTTATCCTGCTGTGGCAGCAGCTGGCCGGGCACCAGGACGCCGCGCTGCTGAAGGTGTGAGCTACCTTGAATGGCGGTTTTATTTTCGCTTCGTGGATTTTCCCCGTACCCAGGCCCGTTTCCGCTTCGCTTATCTAGCACCAGCTGGGAGCCTGGCCGTTGCTTTGGCAGCTTTTGGCACGGCTAATTGGGTAGCGGGGGTGCTTGGGGTGCTGGCGTGGCTTACGCTTTGCACTATCCAAACCGGGCAGGAGATAAGTACCGATTTACACCGAAGCAGGGATTATTTTGCCTTACTCAGCTGGCGGTTTGGTAGTTGGCATCCCCTACCCCCGGTGATTGGAGTAACGTTGAAGTATTACTCATCGCTGGAAAAAGCTTCTACTCCGAGCGCTACTAGCTGGGGAGTTTGGAATAATCCCCAGAAACGCCATGAGGAGTTGATTGTCATGCTGTCGCTCCAGCATAGTGCGAATGGCCTCATTCTGGCCTACTTCGGCCCCGATGACGTGAATACCGCCATTGACTTCGCGCACGACACGGCTGAGCGCTTTCGGGTGCCTGTCAACCAATACCTGCCTCCGCATCTGTATCAGCCCATGCCCTCAGCTATCGGAGATAGCGACAACGGCTGACGTAGTTGGAGCGCCGTTAACGATACTGCGGTAATCTTTGCTCTTATTAACAACAAACGTTTGTTAGTTTTGCGGCGTTAGCCGGCTTTCTTCCCACCCTGGCCCACCCCATGCTCTTCAACCCCGACATCGAGCGCCTGCCGCTGCCCCAGTTGCGCGCCCTGCAAAACGCCCGGCTGAAGGAGCAGGTGGCCTACCTGGCGGCGCGGGTGCCGTTCTACCAGCGCCGGTTTGCTGAGGCGGGCCTCAACCCGGCCACGTTTCGGGGGCTGGAAGACCTGACTAAGCTGGGGTTTACCAAGAAGGCGGATTTTCGGGCTAACTATCCCTTCGGCCTGTTTGCGGTGCCCGAACATGAGGTGGCGCGGCTGCATTGCTCCAGCGGCACCACGGGCAAGGCTACGGTGGTGGGCTACACGGCCGGCGACCTGGCCGTTTTCTCCGAAGTGGTGGCGCGCTCGCTGGTGGCCGCCGGCTGCCGGCCGGGCATGAAAGTGCAGAATGCCTACGGCTACGGCCTCTTTACGGGCGGCCTGGGCCTGCACTACGGGGCCGAGCGGCTGGGGCTGACGGTCATTCCGGTATCGGGGGGCAGCACTGACCGGCAGCTGCAACTCTTGCAGGATTTTCGGCCCGAAATCCTGTGCGCTACCCCCTCCTACGCGCAGGTATTGGCCGAGGAGCTACAGCGGCGCGGCATCGGCCCCGAGGCCATTAACCTGAAGCTGGCCGTGCTGGGGGCCGAGCCCTGGAGCGAGGCCATTCGCGCGCAGGTGCAGACCGGCTTGCGCGTGGCGGCCACTAATATCTACGGCCTGAGCGAGATACTCGGCCCCGGCATCTCGCAGGAAGACGTGGACGAGCGCGGCACCGGCAGCTACGTGTGGGAGGACCACTTTTACCCCGAAATAGTGGACAAAGACACCGGCGAGCCGGTGGCCGAGGGCGAGCCGGGCGTGCTGGTTTTCAGCACGCTAACCAAAAAAGCCCTACCCATTCTGCGCTACTGGACGGGCGACATTACCCACCTCACCTACGCGCACTCGGTGAAGCGCACCCACGTGAAGATGGGCCCCATTCGGGGCCGGGCCGACGATATGCTCATCATTCGCGGGGTCAATTTCTTTCCCACGCAGGTCGAGGATATCATCAGTCAGCTACCGCACGCCAGCTCACACTACCAGGTAATAGCCACCCGGCGCGGTGCTCTCGACGAGGTGGAGGTGCACGTGGAAGTGGCCGAGCCGCTGCTGCGCGCGCTGGGCCTGGCCGCTACCCCCCTCACGGCCGCGCACGTGCGGCAGCACGACGCCCTGCGCGAGCTGCAAGGCACGTTTGCCCGGAAAATCAAGGATAATATCGGCCTTAGTATGCGGGTCTGTTTGCTGGGCGGCGGGCAGCTGCCGCGCAGCGAAGGCGGCAAGCTGAGCCGGGTGCAGGATTTTCGGGAAGTGAAATAGCTGAACTACTAACCATAAAAGAACGTCATGCTCATCTGGCGTCCGCCTGCCGAAGCATCTCGCTCGCGCCGTTAGATATTGACCTGACGATTCGAGCGAGATGCTTCGGCAGGCGGACGCCAGATGAGCATGACAACGAGCCTTTACCAGGCAACAACTTATAAATGAGCCGCTTCCATCCGCTAAAAATCAAGAGCATTACCCGCGAAACGCCCGACTGCGTATCGCTGGCCTTTGAGGTGCCGGCCGAGCTGCGCGACGCCTTTCGCTACCAGCCCGGCCAGTACCTGACGCTGCGCCGCGAGCACGCGGGCGAGGAGCTGCGCCGCAGTTACTCGCTGTGCAGCAGCCCGCTGGACAATGAGTGGCGCGTGGCCATCAAGCAGGTGCCGGGCGGGCGCTTCTCGACGCTGGCCGTGGCCGACGGCCTGCGCCCCGGCGACGTGCTCGACGTGCTGCCGCCGCAGGGCCGCTTCACGCCGAGCCTGCACCCCAGCCAGGCCCGGCGCTACGGGCTGTTCGCGGCGGGCAGCGGCATCACGCCCATCCTCAGCATTGCCCGCACGGTGCTGCTGACCGAGCCGGGCAGCCACGTGTATCTGGTGTACGGCAACCGGGGCCGCAACTCCATTATTTTCAAGGAACAGATTGAGGGGCTGAAAAATACGTTTATGGGCCGGCTGAGCGTGTACCACGTATTGAGCCGCGAGCAGGGCGATAGCGACCTGTTTTACGGCCGCCTCGACCAGGCTAAAGCGGCGCAGCTGCTGCGGCAGCTCATCCCGGCCGAGCGGCTCGATGAGTCGTTTATCTGCGGGCCCGAGGAGATGATACACGGCGTGCGCCAGGCCCTGGCCGAGGCCGGCGTAGCGCCCTCAACGATTCACTTTGAGCTGTTTGCCTCGGCCGGCGGCGCGGCCCAGAAGGCGGCCCCTACCCCCCGCCCGGCGGGCGAAGACGACCAGAAGAGCCAGGTGACGCTGCGCCTCGACGGCCGCGCCTACCCCCTTACCATGTCGTACTACGGCGATACGGTGCTCGACGCGGCCCTGGCCGCCGGCCTCGACGTGCCGTACTCGTGCAAAAATGGCATGTGCAGCACCTGCCTGGCCCGCGTCACGAGTGGCACCGCGGTGATGGACGTCAACTACTCGCTCTCTGAGACTGAGGTAGCTAAGGGCTACGTGCTGACCTGCCAGGCCCGGCCCACCGCGCCGGCCGTGACGGTCGATTATGATGCCTAGTTACCCGCACCGGCTTTTTTATCGGCGAAAATAGGGCCTGGACCGTATGGGTTTACTGCTGAGGTGAACGCCCGGCACGGCTCACTTTCTTCTGTCTGCTTTATGGAACCGTCCCCTACCCCTTCGCTAACGGCCTACGTGCACCGGGTGCTCATCGCGGTGGGCCTCACGCTGCTGCTGCTGGCCCTCACGGGTTTGCTGGGGCTGGCGTTTGGGGTGTTTTTGCGCCTGCTGGCCGCGTTGCTCATTGCCCTACCCCTGCGCGCGGGGGCCGAGTGGCTGCACCGCCGCACGGGCCTGCCCACGGGCCTGGCGCTGGGGCTGCTGGCGCTGCTGGTGATGGGGCTGCTCGGGGGCATGGGCTGGTTGTTTTCGGCTACCCTGAGCGAGCAGCTGAGTGGCTTGCGGCAGCAGCTGCCCCAGGCCCTGCACGACGTGCAGGCCCGCGTAAGTGGCACAAGCTGGGGGCAGTGGCTGGCCGACGAAAACTTCGACCTGCGCAAGCTCATGGGCGGCACGTCGGAGTGGCTGGGCCGGGCCACGGGCATTTTCTCGACCACCTTCAGCCTGCTGGCCGATGGCTACGTGATTCTTTTCCTGGCGGTGTTTCTGGTCATTCAACCCAAAACCTACCGCGCGGGCCTGGTAATGCTGGTGCCCAAGGCCGGCCGCGCCCGCGCCCACGAGGTGTGCGACAAGCTCAGCGACACGCTGGTGAAATGGGTGCTGGGCCGGCTGGTGTCGATGACGGTAGTGGGGGTGCTCACGGTGGTGGGCCTCCGGTTTTTGGGGATGCCGCTGGCGGGGGTGCTGGGGCTGTTTGCCGGCCTGGTTACGTTCATTCCCAACATCGGGCCGGTGGTGTCGATGGTGCCGGCGCTGCTGCTGGCCTTCTTCAACGGCGGCCCGCACATGGCCCTGTACGTGCTGCTGCTGTACCTGGGCGCCCAGACGCTGGAGAGCGCCGCCGTGTCGCCGGTGGTGCAGCAGCGGCTGATTTCGCTGCCGCCCGCGCTCGTGTTGGTGGGGCAGCTCATCATTGGCTCGTTTACGGGCCTGCTGGGCCTCACGCTGGCCACGCCCATTATCGCCATTATTACGGTGCTGGTGAAGATGCTGTACGTGCACGACGTGCTGGGCGACGAAACGGCCGAGGTGTAGCACGGAGTGGCAATCCGTTTTACAAGCGGGTATATCGCGCGTTTTTTTCTTACCTTTGAAAAACTAACGGTTGTTAGTTTTCGTTGTGCAGTTATGGAAACCCCAGCCCCTACCCCCGAAGTACAGTTCCAGGCCCGCATCGACGCCGACGTGCGCATCGAGCCCAAGGACTGGATGCCCGACGCGTACCGCAAAACCCTCATCCGGCAGATTTCGCAGCACGCGCACTCCGAGCTGGTGGGGATGCTGCCCGAAGGCAACTGGATAACGCGCGCGCCCTCGCTACGGCGCAAGGCCATCCTTTTGGCCAAGGTGCAGGACGAGGCGGGCCACGGCCTCTACCTCTACAGCGCCGCCGAAACCTTGGGCACCACCCGCGACCAGATGCTGGCCGACCTGCACGGCGGCAAGGCCAAGTACAGCAGCATTTTCAATTACCCCACCCTGAGCTGGGCCGACATGGGCTGCGTGGGCTGGCTCGTGGACGGTGCCGCCATTCTCAACCAGGTGCCGCTGTGCCGCACCAGCTACGGACCGTATGCGCGGGCGATGGTGCGCGTGTGCAAGGAGGAGAGCTTTCACCAGCGCCAGGGCTTCGAGATAATGCAGACGCTTTGCGAGGGCGCGCCGGCGCAAAAGGCAATGGCCCAGGAGGCGCTTAACCGCTGGTGGTGGCCCACGCTGATGATGTTTGGGCCCAAAGACAGCGAATCGCCCAATACCGAGCAGAGCATGAAGTGGCGCATCAAGCGCTTCACCAACGACGAGCTGCGCCAGAAATTCGTGGATATGATGGTGCCGCAGGCCGAATTCCTGGGCCTGACCGTGCCCGACCCAACCGTGCGGTGGAACGAGGCACGCCAGGCCTACGACTTCGGCGAGGTAGACTGGGACGAGTTCTGGAACGTGGTGAAAGGCAACGGCATGTGCAACCACGAGCGGCTGCAAGCCCGCGTGCGGGCCCACGAGGAAGGCGCCTGGGTACGCGAGGCCGCCCTGGCCCACGCGCAAAAGCGCCAGGCGCGGGAGGCGGTAGCGGCGTAATATAATCGCCTGTCATTGCGAGCGTAGCAACGCGGAGCGCGGCAATCTTTCCTTGCCATTCGCGCCATTGGGTCACCAATTCAACGATTAAGGAAAGATTGCCGCGCTCCACTGCGTTGCGCTCGCAATGACAAAATGGAATCACTAATGACTAACTCCGAATGGCCTCTGTGGGAGGTCTTTATCCGCAGCAAGCAGGGGCTCGACCACAAGCACGTGGGTAGCCTGCACGCCGCCGACGCGACGATGGCCGTGCAAAACGCCCGCGACGTGTACACGCGCCGCCTCGAAGGCGTGAGCATCTGGGTGGTGGAGTCGAAGCACGTTCACGCCTCCAACCCCGACGAGGCCGCCGAGTTCTTTGACCCGGCGGCCGATAAAGTGTACCGGCACCCCACGTTTTACGACGTGCCGGACTCTATCAAACACATGTAAT
>JAABUN010007511.1_pt1 | contig 11691 bp, 7 predicted proteins | sample 5559311 | NCBI WGS metagenome assembly JAABUN01 (sample SAMN10711877, study PRJNA513370) | rock metagenome | isolation source: Antarctica rocks | place: Antarctica: Victoria Land, Siegfried Peak sud | reverse complement strand
CAGCAAACGGGAAAGATGGGGCATACGGCAGGTCATCGGGGACAGTGAAAGGGAGAAGCCCGCCGCGGTTGCCAACGCCGGACCAGGCAGTTTTAGTGCGGGCGCGCGGCCGCGGCGGGGGCTGCCGGCCGCGCCTGCATCCCGGCCAGAAAGCACGGGCGGCAGCGGGCCTCGTAGGAGTCAGTTTCGCCCAATAATACCTGCTTCTCGCTGGCCGCGATGCGGAACGAGTACGCCGCCAGCTCGCCGCAGCACACGCACACGGCGTGGACCTTGGTCACGAATTCGGCCGTGGCCAGCAGCGCCGGCATGGGCCCGAACGGCCGGCCGAGGTAGTCCATGTCGAGCCCCGCCACGATGACGCGGCTGCCCTGGTCGGCCAGCTGCTTGCACACCTCCACTATGGATTCGTCAAAAAACTGCGCTTCGTCGATGCCCACCACGTCGGAGCCGGCCGCCAGCAGCAGGATTTCGCCCGGCAGTGCCACCGGGGTCGAGCGGATGCTGGTGGCGTTGTGGCTCACCACGTCCTGGGCATGGTAGCGGTTATCGAGCGCCGGCTTGAAGATTTCGACCCGCTGCCGGGCAATGCGGGCACGGGTGAGCCGGCGAATCAATTCCTCGGTTTTGCCCGAAAACATGGAGCCGCACACCACCTCAATCCAGCCCCGGTGCGGGGCGGTGAAGCGGGGGCCAACGCGGGATTCAATGAACACTTAACCGTACGTAATTGGATAAAACAGCCGCTCGGCCCAGCACTTCCGCCGGCCGGGGCCCCGCACAAATTACGGGCTTGCGGACCAAACCCCAGCTAGGGCCCCCAGCCGTCATAATGCTGGTGAGGCAGTTGCGTGGCCTTGGGCACCCGGCCCCGCGCCGCGCCCGCTGGCAGCCGTGCCTGGCAGGTCAGGCGCTCGTCGGCGCGCAGGCGGCCGGCGGCGCGGTAGCGGGTTTCAGCGGGTGTGAGGGGCCCCAGGCAGTCGCCGCCGGCCCGCACCTGCACCCGGCAGGTGGTGCAGCGGCCCCGCCCCCCGCAGGCGTGCATCCAGTCGAAGCCCGCGCCGTGCAGCGCGGCCAGCAGCGTGGCGCCAGCGGGCACTTCCAGTACCGCGCCGGGCAGGTTTTCGATCGTCAGCAGGGGCATTTGTGCCTAACTTTCGGCGCTTGAACTCCGCCTGTAGATGAACGACAAATATAGCCCCGCCAAGTGTGCGCAGTACGGCCGCCGCCTGGCCGCCCGGCTCTGCCAGCAGCACTTCGCCCCCCAGCCCGCCGCCACCCTCGACGGCCCGGCGCTGCTGCGCTTCACGCCCGTGCGCCAGCTCAACCTGCTGGTGCTGCGCCAATTGCTCACGCAGTGGCAGGCCGAAGCCGCACGGTTGCACAGCCCTTATTTCGATTTCGAGGCCGCGCCGGTGCAGGCCGCCCTCGCGCAGCTGATGAACACGCTCTCGCGCCATATTCGCCTCGACCGCACGGCCCTGGAGCCCTTGCTTGCCCAAGCCGCTGCCGACGCCCTGGGCCTCGCCACCGACCCCGCCGAGGCGGCTCAACGCCTGCTGTTCGGCGGCCCGGAGCCCGTTGCTGTGGCCAGCCTACGCGATAACCTGCGCTACATTGACCTCGACAAAGAATTTTTTCAGGGTTTTATCGACAGCCTGCCGGACACTGCGGAGGGCCTTACTTCCGACTTCCTCCGCCACCGTTTCGAGTTGTATCACGCGGCTAACTACAAAGCCCATCAGCCCGTGCAGCGCATAGTCGAAACGCTCAGCTCCTTGCTGCCCCTCACCACCGCTGACTTGCTGGAAGATGGCCCCGTCGCTGCTCCGCCAGTCGTCCCGGTGCCGCCCCAGGCGGCTCCGGCAGCGCCCGCTCCTATGGCCCCGCAGCCGGAGACCCGGCCAGCGGTGGCTCCCCCAGAGGTCCCCACTCCGGCCGTGCCGCTCTACGAAAAGCTAAAAGCTTCGCAGAGCGACGCCTCTCCGTTGGCTGAAACCTTGCGTGCCAACGCCGGCCCGTCCCGTCCGGCCGAGCACGGGGCCCCCAAGGTGGAAACGCTACGCGCCGCTATTTCCATCAATCAGCGCTTCAGCTTCATCAACGAGCTGTTCAACGGTGAAAATATGGAATACCACGCCGCCATCCAGCACCTCGATTCATTCCCCACCGCCGAGCAGGCCCACGCCTACCTTACCGATGATTTAGTGCCCCGCTACGATTGGGGCCGCAAAGAAGAACACGTCGGCAAGCTGCTCAAACTCATTGAGCGCAAGTTTGCTTAGGCCTACGGCAGACGCGGAGCGCGGCCGGGCTGTTCTTCGGCGCTGGCTGCTGCCGTGGGCCCTGGCCGTGGCCGCTCTCGCCAACCTGGCTTACCCCGTTTACCGGCACTACGACTTTTCTTACTCGCCCGACGCCCGCAGCTACCTGCGCATGGCCACCGGCCGGTTCGACAGCGTCAGCATCACGCGCCGCTACCGGGTGCTGGTGCCCGCCGTCGCCGCCGTTGTAGCGGCCCCCATCACCAAAATATATGGCCACATTTGGCCCGAGCGCCCAGGGGGCTGGTGGCCGTTGCGTTTTGCTTTTTATCTAACCAACTGTTTGCTATTGGGAGCTGCGGGGGCTTGTTGGTTCAATGCGGCTCGGTGGGCTGGTGCCTCGGCCAGCGCCGCGGCGCTGGCGATGCTGGCTTTGCTCACCAGCCGCTGGGCGGCTTACGGTGCCGGGCTGCCGCTCACCGATAGCTTGTACGCCCTGGTTTTTGGGTTGAGTTACTACGCCTTTCGGCGCGGGCCCGGCGCGGGTTGGGCCGTGGCTACAGCGCTTTTGATAGGGCCGCTGGCCAAAGAATCGTTCGTGTTTTTGCTGCCTTGGCTGTTGTGGTACGGCCGCCGCGCCCTGCCTTTTACCCGGCAGTTGCCTATACTCGCTGTGGGCGTAGGGACCCTGTTTATCGCACATTGGGCCATCGACAGCCACATTGGCGCGCCCGCCGCCGAATCGGTCACCAACGCCCTTTCCCACTTAGAGAACATTCGTTATTCGCTGCACCGGGCAGCCAGTCCGAAAGGACTGGGCGAGTTACTGAGCATTTTTGGTTTGTTCACCTTCATCCTGCCGGTAGCCTTTTGGCGTGCGCGGATTCCACCCAACCCAAGGCGCTGGTCTGCTTGCCTGGGTCAGGCTGAGTGGTGGTGGCTAGGCATAGTAGCCGTGCATATGTTACTTTCCGGCGATTTGGGCCGTATGGGGTACTTTGCCGCCCCAGTTTTTTGCACCGCATTGGCTCTGGTATTCACGCATTGGCGGGAGTTGGTACGCCCTGCCCTTACTGCGCAAAGCTAGCGCACCAGATCCTGCTTTCGGTAGGCATCAATAGCCAATAAGCTAAACAGTAATACGGTAAACGACCACAGTGAGGAACCACCGTAACTAAAAAACGGCAATGGAATGCCTACCACGGGCGCTAACCCCATCGTCATGCCTATATTGATAGTAATATGAAAAAATAAGATACTCGCCACACAATAGCCGTACGTACGCCCAAAAACAGATTTCTGCCGTTCCGCTACGAATAGAAGGCGCCACAGTAGCAGCAGGTAAAGCCCTATAACCGTCAAGCTGCCCACCCACCCAAATTCTTCTCCGACGGTACAGAAAATAAAATCGGTGCTTTGCTCCGGCACAAAATCAAACTTTGTTTGTGTCCCTTGTAAAAAGCCCTTTCCCAATATTCCCCCTGATCCCAAGGCAATTTTACTTTGTGTCACGTTCCAGCCTTTTCCCAACGGATCGGCTGACGGGTTAATCAGCACTTCAATACGTTGCCGTTGATGCCGCTGTAGTACACTATTGTAGAAAAAATCAACGCCTATCACCATCCCAATCACCAGCACCCACACACCCACCGCCAGCAGCAAATGGTGCCGTAGTACCCGACGATTGAGCACCAGCACTGCTACCAAAATCAAAGTAAAAGCACCGACTAGCCATACTTTGGGCACTAGCAGAGCCAGCAGCAATATCACCCCAGCAGCGGCCAGTAGTAATAAGATAAGCGGCGACATACCCTCGCGGAAATATGCCAGCAACAAAGCCGCGAACACCAATGCCTGGCCTGATTCGTTGGAAGCGACAATCAGCAGCGGCGGCAACAGCGTAATGCCGGCTAAGACCAGTTGATCGCGCCAATTTTGATGACGCAAGTTGATGCCTGCCATGAAACGCGAGGCTGCCAGCGCTGTGGTGAACTTCGCGAACTCTGCTGGTTGAAGACGTATCGGGCCCAATTCCAGCCACGACCGTGATCCTGCGATTGGTCTTGCCACGAACATTGTGACAATGAGCAACAAAATCATACCTGCGTAGAGGCCATAAGCCAACGTATCATAGGCTTTGTAGTCCACCACTAGTAATACTACAATCAACACTACTGCCGTTCCAATCCACAGCAGCTGCTTAAACCAATTGAATACCATCAATTGGTCAAAGCTTAAGTTAGCCAATGGATTGGCCGGTGCGTCAGGCGAGTAACTCGCCGCGTAGATGCACCCCCAGCCCAAGCCCACCAATGCCGCGTAAAGGGCTACGGTTGCCCAGTCGATGCTTCGGCTGTGCCGCGCGGGGGAAGAGGGCATGGGTTGACCGGGGTTTTGATTCGAAGGCACCGCCGCACGCCGCCGGGGGTACCGCGTTGCCCTGAGCTGATGGGCGCGCGCCGCCACGGCAAAATGCCCGTCCCTGCCGGTCAAAGCGGGGGCGGGCATCAGGACTGAAGGTTGGCGGCGACCGACTCTCCCACCGGTGAAGGCAGTACCATGGGCGCACCGGGGCTTAACGGCTCTGTTCGGAATGGGAAGAGGTGAACACCCGGGCTAAAGCCACCATTGCTGGCGGGTCCGGTCCGTGTTCGCGGACCAAACCAAGAACTCGACATAAGGGGACAAAAACGAAGCGCACGGCGCGCGCCGGCGGAAATGGGCGAAGCCCTCGGGCCCTTAGTACGGCTCGGCTGTTCGGTTTCCCGTTGTGCACCTGCCGCCTATCCACGTGGTCGTCTCCCACGGCCCTTCCACTTGGGATGTCTCATCTCCAGGTGAGTTTCGCACTTAGATGCTTTCAGCGCTTATCTCCTCCCAGCGTAGCTACCCGGCGCTGCACCTGGCGGTACAACCGGCGCACCAGCGGCTGGTCCATCCCGGTCCTCTCGTACTAAGGACAGGTCCTGTCAAACATCCAACGCCCACCACAGATAGGGACCGAACTGTCTCACGACGTTCTGAACCCAGCTCGCGTGCCACTTTAATCGGCGAACAGCCGAACCCTTGGGACCTTCTCCAGCCCCAGGACGTGACGAGCCGACATCGAGGTGCCAAACCTCCCCGTCGATATGAGCTCTTGGGGGAGATCAGCCTGTTATCCCCGGCGTACCTTTTATCCTTTGAGCGACGGCCCTTCCATGCGGAACCGCCGGATCACTATATCCGTCTTTCGACCCTGTTCGACTTGTAAGTCTCGCAGTCAAGCCCGCTTCTGCTATTGCGCTCTGCGTCCGGTTACCAAGCGGACTGAGCGGACCTTTGAAAGCCTCCGATACTCTTTTGGAGGCGACCACCCCAGTCAAACTACCCAGCAGCCACTGTCTCCCGGCGTCCGGGATTAGGCATCAGGCACGGCAAGGGCGGTATTTCAACGGTGGCTCCCCGAGACCTAGCGGCCCCGGCTCAGCGCCTCCCGCCTATGCTACACGTGCCGGACCCAACACCAATGGCAACCTATAGTAAAGGTGCACGGGGTCTTTCCGTCCCGTGGCGGGTACTCGGCATCTTCACCGAGACTACAATTTCACCGAGCTCACGGCTGAGACAGCGCCCAGATCGTTACACCATTCGTGCAGGTCGGAACTTACCCGACAAGGAATTTCGCTACCTTAGGACCGTTATAGTTACGGCCGCCGTTTACCGGGGCTTCGATTCAAACCTTCGCACCTCGCGGCACTAAGTTCCCCTCTTAACCTTCCGGCACCGGGCAGGTGTCAGGCCATATACGTCCGCTTGCGCGTTGGCATAGCCATGTGTTTTTGTTAAACAGTCGCCTGGGCCTTTTCACTGCGGCTTCTCCGACTTGCGCCAGAGGAAGCGACCCTTCTCCCGAAGTTACAGGTCCATTTTGCCGAGTTCCTTGGCCGTGATTCACTCGAGCGCCTCAGGATACTCTCCTTGACCACCTGTGTCGGTTTGCGGTACGGGCAATGTTGGAATTAAAACGCTTAGCAGGTTTTCTTGGCAGTCGGATTAGGCACGCTATCCGCGTGGTCCGAAGACCGTGCGGTACTATCGGGTTTCGACAAGAGGGGCGTACTTCACTACCCTTCCTATATCTACGCCCTTCAACGGGCACTTCCGTCCGCCCGCGGTGCTTTCACTGCTGCGTCACTGCATCACTTCCCAACATCGGTGCGGGACTATTAACCCGCTGGCCATCGAATACACCCCTCGGCTTTTCCTTAGGTCCCGACTAACCCAGCTCCGATTAGCGTTGAGCTGGAAACCTTGGTCTATCGGCGTGGGGGTTTCGCACCCCCATTATCGTTACTCATGCCTACATATGCGTTTCTCCACGCTCCACCGCCCCTGACGGGACGGCTTCGCCGCGAGAAGAATGCTCCCCTACCACTTGCCCAAGTCAATGGGCAAATCCGTTGCTTCGGTGCTGAATTTGATGCCCGCGTATTATCGACGCCCGATCGCTCGACCAGTGAGCTGTTACGCACTCTTTAAAGGAATGGCTGCTTCCAAGCCAACCTCCTGGCTGTCAAAGCAATCGGACCTCCTTTGTTCAACTTAATTCAGACTTGGGGACCTTAGCAGACGGTCTGGGTTCTTTCCCTCTCGGCCGGGGACCTTAGCACCCCAGGCCTCACTGCCGGCTATACGTGCGGGCATTCGGAGTTCGTCAGGATTCGGTAGGTTCTGACACCCCCTAGTCCTATCGGTAGCTCTACCTCCCGCACGCTCCACGCCGACGCTGTACCTCAATACATTTCGGGGAGTACGAGCTATTTCCTAGTTTGATTGGCCTTTCACCCCTACCCACAACTCATCCAAATCCTTTTCAACGGAAACTGGTTCGGTCCTCCAGTGCGTGTTACCGCACCTTCAACCTGGTCATGGGTAGCTCACTAGGTTTCGCGTCTACCCCCCCCGACTCCGCGCCCTGTTCAGACTCGCTTTCGCTGCGGCTCCGCGCCTTCAAGCGCTTAACCTTGCCGGGGAGGAGTAACTCGTAGGCTCATTATGCAAAAGGCACGCTATCAGGAGACTAACTCCCTCTAACTGCTTGTAAGCACACGGTTTCAGGTTCTTTTCACTCCGGTATTCCCGGTTCTTTTCACCTTTCCCTCACGGTACTCGTTCACTATCGGTGTCTCAGGAGTATGTAGCCTTAGCGGATGGTGCCGCTCGCTTCAGACGGGGTTTCTCCGGCCCCGCCTTACTCAGGGTATCGCTACCGTAAATCAGAATTGTCGCTTACCGGGCTCTCACCGTCTCTGGCCTGCTTTCCCACGCAGTTCGGCTAACTCGATTTAATCAGATGCCGCGACCCTACAACCCCACAGCGGCCGTGACCGCCGTGGTTTGGGCTCCTCCCCGTTCGCTCGCCACTACTTGGGGAATCATGGTTATTTTCTTTTCCTGCCGGTACTTAGATGTTTCAGTTCCCGGCGTTTGCCGCCGCCGGACAAGCCGGTCGGCTCACGACTCTTCCAGTCGCGGGGTTGCCCCATTCGGAAACCCGGGGATCACCGGGCATGTGCCCCTCCCCCCGGCTTATCGCAGCTTATCGCGTCCTTCCTCGCCTCTGAGACCCTAGGCATCCCCCGTGTGCTCTTGCTTACTTCGCTTCCGCAGCGTCGCCCCCGTCGCCGGGGGCCCGCCGTCCCCCGAAAGGAACCGGCGCGCTGCGCTTCGTTTTTGTTACCCCTTACGTCAAAGAACGTGTGCCCCCGGCGTACCGGCGGCAGTGTAGAACAGCTCCGTTGAGCCAATCTAGAAGATTATTTGAATGGTGGAAAAGACATTTGGCAAGTACCTACTGCTGAATCGTTTTAAACCCACGCGTCGAACTGCTCCAGAAAGGAGGTGATCCAGCCGCACCTTCCGGTACGGCTACCTTGTTACGACTTAGCCCTAGTTACCTGTTCTACCCTAACCGGCTTCGTTGCGGAGCACCGGCTTCAGGTCTACCAAACTTCCATGGCTTGACGGGCGGTGTGTACAAGGCCCGGGAACGTATTCACCGCGCCGTTGCTGATGCGCGATTACTAGTGATTCCAGCTTCACGGAGTCGAGTTGCAGACTCCGATCCGAACTGAGAACGGCTTTTCGGGATTGGCGCACCGTCGCCGGTTGGCAACCCGCTGTACCGTCCATTGTAGCACGTGTGTAGCCCTGGGCGTAAGGGCCATGATGACCTGACGTCGTCCCCGCCTTCCTCGCTGCTTGCGCAGGCAGTCTGGCCAGAGTCCCCACCATTACGTGCTGGCAACTGACCATAGGGGTTGCGCTCGTTGCGGGACTTAACCCAACACCTCACGGCACGAGCTGACGACGGCCATGCAGCACCTTGCTTTGCGTCCCGAAGGAAAGCCTGGTCTCCCAGGCGGTCGCGCGCATTCTAGCCCAGGTAAGGTTCCTCGCGTATCATCGAATTAAACCACATGCTCCACCACTTGTGCGGGCCCCCGTCAATTCCTTTGAGTTTCACCCTTGCGGGCGTACTCCCCAGGTGGGATACTTAACGCTTTCGCTAAGCCAGCGACCGTCTATCGCCGCCGGCGAGTATCCATCGTTTACGGCGTGGACTACCAGGGTATCTAATCCTGTTCGCTCCCCACGCTTTCGTGCCTCAGCGTCAGTACCAGCCTAGTCAGCTGCCTTCGCAATCGGGGTTCTGGACGGTATCTATGCATTTCACCGCTACACCGCCCATTCCGCCGACCTCGTCTGGACTCAAGCCCTACAGTTTCCAGGGCAGTTCCGTTGTTGAGCAACGGGCTTTCACCCCGGACTTACAAAGCCGCCTACGCACCCTTTAAACCCAATAAATCCGGACAACGCTCGCACCCTCCGTATTACCGCGGCTGCTGGCACGGAGTTAGCCGGTGCTTATTCTCCCGGTACCGTCAGGGCCCTGCGCACAGGACCGGTTCTTCCCGGAAAAAAGCCGTTTACGACCCAGAAGGCCTTCGTCCGGCACGCGGCATGGCTGGGTCAGCCTCGCGGCCATTGCCCAATATTCCCTACTGCTGCCTCCCGTAGGAGTCGGGCCCGTGTCTCAGTGCCCGTGTGGGGGACCAGCCTCTCAGCTCCCCTAGCCATCGTCGCCTTGGTGGGCCGTTACCCCGCCAACCAGCTAATGGCACGCAGCCCCATCCTTGACCAATAAATCTTTCACTGACGCCCGATGCCGGGCCCCAGTGGTATGCGGTATTAATCCGCCTTTCGGCGGGCTATCCCCCAGTCAAGGGCAGGTTGGCTACGCGTTACGCACCCGTGCGCCACTAGTGGTATTGCTACCACCCGTTCGACTTGCATGTATTAGGCCTGCCGCTAGCGTTCATCCTGAGCCAGGATCAAACTCTCCATTGTAATAAATTCCTGCACCACGGCGAACCGTGGCTGATGTCAAGTGCTAATTCGACCCGTATTGACGAGCTTAAATTGACTTTGCGTTTGTGTGCTTGCCTTAATTGCTTAAGCCAAACCTTACCATTTGTCTTTTCCAACCATTCAAAGAACGTGCGCTAACCCCAGTTGGGTTAACCGTGTAACTACTCCCGTAGTCTGATTTGTTTTTTGGAACAGCAACACTGTTCTAAGCCCCTTACTTTATTAGCCCGGTTCCCTAGCCCAGTAAACAGACACTCTCGTTTACTCTTTCGTTCCTGTTTTCCTTCTTACTTATTCGTTCCTGTTTTCCTTCTTACTTATTTTCCCTCTTACTTACTCTCCTAAGGAGCGTTTTCCTGTTTGGGAGTGCAAAGATAAGAACGTTTTTCTATTTTGCAAAGGATAATTGAAATTCTTTCTCTTTTCCTTTCTAATTGTTCATCCAAGATTGCCTGAGCCGGATTCGACTTACTCAACCAAACGCCTCCTTAAAGAATTCCTGCCAACCCTGCTTCTCTAGAATTTTCAAGAAACATAGTAGCGGGAAAGAACCAGAGTAGAGAATGGCCTTATAGTGCCTGTCTCCCTAATGTAGGAATCCAAAATCCAAGTTAGGTTTAAAAGAAACCAAATGGACCAATCCGGCTGCTCTGTTCGTGACCAGTTTGTAAAGCAAAGATAAGGGCGAAAAATTCACTTATTAAGTGAGAATAGCTCTAGTGCTTAGTCAGGGGAATTAGCTGCACAAACTTTTTGGTAGTGGCGGGTAAGTTTAGTACGGGCCTTGTCGAGCGAAAACTACCAGTTGACGGTGGCGCGGCGGACGTTGCGCTCGGCTACGCAGGCCTCGACCTGTGCCGAGAGTTCGTCCTGGGTGGGGATGCGCTGGTGCAGGCACTGGCGGGCAATGGCCGAAAGTTCGAGTTCAACCATGTGGAGCCAGGACGCGTTTTTAGGCGTGTAGTGGACCTCGAAGCGGGCGGAGAGGGCGCGGGCCTGGGCGGCGGGCAGGTGCTGATAGAACACGGCATCAGTGTGGATGTTGAGGTTGTCCTGCACCAGCACGATTTTCTCGGCCTCGGGGTAAGTCGCTGCCAAGCGTTGCATAAAGCGGCAGTAGTCGGCCCCGGTGCGCCGGGCCGACACCTCGACCAGGCGCTGGCCCGTGCCCGGCTCGAAGGCCGCCAGCAAGCCGGCCGTGCCCTGGCGCACGTAGGTACTGCTTTCGCGCCGGGGAGGCCCGGTTTGGCCGGCTGCCCGTCCTGCGCCGCTTGCGCGGGCACGGGCGGCAGGGGAGCGACGGGCTGGCCGTGGAGCACGCAGGGCCGCCATCGAAGCAGACAACGGGAAAACGCGCGTCCAGCGGCCGCTCGTACACGGCCAGCACGTCTTCCAGGCGGGCCAGAAATGCGGCGTTCACTTCGCCCAGGCACCAGTGCTGTTGGCGCTGCGGCTGCACCTCATTTTTTTAGCACCTGGGCTACGGTTTCGTGGGAAATGGCTTCCACCAGGCACAGTTCCACGGCTTTATCAGCCAGCAGGCGCAGGGTCCAGCGGCTATGCCCGGTGGGGGCTGGCGTGCAGGCCAGGGCCGTGATAGCGGCCCGCTCTACCCCGTCGAAGCGCCGGGGGCCGCCGCTGCGCGGGGCTTCGCCCAGGGCCCGGACCAAGCCCAACTGCTCGTAGCGCTGGCGTACCTGATAAACTGTTTGCACACAGCAGCCTAGCTCGGCGGCCACGGTATAGCCGCTGACCCCGTCGGCCAGGCGCAGCAGGATGCGGCCACGCTGCACCGTACGCCCGGCGTGCCGGCCTTTGCGGGTTAACGAGTTGATGGTCGTCCGGTCAACATCGGAGAGCCGCAAGGCGATGATTTTTCTTCCCATCTCTGGGCAACGACCTACCCCTACTTTTGTTTAGAAAACTCCCTTGACTAAGCACTAGGTGTATAGCCCCAAGGTGAGCGGAGTCGGGTCACGGGTAAAGCTAGCGGGGTTCTTTTGCCACTGCGCAC
>JAABUN010007510.1_pt1 | contig 11694 bp, 18 predicted proteins | sample 5559311 | NCBI WGS metagenome assembly JAABUN01 (sample SAMN10711877, study PRJNA513370) | rock metagenome | isolation source: Antarctica rocks | place: Antarctica: Victoria Land, Siegfried Peak sud | reverse complement strand
CCGTCGATCTCTACCCGCTGGAGCCATGCGCCACGGATCACGGTGTCCTGGAAGTAGACATTGTGGAAGCGTGACTGGCTGAAGTCGACCTCCTCGAAACGGCTGTGGGTCAAGTCCGCGCGCAGGTCATCCGTCATAGGTGTCACCCTGCCACCGCCCGCCGACAGTAAGGCAGGCGCGAGAGGACGTTCCCGGGAGCATGGTGCCGAAATTGCCCCAACACGCCGGCGAGGACCCTGGCACGGCGGCACGTTCCTGACCGCTCGCCCGGAACTCGTCCACCGGTCCCGGCCGAGGCCGTCTCGTAAGAGGATCGGCTGTGGGACGACCCAGCGAGCCCAAGACCGGTCTGCCGTACCCCTGCGGGACGACGCGTCGCAGGCGTCGCCCGAGCACCGGCTCCCGTTCGGAAAACGGTTAGCCGAGGATTGGGAAGACGAGGTGGGTGACTTGGTCGCCTTGGATGCAGGTGGTTGGGTTGCCGAGCAGGACGTCCTCGGTAGACAACTTGCCGAAGAAGGGTCGGTTTCCTTCGCCCATGACGACTGGCACGAGGTCGATCGCCACTTCGTCGAGCAGCCCCAACTCCAATGCCTGGCGGGCGATGGTGCCCCCGGCGACGGAGACGATACGGCCACCGGCGATCTGCTGTGCTCGCGCGATAGCGGCTTCGACCCCGTCGGTGACGAAGGTGAACGGAGCGTCAGGATGCTCATCGACCCAGTCGGTCGGGATCTGGTGGGTCACCACGACCACGGGGACGTCCAGGGTGTGGCGACCCTGCCAGCCATCCGCAACGTCGAACAGTTCGCGGCCGCAGACCAGCGCACCCAGGGAGGAGGCCCAGCCCTTCCAGTGCTCCACACTCGCCGGGTTGAGGTGGACGGTGAAGTCCCCGGCGGGGGTAGGGATGGCGACCTCGCCGTTTTGTAGCCAGTCGAACAACCGTCCGATGGTGTTGTCCTGCTTGGCGACGTACCCGTCGAGGGACATGATCGCTTGCGCCTGTACCTTGGCCATTGGGTTTCCTTTCGTCACAACGGCTTTGGCCGGTAGTTCTGCACGATGATGCCGCTAGGGAACGTCGTGGCTTCGACGAGTTCCAGGTGCCGCGATGCGGACAGCTGGTCGAAGAGGGCCTGACCGCGGCCCAGCACCAGTGGCTGAACGAGCAGGCGATACTCATCGATCAGGTCTGCCGCGGCCAGCGCACCGGCGAACCTGGCCCCGCCCCACACGATGACGTCTGGACCGGCCTCGGCCTTGACTGCGGCGATCTCCGTGGCCAGGTCGCCGCGGGCGACCCGGGTGTCCGGCCAGGTCGCCTCCGCGTCACTGAGCCCTTTGGAGAACACGACCTTGGGGATGTCGTTCATCGGCGCGGCGTAGGCATCCTGGGACTGTGGCCAATACGACGACATCTCCTGATAGGTGATGCGACCCATCAGGTGCGCACCCGCCTTGCGGATGTGCTCCAGCTTCCACTGCTTGACCTCGGCATCGGGGATCGCGATACCGGGGTGCTCGCGGTCACTGCCCACGTATCCGTCTAGAGACATCGACATGTACAACACGACCTCACGCATGACTAACCTCCTGTTCCTCTGAGCGAGTCGAACAACTTTCCGAATTCGCGGATGCTGGGCGGGCTCATGCTCACACGGGTCAGAGCGGCCCACAGCAGCACCTGGTTGGCCGCGAGGACGAGCCGGCCGGTCCTGGCCTCCAACGCACGGATGGCTTGAACCGCTCGAAATCCGTTGCCGCCGAGGACCACGGCTTCGGTGTCGGGACTCAGGTGCCGGGCGACCCAGTCGGCGATGGACGATGGCTGGATTCGGTCCGGGTCTCCGGGGAGGTCCGCCAGTTGGGCATCGACAACCTCGAAACCCTGGTCTGCGAAGTACTCGGCGCCGAGCCGGTGGAGCGGGACTCCGAACCACGGAGGGTGGATGAGGCTGACCCGACGGATCCGGTGGGAACGAAGCGCCGACACCGTGGACAGGGAGGTCGCGCACACCGGCAGCCCCGACCGCTGCTCGAGCCGGTCCACCACCGCGGACTCCTCGTCATAGCCGAGCGCATACCCAGAACTTGATGACCCTAAGGCCAGCACATCCACGTCCTCATCGGCCGCGAACGCCGACACAGCCCGGTCGAGCACCGCTGCTGTGGCCAGCGCCCGCAGTGCGGCGGGAGATCCTGGGGACTCGCTGAGAACCGACGAGCGACATGTCGCCTCAACCGTCCTGGACACGCAAACACGCACCGACCTCGGCGCCATCCAAGGCAGCTCAACCTCCGGTCCCCTCGCCACGTGAGGAGTGACCACTCCCACGGTGATGACCTCGCCAATCTCCATGACTCGACGTTCGCAGTGTCCGAAGGGGACATCAACGACGATCTGTTGCACGCGGCGTGTAGCGTCGGTCAACGATGCCCGAGGTTGAGCTGCGTGAGTTGCGTCTGTTCCTGGCCCTCGCCGAGGAGCTTCACTTCGGGCGCACCGCGGACCGTCTGGGCCTCACCACGTCCCGGGTAAGCCAAACACTGCGTGCCCTCGAACGGAAGCTGGGCGGCCGACGGCTCTTCAGCCGTACCAGCAGGACGGTCGGCCTGACTGAGGCCGGTCTCGAGTTGCTCGCCCAGCTTTCCCCAGCGATCTCAGATCTGGACCGCGTGCTACGCGCAGCCCGGGCTCGAGCCTCCGGGCCAGGAACGGTGCGCGTGGGACTGCTCAACGCTGCCTCCGGGGTCGAGGTCCTGACCAGAGCGATCGCACGCTACGAGGCGCAGTACCCAGGCTCGTCGGTGCAGTTGACGACCACGCCCTTCGAGGACCGCCTCGGCCCGCTGCGCCGCCGCGAGGTTGACCTGGTCGTGACCCGTCTGCCTCTGAACCAACCCGACATCTGGGTGGGTCCGGTCCTAGTTGTCGCCGATCAACGCGTCGTGATGCTCGGACGCACCCATCCCCTCGCTGACCGCGCCGATCTATCCGTGGAGGACCTCGCAGACCACGAAGTGCGAAGACCCCTCGGCGTCCCGCCTGAGTTGGCCGAGGCCACCTGCAACTCACACCACACCGTTGGGCCGGCCCATCCGGTTCGTCGACGCACCGTTCGACGACAACGCCCAGCTCCTCTACGACCTTGCGCGAGGTCGACTCATCCATCCCACCGTCGCGCCCTTCGCCCAGCACTTCCAACACCCCGACATGGTCACCATCCCGCTGCGCGACCTGCCACCGTCCACCTGCGCGTTGGCAGGACGAGAAGTGGACGAGTCGCCGGCGCGTGACGCGTTCATAGGCACCGTCCATGAGGTGCTCAACACCACGGAACTCACGCAATAGGAGGGTCACCCATGAGCCTGCCCACAGGTCACAGGCTCAGTGCGCGCCCTGATGCATGTCCGCCACTGGGCCGTTCCTACTGGTCCTTGACACCCTAGCTCCGGCCGGAACGGGCTGTCTTCGGCGTGAGCGGTGGCGCTCGTGCGGCTGGGCGTTCTGCTGGCACGATGGGCTGATGGGTATCAACCCGGAGACACGCGCCGCGTTGGTGTGGGTGCGCGACGATTATGACGTGGTTGTACGCGCTGCCGGACCTGCCGGACCTGCCGGCCTCCAGGCGTCGACCCTAGGCACTAGATGGACAAACCGCGAGCTGCTATTCCACATGTGGTTCGGACAGCGAATCGCCCGTGTTATCCTGCCGGTGGCTGGGGGCTTCTCGCGTGTCCCGGCGGTCGTCGGTCGGCGTTTCGCGGGCCTCCTGACGGCTGCCACCGGTCCCTACGACTGGATCAACTACGTCGCTGGCGTCGGCGGCGCCCGTGTCTTGGGCCTGGAGCGCACATGTCGATGGATGCACCGTGACACCGGCGCGGTCCTTCGATGGGCGGACAACGCGAGCGACAGGGATATTGACCGCGGCATGGCCGTTCCGCCCGGTTGGGACCCCTACTTCGAGGAGTGGATGAGTCGGCGCGACTTCCTTGAATGGGCACCCAAGCACTATCGGCATCATCGAGCCCAGCTCACCCTGACGTAGCGAGTGCCGACGTCTCACTGCCACGGGATCGGTGACCGGAACGGGTTCGGCTTACGGTCTGTACTGAGCGTGCCAGCGCACTGGTCCAGCCTGGATTGGTGAGTCGAGGGTGGGAGCGGCGTGCGTCCTGTAGACGGGAGCGTTCTGTCGGATGTCGCGTCGAGATGTGGGGCCGCGTCGGCGGTCGTACTCGGCGCGGCGGGCCGCGTCCCCTAGCACTGCGTAGGCGGACAGGACCTGTTGCAGGGCAACATCGGATGCGGCGGCCTCGGTGGGCGTGTTCGATGGTGCGGGTGTCTGGGTGGTGCTCGCGCAGGAGAGCGCAGTAAGCGTGGCCGATGTGCGCCGTGCTCGCATCGGGGAGCTGTCCCAAGACGGCGTAGAGATCTGTCGGCTGCATGCTCATAGTCGTGGCCAGGTCGCTGAACGGCTGATGCTACTCGGAGGCTCGTCGCTGTGTGTGGGTCGTGGTCCCGGCCGCTGAGGCGACCGGGACCACGAGCGAGGAGGGCTGTTCTGTCCGGCCCGCGAAAATGGTGCGCCGGGAGGGCGCGGGCGTCGCGCAGTGTGCGTCAGACGCTCAGTGGTGGAACGGGCGGGCGAGGCAAACAGTCACCTCGTGACAAGTGATTCACGTCGGGACATACGCATCGATCCCGCCGGCCAGATCCTCGAAGCGGACCTCCTCGAACAAACAAACCCCGCTCACCCTGCAGTTGCTGAACGACACGCTGATCGACAATGGGTCCGCGTCCGTGAGCTCCGACTCTCCCGCGGACCTGGTCGGCGAGGCGGACCGACCGGAGCAGCAGACACCCGTGCTTGGTGAGGACGACGACTATCCGCGCGGACCGTCCGGAGCCGGGTGGTCGTGATGGCGGACCCTCTCGTCGAGGTGGCAGTGCGGGTGTACGCCGATTTCGCCTGCCGAGACACGAACCCGATCACCGTCTCTGGGACTCGGCCCAGCGTCGCGGAATCGACCATGCCGGCTGTAGAACCTCAGCAGCTGCGCGAAACCCAGCGCCGTCGCGCCACGCCTGCCGACCAACAACGCGCGGTCCTCATCCAAGAGAGTCCGGAACTCGACCAGCTCATGGGCGTCGCCCTCCGGCATCTCCATAGCAACCATCATCCCGCGCCCCCTGGCGCGAAACCCTGTCCCAACCCGTCCGACTGCGGCTGATGACAGCACCGTTACCAGCACCCCGTGTTCGAGAGTCTCGGCGTAGCGCTCCTGCAGGTGCTCTTGCGGTGCTGGGAGTGCCGAAGACGGTGCTGTCGTTGAGGATGATGAAAGCCGAGGTCCAGTGGGCCGTCGACGAGGCGGGATAGCGGAAGGTGCAGCCGAAGGCGCCGACGCAGTTGGGGTCCGGCGAGGTCGCGTCGGTGTATTCGGAGACGTTCACGCACGTCGTGGTCCCAGGCCTCCACAGCTGGTCGGTTGCCTCGCGGCGTCCTGGGGCCGCTTACAGGCGGGGGTCGGTGGCGGTGACGTCGCGGATGTGGACCTCGATGGCGTGCTCGTTGGGGGCGCTCGGGCCGAGTAGTTCGGTCAGGACACGACCGGTGGTGACCCGGATCTGGTGGGCCAGGGAGGTCAGCTGCTGGCCGTAGGCGGCGATGACGTCGACGCGGCCGCCGGTGCACTGGTCCCGGTCGAGGAACAGGTCGATGTTCGCGGGGGAGTAGCGCGCGTCGGATTCGAGGGCTTGGCGGATGGCGGAGACGATGACCTGGTCGGCAAGGTGGATGCTGTCGTGCGGACGCTGCCGGGCGTGGACGGGTAGCCCGGTTAGGTCGAGAAGGACCGGCCAGGTGTGCCGGGTCGTGGCCCAGACCCGGGTTAGGACGGCGAAGGAGATGTCCACCCAGCCGGGCTGTTCCTCCGCGCGCAGCTGCTCGGCGGCACGGCGCAGGACGTCCTCGGGTTCGGGGGAGGTTATCGCCATTGCTGCATCCTTTCTCCCAGCGCCCGGCGGGCCCGGGACAGCTGTCCGCGCACGACGCCGGGGCTGACGGTGAGGACTTCGGCGACCTCGGCCTGGGTCATGCCTTCGACCTCCACCAGCAACCAGCATGCCCGCTGTCGGGGCGGCAGCTGCTTCAATGCCTGGTCGAGGCCGGCCAGCAACTGGCTCCTCTCCACCAGGGCAGCGGGATCCGACTGCGGTCCCGCCGGGCGCCGGGCCAGCGACTCGTCGGCTGCCGGTAGGAGCCGCTTCTTGCGCCGCAGGTCGACCGCCTTGTGCGCGGTCAGGCTGAACAACCAGGTCCGAAGCGTCGAGCGGCCCGCATAGTGGTCCAGCCCCTTCCATGCCGACACGAATGCGTCCTGGACCACCTCCTGAGCATCGCCCGCATCGGGCAGCATCCGGCGCGCGTAGCGGTACATCGACGGGCCGTGCCGGTCGACGATCACCGCGAACGCCCGACGGTCCCCCAGGGCGGCGGCCCTGGCCAACGCGGCGTCGTCGGCCGAGCCCAGATCGACGGCTGCGTTCGTCTCGTTCCGCGCTGGACCGATGCCCGCGCCGGGGGCCGGTGTGTCCATCGCACCCCCCCCTTTCTGAACCCGGCGGTGTGACCTGCATCACACATCGGCCGCGTGCGGTTTCCCCGTCGGGAGTCGACATACCCAGTGACGGACCATCAATGACCGAAGGAGCACCCCATGTCTGAGACATCGCACGCCACCCCCGCGTCCAGCTCCGCCACCACCGCTCGCCCCGCCCCAGGTGGTGAGGTAACTCCGCAGGGCGAGTCCGCGCTGGCCTCCAGCCAGGGCAAGACCACGATCGCGGACGCGGTGGTGTCCAAGATCGCCGGCATCGCCACCCGCGAGGTCAGTGGCGTGCACGATCTCGGCGGTGGCACCGCCCGCGCGGTCGGCCAGCTGCGGGGCCGGATTCCCGGGGCCACCACGAACCTGTCCCAGGGCGTGGCGGTCGAGGTCGGAGAACGGCAGGCAGCGATCGACCTCGACATCGTGGCCGACTACGGAGTCGCGATTGCTGACCTTGCCGCCGGGATCCGTCGTAACGTGATCGCCGCCCTTGAGCGGATGACGGGCCTGCAGGTCACCGAGGTCAACATCACCGTCCACGACGTGTTCCTCGACGAGGGCGACACCGACGACGACGGCAGTCGCGACGACGCCCAGACGCGAGTGCAGTGAACCAGGACGAGGGGCCCGACCCTGCGGAGCAGATCGCTGACGCGGTCCGGCGTGTGCCGGGGGTTGTCGACCTACACGGCGGGATGTTCGGGGAAGCGGCGACCTACCTGCCCGGGCGCAAGGTCTCCGGCATCCGGCAAACCCCGGACGGCACCGAGGTGCACGTGAGCCTGTTGTACGGGCAGCCGGTGCGGGAAACAGCCAACCGGGTCCGGCTGGCCGTGGCCGCGGTCGTGGATGGCCCGGTGCACGTCACCGTCGAAGACGTCATCCCGGCGCCCCAAGCAGCGGTGACGAGGAGGTGAGCTGATGGCCAGCCAGCTCCCTGGCGCCCGCCGGTTCACCTCTGACGGCGTCATCAACCTCCTATGGCCTCCTCAACTTCATCACTTCAGCACAGGGAGCATCACATGACCACCTCCACCATCGGACTCCTGAGCGGCCTGCTCCTGGGCGTCGCCGCCGCTGTCGACGGCCTGACCGGCTTCCTGATCGCCCTGGTCCTGGGCGCGGTCGGCTACGCCGTGGGCGCCCACCGGGACGGGACGCTGGACCTGGGCGTCCTGCTGCAAGGGCGCGGCAACCGTGACTGACACCGCCGGCGAGGCGCCCGCCCAGCGCGGGCAGCTCACGGTCCGGGACAAGGTCGTGCAGCGGATCGCCCGGCATGCAGCCCTGAGCGTGCGGGACGTCGTGCCGAGCGCCTCCGGCTTGGACAAGGTCACCGGCAACGACCTGCCCAAGATCGCCGTTACGGTCGCCGGTGGCCACGTCCGGGCAGTGCTGGACGTGGCCGTGACCTGGCCGGCGCCGCTGAACCAGACCGCAGCCGCCGTCCGGGCCCGGGTTGGGCAGGACCTGGCCGCTCAGGCCGGGCTCGTCGTCGACGGGGTCGACGTCACCGTCCACCCCGTCACCCGCGCTGCCGCGAGAGGGAAGGCGCAATGAGCGTGACCGCCGGCCCCGAACCCGCACGCCGCTCCCGAGACAGCAACCGGGTCGCCCGTACCCCGGTTGCGGCCCCGGCCGCCGCCGCGGTTGGGATCGTGGTCGCAGTGCTGTTCATCGGGATAGGGCTGGTCGGAGTGCGCGATGCCCTGGTTCGCGTCGGCGTCCTCGGTGGCCGTTCCTGGACGGGGAGCGCTGCGGGTCGGGTCGAGGGGCTCACCCCCGGTTGGTGGATGGTGCCGGCCGGGATCGGGGCGGCCCTGATCGGCTTGTGGCTGATCGTGCTGGCCGTCAAACGACGCCGACGAACCGCGGTCCTGGTCAGCGCCGGCTGCCCCGTATGGATCCGTCCTCGCGACATCGCCCGGATCGCCGCGTACACGGCCGGACAAGCCTCGGCAAGCCTGGACGCCTCCGCGGCGGCCACCCGCCGCGCCGTCACCGTCACCGTCACCACCATCGACGCCGACGCCGAGTCGGTGCGCCACCAGGTCAGCGACGCTGTCGCCGTCCGGTTGGAGGCGCTGGCCGAGCCACCGAGGATCAGGGTGCGCCCCCGCGTCCAGGCAGGTACGCGATGAGACCGCTGACTGCGGCCCTCGACCGGCTCGCCTGCCTAGTGCTCGGCCTGGTCCTGCTCGGCGCCGGTGCGGCCGCCGTTCTCTGGCAGACCCGCCGCGGCCCCGGGTGGCCCGCCCGCCTGTCCGCCCGGTGGGCGGGCGAGATGACCGCCGCGCCTTGGTGGCCGTGGGCGACTGCCCTGGTCGGTGTCGCCCTGGCCCTGCTCGGGCTGCGGTGGCTGGCCGCGCACCTGCCCGTGCATCGGGTACCCGACCTGCCTCTTGACGGCAGTGACACCGCCGGGCGGTTGCGCGTCGACCTCGGCGATGTCGCCGCGGCCACCGCCGAGACCATCGACACCGCAGCCGGGGTCCGTTCCACCACCGGTCGCGGCAGCTACCGTCGGGGCCGACCCACCCTCGAGCTCACCGCCGTCATCGAACCCTCCGCGGACCTGGCCCCGGTCACCGCCGCCGCCGACCGCGCCCACACCGAGCTGGTGGCCGCGCTGGGCGATCAAGCCCCCGACACGGACGTGCACCTGCATGTGGCCCGGACCGACCGGGCATCGCGAGACCTGGCCTGAACCGCCAGAACCCAGGCGCGCGTGGAGCGCCTGTCACCGCCCGGCCCGGCACCCGTCCGGACCGGCCAGATCACACAAGGGAGAACGACGATGGGTTTGACCGATAAGGCCAAGAACGCCGCCGAGGACGCCAAGGGCAAGATCAAGAAGGCCGCCGGTAAGAGCACCGACAACAAACGGCTCGAAGCCGAGGGTGAGAACGACCAGACCAAGGCCAAGACCAAGAAGGCCGGCGAGAACGTCAAGGACGCGTTCAAGAACTGACGCCAGTTCACGTATCACCGACGGGAGGGCGGCCCGGCCACGCCGGCCCGTCCTCCCGCCGCGGGCCGTCAACGCCGGCGGACACCGCCGATGCCGGACCCGGCTGCCCCGGGATCGCCGCACCCGGACGGCGAGCCACCACGACAACGGCGCTGGTGCCGATGACCACCGTGAGCCCGCCCAGAACCTCGCCTGGCGCCGGCGAGCCCAGCCGGGATCGGCGCGAGTCGAGCCCTCAGTGGATCGCGATCACTCCGGGCAGCGCGAAGCGCACCGCCGTGACGGTGCTGCTGATGCTCGTGGCTCTCTCGATCGGGCTGTGGATGTTCAACGCCCTCAGCTCGTTCCTCTTCCTGCTGTTGCTCGCCTGGCTGATCTCCATCGCCATGGAGCCACCAGTGCTGTGGCTGACCCGGCACGGATGGCGCCGCGGACTTGCGACCGGAGCCGTCATGGTCGCGATGCTGCTGCTGATCTCAGGGGCCTTCGCGTTGTTAGGCCAGGTTTTCATCGCTCAGGTCTCGCAGCTGAGCAACCAGTTCCCCACGACGGTCAAGCACGTCATCGACTGGGTCAACACAACCTTCCACACCAGGATCGACACCGCTCAGATCCAGCAGAAGCTGCAGCTGACACCCCAGCAGCTCAGCGACCTCGCCGGCAAGTACGGCGGGGGCCTGCTCGGGGTCTTCGGCTCGCTCCTGACGTTCGTCTTCGACGCGGTAACCATCTTGGTGTTCACCTACTACCTGTCAGCCGACAGCCCGCGCCTGCGCCAGACCATCGGCTCCTGGCTCCCCCCGCGCCATCAGAAGGTCGCCGTCACTGTCTGGGCCATCGCCGTGGAGAAGACCGGAGGCTACGTCATCTCCAAGGTCGTCCTCGCCGCCCTTTCGGCCGTCGCGCACGTGCTGTTCTTCTGGCTCATCAACGTGCCGTTCTGGCTCCCACTCGGTGTGCTCGCCGGCATCGTCAGCCAGTTCATCCCGACCATCGGCACCTACATCGGCGTCCTGCTCCCGGCCCTGTTCACCCTCCTCGACAAGCCGATCAACGCGCTCTGGATCGCCCTCTTCGCCACGTTCTACCAACAGATCGAGAACTACGTCCTCACCCCGAGGATCAGCAAACGCACCATGGACGTCCACCCGGCAGTGGCCCTCGCCGCCGTCTTCGCCGGCGCCGCCCTGCTCGGCCCGATCGGCGCGATCATCGGAATACCCGTCGTGGCCGCTCTGCTGACCATCATCGAGACGTTCCGCCGCCGCCATCAGCTCCTACCCGAACTCGCCACCCTCGAAGAGACCACCGACAACCCCGCCCCCGACGATACGCACCCCCGCGACGGGCATCAGCCCCAACCGCACCCCAACACCACCTGAAGCCTCCACGTCAAGGCGTATACCGACAGGCGCGGCGCACGGCCCGGGACCTCTCCCTCGTACTCGAGGGCCGCGATCGCGTCGCCGGACCCGTCGTCTACGTGAGAATGCGAAGTGTGTCTGCTGAGTCTAATGAGGCTCTTCACAATCGAGGGTGTAGTTGGGGTCTGAATCCGCCGCTCTCGAGGAGTGATCGGGCGATGTAGTTGGTGAGGTTGCGGAAGCCGAGGGCGGATCCGCGCAGGTGTTCGAGGCGTCCGTTGATGGCTTCTGTGGGGCCGTTGGAGGTGCCGGGACGGTCGAAGTAGGCCAGGACGTCGCCGGCACGCTTCTTGAGGGTCCGCCCGAGCCGTCGCAGCTCGGTCAGCGCTGCCGGGACCGCGTGGCTGACGGACTCGATCAGCGTCGTCATCAGATCGCGCCCGTGCTTGCGGTCGGGTTCGCGGTAGGCGGCGATCATCCGTTGGTAGATGCCCCAGGTCGCCTCGACCTCGACATGCTCCTCGACCGCGAACAGGGTCGTCAGCCGGGCACGCTGCTTGTCGGTGAGCAGGTCCGCGCCGGTGTGCAGGGTCCGCCGGGACCTGTACAGAGGGTCGTCTTTGCGGCCGCGGTGCCCGTGGAGGTCCTGCTGGACCCGGCGGCGGCACTGGTCCAACGCGTCACCGGCCAAGCGGACAACGTGAAAAGGATCCATCACCGCCACGGCCTGGGGCAGCT
>JAABUN010007509.1_pt1 | contig 11696 bp, 9 predicted proteins | sample 5559311 | NCBI WGS metagenome assembly JAABUN01 (sample SAMN10711877, study PRJNA513370) | rock metagenome | isolation source: Antarctica rocks | place: Antarctica: Victoria Land, Siegfried Peak sud | reverse complement strand
CCGCCACCGACGGCGTCCTCGTGGCCCACGAGCTCACGCAGGAGGAGCTCGCCCAGCTCGTCGGCGCCTCGCGCGAGACTGTCAACAAGGCCCTCGCCGAATTCGTGCAGCGTGGTTGGCTCCGCCTGGAGGCGCGCGCCGTCGTCATCCTCGACATCCAGCGCCTGCGTCAGCGCAGCCGCTGACCCCCTGTCGGGTCCGGGGCCGCTCCCTCCGCGATTGCGCAGCTCCGGCGAGTCCCCGGCCCCGACACCCGCCACACGTGCACAACGCGTGACCCGCGCCCGTCAGCGCCGCCACCCCCGGCGTCTGAGCACCCGCTCGACCTTCGCCGCCACCCACCACTGACCCTGCCGGAAATCGAGTCGGTTCACCTTGACCTGCGCCCAGCCGAACTCGGCAGTCCTCGCGTCGCGCTGCATGTCACGGAGTTGCTGGCCCGGAGTCAGGCGATGCGCGCCGTCGTACTCGATCACCACCCTGTACTCCTCGTTCAGAAGATCCGGCCAGAGCGCAGCAACGCCGTCTGGTCCGATCAACGGATGATCGACGTCGAACCTAGGGAGGCCGGCGTCTTCGAGCATGAGGCGGAGAACGGTTTCGGGCGGAGAATCGACGCCTACGCGGAGACGACCGACCGAGCGGCGTGCAAGCGGCAACCCGGGCACCCGCGAAAGACCCTCGACGTAGGCCTGCAGCTCATCGATCCGGATCCTGGGAGTGGTCCATAGCCCGAATGACCGCCGATGGCAGCTCACGAGGTGGTCACCTGCGATGACGAGATCGACAGGGTCGAGGAGCGTAGCGAGATCGAGCCAGGTCCGCGCTGGTGAGGTGACTCGCAGCCCGTCCAACTCGACGATGTCGGCGTCGTCGACGTGTAGCCGGCGGCCCACCACTCCCCGACGGCGGGGATTAGCTGCTCCCGCAGGACGCGCGAGGTACACACGGAGATCCTGCTCGAAGGTCGGAGGCAACGGAATCCCGTGCAGGCGGGCTGCCGAGACGTGGCTTAGCCAGCTGTCTCCGGTGACGAACAGATAGGGGCGGCAGAAATCGGCATACCGCTCCTCACCTGCGCGAGGTTGGCGGATACCCCTGCTCGGAGTGAGCAGATCGCCGCATCGTGTCCTGCTACGCGGCAGGTCCGGGAAGGCCGAGATAGCGAAGGACGCATTCCTGATCGACGGCGGCAGGACTATTGAACGTGTCACTGCTTCAGTCCACTACGGACAGCTGCGCCGGTCGGGGTTACCCACAGCGCCCGACGCCGATTGCGCACCTCCGGTCCGTCCGCGCCAGGCAAAGTCAAGGAGTGGTAGCAACGCGTGCGCAATCGAACCACACAAGACGGAGGGCGTCAGCGGCCCCGCTGCACCGATCCACCCTCGGTGAGCTTAGGACACTCGACCTGCAGCATGAGGTTGCCGTCCTGCTCGGAGAGGTGCGGGTGGTAGACCTTTACCGGCCGCTTGTGCGAGAGGTACGCGATGCAGCCCCGCGACGAGCCGATCTTCTCGAGAATGACCTCGACCGCAGGCACCGAGAGCTCGCTGAGCGTGCACCCTTTGGTGTTCGGCTGGCCCACCTCGTCACCGAGCCGCGTGGTGTCGCGGTCGGCGATCTCCTGTGCAGCCCAGCGCCACTGCCCCCACACACCCTTCCCCTCGAGGATGCTCGGCTCCTGGTTCACGGGCTGTGCCGCGGCGAAATAGTGCGTGTCGAAGCGGCGGTGGGCGAAATCCGGGGTGAGCCAGTGCGAGAGCGGCTTGATGAGGTCGGTCCGGACACCGAGACCGCGACGGGTGAGGATGTCGGTGAATCGACACTCGCCCTCGTTGATGGCCACACGGGCCTTCATCCACTCCTTGGCCTGCGTTCCCTCGACCATCGAGGACGCGTCGGGGCCGGCGAGCAGGACGCCGGTCTCCTCGAACAGTTCACGGATGGCGCATAGCACGTGTCGCCTTGCCACCCGCTGGTCGTCGACGCCGAGAGTCTTCGCCCACACCGACAGCGTGGGGCCGAACCAGGTGAGGTCGTCGTCGTCGGACTCCTCGAGGCTCCCGCCCGGGAAGCCGATCACACCGAGCGGTGACTGCCCGCGGCGGTAAGAGAGGTACGTCTCGGTGCCGATCGCGCTGTCGCGCAGGAGCACGACCGACGACGCCGGACGTGCCTTGAGGGGTGTGCGCTCCCCGTGCTCTATCCAGCTCTGCGCTGCGGTGCGCTGATCGGGATGCACGGGGAAGAGCCTGGTGCTGAGACGGTCCACGGCCTAGACGAACTCCGCGATGACCTCGACCTCGACAGGCGAGTCGAGGGGAAGGACGGCGACGCCGACGGCTGAGCGGGCATGCGCGCCCGCGTCGCCGAGGACGGCACCGAGCAGATCGGAAGCGCCGTTGATGACGCCGGGCTGGCCGGTGAACGAGGGATCGGATGCGACAAAGCCGACGACCTTGATGATGCGGGTGATGCGGTCGAGGTCGCCGATCTGGCTCTTGATCGCGGCGAGGGCATTGACGGCGCACGTTGCGGCGAGGGATCTGGCGGTCTCGGCGTCCACGTCACCGTCAGCCGCTCCGACCTTGCCCGAAGCTGAGAGTTTGCCGTCAATAAACGGTAGCTGGCCTGAGGTGTACACCTGGCTACCGCTGATCACCGCGGGCACGTAGGAGGCCACGGGCGGAACCACGTCGGGAAGGGCGATACCGAGGTCGGCGAGACGTGACTCGACGGCGGAAACCGTTGTGTTACGGGCGGGCATTGCTAGGCCTTCTCCCTCTTCAGATACGCGACGAGACCGTTCCCGTCCGGTCCGGGGACCACCTGCACGAGCTCCCAGCCATCGTCGCCCCACTGATCGAGGATCTGCTTCGTGGCATGGATGATGAGCGGAATCGTAGAGTACTCCCATTTCGTCATGAGGAAAGCCTAGCGCGTGCTTGTAAGCTGGAATAATGGCTGCGCGCAAATCACCCCTCTTCGACACGGCTACCACTTTCGGCAAGATCATTGCATTCCTCGGAATCAGTGGACTCGCCGGTGTGCTCGCCGCAGGCCTCCTGGTACCCGTAGCGGCCGCCGCCGGGACAGGCGCCTCCGCCTCCATCCAGTTCTTCGAGGAACTGCCGGCTGAGCTCAAGCGGGAGGCGCTCGCCCAGCCGACCAAGATTGTCGCTACGGACGGCTCCCTGATCGCGACGCTGTATGAGGAGAACCGCCAGCCCGTCACCCTCGACGAGGTCTCGCCCACCATGCGGGACGCCCTCGTCGCCATCGAGGACTACCGCTACTACGAGCACGGCGGCGTAGACCTCCAAGGCATCCTCGGGGCGATCGCCAGCAATCTCTCCAGCGACACAACGCGCGGTGCGTCGACCATCACCCAGCAGTTCGTCAACAACATCCTGATCGACTCCGCCCGACAGAACGGTGGAGCCGTCACATTGAGCGGCGGCGGAAAGTCGGTCGGTGACAAGCTGCGCGAGATGAAACTCGCCATCGCCGTCGAGAAAGAACTCAGCAAGGACGAGATCCTCGAGGGCTACCTGAACATCGTGCCCTTCAGCGGCACCACCTACGGCGTCCAGGCTGCCTCGAAGTACTTCTTCAACGTCGATGCCAAAGACCTCAATATTCAGCAGAGCGCACTGCTGGCCGGTCTGGTCAACGGGCCGAGCGCCTACAGCCCGACCGAGAACCCGCAGGGAGCGCTGCAGCGCCGCAACATCGTCCTCGATGCCATGCTCACGCGCGGCAAGATCACGCAGGAAGAGCACGACGCCGCCGTTGCCACGGACCTCGGACTGAATCTCACACCGACTCTGAGCGGATGCGTCGGCGCGGCACAGGCTCCCTACTTCTGCGATTACGTCACACACCTGATCATGAACGATCCTGCGTACGGCGAGACTCCCGAGGACCGCCAGAAAGTGCTCTACCGGTCGGGTCTCACGATCAAGACCACGCTCGATTCCCGTGTACAGAGCGCTGCTCAGACCGCCGTCAACGAGACTGCGAACCCCGACACCACGGATGGTGCGGTCGGACACTCCATGACCAGCCTTCAGCCGGGTACAGGGAACATCCTCTCGATGGCTCAGAACACCAGATACATGCCGGGCGAGGCCCCGGGCGATTCGGTACTCAACTTCAACGTCGACGAGTACCAGGGCGGAGACATTTCAAAGAGCCTCGGAGGGGTAGGCGGTTTCCAGCCCGGCTCCACCTTCAAACCCTTCACAGTGGCCGCTTGGGTAGACTCGGGGCGCTCTTTGAACACCCCCATTGACGGGCGAAAGCGGACGTATCCGGAAGGCGACAAGTGGCCGGCGAGCTGCCTGCCCGGAGGATCTTACACCGTCCTGACCGAGGACGGCAAGGGGTATACCCCGCAGAATTACGGCGACACGAACTATGGCACCTTCTCGGTCCTCCGCGGCCTTGCCCAGTCCTACAACACGATCACCATGGAAAGTGCCCGCCAACTCGACATGTGCAAGATTTTCAACATGGCCTACGACATGGGCGTGCACAACGGCAAGAGCGCCAGCGGCGAGGAGGAAAGGCTGGATGTCCTCGCTCCCGGACTCATCGGTGGCGTCCAGGACGTGGCCCCGCTCTCCATGGCGACTGCATTCGCGGGGTTCGCGGTTGAGGGCAATGTGTGCCGACCCCGCGCCCTCACCGAAGTGACAGCGGCGGACGGCACCAGCTACCCGGTTCCGGCTGTCAGTTGCAAGCAGGCCATCTCCAGGGAGACCGCTCGGGGCGTGAACTACGCGACGCAGGAAGTCATGAAGACCGGCTCCGGCCAGTTGCTCAAGTACGGCGAGATTCCCATGGCAGGCAAGACCGGCACCAACGACCAGCGCTCGCAGACCTGGTTCATGGGATACAACTCGGGGATGGTCACCGCGAGCTGGATCGGTAACTGGAAGGCAGGGAACACCTCCCTCAGCGGACTGCAGATCGGTGGACGCGTCTACCCCGAGATCGATGGGTCCCTGATCGCGGGCCCGTCCTGGTCGCGCTTCATGCAGCAGTTGCCCGGACTCTACGTCGGCCAACCCTTCACCGATCCCCCGGCGGTCATGATCAATGGTTCCCAGCGCGGGGCTCCGGCCCTCGGCAACCCCGGCAGGCCGACCGCTCCCCCCGCCCCGGGCACCGGTGGAACTGGCACGGGCGGCTTCACCGGTGGTACCACTGAAGGGGCTGGCAACAACAATGGCAATGGAGGAAACGGCTAGCGTGACATCGACTCAGACTGCCCGGAGCGGGGCACCGCTCGGCTGGGCGGCAGGACTCACCCTGACCGCCGCGGTCGCCACACTCGCCTACGCGTCGACCGTCGAGCGCACGCTGTACCAGGTGCGGGAGGAGACGCTCCCCATCCTTCCGCCGGGCACCTCTCCCCTGCGGGTCCTGCATCTCTCGGACATCCACATGGTGCCGGGGCAGAAGTCGAAGGCCGACTGGTTGCACAGTCTGGCCAGCCTGAACCCCGACCTCGTGGTCAACACGGGCGACAACCTGAGCCACAAGAAGGGCGTCGGCCCTCTGCTCGAGGCCCTGGAACCGCTCCTGAAGGTCCCGGGAGTCTTCGTCCCCGGCTCCAACGACTACTACGCGCCGGTGTTCAAGAACCCGCTGCGGTACTTCGCGGGTCCCTCGGTCGCGCTGGAGAAGTCTGAAGCCCAGGACCTGCCGTGGGCAGAGATGTTCAGCGCGTTCGGTGCTGCGGGTTGGGTGGATCTGACCAACAGGGCCCAGTCCGTCGTTTTCAAGAACATGCGCATCGATTTCACCGGCGTCGATGACCCACACCTCGACCGGGACCACTACGTCCCTTACCCGGCGGGCAGCAGCACGTCTGCAGCTGCCCCGCACATCCGGGTCGCCGTCGTCCACGCTCCCTACCAGCGCGTGCTCGACTACTTCACGGAGGGCGGCGCCGACCTCATGCTCGCGGGCCACACGCACGGCGGACAGGTGTGCATACCGGGCTACGGTGCCCTGCTCAGCAACTGCGACCTGCCGACGTGGCGGGCCCGTGGCCTGACGCAATGGGACGCCCACGGGCGAACAGTGCCCCTCAACGTCTCGGCCGGCATCGGCACCTCCCGCTTCGCTCCGATCCGGTTCGCCTGCCGACCGGAAGCCGTACTCCTGACGCTTACTCCGAGGAGTTCCCGCTAGCGGGAACTCCGGTGCTTCTTCAGCTTCCCGAGAACCTGATCGGGTTCACAGCCCTATTAGTACTTAGTTAGGTTGGTCCCGCTCGTTGTTGGCAGTAGGGCAGCGGCTGAGGATCTGGATGACCGCGAGCTGGAGTTCGCGGAGTGCGTTCCGCGGTAGTGGCGTCTCCGCTAGCACTGCAACCGCTCAAAGTAACGCCCACCAGAGTGCCCACTAACGCAAGCCACGACGAAGGCCTGGATGCGGTATGAGCCTTGGACGTCCATGATCGTGGATCTGAGCACCGAGCAGGTGTTGGGTGTCATTGACAGGCGGGACAGTGCCGGTGCTGGGGCCTGACTTAAGGCCCGTCCCTTGGAGTGGCCCCTCGGAGTCCAAGTTGTGGCGATCGACCCTCGGCGGCCTTCCGCAAGGCGTTGCGGATGTGGTTGCCGCTCACTCGCCGTATCCGTCGATGCGTTTCATTTGAACGTGCTCGCTGACGCTATGGTGACCTAAGGTCCGTCAGCGTCTGACTCAGGAGACTAGGGGTCGACGGGGACGAGCCGCTGAGCCTGTATGGGCGAATTGGAGGGTCCTGCTCAAGGGCGCCGAGAATCTCTCGGACCGGGCCAGGAACCGCCTTAATGTCGTGTTCGCGGTTGATGACCCGACCCGCCGGCTTGAGACGGCGTGGCGAGTCAAGGAAGCACTGCGCACGCTCCTGGGTGCCGGCTCACTCGCAGAAGCTGCCGCAACCAGAACTATCCTCAAGGAGCTGGTAGACCGGGCCGGACAACCGCAGACCACCCAGCATCACGAGTCACTCAGGCGTTATAAGCCGATACCGCTTAAGAATAGCCTTAGGACTTCTCGTCGCCTATATAGGTCGCCGCGAGAGGCCCTAAGGCTTTCTCGTCTTTCCGAAAATTGTGTGTAACACGTTTTGGTTGAGGTTTGGTGTATTCTTTGCTATAGATCATTTCGTTTCAAGCCCTAAATCGCTGAAATGAAAACAGCTTGTTTCATAAAATTCGCGAATCAGAGAGATGTCGCCGGCTTGAGCCGGTTTCACAAAATACTCAGTAAACTCATCCGGGTTATCCACATTTTTCTCTACTTCTGGCAGGTTGGGGTATTTTTCTATCTGCCTTAGTGCTGTCTCGACGTCCCCTGTCCGCTGTTCCTGAGTGGCGCTGAGAAGGTTGTCCGTCCAAGCACAGAGCCAATGCTCCGATATCACCATGTCGGCTACATCTTTGTGGACCAAAATTGGTTCACCGGTAATCTCGTTGGTTTGATCAAAAACGTGCGGCGCATCGATTGGCCAGGTGACGCCGGGTGGAAGGTATTCAGGGAATCTAGTAACAGCGGCTTGTAAAGCATTCCCGATCTCCGACCGATCAATCACCGGTACCGTGTCACTACTATCAGAATCGTCATTCCCTGCGGGGTTAGTACAACTTGCGAGCACGAAAACGAGGGCAGTGAGGGATATAAGGTGTTTTGCTCTTTGCATCTGAAAGACTTAGTAGAGCGGTGTTTCAGCGACTGCTCCAGTACCAATACTTAGACGAAGAACACCGTTGAAATAGCCCATAACGGGATAGCCGCAAGCTCCTTGGATGCGTCCGTTAACCGAGTAGGTACCTGCTGGAAAAGTATAGCTTCCGTTCATGTTCTGGAAACTCCTCATGCTTCCGCCTTGGCTCCACGCCTGCGTTGTACTAACTTGATTTGCGGAAGCGGAATTTCTCATACCGATAAAAAATGTTCCCGCACAGGTGTTCGAGGAGGTTATCTGGAAGGCCATTCCACCACCGTTGTGTATATGCCGTGTCGGGTAGAAAACGGTAGACCCACCGACTTCTGCGTTACCGCCGATATTCGAATATGTGTCGGCGTGAGCGCTCGGCACAAAACCAATCATTAGTAGCGCCAGCAATGATGCAATGACGGTGCTTCGGGTTGCTAGTTTCATGGGTTTCCCTTGTTGGTTGGGTTGTGACACACGGCGTTGGTTGGGTTGTGACACACGGCTTAACCTAGCACTATGGCGGGTATTGGGACAGGGGTCTGCTGCATGGATTTGTGTGACAGTGTGTAGACACTCCGCCAGGGGGCTGGCGTGGTCATGACGGTCGCGAATTCTAAGGGCGTATAACCTCCCATTCGCGGTGTTGCCGGCGCCGCCGGTGGTAGCTCCGCTCGGTCCAGGTCACGACCGCGATGCGCAATCGCTCACGAGTAGCCCAGGAACGCTGATCGAGGACGTTCTTCTGCAACAGGCTGAAGAAGCTTTCCATCGCAGCGTTGTCACCACGGGACGCGACTCTACCCATCGACCCGACCATCCGGTGGCGAGGTAAAGCACGCAGAAACTTCCGACTCCGAGATTGGCCGTATTCAACCGGTCGTCGCAACACCTACGGGAGGGGGTGTTCGCTGGGTGTGAACCACGCAGCCGGTGACATCACCACGACGTGCGACCGCGCTCTCCAGCGCGTTGACGGCCAGCTTTGACTTCATCCTCGCGTCAATGGAGTATCCGACGATCCGGTTCGAGTGCAGGTGGCGGTTTCAAGGAGCCAGCCGTCTTTGACTGCTGGCTCCACTCAACCCCATCGACCCCACAGTGGTGGTTCTTGCGCTGGTGGCCGGGACCCTGAGTGGGCTCCTTGCTGGTCTATAGCCGGCCTATAAAGCTACGAGGATCGCCCCAGCAACTGCTCTTACGAGGTAGGCCCGCCTATCTGCTGACCAGGATGACAAGCGCTGACGCAGGCTGTGCTGTTGTGACGTATGCATTAAGACCCCACAACATGAACTTCCTTGACGTCGGTCGAGATCGCACTTAGGCTCCACTTGGGAGGGGCGCGGAAGCCTCTTCTCAAGAGAAGTTAGGGAAGGTTTCACCGGGGAATTTAAGACAAAGCTGGATGCTCTTGCTCTCGCGGTAGCCAGTAGTGCTGGACTGATGATTTCAGCCGCGCCGGCCGCTGAAGTTGCTTACGAAGTGACTTGCGGGAGTCGAACCAACTGGTACCGAAGCATCAGTTCGGGCGGCGCTCACCGATGCTTCTCCACGTATGGGGACGTCACCGTTCAGCACCACACCCTCACCATCTCTACGGGAGCGAAGTCAGGCTTCATCAACCACCAGATGCAGCGTTGGGGCACTTACCACGACTCGCCCCTGTGTGGCTATTGGTTCCGTGGCAACTTCAATGAGACTGTTTGGGCTCAGGGAGTACGCCTCCGCTAACCGGTACGAACTTTTTCACCAAACAGTCTGAATTCTGAAGAAGCTGCAACGCGCAGGGGCGATGCAATCTCTTCAGCCGACAAACGATCAATTGAAATGAGCCCCGGAATCTCCAACTTCAGTTGCTGGCTTCCGGGGCTCATTGCACATTACACCGCATCCATCCAGTGCATTTCAGACCGTCTAATACGACACCTGCTTTCCCGCGTAGTAGTCAACTCTCACTGGTAGAAGCAAATAACACGGACCTTTGCTGTCGGAGCACAATTTCTACCCGATGACAAGCTATTCATAAACTTACCTCATAAACGAATGGACGACACCGATGGACGAGAGAGTACTAGAAGCTCAAAAGTGGGTTAATGCGACCTACCGTACCGTTTCAGGCTACGCACCATGCCCTGAGAATGGAAAAACTGGGTGGACAACGATGTACTCACTTATCATGGGGCTACAGAAAGAGCTTGGCATAAACCCTGTAGTGGCTAGTTTCGGTCCGACAACCATGTCGAAACTACAGGCGCTAGGGGATATAAGTAGCGCTTCAAACACAAACAAGAACATCATACGAATCTTACAACATGGACTGTTCTGTAAGGGCTACATAGGCGGCTACGAATACGGCCTTTTCGGTAATTCGACCAGCAACTCCATCGCCCAGTTACGCAATGACATGGGCATTTCTACGGGTACCAGCGTAAACGCCAAGATATTTCGCTGCATCCTCAACATGGATGCGTACATAGTCCTACAAGGTGGAAGTGATAAAGTGCGGGACATTCAACGGTGGCTGAATGGTCGCTACTGGCTACGCGACGCTTTCACTCTGGGCCCCTGCGACGGACATTATTCTCGGGATGTCCAGCGATCCCTTATGGTGGCGCTGCAGTACGAGCTCGGCATTAGCGCACCCAATGGAAATTTCGGGCCTGCCACTCAAAGTGCACTGCGAACTCGTACAGTACGACCAGGTGCCACAGGCATATTTGTAGAACTGTTTTCATCCGCCTGCGTCTTCAACGAACCGGTGCCATTCAACGGCCAAACAGTAGTCACGACGAAAAGGACCTCGTTCGATGGCGCCTTGGCGGAATTTGTACAAGTTTTCCAATCCTTCAGCGAGCTTGCTGTCAGCGGGATCGGGGACTACGCGACATGGGCCCAACTGCTCGTCTCGATGGGAGACCCTGATCGTCCAGTTACCGGCTGTGACACTCGATTCGAGATTACGGCGACACGAGCCGCTTGGTTGAAGAATTCCGGTTATAAAGCCATCGGTCGGTACATTTACGACCCGCCAGGATCTACTCTTGATAAAGAATTGAAACCAGGCGAAATTGCGACCATTTTCGGTGCTGGTCTGCGCGTCATGCCCATATATCAAGACAACGCTAGGTTGCTTACGGACTTCACCTACTCCCAGGGATATGAACACGGCAATCGTGCACATGACCTTGCTACGGGCTATGGGTTCAACCGCGGTACAGTCATCTACTTCGCCGTGGATTATGACGCTACCCAAGAGGACATTGATTCGTCTATCATCCCGTACTTCCAGGGAATTCAATCTGCACTTGCGCAAAAAGGTAAGAAGTACCTGCACGGCGTTTATGGATCACGTAACGTCTGCATAAACGTGACCGAAAAGACCTTTGCAAGGTTCTCCTTCGTATCTGGCATGTCCTGGGGTTTTTCCGGCAACCTGGGTTATCCGCTTCCCTCAAACTGGTCATTTAATCAGATAAAAGAACAAGCCATCAGCACAAATGGCGACTCTTTCGATCTCGACAACAATGTGTGGCGTTCTCAACTGGGCGACCCTGGTCAAAGCGCAGTAGATTCTGTTGCGGATATCGCGAGCGTATTCATCAAGTACATCCAAGATTTGTATGATTGTGCTGTTCGCTTCGGGAAGGGAGATCCGAACCGCCTTGTCACTGACTTCGTAAGAAGCAAGTCATACGCGGGTCCGGACTGGACGATATTGATCTCATCGATCCAATATGACTTTGTCTTATACGCGCGGGATAACGACTTCTCAATAATGACTGAGTTCGTCGACCCAGCATCGGGATATTCACTAGGTGCGGAACATTTGATGGCTAGTCTTGAAGGCCATGAGGCTTATTCAAAACGGTGAGAAGGCGTAACTTGGTCGGCGCGTCTTAACAGTTGAGTGGCGGCTTTCTTGAGAGAATTGATTTACCACAATCGATCTCCAAGGAAGCCGCCACACATGTATCAT
>JAABUN010007507.1_pt1 | contig 11697 bp, 12 predicted proteins | sample 5559311 | NCBI WGS metagenome assembly JAABUN01 (sample SAMN10711877, study PRJNA513370) | rock metagenome | isolation source: Antarctica rocks | place: Antarctica: Victoria Land, Siegfried Peak sud | reverse complement strand
GCGGACTTTGGCATTCACCACCGGGCTCGTTTCGAGTTCTCGCAGCGTTTCATCTTGGCTTGTACTCAAGGTAAGCAAGCGTGCAGCTGTAGCCATGCTCTAGTGTATACTTGGGAGATACTTAACTCGGTTTTTGAAAGGCTCGGAGTGAAAGTAATAACTTAGATACTTAGTGTCCATTTTCGAGCTTAACCGACGTACACGCAACAATCGTCCAGAGAACAACCAACCTTGCTCTGTTTTGGATACAAATGCATTTCGGTCAATCGAGCCAACGCGACTGAAGACAATATCGCCTTCCTGAAGAGAATACGTGCTGAGCCTTTTCCAGTCCTTTTCAGAAACTTTTGGAAGGTTAGAGTAAGTTATCCCCCTCTTACCCAAGTGTTCAACCGTAATAATCGGCGTGCCATCCTCAACGTAGTCGTGTTCATGTAGTGAAGACCCGAACGGCCCAGTTTTTACATTTGCGATGTTACCTACCTCAGCAACGTGCCAATCGCTAGGTATCTCGCCAATTTCGCTATTCTTAAATGTGCTGATACTTTCTTGTGACAAGCGCTTTCTGCCGCTCAGCAACTCCTGCATTGCGCCTTGTTTAACCTCGAGCTTTTTAGCGATGAGCTGTCCCAACCCCTCAATCAGCGCGTCCGCATCGCTCAGGGCTTCGGCAATGCGTTGCTGCTCAAGCTTGGTAGGTAGTTGAAACTGGGTTTTTCTAAATATGTCCATTCCCACGAGGTTTTGCATTGCTCCACCATGAGAGTTATCTTTTATTCGCTCTTGAAACGCCTTAGACCGAAAGACAGCATGAAAAAAGCTATCTACTACTACCTGACTGTTTAAGGATATTTTCAGCAGAGCTTGGTTTATTACTCCACTTGGCGCTTGTTTGGGCAACTTATATATGCTGCCGATTGTGCCCGAGCAACTGACAATAAAGTCACCTGGTCGAACTCGAAATCGTTCAAGCTCTCTGAACTTCTCGTCGTCAATGAAGTAGTTGCCTCTGTCAAGAGTTCCATGAATCGCGTTCTTCTGTTCATAGACTTTATGACCACGCTCTACAAAAAACTCTTTCCTTAACGTGCCTCCAAATGGCCCTCTCACCAATCCACTGGTTCTAACCGCACCCTCTAAAGTTAGAGTTTCCCAATCTTCCGGTATCACCCCCACCTCAGTCTGCTTGTACCCCGGCGGCACCACCGCGCTCACTGCCCCGCCTCCGCCAGCGTCCGCTCGAGCTCACGCCGCAACTCGTCACGCTCCGGCAGATAGAGCTGATACTTTTGCACAAAAAGCTGGCTGTTCATCCCGTAGGTGGCGTATTCGACCAACAGCTCGTCTTTTTGGCGGCTCAAGATGATGCCGATGGGCGGCCCGTCGCCCTCGACGTTCTCCTCGTTGGCAAAATAGCCGAGGTATAGGTTCATCTGCCCGATGTCGGCGTGCTGCACCTCGCCCAGCTTGAGGTCGATGAGGACAAAACAGCGCAGGATGCGGTGGTAAAAAACCAGGTCAACCTTGTAGTGGGTGTTGTTGAGCGTGACACGGTACTGCCGTCCGACAAAGGTAAAGCCTTTGCCAAGCTCGAGTAAAAACTGTTGCAAATGGTCGTAAAGAAGGGTCTCGAGCTGAGTTTCGGAAACCTGCTCAGGTTCGGCAATTTTTAAGAACTCGAAGATGTAGGGCTCGCGTAAGAGGTCGGTGGGTTGCGCCACCAGCTGACCTTCTTGGGTGAGTTGTAGGATGCCCGCCTTGTCGCGGCTGCTGGCTAAGCGTAAAAAGAGCGACGCGGCTTTTTGGCGTTTGAGTTCAGGCACCGACCAGCGCTCAACGACGGCTTGTTTTTCATAGAAACTGCGCTCGAGGTCGTCGTCGAGCTTTAAGAGTTCGACGTAGTGCGACCAGCTCAATTGGTGAGAAGGCTTCTGACTTATTGGGTAACGCAGGTAAAAGAGGCGCATATAAATGAGGTTGCTACGGCTGAAGCCCCTGCTGTGGCGTAGTTTCAGGTCTTGGGAGAGGGTCTCGAGGAGCGCCTTACCGTATTCGGCTCTCACCTCACCGCCTTGCTCAAACTCGACGATGTGTTGCCCGACGCGCCAATAGGTGTCAATCAGTTGGCGGTTCACCGCCCCGAACGCCTGCGCTCGCCCTTGGTCGTAGGTGTGTGAGATGCGTTCGACAAGCTTTTGATAGGGGGCGCTGGCGGCTAGTTCCACCGGTACCCCATCGTCTCGAGGTGCCCCATCACCGCCGCCTCCAACACCTCGACCTGCTCCGCCTGTTCGGGAAGCGGAGTCTCGTAGCGTTCGGCGAGTTCACGCACGCGGCTCGTCAGGCGCTGGCTGACGCGCTCGGTCTCGCTGCGGATCGCTGTGCCCAGAGCCGTCATCCACTTGTCCATCACCACGAGCGTTTTGATGTCGTCTTCAGTCAGCTCGGGATATTTCGTATAGGCTTTTCCGTCGAGGACGGCGGCGGCGTCTTTGATTTGTTTTTTAAGCTCGGTCTGCCGTTTGGAGAGCCTAAGCCATGCGTTCAGCGCGTCCACTTCGGCCTGCGTGTCGCCGTCCGCGTAGAGGCCAGTCAGCTCTTTAAGGCGGGTCGTGATGTTGGCCTTGTTGACTTTATCGAGGTCGGTGTAGGCTCCTTCGTCGCCGCCGTGTTCCTCCTCGAGTTCAGCGAGTTCGGTCTCGGCGGCTTCGAGTTGGGTCTCGAGGGTGCTGATGGCGTCTTGTTCGGGAGCAAAGTATCGGGCGACGACCAGCGACTTGGGTACGAGGTCACAGGCCCAGCCTTTGTCTTTCTCGTTCCCTTTTTTATCCTGCTCCAAAACGCGGTAGGTCTCAGCTTTCCACCCGTCCGCAGAAATCAAGTAGAGGTCGTCTTGCATGGTTTCGGCCCAGTAGGTCATCAGGTGTTGGTACACATCGTAGGGATCGATCAGAGGCTTGTCGGCGTAGTGCGCCAAGATGTCTTCGCCCAGTCCAGTGATGACTTCTTTGGGTTTGCAGGCGGGCTCGAGGGTTTTGAGTGTGCCGCTGCTGCGTGCCTGCCACGAACTGAAGCGGTCATCCGCTTGCGCTCTAAAGGTTCTAAACTCGTCGTGGTCGTAGACGGTGCGCCGCACCTCATCTTTTGCGGTGGCTAGCTCGGCGTAGCCGGGGCGCAGGTCGTGAAAGAGGGTGCTCTTTAAGGTGGGGCACACATGCCAGAAGGACTCGAGGTCATCAACGTCGGCGCAAGGGATACCGCCTCTAAGGTGGCCTTCGATGTCCTGAACGTCTTCAGTCTGTTGTGTGTCGATATAGCGAGGGATGTTGAGGTTGTAGTCGTTTTTCTCAATCTCTCCAAACGTCACCATACGGGCGTAACCAGGTGTTTTCTCCTGCCGGTTGAATATATCAACAATTTTGTGAATGTCCATCGCCCGCAGACGGTTTTTCGGCCCGTCTTTGGTAAAGCCTGCGCTGGCGTCCACCATGAAGATGCCTTTACGGGCAGCGGCGTGTTCTTTATCGAGGAGCACGATGCAGGCAGGGATACCCGTACCGTAAAAGAGGTTAGCGGGCAACCCGATGATGCCCTTGATCAACCCCCGTTTGACGAGGTTGCGGCGGATGTCGGCCTCGGCGTTGCCGCGAAAGAGGACGCCGTGAGGCAAGATGCACGCGCCCTTACCGGTACTTTTCAGCGACCGCAGGATGTGCAGCAGATAGGCGTAATCTCCCTGCTTACCTGGAGGTGTTCCGTAAACAAAACGTTCAAAAGGGTCGGTGTCTATTTCTACGCCCATCGTCCAGCGTTTGTCGCTAAAGGGCGGGTTTGCCACTACATAGTCGAAGGTCTTGAGCCCTTCACCGTCTTTATATTTAGGATCAGCGAGGGTGTTGCCCTGGGTCACGAGTGCGGTCGGGTAATGATGCAAAATCATATTCATCCGGGCGAGACCGGTCGTTGCCGAGTCTTTCTCCTGCCCGTAAAGCGTTACGTCCGTGTCGGCTTCATCGGCAACTTTGAGGAGCAGCGAGCCTGACCCGCACGTCGGGTCGTATACCGTCGTGCTGGTGGTCGTTTGCGCCTCCTTGATACCGACGATCTGCGCCATAATGCGGCTCACTTCAGCCGGGGTATAAAACTGTCCCTTACTCTTACCCGATTCGGTGGCAAAGTGCCGCATCAGGTATTCGTAAGCGTCGCCCAGAATGTCGTCGCCGTCGGCGCGGTTTTTGCTGAAGTCGAGCCGTTTGTCCTCGAAGGTAGCGATAAGTTTGGTTAGACGGTCAACCATATCTTTGCCACTACCGAGCTTGTTGGCGTCGTTAAAGTCCGGAAAGTCGGCCTGGGAAAGTTGGTCGTTACTCGCTGCAAGCGGCGCGATGATCTTCTTGTTGATCAGGTCGCCGATGTCGGGTTTGCCTTTAAGCGCCACCATGTCGTTAAAGCTCGAGCCCTCGGGTACGGTAATCGCTGCGTAGGGCGAGTTGCCGTATTTATCGCTGATATATTTGATAAAGAGCATGACCAGCACATAGTCTTTGTACTGACTGGCGTCCATACCGCCCCGCAGATCATCACAACTCTCCCACAAAGAGGCGTAAAGTTCAGATTTTTTAACGGCCATCTAAAGCTCCTCTGACGTAAAAGGCCGCTGGTACATGGCCAGCGCCGCTTATTTATTCTCTATTCATAATACCTGTATGCGTTTCGAATGCCGTGACTATACCTAGAAAGCTGTGTATAGACGCGGTAGTGGCCTGGAGCTTTACCCGCTCGCGTAGCTTCGCCCAGCTGAGCGGCGTCGGCGGGGCAGCAGTTTTCGTCTACCTTTACGCGGCACCCACATAGGAATTTGTGCGACGGCGGCGTCTCGGTACAGAGGCTCGAGGGGCAAGAGCCTCTTTGACGGACGACGTAGCGCTCGAGGGTTCCACAGAAGCAAAAGCATAGAGCGTAGGTGGTGCTGACCGAAACCAAATTTGATTTCGGTCAGCACCACCTACGCTCTTCAGTCGGCGGCCCACACGCCGGACATCAGGGTACTAAGCGGATGAAGCTGCAAAGGTAATGCAGATAAAACGTCCCCCTTCTTAAGTGTTCCGGTGTTCTGCGACCCCACCTTGAAACAAGGGTTTTGAGGTCAACGCTGCTCCTATTTTCTATCTGTCGCTTCTGGCCTACTCAAGGCGGCGGCGACGGCGGCAATGTGGTTGACAGAGTTGGTTTGCTCGGTAGGGGTGCGGCACTCAGATCGCATCTCCGCTGAGCAAATGGTGGAACCTTTCTTTTTTAAGGGTTCCACCGTCGTGGAACCCCGTTCCAAGATGAGCACAGCGGCAGATGATACGGCTCAGTCAACCAACGCCAGGACAGCGAAACCGTTCCTTTTTTAAGTGTTCCGGTGTCGTGGAACACCCCCGCGAATCATCCTGTAAAGAAGGTGCGGCAAAGCGTATCACCTGGTAGAACATCGAGGGTTAAAGTTCAGAGCATGATCCCACCGCTACGCGAAGAACCCACCCAAACGACCGCTCACGTTTTACCAGACGTGCTCGAGCCCAACCTCACCATCGTCTTTTGCGGTACCGCAGTAGGTGACAATTCTGCACTCACTGGCGTTTACTACACCGGACGCGGTAACAAGTTTTGGCAGACACTCTGTACAGTGAGCCTTACACCTCACCTCTTGAAACCCACAGACTTTCGGACGCTTCCGCAGTACGGCTTGGGACTGACCGACCTCGCCAAATATACATCGGGTTCAGACCAGAGCTTACGCCGTACCGACTACGCGGTGAGACCGTTCGTGGAGAAGATAAGGGAGTTCGCACCCAAGCTTCTCTGCTTCAACAGCAAAAAAGCGGCAAAGACATTTTTAGGTACGGAATACGTCGAGTTCGGTGAGCTTGATACACGAATCGGTGACACCCGGTTGTTCGTGGCCCCGTCAACGAGTGGTGCAGGTAACGGCTACTGGGACATCACCTATTGGCATCAGCTCGCACAGCTAAGTCAGACGCTTTAACGCAGACATAGTGCTGCATTCGTGAATACCCTCATCACCTCGGTTATCTCTGGCTTGATCGTCGCCGTTGTGACGTCTTTCATTACGGTACGCCTCTCTTTACGCCGTTTCTACTCGGAACGGTGGTGGGAGCGTGAAGCTGATGCCTACACCGACATTATCGAAGCGCTGCACGCCAAGCTCGAGTTCTTGGACGCTTACTTCTCGATGATGTACGACGGTGAAAATCTCTCTGAAGCAGACCTTGACCGGCTGAGGTCAGCAAATAAAGAAGCTGACCAGAAGATCAACAAGCTGATTCGTATCGGGACGTTCGTGATTTCAGAAGAGGTGGAGATGATCTTTCAGCGTTACCGGTTAGCAAGAGCTAGGATGAAGCAGGGGGTTTATGAAGATGACGAAGACGAACGCTTTAGACGCGAACACGAACTTGTAAGCAACTACCTAGAAGATGTACGTGACGCGGCTATGCGCGACCTCAAGGTGACACCGCAAGCAAGCTTAGGGCAAGTGCTCGAGGTCATTTCAATCACGGTTCGTCAGAGCAGAAGAAGAGACTACTAAAGTTTGATAAACCATTTTCTCTAAAGTCGAGAAAGAAGGCGAACCGAACCCTGTCGGTGAGCATCTAACTCTGACCGGACTGCTTTACCTACAGCTTCCGGCGGTTCGAGGCGGCGGCGACGGCGGCGAAGTGGTTCAAAAGGTCAAAGGCGGTCGCCTCCAAGTTTCAGAATGCGACCGCCCAAACGGGTAAGTGCTTTTTTGTTTCTAAAAATTTATGGTGGAACCCTCCTTTTTTCTTTTCGCTATGGTCGGCGTGCCTGTCCAAAAAAGGCTCATGCAAAAAGGGAAGGCCCCACCCCCTCTCTACATCACCGGCTTCATTGCTGCGCCGCATCGGGTGCAGACGATGGCCTCGAGCTTAATGCTGGTCTCGGCTGTGTTTCCGCAGCGGCAGCGGTAGCGGGTTACGAGGTCGTCGAAGGTAAGCGTATCGTCGTTTCGGATGGGCCCGAACTGAGGGAGCAGGCGGAGCTGTTTCGTTTTGCGCTGCTTCACATTCGCACCTGATTTGCAAGCTTAAGCAACCGTGCTTTTTGGGCAGGATCGGCACGATACACACTAAAAAGCCTTCTCAGTTCACCCTCGAGTTCGGGTTGGTCAGCAAACTTGCCATCTTTCAGATAGCGGTGTAGCTCGAGTACTTCGGACGGGTTCGTGTTTACCTGTACTACATCGGTGACAGCGGTGACAGATGAAGGATTTACACTGTCCTGCACGGGTTTTGCGTCTGTCACCGGTACTGTCGTCGGTCTAGTGTCTCGATGACAGGCTTTATCATCTGTCATCGATGCTTGTTTGACAGTGACAACCCCAGTGACAGGGGCTTGTGTCGTACTGGACGCGTTTTTTTCTTGTTTGTCACCGCTGTCATCGGTATTAGTGTTACAGATGTATAGCCCACGTTTCGGTGACAGTATAAGCTTCTCGTGTAGCAGCTTCCCTAACAGGTTGCGAACGCTGCCACGGGGTAGCCCTGTCCCTTCAGCTATTTCTTTTGGTGAGGCGGGTACGGCGTGTTGCGCTAAGTAAGCAAGGATAGTCTGACGCTCTTTTGTCAGGGCGTAAACGTCAGCGTTACCCAGAAGTGACCACAGCCCTTTGGCCGGGTCAAACTGAAGCGCGTGCGAGTTCTCTTCAATATCCCTGCCGGTTACATGTAAAATGGCGTCGGCTTCCCCACGTTGACGGTTCAGTACAAGCACCGCATCTGCTACGCCGGTGAGCCCGGTACTCCCTGAAACAGTGTCGAGAAAATCTTCAGCTAAAGCTTTACGGACATGATGTACCAGCACGAGCGCTACGCTGTGCTTAATTGCTAGTTCCTGAAGCTGAGCACCCAAAATCGCGTCTTGTGAGTAGAGGTCAGCGCCCGGTTTCATCGGCGGCCTTACCCGTGCCAGCGTGTCGATAACCACGAGACGGCAGGCAGGGTGAGCAGTTATCCATCCATCGAGCTGCTCGAGCCCCCCTTCGTGGAGTCGGGACATTGAGCCGCTAGTAGCAAGGTGTAGCCCTCCGGGTACATCGTCCGTAATCACTTCCAAACGACTCTGCAACCTGCGCTGATTATCCTCGAGCCCTAAATAGAGGGCTTCGCCTTTCTCTACCTGAATCTTGCCTAGGGCGCGGCCTCCGGTCGCTACTGCTACAGCAGTCGAGAGCATCAGCCACGATTTGCCTAATTTTGGGCGGCTTGCGAGTAAGGTCAGCCCTTCGACAAAGAATCCGGGGACGACTGCCGGGGGCTCGGGTAAGTCAAGTTGCATAAGTGCAGCGCCGGTGATGGTCGTGAGCCCAGTTGTATCACCAGGCTCTGCAGAAGTTTGATATGCGGGAGGCGGCTTAGTCATTATCGAGCGCTTCCAACACGCCAGGAGTCCGCAAATAGTTAATAATGCGCTCTTTCGCCGCACGATCACCTGCGTGAGCGCGGTCGAAGTCTTCGCGTAAAGCCGCAGCGTTCGGCGGCTTGAAAGTGCCCAGCTTGAGCGCTTGCAGGAGGCGCTGAGCGTGGGTCAGCTTGTGAGGTAGCGGTCTGTCATCTAGGTCGCTTTTTAACATTGTTTTTACAAGGATCAGTTGGGCTTCGGCAATACGAAGATAATTTTGGGCCTGGTGAGTGCGCTTTGTAGCTGGAGCAGCTAAGAGGCGCTCGCGTAACGCTTCAATCTCGCTCATCTTAGGTTGCCTCATCGGAACGGATTAGCAGCGCGTAGGTGCGGCATAAGAGCACTTTGAGCTGACCTTCAGCGTTGTAGAGCAAGTAGCAGTGAATGGCGTAATCAGCGGGGCTAAGCCGCGTTATACTGTGTGGCACAGCCCCTCGCTGTGTAATTCCGATCCCCTCACTTAGGTGGGGGTTTTTCATTGGGCGGCCTCTTCTGCGTCGTGACCCTCGAGCCAGCGGTCGAGGGCTTCTTTACGGACAAGCACACGCCTCCCAGCACGACGATGTGGAATTGTCGGCAACATCTTTCGGAACGTCATACGGCTCAGACCGGTATAGCGAGCAGCTTGAGTAGTGTTCATTACGTCGGGCTCTGTTGACCTTGCTTTCATTTCTGTTTCCTCCTATGGCTAGAGTTAGAGCGCTCTAGCTATAGTTTGCCGGTAGTAAAAAAAGGGTATAGTTTTTACTACCATGACATTTTGGCGCGATGACCCAGAGCTACAAGACGAAGTTCAGCGAGCCTTGCGAAAGTCGAGTGTGCCGCTTCCCGGTTTTGCTTGGGTGTTAAACGCATTAGACGAATGCCCGAATCAAGACTGGTCGGATAGTGAAGTACGCGAGGGAAATATCCAAGACATCGTAGAGATGGCAGAGCGGGAAGCAAGAAAAAAAGGGACACTGGCTGAGAAACCTGGTGTTGTGTCGCGCGACTACGTTCCTAGCAGTGCAGGACAATCCTACGCAACCATGAGCGCCATGCTAGAGCCGTTAAAGGCGACACGGCTGAGATACTGGGGTATAGACAAGCCTCCCTTTCACCGTTCCCACGATGGTTCACAAGCTGCCGCAGAGTGGTTCCAATATCAGCAAGACGTTGACAGAGCAAGCTATCCGAAAGGTCAACCAGGAAAAGTCACACTTACGATTGATATTCTTGCTACAGACCTCAAACAGACTCTGGATGCTTTTACGGCATCACAGTCGCGCAATTCTGATACCAACGCGGCAGGACACTTACGTTCTAAGGCAGCTGGGCTCTTGACTGTGGCAAAAGATTCGATTGCTTATCTAGAAGATTCGACGACAGGGACTATAGAGTTGTTCAGCTACAATCCGAGATTTGATTGGATAGACCTTCGTGGGGTTGTACAAGATCGCTCTAATTCTTTGGTCTTAGCTATCCCAGGCGAGACGCTAGGCAACCTTTTGGCTGACATCAAGTGGCTGATAAGAAAGGCAGGCTGGTGGAGTGAGCAAGACACGTTTAAGGCTCTGCTCTACGGCTCGACCCCTAGTGCCGAAGTACGCGTCAGCCGTAATAGAAGAGCATCTAATGGAGAACACACGGTACAGATGACACTTGAGGTCGTGGCCCCGTCGCAGGTGAACGAGGTAGCTGAAAAATATGCTGAAGAACTCGAGTATCTCGGGTTCAATCCAAAGTCTTTTACGATCCAGCAGAATGCCTTGTTTCAACTTATCAATAGTCATCCTGAAGCAAATTGGCCACAACGTTTTAGTGTCTGGCAAGAGTGGTGTGAAACCCATCCAGAATTAAGAAATTATACAGAATGGAGAGGACTACGCTCGAGCTATTTGTCTGCTAAGAGGAGAGCAGATAGTGGCTGGGGAGAGCCTTAACAGCAGCTAATTACTTGCACCTTAACTGCACCTACAAGCGTCATTTGCACCTTATTTTCACCCTTAGCCTTAGATAGACAAGATAAGGGCTTTTGCCGTACCACACAATATATCTGCATAGCCTTAGATATACCCGTTTTGCCCATCCGCACATATCGCACTCACGAGGTCAGGGGTTCGAATCCCCTCAGCTCCACCAAAGAAATGTCATCAGGAACGAAAAACCCTCGCACTTTGCGGGGGTTGCTTTTTGTTGACCCGGCTTGTCCTGCGCGGTTGACTACAGTTTCCCTTTTACAGCTTTTTGTAAGAAACCCGTAAGTATGTTGTGAGTTATCATCCTCTAACAAAAATAGCGCCGGGGCTAGGAAAGGGGCAGCTTGTCGTATGTAAAAGAAGACCATGCTGTACTGCCGTACCGAAACTGAACTGCATAACTCGTCTGACAGGAGACCTTATGAAACATGCTGTGTTCGTCATTTTAGCTCTACTCCTTGCCGCGTGCGGTACCAACGCGCCAACGCCTTCAGTAATACCACCGACGATAGACAGCTTTACCCCTTCGCCCCCGAGTATCACAGCGCCGGGTCAACCCGTTACGCTTAACTGGAGTATCAGCGGGAGTTACGATACGCTGCAACTGACCGACAACGTATCGACCAACGTATTAAACGTCAGCGGTACATCCTTTATGGTCAGCCCGACCGCAACAACGACCTACCAGCTAACAGTGACTAATGACGGCGGTAGTGCGACCAGTGAAACGATAGTGACGCTGACGACAGATGCACCCCCTACTGACCCGACACCGCCGGAGACTCCCACCAAGCCGAAGATTACTAGTTTCACAGCAAACCCTAGCTCCACAGCACCCGGTCAAGCAGTCACGCTTAGCTGGACAGTAACGGGCAGCCCGACAAGCCTTACTATAGATAATGGCGTTGGCGCTGTCAGCGGCTCGAGCACAACCGTCAACCCAACCGCAACGACCACCTACACGCTCACCGCGACGAATAACAGCGGCAAAGATACCGAAATTACTGTTGTTACAGTCGGCAGCAAACCCGAGCCACCTACAAACGACGTGCCTTACTATGGGCGCTGGATTGTTACGTTTGACTCAGACGAAGCGGCGTTCGTTCACGAATTGGATATAGATATGTTAAGTATCTCCCAAGTATACACTAGAGCATGGCTACAGCTGCACGCTTGCTTACCTTGAGTACAAGCCAAGATGAAACGCTGCGAGAACTCGAAACGAGCCCGGTGGTGAATGCCAAAGTCCGCT
>JAABUN010007506.1_pt1 | contig 11698 bp, 14 predicted proteins | sample 5559311 | NCBI WGS metagenome assembly JAABUN01 (sample SAMN10711877, study PRJNA513370) | rock metagenome | isolation source: Antarctica rocks | place: Antarctica: Victoria Land, Siegfried Peak sud | reverse complement strand
GTCACTGAATACTCGCGGCTTCACGCCAGTTAACCGTTTGAACGCCTCCGGTTTAAGTTCCCTGATCGCTTCATACCTCATGCCCTACTTTCAGCCCTATTGACCTACTTTTGCAAGAGGTCTACTAGACGTTGAAGCTTGAGATAGTGCCCCAGGTCGAAGTCACCGGTGACTTGCTCGAGGTGTTCTTTCGGCGCTACCAACGTATACCCGTATTGCCTTGGATACTTGTCTAGAAAAGCGATAGTTTTTTCGTCTTCGTAGATGATATGAGCGGAAAATTGAGGATTTTTGGCGACGATCTGGCAGATGAAGCAAGGCCCTGTTTGAAAACCTTGATGCAAGGTCTTCATATCAGGTTCGTAACGTTCAAAGGTCTCTTTCACAAATTTACTGAACTCCTAAGTCTTTAAGAGGGTTGTTTTGCGCCCTCAGCCACCGATTTACCTTACGCTAGTGCAATCATTTAAGAACCACATCTCGGTCTAAATAAGTAGTTACGTCCGTCTCCGAATTTGTCCCGATGGTCAAAATGACGGCTGGTTCTTGCGAGCAGTTCAACATCATGTGCGGCTGTTTAGGCGAAGGCTTGAAACCGATAATGTCACCAGGCTCTAAATCCGTAATCTCGTCGCCTACACAAACCGACGGAGTTCCTGAAAGCACATAAAAAAGCTCTTCTTTTTCGCTGTGAAAGTGAAATCCCGAAGCGCGGCGGCCCGGTAGCAGGACTTCTTGGTGAATAAGCAACTGCGTAAGCCCAAAAGCGTCCGAGAGCGATTTTGCCAGGGTCAGCTTTTCACCTGTTTTAGCTACGACGAGTTCTTGTTCGGGCAAATCTGCGAGATTGGCTTTGATCGCGTCTGTCTTTAACGCCTCATTCATCAGTGAATCTCGATGCCTTTTGCCGCCCGGTAACGCTCCATCTCGTCCCACTTAACGGTTACTTCCGGCTTTTCTCGAGTAATCTCGCCCCAGGTTACAGGGTCTCTACCCGAAGGCATTTCAATCATCGAGATACAGCCGTCTACCGGGCACACCAGCGAGCAGAGGTTACAGCCCACACAGTCGTCTTCACGCACGACAGGTTGCGCTTTGACCTCGCCACGATACGTCGCCGGGTCGATTTTCGCGCCGTCTACGGTCAGGTCGATGCACTGATGTGCGCCCTCGTCGCACGCGACGTAGCAGAGGTTGCAGTTGATACAGGTTTTCTCGTCTATTCGGGCGACGACCTTATACGACAGATCGAGTTCGTTAAAGGGTGAATAACGCGGAGCCGCTGCGCCGACAACCTCTTGAACACTGGCAGCGCCCTTATCGTCCAACCAGTTCGATAAGCCGTCGGTCAAGTCTTCGATCAGCCGAAAGCCGTAGTGCATCACCGCCGTACAGACCTGTAAACTCGTCGCGCCTAGAAGGAGAAATTCGGCGGCGTCACGCCAGGTTTGGATGCCGCCCATTCCTGAAATTGGGACTTGGTAACGTTGCGTTTCAGGGAGTTGCATCACTTCAGAAAGCATACTAAGCGCAATCGGTTTAACGGCTGGCCCCGCGTAGCCGCCGTGTCCGCCTTTACCGCCGACGTTGGGCCGGAGTTGAAACGAGTCCAGATCGACCCCGACGACCGAGTTAATCGTGTTGATTAAACTAAGTGCGTTTGCTTTGCCGTCAATCGCCGCTCGTGCAGGCGCTTTGATGTCGGTGATGTTCGGCGTCAGCTTGACAATAACGGGAATGCTCGCTGCGCTCGTCACCCACTCGGTAATCATGGTGCAGTATTCCGGTACCTGCCCGACCGCTGAACCCATACCGCGCTCACTCATCCCGTGCGGGCACCCGTAGTTGAGTTCGACGGCGTCCGCACCGGTATCTTCAATGCGGTTGACGGCGTCCGCCCAGACTTGCGGGTCGGACTCGAACATCGCGGAGACGATGACCGCCCGGTCGGGCCAGAGCCGTTTGACTTCGGCGATTTCGCGCAGGTTGACCTCGAGCGGCCTGTCTGAAATCAGCTCGATATTGTTGATCGCCGCAAGCTTGTTGCCGTTATATTCCCAACCACCATAGCGCGATGAGACGTTTAAGACGGGTGTACCCACCGTTTTCCAAACCGCACCGCCCCAACCGTATTCGAAGGCTTTGTTGATTTGATACGCCGTGTTTGTCGGTGGAGCCGACGCGAGCCAGAACGGGTTCGGGCTTTTGACGCCGCAAAAATCAGTACTCAGGTCAGCCATTAGGAGCCCTCCGGTAAGAAATCTTCGTCCAGGGTTTCAGGAAGGGTGTAGGGACTGGTTTCAGGGAACGTAGTCAGCGGTAGCCGCGTTTGAACCGCAGCCCGCTTACGAGCAAGGCTGTAAAGGTCGGCTAACTCAGCCTCGGCGTGAAGCCTCAGGCTCTTGCTGGCGCGAAAGTCTCTAGTTAAACGCCCACGGTGCTCGAGCAGGGTGTCTGTCCAGCTTCGGCTCCGCTTCGAGGGTTGAAACTGATACTTAAGTAGGTGAATGAGAATAACGCTCAGTTCGCTTTCAACCGCACGCCGCTGGCTCCGTCCGATGTCTTCGACCTCCTCAGCAAGGTTTTCCAGATCAAGTTCGCTCAGACGCCCCTGACGTAAGAGTTCAACTTGATGCTCGAGCCACAGCACGAAGTCCTCTTCGTAAGTCGGTTTTGCCAGTATGTCCATAGACCAGTCTAAGCCAAACTAGTCGGCGGCGAGCGCGGGCGAAAGCTGTGCGTGAATACTTTGCGCCGCAACCTTGCCGTCTTGCGTCGCCGTGACGGTCATCGCTTCGCCGGTCGCGCGAACACAGTCGCCGCCTGCAAAGATTTTGGGGTTCGTGGTGCGTAACCCTTTGTCTACTTCGAGATAACCACGCGTTTGCGCCAAGCCAAAGTGCGCGTAGAGGTCGAAACGTTTCTCTTGCCCGATGGCCTTAATGACCTGATCGCAGGGAATGACGAATTCACTGCCTGGAACCGGCTCAGGAAGTGCGCGTCCATCTAGCCCCGGTGGGCCGAGTTCGACCCGGAGACACTCGAGCCCCGTCACCCGCCCGTTCTCACCTAAAATCCGCACCGGCTGGCTGAGAAAACGAAACTCGGCACCCTCATGTTTAATAAAGCTGTACTCGAAGTCATAGGCCGTCATCTGGTCTTCGCCGCGCCGGTAGACGAGCGTGACACGCTCTGCGCCCAACCGCTTGGCAATCGTCGCCGCGTCAACCGCAGTGTTGCCCGCGCCGATGACCGTGACCTGCTGTCCGACAGGAAGGTCTTGCAGGTGTTCCAAACCATCTTTTTCCGCGAGCTTGGTTTCGGCGATAAAGGACAGGGCTTCGGTAACGCCCGCCAAATCTTCGCCGGGAATCCCCAAGTGCGGCACCGAACCCATCCCGACACCTAAAAACACCGCGTCAAAGTCGGCTAGCAGTTCGTCGGCAGTGAGGTCTTGCCCAACCGCAACGCCCGCTTTGACCTCTGCACCGAGCGCCTCGATCAACGCAACTTCTTCCAGTGCAACCCGAATCGGCTCACGCATCACCACGATGCCGTAAGTTGACAAACCGCCCGGAAGCGGGTTTTTCTCGAAGACGGTGACGGCGTAGCCGAGCTTGGCGAGTTCGCCCGCGCACGAGAGACCCGCCGGACCTGCGCCGACGACCGCGACGCGTAGACCATTGGCGGGAGCCGGGGTAAAGGGGAGCTTCTGTTTAGTGTAAAGATGATCCACCGCGTACCGCTGCAATCGCCCGATTTCGATAGGTTTATAATCGCCGCCGAGCACACACGCACCTTCGCACAGCTCTTCGACCGGACAGACGCGAGCACAAGTAGCGGCCATCAGGTTCGCCTCGAGGATCGTGACGGCAGCCCCGGTAACGTTGTCGGTAGAGATTTTGCGGATAAACGTCGGCACGTCTATGTTCGTAGGACACGCCTGGATACACGGCGCGTCGAAGCAGTACAAACAGCGGTTGGCCTCGAGCCTCGCCTCGCGCGCCGACATCGGAGGTTTAAGCTCACTAAAACGCGCTTCTAAAACGCTCAGACTAGGCTTTGTCACTGTGCGGCCCTTGGATGATCAACGCCGAACGTGTCCACTATGAGGCTCCTCTACGCTGCTCAGCGCTCGGCTGAGACTATGTTAAGTACCTAAGACTATACACGAGAGCTGTGGGCGTCGCGCGGCTGCCCGGCAGCTGGAGCGGGTAGCGGCAGCGGTCGGTATGAGAAGGATTTACAAGTGTACTGAAGTTACGTGCTACCAAGTAGCAGGTAGCAGCTGGTCGGCAACGCGCTCCGCTTGAGTTTTACAGACTGGCACATACATTTCGAGATGCTTTTAGTAGCAGTTCCTTTTGGAAATGCGGCAAGGTCGAGCTGCCGCTTATATTTATGAACTCTCAACAAAGATAGTTGCGTCGTCTCCGTCCGAAACGGTCTCAATGAGCAGACGCTGCGTAGTCTCCTTCGTTCTGAATTCTATAGCAGGTATCAGCTGGTTTGAACCAACCTCAGCACGCGAGGTACCGATCAGCACACACGCTCTAAGAGGGTACCTGCGAGCTTCCGGCTCAGTATTTGTGAAAACCGTTCTGTAGCTTTGCGTTCCGCGCGAAAAAACCTGAGTTTGCCAAGTCGAAACGTCAACAGAACCTGGATTCTGACCTCAGCTCCAACCAGCAGACGCCCGGCATTTGCCGAAAATATAGATTTGCCTGCGGACGCTCTCCGGGGTAATTTTAAGGGGCTTGTTCTCGCGCAGCGTACCGTATAAGTCTTGGTAGAGCAGCCGCCAATCGTCGTTGAAGGGGTCAGTCAGCGCTTGGGTCTCCTCGGTAAAGGTGAGGGCTTCGCGGTTGTAACTGCGGTCGGCGGTCGGGGTGGTGTCGAGCTCGAGCGCGCGCTCATGCTCCGGGTCAAAGTATTTCCAGCGCAAACTCTTTTTACTGCCGCTCAAACTCCCCCGCGTCCCCATCACGGTGTAGCTGTCTTGCGGATATGCGTTGCAGTGCGTAAGCTCGAGGTCGAGCAGCGGGCCGCCTTCGGGCCGGATGATAATCTTGGCGTGAGAGTCCGCGTCACCGGCGTAGAGAGGCGTATCGATCAGCTGACAAAAGACCTCGGGGTCGTCGTCTTGAACGTGCAAAAGCAACCAGTCGAGGACGTGCGCGCCGTGGTTGTTCATAATACCGCCGTTGTTTTTTCGCAAAGTCTGCCAATCCCAGCGGCGTGAAAACTGGTGGATTGCCACACGTATTTGTACGATCTCGCCGAGTTTGCCCGACGCCATCACCTCACTCACGGTTCTAAAATCGCTATGGTAGCGGTAATTTTGACCCACAGTGAGCACCCGGTCGGCAGCTTTGGCGGCGGCGATCATCGCGTCTACTTCGGCGACGCTCCGGGCCATCGGTTTTTCTACGAGGACGTGTTTGCCCGCCCCCAGCGCAGTGAGGGTGTGCTCAGCGTGAAACGGGCTGGGCGTCGCGACGACGATGAGGTCAACGTCGGCGTGGGCTAGGTCGGCAAACGCGTCGAACGTTTTGCAGCCGAATCTAGCGTTCGCTTCGGCGCGTCTTTGTTCGCTTAAGTCCATTGCCGCTGCAACCCGGTAGTGCTCGGGCAACCGGCTCAGCGCGTCGGCGTGTAGGTTCCAACCGCTCCGCCCGAGACCGGCAATACCCACTTTGATCGTGTCCGACATACGGTTTAGGCAGCCTCCCAAGCGTCCCGGACGAACGCGAGATTGTCCGTCAGCGCTTCCTTGCTCGGCAACGCCCGACTAAAATCCTCGAGCACCAGCCAGCCGTCAAAGCCAGCTGCCTTGAGCGCCGTAAACAGTGCGCTGAAATCTACCACGCCGCTTCCCAGTGGAGCCCAGCGCCCCTGCCAAACCCCCGTCTGAGGTTCAAACGCGGCATTTTTAAGATGAACTTCGCTCAGGTAATCGCCCAAAAGCTCGAGCCCCAACCCGTAATCTTCAAACCCTTCGCGCGCCATATTGCCCGCGTCGTGAATCACGCCGACCTCGTCGCTGGAAAAATGTGAGACGAGCCGGTGCGCCAGCGACGCACTCGGCAAGATCGTGCCGTGATGTGTTTCAACCAGAGGTTTGAGCTGCGCGGGTTTTGCTAAAGCGATGACGTCCGACAGAAAGGCTCGAGCGTCGGCGAAATGTTTGGCGTAGTTCCCTGTAAAGTCACCGAACCCGACCCGGAAATGTGGGCTGCCCAAAAGTTTTGCAAAACGAATCGCAGCCTCTACCCCAGCAAGATTGCCCAGACCGATATAGGTGCCGATAGTGGGCGTCTCGAGGCCCGCTCGCTCACTTATCAGCCTCGCCCGTTTCGCCTCGGTTTCGGTCGGCGCGAAGGTGCAGAGGTTGTGGCCCCAAAATGAGGGTGCGTCGTTCCTAACATCTTTAGGGACGTGAGCGACGCGCCACTCGGCCCCGTCGTACCCGGCAGCTTTCATCTCCCCTGCCGCCTCTTCCGGGGTCAGGTCGGGCAACATCACGGTAAATACAGCAACTTTCATTTGGCCTCTACTTTCGTCGTCCCAGAACGCAAACTACCTGACCAAGCGACCTTGGCCCCCTCTTAAGAGACCGTCCAGTTCCGGCCTCGAGGTGCTCACCATGTCTCCGTGCTGCGTCAGCGCCAGACCTGCCAGCGCGGTGCCGCGCCGCATTCCCTCAGTGACGTCACCGTCTAAAAAACCGTCAATCACACCCGCTGTAAACGCGTCGCCTGCACCCAAGCGGTCGATCATGTCGGCGGCCCCGGCCTCGACCTGAAGCAGCTCACCGTCAACAAGGGTGGCTGAACCCGCGTCCGAGCGGGTGAGGATCACGTGCGCTGCGCCCGAAAGGTCTTTGAGTTCCTCGAGCACCGACTCGGGCGAGCCTTCGATACCGAAGACCGTTTGCGCGTCGCCTTCACCGCAGATAAGAATATCGACCTGTTTTAGGATAAGTCCCAGTTTCTCCCTTGCCGCCTCTGCCGACCAAAGTTTGCTCCGGTAGTTCACGTCGAAACTCACCGTAACGTTTGCAGCTTTCGCCCGCTTGCAAGCCTCGAGTACGACGTCGTAACACCCCGGACTGAGCGCAGCGGTGATGCCGGTGAGGTGCAGCACGCGGGTATCGAGCAGATAATTCCAGTCGATATCGTCAGGCGTCAAGGTGCTGACGGCGGAATCAGTCCGGTCGTAGACGACCTGAACGGCCCTCGGCGCAGCGGCGAACTCCACGTAATACGTGCCGACCCGGCCCGGTTTTAGGGCGACTGCGCGGGTGTCGATACGGGCCGCCGCCAGCTCCCGTAAAACAAACTGACCCAGGTCGTTTCCCGGCAATGCACTCACCCAGCCGCAGGAGCGCCCGAGCGCACTGAGCGCCCCCAACACGTTGGTCTCTGCGCCCCCGGCGTGAACGTCGAGCTGTCGCATCTTAGTCAAACGGTCGCCTGAGGGGACGCTCAAACGGAGCATCGTCTCGCCGAAAGCGGTGATATCAAAGCTGGGCACCGGCCCTCGCTTCCTCGAGGGCTTGAGTCAGCGCCGCAGCGCGTTCGGTCAGGGCGCTCAGCTCTTGCAGCGTCACCGCGACGTTTTTAACGAGTGCACTTCCTACCCCGAACGCGACAGCCCCGGCCCGGTGAAAGTCGGCAATCGTGTCGGCAGTAACGCCGCCGGTAGGGATAAAGTCGATGTGGTTGAGCGGTGCCCGTAAAGCTTTTAAGTAGGCAGGGCCAACCGCGTCGGCAGGAAACAGCTTGACGGTTTCGCATCCAGCGACAAACGCCGCTTGCGCTTCAGACGCCGTAAAGATACCTGGCAGCATCAGGACGTCGTGCCGCGCCGCCGCCTCGACCGAGGGCATATCTAAACAGGGCGCGATGACGAACGACGCGCCCGCCTCAACTGCTTTTTCGACATCTTGGACCGACCTGACGGTGCCTGCCCCAACTTGCAAGTCGTTGCCGAACTGACGTTGCAACTCGGGTATCGCCTCCAACGCGTGCGTGCTGTTGAGCGTCACCTCGACAATTTTGACGCCGCCCCTTAGCAACGCTTCGGACATCTGCATGATTTCTTCCAGACTGAAACCACCCCGGACGATGCTGATCAGTCCGTTTGCGTAAAGTTGCTTTTTTACCGCTTGTTTGTCCATAGGGCCGACCGGGTTAGCGGAGCGCCTCCAACAAATCTTCGCGCAAGGGTGAAAACACGTCGATGAGCAGACTTTCCTCGTGCGCCAAGACGCCGTGCTCGAGGCCACCCGGAATCACGATCACATCACCTGCGTTTAACTCCCTCTCTTCGTCGCTTAGATAAAAGGTCATCCGCCCGTTAAGCAGGCGCGAGAGCTGTTCGTGCGGGTGAGAATGCCGCGCACCCTCAGCGCCGGGTTCAAAACGGACTTCCATCGCCATCATTTTGTCGCCCGCCGCGACGAGTCTCCGGGTCACGCCGGGTTCGGCGTCTTTCCACGGTCCGGTCACAGGGGCGTTTGCAGAGGTAGTCACACGGTCTCCTTTAGGCTGTTTCTCTGGTAAAAAGGTTGACGGGAATCGTCACCTCTTTGCTCTCGGCGGGTTCGCCCGCGAGCTGCTGATTCAGCAGCTCGGCGGCGGTGGTACCGAGCCGGTAGGCGGGGAAATCGAGGGTGGTTAGCGGCGGTGTCGTCGCCGCCGCCATGCTGAAGTTGTTAAAGCCGACCACGGCGAGGTCACCGGGCACCTGGACACCGCGCAGTTTCGCAGCGCGCAGTACGCCGACCGCGAGCAGGTCGTCAAAACAGACTATCGCGGTAGGGGGAGCCCGTTCGCTGAGCAGATCGAGACTCAGCTCGAGCCCCTGCGTGACCTCGCGCTGCTCCAAGGGATTGTTCAGCGCCACGCCCAGAGGCGTTTCACCGTGATCTGCGTGGCGGATGATAGTTTCATCGAACGCCAGAGCGTTTCTCTCCAACCCCGCCAAGTAGCCCTGATACCGCGCTCGGCTCGTGTGTTTGGTGAGCACTCGGCCCAGATAGCCGATACGTTTATGACCCCGGCGGGCCAGATAACTCACCGCCGCGCTGATCCCCCCTTCGTCGTCAACACAGACACTGTAGGCAGAAGCGCTGTACGCATGAGCGTTTTTGCGTTGCACCTCGACGAACGGCAGCCGAATTGCCGCTAGCGTCCGGAGCTGCGCGTCGCTGAGGTGAGACCCCACCGCAATCACCCCGTCGCAGCGGCTCCGCAACTCGGCGAGCTGCTGCTCGCCTTGCCCGAGCTGGAGCGAGTAGAGCAGTAGGTGGTAGCCCCTTTGGTTTGCGCTCGCCAGCACGCCGTTCAAAATCTCCTCGAGATACCCCGATACCGAGAGCCTGCCCGAAGTCGTCCCCGAATAGATAAACGCGAGGGTGCGCGTGCTGGCGCTGCGCATCGCTTGCGCGCCCGCGTGCGGCGTGTAACCCAAATCTCTAATAACCGACGCGATGTGTTGCCGGGTCGTCTGCGACACGCCCCGTTTGTTGTTAATCACCAAAGACACCGCCTGCGGCGAGACCCCGGCAGCCTTGGCGACGTCTTTCAAGGTCGGGCGAAGGTCGTTAAACCCGTTTGCCGAACCGGACACCTAAGCCGCCTTTTCGCCGAGCACCAGCTCGAGGCTAAAGCTCGAGCTAATCACCGGCAAAAACAAACTGACGGCCCACGGCAGCGCCCCCAAGAAATTTTTACCGGCGGGTAAATCCGCCACGTCTTCAACGTTCATCTGTGTGATGTTACCCCGGCACTCGAGGCTGAGCGACTTGGTTTCACCTCTAAAAGTTTCACCCTTAAAAGTATAGTGCGTTCGACTGTGCTTTTGCGCGTCCTTCAGGGCGACACCCAACATGCTGTAACGACTGAGGATATCGGTGCGCGCCGTTTCAAAATGGTGGCTGACGGTGAGGTTTGCGCCCCGCAACCGGTAGTCAAGCTGCAAACTGCCGAGGTCGGCTCTGTACTCGAGCGTCTCAACGTCTAGAAACTTGTGCCAGACCAACCGCACGCCCCCCTCGAGTTTGACGAGTTCGTCGCCCCCCCCGCCGACGCGTAAACGCCGCCACCCGCAAGTTCTAAATACTCCGTACCGTAGGGCGCGGAGTGCTGCGTCGGTACGTCGAGGACAAAGGGCATGATCGGGCGGGCAGATAGCTCGTCGTAACTTTGGGGTCGAATTTGTCGGGGTTGCCCACGACCGGCAGAGCGACGTGCCAGTGCTCGTTTTTGCCGATCCACACCCCGTAGCGCCTGCTCGAGCCTCAGTAAAAATCCAGTAAAAGGTAAACGCTGACGACGCCATCAGAGGTAGCGCCCCGCACCATTTCAGAATGTACGTATTCGTTAACAAAACCCAAAAGGAGAGGCCGACCAGGTGGTACACGCTAACGCACAGTAAACGCGCATTAAGAATTGTGTAAACTCCACTGCACTTTACAGCAACCGATGACTTTCTCGGTTACTGTTTGACGTCGCTTTGCCCACATCAGCTATGAGTAAAGGTGGAGAAATGGCACACTTTCTCGGTGAACGGCTCTTTGTCCCCACTCGCGCGAGCGTCCTCAGCCGAAAGTAGCAGCTTCAAACTAATACGATGAGCGTCTATAACGGCGTGATGGCGCGAAGTACTGTGAAGCAACGCCTAGTTGAAGGTTTTTCCTCGGGTTGATTCTTGATCAACCCGAATCCGTATTAGATAGCGCACCTCGTCCGAGTGAGTTCTGAAGACACCCGTATCATCGTGTTGCCGTCCTCGCCCGGCCACGGCGTTATCTGGGAAGTGATACCTGAAACACCGCACCACCCTCGAGGGCGTTCTTGACCTCTACTCGCCCGCCGTGGTGCTCTACGAGCAGCTTGACAATCGCCAACCCTAAACCAGAGCCCGAAGCATCGTCATCGGGGTGGTAAAACCGCTCAAATATCCGCATCTCAACCCCTTCGTCAAGCCCTGGGCCGGTATCTTGAACACTTAAACTTACGCTTTCCCCTTCTGTTTTGACTACAGCGGTGATGCATCCTCCCTCAGGCGTAAACTTCAGCGCGTTGTCAAGCAAGTTCGTGATGACCTGACGTAGCCGAGCTGCGTCGCCGCTGAGAGGTGCCTCGTCTGCACAGACCTCGAGCCTTACTCCCTTGGCCCCCGCACGCGGCTCAAACCCCGCGATCACGTCTTTGACCAGGGCTGCTAGATCACAGGGCGCGAACGTGAGCTCGAGCTTACCCGCATCGGCAAGGGAAAGATACCTTAGATCATCCACCAGGCGAACGAGAAGATCGGTTTGCTGAATAAGCAGGGGTATCTCATGGTGACCCAGTTCAAACACACCGTCCTGGAGCGCCGTTAGACGCGCCCGCAAAACGGCGATGGGGGTTCGCAATTCGTGAGCGATAGTGGCAGTTGTCGCGAGTCGTTCCGTTTCGAGACGTTCTAGGGAGGTTGCCATCTTGTTAAAGTCATAAAAAAGGCGGATGACCTCACCGCTTTGCAAGCCCAGCCAAGACTGTCTTTGAACGCCGACGCGGGCACTTAAGTATCTCCCAAGTATACACTAGAGCATGGCTACAGCTGCACGCTTGCTTACCTTGAGTACAAGCCAAGATGAAACGCTGCGAGAACTCGAAACGAGCCCGGTGGTGAATGCCAAAGTCCG
>JAABUN010007505.1_pt1 | contig 11699 bp, 10 predicted proteins | sample 5559311 | NCBI WGS metagenome assembly JAABUN01 (sample SAMN10711877, study PRJNA513370) | rock metagenome | isolation source: Antarctica rocks | place: Antarctica: Victoria Land, Siegfried Peak sud | reverse complement strand
AGCGCCAGCGCATCGGCGGCATCTGCCGGTCGCGGCGGCGCGGGCAGCCCGAGCAGCCGGGTCACCATGGCCGCGACCTGGGCCTTGTCCGCCCGCCCATTACCGGTCACCGCCGCCTTCACCTCGCTCGGGGTGTGGGTCGCGACCGGCAGGCCGCGGCGGGCGGCACAGGTGATCGCGACCGCGCCGGCCTGCGCCGTACCCATCACCGTCCGGACGTTGGACTGGCTGAACACCTGCTCGACCGCGACGGTGTCCGGCACATGCTCGGTCAACCAGCGCTCGATCTCGCGCTCCAACGCCACCAGCCGGACGCCGATCGGCGCGCCTGCCGGCGTGGTCACGTAGCCCACGTCCACAAGACGCGGCGGCGTGCCTGGCCGGCCCTCGACCACACCGAGCCCACAGCGGGTCAGGCCAGGGTCCACGCCGAGCACCCGCACCGCGCCCCCTCAGTCCGGCCCGAACACCTGTTCGGCTTGGACGCTACCGCGGGCTTCCGACGGAACCGCCGTACGACGCGCCCGCTTGACACGGGCGCTCGGTGACGGTCGCGCCGCCTCGTGATCAGCTGACCGACTCGAGCACGTCGTCGCTGACGTCGAAGTTGGCCCAGACGTTCTGGACGTCGTCGCAGTCCTCGAGGGCGTCGACGAGGCGCAGCACCCGCCGGCCGGTCTCGTCGTCGAGCGGGACGGACACACTCGGCAACCACGACACCTCCGCGGACTCCAGCTCGATGCCGGCCGCCTGCAGCGCCAGCCGGACGGCGTGCAGGTCGACCGCCTCGCAGACCACCTCGAACGACCCGTCGAGGTCGTTGACCTCCTCGGCACCGGCGTCGAGCACGGCCAGCAGGACGTCGTCCTCGGTGAGCCCGGCGGCCGGCACGATCGCCACGCCCTTGCGGGTGAACAGGTAGGACACCGACCCCGGATCAGCCATCGTGCCGCCGTTACGGGTCATCGCCGTCCGGACCTCGGAGGCGGCCCGGTTGCGGTTGTCGGTCAGGCACTCGACCAGGACCGCCACGCCACCCGGGCCATAGCCCTCGTAGCTGATGTTCTCGTACGCCGCCGCGTCACCCAACTCGCCCGAGCCGCGCTTGACCGCGCGATCGATGTTGTCGGCCGGCACCGAGTTGGACCGGGCCTTGGCAATCGCGTCGGCCAGCGTTGGATTGCCGGCCGGGTCGCCGCCGCCGGTGCGGGCCGCCACCTCAATCTGCTTGATCAGCTTGGCGAACAACTTCCCCCGCCGGGCGTCGACGACGGCCTTCTTGTGCTTGGTGGTAGCCCACTTCGAGTGGCCGCTCATCTCGCCTCCACTCGCCGCCTCCGCAGGCACACCGCCATGCCGACGGTCCCCCGCGATGCTATCCGGAGCGGCTCAGCCGGACGGATCAGCGCTCCGCCCCCGGAGACGCCGGCAGCGTCACCCCGAGCGGACGACGTCCACGAAGAGCGCATGCACCCGGGAGTCGCTGGTCAATTCCGGATGAAAGGCGGTGGCCAGCAGCCGGCCCGCCCGGACGGCGACGATCCGGTCGGCGGCATCGCCTGGCCCCTTCCCCGTCGTCCGGCTGTGCACCGCCGTCCCCAAGACGGCGAGCACCGCCACCTCGTGGCCGGCCGACTCGACCCACGGCGCCCGGATGAACACGGCCGGGACCGGTCCGCCGTCGACTCCGCTGACGTCGACCTCCCCCTCGAAGGAGTCCACCTGGCGACCGAAGGCATTGCGGCGTACGACGATGTCCAGACCGCCGATGAGGGGCTGGTCCGGCCGGCCGTCGACGACGGCATCGGCCAGCAGGATCATGCCGGCACACGAGCCGTACGCCGGCAGCCCGCCCGCCACGGCCTTCTGCAGCGGCTCGAGCAGGCCGAAGGTGACGGCGAGCTTGCCGATCGTGGTGGACTCGCCGCCCGGGATCACGATCCCGTCGAGGATCTCCAGCTCCTCCGGCCGGCGTACCGGCACCGCCTCGGCACCAACCGAAGCCAGCATCCGCAGGTGCTCGCGGACGTCTCCCTGTAGCGCGAGGACCCCGATCCGCGGGGCCTTACCGCTCACCAGCCGCGGGCGGCGTACCGCTGCTCGGCCGGGAGTTCGGCGAGGTTGATTCCGACCATGGGCTCGCCAAGCCCTCGGGACACCTTGGCCACGATCGCCGGGTCGTCGGCGAAGGTGGTCGCCTCGACGATGGCGCGGGCCCGCACCGCCGGGTTGCCGGACTTGAAGATGCCCGAACCGACGAATACGCCGTCGGCGCCGAGCTGCATCATCATCGCCGCGTCTGCTGGGGTGGCGATGCCGCCGGCGGTGAAGAGGACCACCGGCAGTGCCCCGGCCGCCGCAACCTCTTTCACCAGCTCGTACGGCGCCCGCAGCTCCTTGGCCGCGGCGAAGAGCTCGGTCTCGTCCAACGTGGCGAGCCGCTTGATCTCGGACCGGATCGCCCGCATGTGCCGGGTCGCCTCGACCACGTTCCCGGTGCCGGCCTCTCCCTTCGAGCGGATCATCGCCGCCCCCTCGGAGAGCCGGCGCAGCGCCTCACCCAGGTTCGTCGCGCCGCACACGAACGGCACGGTGAACGCCCACTTGTCGATGTGGTGAGCCTCGTCGGCAGGCGTGAGCACCTCGGATTCGTCGACGTAGTCGACCCCGAGGGCCTGCAGGACCTGCGCCTCGACGAAGTGGCCGATCCGGGCCTTGGCCATGACCGGGATGGACACCGCGGAGGTGATGCCGTCGATCATGTCGGGGTCGCTCATCCGGGCCACCCCGCCCTGCGCCCGGATGTCGGCCGGGACCCGTTCCAGCGCCATCACGGCAACCGCGCCGGCGTCCTCGGCGATCCGCGCCTGCTCCGGCGTGACCACGTCCATGATCACGCCGCCCTTGAGCATCTCGGCCATCCCGCGCTTGACCCGCGCGGTGCCGATGGCCGCCGTGGTCTCCTGGGTGCTGGACACGATCAATCCCTTCGGTGCGTACGTCGGTGTCCATGGTGACACGTTCACGTAACCCCTGGACCCGCAGCTTCAGCGCCGTCACTGGGCGGACTCTCAGCTTGCGGTGGCGGCGACCACGGCGGTGTCGTCGATCTCGAAGTACGCCGGCAGCGGGGCGTGACCGGCCAGCCTCAGCCACCGTGACACCCGCCGCGAGCGCAGCGCCCGGGTGTCACGGACCGCGTCGTTGTAGAACCGCCGCGCCAACACCACCCGGGTCGAGGCGGCCTCCAGCTCGGCCAGCAGCCGGCCGGAATCGGCACCGCTGCCGGCGGCGATCGGCGACGGCAGCGCCGCCAGGGCGCCGCGCAGCGCCCGGCTCAGATCGTTCTCCACCACCTCGCGGTCCGCCGGCGCAGCCACCCGGGCCGCTGCCGAGGCCGCGGCGAGTTCGCCGCCCACGTCAACCCCGGCCCAACCACTCTGACCCCGGGCGTACGTCGCGAGCTCACCGGCAGCCGCCGCCCGCCGTACGAGCTGGGCGTCCAGCGAGGCGCGGGCCGCCTCCACCCGGCCGTGCAGCCGGTCCAGCCGACCGGCGAGCCAGGTGAGGTAGGTCGCGAGGACCGCCACCACGGTGACGACCGTGACGAGGAGTCGCACGAGCGCAGCCTAACGAGCCGAGGCGTCCGAATCCGCCCGCACCGGCCGCGGCAGCGGGCTCACGCCGGCCGGTACGGCGGTCAGCACTGTCTCGTAGACCTGCACGACCTGGCGGGCCACACCGGACCAGTCGTAGCGGCGGACCAGCGAACGGGCCGCCGCGATGAGCTGGGCGCGCGCGGCCGGATCCGCCAGCAGACCGTCGAGGGCCCCGGCCAGCGCGGCCGGGTCACCGGCGGGACAGAGCCGGCCGGCCCGCCCGTCGGCGAGCACCCGCCGAAAGGCCGCCAGGTCACTCGCCACGATCGGCGCACCGGCCGCCATCGCCTCCAGCAGCACGATCCCGAAGCTCTCACCCCCCCGGTTAGGCGCGGCATAGACGTCGACCGACCGGAAGAACCGCGCCTTGTCCGCATCGCTGACCTGGCCCAGCAGCACGACCCGCCGCCGCAAGGCCGCCGGCAGGCCCCGCAGCTGCGCGTCCCCGGGCCCGGCGACCAGCAGGCGCAGCTCCGGCCGGCCGGCGGCCAGTCGGCCGAAGGCGTCGAGCAAGACCGCCAGACCCTTGCGCGGCTCGTCCAGCCGGCCGAGGAAACCCACCGTGCCACCCGGCCGCGGCCAGCCCGGCAGCGGTTCGGCACCCTCGAAGGTCGCGACCGAGACGCCGTTGGGGATCACCACCGCGTCTCCCCCCAGGTGCTCGACGATCGTCTTACGAGCGGCCGGCGACACGGCGATCCGGCCCAGGATCTTCTCCATCTGCGGCTGCAGCGCCGACTGCATCGTGGCGAAAATGCGTGAGCGCGGGTTGGCGGCGTGGAAGGTCGCCACGATCGGCCCGTGGGCGTTCATGCAGGCCAGCAGGGACAGGCTCGGTGCCTCCGGCGAGTGCACGTGCAGTACGTCGAAACGCCCCTCGCGCAGCCACCGGCGTACCCGCGCCACCGCCATCGGACCGAAGGCGAGCCGGGCGATCGACCCGTTGAACGGCACCGAGAGCGCCCCGCCACCGGAGACGACGTACGCCGGCAGCACCGCGTCCGGGTCGTCGACCGGGGTCATGACCGACACCTCGTGACCCAGCCCCAGCAGGGCCTCGGCCAGGTCGCGTACGTGCGCCATCACCCCGCCGGGCACGTCCCAGGGATAGGGGCAGACCAGGCCGACCCTCATCGGCTCACCGGAGTCAGCGGTTCGGACCGGGCCGGGTCGAGGTCGGCGGCCCACACGCGTTGGAGCATGTGCCAGTCGGTCGGATGAGCGCGGATCGCCGACGCGAAGACGTCGGCCAGTGCCTGTGTCATCGCGGCGACCTTCTCCTTGCGCGAGCCGGATTCCGGCGGGGTCACCGCCGGATGGACGCGGCCGCACCAGCCGGGTGTTTCTCCGGGGCCGGGATACCACAGCGTCACCGGCAGCAACGGTGCACCGGTGGACAGCGCCAGCGCGGCCGGTCCGGCCGGAAAGCGCGCGGTCGCACCGAAGAAGTCGACCTCGACCCCGCTGCTGGTGAGGTCACGGTCGGCCAGCAGAGTGAGCATGGCGCCGGCCCGTAACCTTCGCAGCAGCTCGGCGAAGGTGTTTCCGGACCCGCCGGTCAGCGGCACCACCTCCATCCCGATCGACCGGCGGAAGTCCACGAAGCGGTCGAAGAGCAGTTCCGGCTGCAGCCGCTCGGCCACGGTGGTGAACGGCATCCCGCGAAAGACCGCCCAGGCGCCCGCGCAGTCCCAGTTGCCCATGTGCGGCAGCGCGGCCACCACTCCCCGCCCGGTCGCGTAGGCGTCGAGGAGCAGGTGCTCGTCGGCCATCCGGGTGCGGTCCACCACCAGGTCGCGCCCGAGCGCCGGCAGCCGGAACACTTCCGACCAGTAGCGGAGGTAGGACCGCAGACCGGCCCGGGTGGCCGCCGCGAGCTCGGCCTCGGTGGTCGCCGGTCCGAGCACCCGGCGCAGGTTGCCCTTCAGCCGGCGTACGCCGGTCCCCTGCCGCCGCCAGACCACCTCCGCGGCCAACGCGCACAGTGCCCGTACCAGCCTCTCCGGCAGCAGCCGCGTCACCCGCCAACCCAGCAGGTACGCCGCGACGACAAGTCGCTCCCTCACCGGCGGAGCACTGCCGCGGAGCTCTGCCGACGCACCTCGACCAGCCGCTGCCCGACCGTCACGGTGGTTGCGACGGCGAGCACCCACAGCGCGCCGATTCGAATGGCCGGCAGGTTGAACAGCCCGGAGAGTCCGGTGGCGACCAGGATGGTGATCAGCCGCTCGGAGCGCTCGGCGATGCCCACGTCGCAGCGCAGCCCCAGCCCCTCGGCCCGGGCCTTGATGTACGACGTGAGGGCGCCGGCCACCAGACACCACAGGGTGACGGCGGCCAGCAGTTGGTCGTCGCCGCGGCCGGCGTACCAGAGGAGCAGCCCGCCGAAGACCGCCGCGTCCCCGACCCGGTCGAGGGTGGAGTCGAGGAAGGCTCCCCACTGGCTACCGCCGCCGCGGGCGCGGGCCACCGCGCCGTCGACCATGTCGGAGAAGACGAAGCAGGTGATGAAGATGGTCCCCCAGAAGAAGACGCCCCGCGGATAGAAGGCCAGCGCACCGACCGAGACGCCGAGCGCGCCGATGACGGTGACCACGTCGGGGCTCACGCCTCGCCGGTTGAGCGCAACGCCGACCGGGGCCAGTGCGCGGGCGATGGGCGCCCGCACGACGTTGAGCATGGCCCTTCCGTTTCTCTGCGGCCCGGAGGTCTGCACTCTACGTCCGCTGCGGCCCGGTTACCGGCCGCCGAGGCGTGATCGGCCCTTGTCCCGGTCCGCCCCCCTGAGGGAGAGTCGCCGTTCACGGCATTTCGAGGAGGCGGGTTTCGATGGCGGAGAAGGCAGCCGGCCCTGGGGCGGCCACCGGCAGGGCGCCGGTGGCCGAGGCACCGGCCTCGGTACGCAACGTGGCACTGGTCGGTCATTCCGGGGCGGGCAAGACGACGCTGGTGGAGGCGCTGCTCGCCGCCACCGGCACGATCGCGCGGGCGGGTCGGGTGGAGGACGGCAGCACCGTCACCGACTACGACGACGCGGAGACGCGCCAGCAGCGGTCGGTCTCGCTCGCCCTGGCCCCGTTCCAGCACAACGGCATCAAGGTCAACCTGCTGGACACGCCCGGGTACGCCGACTTCGTCGGTGACCTGCGGGCGGGTTTGCGAGCCGCCGACGCGGCGCTGTTCGTCGTCTCGGCCGCGGACAGCCTCGACGGGGCCACGTCGCTGCTGTGGGAGGAGTGCGCCGCCGTCGGCCTTCCGCGCGCCGTCGTGATAACCAAGCTGGACTCCCCGCGGGCCGACTTCGAGGCCACCGTGGCGGCCTGCCAGGCCGCCTTCGGGGACGGCGTACTGCCGCTCTACCTGCCGCTGCACACCGAGGGCGGCGTGGGCGGGCTGATCGGCCTGCTCAGCCAGCAGGTCTTCGACTACACCAGCGGACAACGGGTCGAGCGGGCACCGGATGCCGAGCACCTGCCGCTCGTCGCCGACGCCCGCAACGCGCTGATCGAAGGGATCATCGCCGAGAGCGAGGACGAGTCCCTCATGGACCGTTACCTCGGCGGTGAGGACATCGACACCAAGGTGCTCGTGGACGACCTCGAGACGGCTGTCGCCCGCGGCTCGTTCTTCCCGGTCATGGCCGCGGCATCACCGACCGGGCTGGGTACGGCGGAGCTTCTGGAGGTCCTGACCAGCGCCTTCCCGTCGCCGCTCGAGCACGAGCTGCCTCCGGTCAGCCGGCCCGACGGTCGACCGCACGACCCGCTCGACTGCGACCCGGACGGTCCGCTGGTGGCCGAGGTGGTCAAGACGACCACCGACCCCTACGTCGGCCGGATCAGCCTGGTCCGGGTCTTCTCCGGCACGCTGCGGCCGGACACCGCCGTACACGTCTCCGGTCACGGCCTCGCCGACCGCGGCCACGCCGACCACGACGTGGACGAGCGGGTGGGCGCGCTCACCTCGCCGCTGGGCAAGACGCAGCGGCCGGTGAGCCACTGCGTGGCGGGAGACATCGTGGCGATCGCCAAACTGTCCCGCGCGGAGACCGGTGACACCCTCTCGGCCAAGGACGACCCGCTGCTCGTGGCCGCCTGGGAGATGCCCGAGCCGCTGCTGCCGGTGGCGATCCGGGCGAAGTCCAAGGCGGATGAGGACAAGCTCGGCCAGGGTCTGGCCCGGCTGGTCGCGGAGGATCCGACGCTGCGGCTGGAGAACAACCAGGAGACCGGCCAGCTGGTGCTCTGGTGCATGGGCGAGGCGCACGCCGACGTACTGCTCGACCGCCTGAAGACCAAGTACGGCGTCGAGGTGGAGACGGTCGACCTACGGGTGCCGCTGCGCGAGACCTTCGCCGCCAAGGCGACGGGCAAGGGCCGCCACGTCAAGCAGTCGGGTGGGCACGGCCAGTACGCCGTCTGCGACGTGCAGATCGAGCCGCTCGGTTCGGGAGAGGGTTTCGAGTTCGTCGACAAGGTGGTGGGGGGCGCCGTACCGCGGCAGTTCATCCCGTCGGTCGAGAAGGGCGTGCGGGCCCAGATGGAGCGTGGTGTCAGCGCCGGCTACCCGGTCGTCGACCTGCGGGTGACGCTGTTCGACGGCAAGGCGCACAACGTCGACTCCTCCGACATGGCCTTCCAGATCGCCGGCGGGTTGGCGCTGAAGGAGGCGGCCAAGGCAGCGTCGGTACTGCTCCTGGAACCCGTGCTGGAGCTGTCGGTCCTGGTCGCCGACGAGTACGTCGGCGCGGTGATGAGCGACCTGTCCGGCCGGCGCGGGCGGGTGTCCGGAACCGAGCCGGTGGGCGCCGGGCGGACGCTGGTCAAGGCCGAGGTCCCGGAGACCGAGGTGGTCCGTTACGCCGTGGACCTGCGGTCGATCTCGCACGGCACCGGCACGTTCTCGCGGCGCTACCGGCGGCACGAGCCGATGCCGAGCCACATCGCCAGCAAGGTGCTCGCCGACCCCGCCGGCTGACGCCTTGGCGTTCAGGCCTTACCGCGGCCATCACCCCACTGGGGCGACGGGGTTACGGAACTCTTGCGGTGTCCTGGTGCCGCTTGGTTTCCGTGACTCTCCCCGTACGCCGCAACCCGCGCCCTATCTGGGCGGCCACCCTCCCCGGCTGCTCCCGGATGGCGTGGCTGGGAAACCGCAGCACCAGCCGGTCGTCCAGCCCGATCTCGTTCTGCCGGTCCATGTCACTCCACCACTGCGGCCCAACCATGTGCTGTGAGCCGTCCACCTCGACGGCGAGCCGGGCCCCCTCCCACCACAGGTCGAGGTAGTACCGACCGTTCCGCAGGGGCAACTGCCGTGCGGTCGGCTGCGGCAGTCCCGCCCGGCGCAGCAGACCCGCCATCTCCAGCTCCGGCAAGGAGTGGGCGCCGCCGGCGATGTCGGCGAGCGTTCGCAGTATCAGGGAGCGGTGGCGGCACGGCCCCAGCCGCAACACCGCAGCACGCAGCTGCGGCACGGTGGCAAGCCGTTGCTGCACGCCGGCGGCAAGGATGGCCCGGATGTCTTCCCGCAGCCGGGCGTCCGTCGCCATGTCGACGATGGACCTGGGCAGTAGCGTACGCCGCGGTTGCCGGTCTGGGTGCACGTCGGGCTCGCTGAGCGATCCGCTCCGGTGGACGACGAGCCGCGGCTGCCCCCGAACCCGGCGCTCCGACGGCACGCTCACGTGCACCTCCGGCGACGGGTAGCCGCGAAAGCCGTCTCGCGCGGCGGCGGTGTGGTGACTGAGCGCGGCGCCTTCACCGGCGTAGAGCAGGGCCGCGCATTCGCGTTGAGCGGTGGTCAGCGGTCCGTTGTGGGTGACGTAGATGCCTCGGTGCACCCGCTGCCACCGTCCGGACCGCAGCAACCAGCGAGCCGTGTCCACGCTGAGCCCGCAGGCGAGCGCTTGCGACCTGGTGACCACTTCGGCCAAGCCCGGGGAGATCGAAACGACCGGCATCGCCCGATGCTGGACCGGACGATGTGCTGGCGAAAGTCGCCGGTGCCGGAGTGTGGACCCGCCGTGGTTGTCCACCATGGAGGTTGCGGAAACTAAGCGGCGTCCCGACCCCGCTTTGTCTCCGTGAGTGTGGAACGCCCCTCAGGCGGTGCCGGTCAGTTTCGGCCAGGCGGCGGCGAGCAGGTCGCGGGTGTCGGCGAGCAGCTGGGGGAGCACCCGGGTACGGCCGACCACGGGCATGAAGTTCGTGTCGCCGCCCCACCGCGGGACGACGTGCTGGTGCAGGTGCTCGGCGATTCCCGCACCCGCCACCGCACCCAGGTTGATGCCGATGTTGAAGCCCTGCGGGTGACTGACCTCCCGCAGGGCGGTCAGCGTGGCCTTGCTGTACGCCGCCAGCTCGACCGTCTCCGCTTCCGACAGCTCGGTGAAGTCGGCGACGTGCCGGTACGGCACCACCATCAGGTGCCCGGGGTTGTACGGGTAGAGGTTGAGGACGGCGTACACCTGCTCGCCGCGGGCGACAACGAGGCCGTCGCGGTCGGACTTGGCCGGGATGTCGCACAGCGGACAACCGGACTCCTCGGTTGGCTTTCCCTCGCCCTTGAGGTAGGCCATCCGGTGCGGCGTCCACAGCCGCTCGAATGCATCAGGAGCGGGCATCAGGCCGGTCGCCGGTCAGCGATGGCAGCCTCGATCTCGGCCATGGCTTCGTCCACCGGTACGCCGCGCCGCTCCTCTCCGGACCGGTAACGGAACGAGACGGCACCGGCCTCGATGTCACGGTCACCGGCGATCAGCATGAAGGGCACCTTGTCGTGCTGGGCCTTGACGATCTTCTTCTGCATGCGTTCGTCGGACTCGTCGACCTCTACCCGTACGCCGCTCCCCCGCAGCCGGTCGGCCAGCCCGTGGAGGTACTCGCCGTGCCGAGACGCGATCGGGATGCACGCCACCTGCACCGGTGCCAGCCACGGCGGCAGCGCGCCCGCGTAGTGCTCGAGCAAGATCCCGAAGAAGCGCTCGATCGACCCGAACAGCGCCCGGTGGATCATGTATGGGCGCTGCCGGGTGTTGTCTGCCGCCTGGTACTCCAGGTCGAAGCGCACCGGGAACTGCAGGTCCACCTGCAGGGTCGAGAGCTGCCAGCGCCGGCCGATCGCGTCGCGCACGTGCACGTCGATCTTCGGCGCGTAGAAGGCGCCCTCGCCCTCGGCCACGACGTACGGCACGCCGCTGGCGTCGAGGGCCACCTTCAGGGCGGCCTCGGCAGAGTCCCACTGCGTCGGCTCGCCGACGTACTTCTCCGGCCGGGTCGACAGCTCCGCCTCGAACTCGGTGAGCCCGAAGTCACGCAGCAGCCGCAGGACGAAGGCGAGCAGCGAGGTCAGCTCACCGGCGAGCTGGTCCGGCGTACAGAAGATGTGGGCGTCGTCCTGGGTGAAGCCGCGCGAGCGGGTCAGGCCGTGCACGACGCCGGACCGCTCGAAGCGGTAGACGGTTCCGAACTCGAACAGCCGCTGCGGCAGGTCGCGGTAGGAGCGGCCGCGCGAGCGATAGACGAGGATGTGGAAGGGGCAGTTCATCGGCTTCGGGTAGTACGTCGCCCCCTCCATCTCCATGGGCGGGTACATGCCATCGGCGTACCACTGCAGATGTCCCGAGGTCTCGTACAGCGTGCTCTTGGCTAGGTGCGGGCTGACCACGAACGCGTAGCCGGCCCGTTCGTGCTCCGAGCGGTAGTAGTCCTCCATCGCCCGCCGGACGGCACCGCCCTTGGGGTGCCAGATGGCCAGGCCGGCTCCCAGCTCCGGCGGAAAGCTGAAGAGGTCAAGCTCGGCGCCGAGCCGCCGGTGGTCACGCGTCTCGGCCTCCTCGAGCAGCCGGAGGTGTTCCTTCAGCGCCTCCTCGGACTCCCAGGCGGTCCCGTAGATGCGCTGGAGCATCGGGTTGCGCTCATCACCTCGCCAGTACGCCGCCGCGGTACGCATCAGTTTGAAGGCCGGGATGTCGCCGGTGGACGGCACATGCGGGCCGCGGCAGAGATCAGTCCACGCCACGGCCCCGGCGGCAGCGTT
>JAABUN010007504.1_pt1 | contig 11704 bp, 5 predicted proteins | sample 5559311 | NCBI WGS metagenome assembly JAABUN01 (sample SAMN10711877, study PRJNA513370) | rock metagenome | isolation source: Antarctica rocks | place: Antarctica: Victoria Land, Siegfried Peak sud | reverse complement strand
GCACGTCAGCACGCCCCGGTGAAGTTCCGCACCACCCCGGCGTTCGACCGGGACTGGAAGCGGCTGCCCGACGAGCACAAGCGGATCTTCCGCGAACGCCTGGGCGACTTCAACCAGGCCTGCGATGTTTTCGCCGCTGACAAGGCCGTCGTCTGGCCCGCCGCTCTTCGCGTGTCCCGGCTGACGGGCACCAAGAGCATCTGGGAGATGACCTGGTCGTTCGCCGGTCCGGACGGGCGCGGCACGTTCGAGTTCATCCTCGATGAAGGTGTCTTGTACTGCCAGTGGCGTCGCATCGGCGACCACAGCATCTACGTGAACGCCTGAGGACCACAGTTCCGCATGGTGCTCGCGACGGAGGCGGTCACGTGACCGACAAGAGTGCAGAACGGCGTTGGACGGTCGGAGGCGCCGAGGCGCCCGGCCGCTTCGGGCCTCACCGCAGCAAGACGCCGAGGACGTCGGGCGCGGTGAACTCGCGGTCGTAGACCGCCTCGTCGTACTGCCGGAGCACGCCAGCCGTGACGAGTTGCCCGACCAGCCCGTTGGCGCAGGCGTAGGTGACGCCGAGATGGCGCTGGACCGGACCTGGCGCACGGTGAAGATCAGCTGGGCGAGCGCGTAGTCCACGAGCGTCATGGCGTTCTCCGCACGCAGTCCGGCGCTGCGCACCTTGGCCTTCAGATCAGCCTGCACAGCAAGCAGATCGGTGAGCGACCGCTCGGTGTCCTTCGCCGAGGCCGTCAGGCCGGTCGCGAAGAAGCGGATCCAGGCGTCCCAGTCATCGTTCGTTCTGACGGCGAGCAAGCGGTCGTAATAGTCGGCCCTTCGGCCCTCGAACCACGGCGAGACGGTGAGCGTGGGCTCGCTGAGGACGCCGACCTGCAGAAGCTGCAGCACGACCAGCAGCCTGCCCAGCCGGCCGTTGCCGTCGTTGAAGGGGTGCAGGACCTCGAACTGGTAGTGCGCCATGCCGGCCGCGACGACAGGGTCGATCAGGTCCGAGTGGTCGGGCGCCGCCCAGTCGACGACGTCGCGCAACTGTGCATCGAGGTCCGGGCCCGGGGGACGCGGTACGAAGCGGGCGTCCTGGATCCGCGCGCCGTGGTGGCCGCCGATCACCACCTGGTTGTCGCGCAGCCTGCCCGAGTGCTCACCCTCGGCGGCGGTACCGCGGACGAGTCGGGCCTGCAGGTCACTGAGCAGGCCCACCGTCAGCGGGCGTCCTTCCGCGGCCCAGATGAAGGCGTACTCCGCGGTCCTGACGTAGTTGAGCACCTCTCGGAGGCTGACGTCGTCCTGCTCGGCCTCCTCATCGGCAGCCAGGACCGCCTGCATGGTGGCGTAGGTACCCTCCAACCCCGACGTGCTCTGCGCCTCCCGGCGCAGCGTGGGACGGCGGAGCAGGCTTGGGTTGGGCAGCCGACGGGCGGAGGCGTCAAGACTGGCGAGCGCGGCGCGGGCGCCGGCCACCGCGTTGAACGTGGGGACGCTGAGCCGGGGAGTCTGGTCCGGGAGCGGGTGGGGGACGAAGGCGACATGCGCCCACGCCCCGAAGCGAGGGTCATGCCCGTGGATCGGTACGAGCACCCGGCTCGTGCTCTCGTCGAAGGAATCGGCTCGCACAACGCAACACCATCGTCAGTTCCCTTGCGTTTGACAGCGCCCGGACCCTCAGAATGTCACTCAGCGACGTCTGGACGGTGGCTACGCCAGCGCAGCTGAGTCTTGAGCATCCGGGCCGAACGGGTCACGGTGGTGCAGCGGCAGGTCCGCGAGGCTACCCACGTGTTCGTGTGGCGTCTCGATGCCGAGCAGCGCGAAGCCCTCCGTCACGAGCACATCCGCCAGGTCCTCGCGCAACCGAAAGCGCCCGACGCTGCGCTTGATGGCGAGCCCCAAACACTGGCGATGCTCACGCACACCTCGCGCTGGCGATCAGCGATGGCCTGCGAGGCAGCCTGCGTCAGCGGCCGCTCGTCCAGCTACCAGAGTGCAACGTAAGTGTCGAGCAGCAGACCGCTCAACAAGACCGGGCGGCGCCGTCGTCATCCTGCAAGCACTCGAACAGGTCGCTGAGGTCCTCGTCGAAGTCGGGGGCCGTCCAGATCTTCCCCTTCAGCGCCCCAGGACGCCGGGGCTCGGTCGGCGTCGGGTGCGGCACGTACCGCACCCGCGGCTTGCCGGCCCGCGCGATGACGATGTCCTCGCCGTTCGCGGCCCGCACAACGAGGTCAGACAGCTTCACCTCCGCCACGTTCACCTGGGTTGTCACCATGCCGATGCTCCGATGGTTGGTCAGGTTGGTCAAGTAACGCCGTCGGTGAGCGCGCCTTGCTTTCTGCCTCGCGCAGAACCGGTCTTCTGGCCGGCTGCCCGAGTCCGCGCCACGAGCGGTTCGCCGGTCGGCCGGTAGTGTCGGTTCTGTTCGCTCCGGGCCCACCGTCACTCCGCGAGTGACTTCTCACTCCACGCGCAGCGCAAGTAGAACCTAGGCAGCACCGCTGTCGACGACAATGCCGGGATCAGCTCCGACTACAAGTCTCCGACTGCACTAGCCCCCGGTACGCACACCGTCGAGAAGCCCCGTAGACGTTGGCCGATGACACTCGGCTTGTCTCCCGCCGCGAGCGCCACCTCACGTAACCAGGCCGCGACCTCAGAGTTGCTGAGCATGGAGTCGTCGAGAAGCCGCTGACCACCGTCCATCAGGTGCTCCTTCGCGTTCAACGAGTCGACCTCAAGTGGCTCGCTGCGAAGGACTACACCCGGAGGGACTTCCCATGACTGTGCTCGATGGCGCCGCCCCCCGCCGGCCGCGGGAGAGAGCCCAGCGGTCCGAACAACCGGTAGTAGGTATGTGTGCTGCAGGAAGTCCGGTGCATCCACGCGCATTCGACCGAAGGTGTTGTAGTGAGGAAAGACATAAAACACGCTGTGGGGCCGGCTAGTTGCAAGCCGTAAAAGCCGAGCCATCTGATCCTCGCCGAGTCCGTATTCATAGGGCTCTGTATCGAGTAGTCGAGACGATGGCGCCTTGAACTGCAGCGCAAGATGCCGTCCGCGCGGCATGTTGGACATCAGTTCGTCGATTCCGTTACGGGCTTCTTGGTATTGCTTCATGCCTATCCAGAACGCAGATTGGCAACCGGGCCACTGCGTGCGAATCACATCGAGGATGGCGGCCGCGATGTTGAGTTCAAGCGTCTTCTCCGATACGAGTTTTCGCCTCAAGGGCTGGCTCCTGGGCCGGTGGCGGTGACTATTGCGTTAGCGCTGGGCCGTGGCATGCGACTGCTGAAGTGCGGCGCGGTACGTGTTCAGCTCGTTGTTATAGCGACGCTCGCGTCGAACGAACGCATCGATGCCGCCCTCCATGATCTGCTGGATGTCCGCCCGGACCAGCGCGTCCTCGAGTGGCCCACAGTGTTCGTGGGGAGCGGACGCCACACCGACTGGCGGCGAAGTTCGAACCGCAATTCCGCGACCCGCGTTCTCCAAAACGATAGTGCGCTCGGCATCTGCATTAACAGGGATATTCGCGTTATGGGTGACGACGATGAGTTGCCTCGACCACCGGCTCGTACGCAACTGGCGCACGACGAGCTGTGTAATCCACTCCGTATCGAGGTCGTCCTCGGGCTGATCCAAGACGAGCGGTTCGTTCCCATAGTGAAGGACGAAGCTCAGCATGGCGGCGCTCCGCTGGCCTGGCGATCCGGCTGTAAGAGGCTGCCAGTCTTGCTCGCGCGTAACATCACCACCCTCTCGAAGAAAACGCATGCTGACGGTGTCGTCAGGAACTTCGGCCGCAAGCCGTGCCCGAACTAGCGGATCCAGATTTCTAAGTCGCGCGGCCCAGGCTGGACGTAGCCGTGCCGAGGCGATCAACGCGTCGAAATCGCCAGAGACGCACGCGGCGCGCCATATGCGTAGACGCGCCTCTCGTTCCTCGCCATCTACATCGGTCCACAACCACCGAGCGAGAGCGGGGACCTCCTCGAGGAAGCCGTCTGACCGAAGATTCAGAAGCTCACGGATTCGCTGCGTCCACGCTGAGTCGTCCGCTGCTGATTGAAGCGAGAAACGGAGAATCTGGCTCCGCTCCGCGACCCCCTCTAGGAGAGCCGTGCGTTCACTCCGCCTCGCGGTCAGCAGCTCCTCAGTCGCTCCCCAGGCTGCCTCCGCCTGCGCCTGCAGTTGGGGAAGATGCGCCGCTCGAGCGACGAGCGACGCCAGAACTGACTGTTGGTTTGAGAGCTGCGTGCGTACCTGCTCGTAAGCGGCCGGATCGAGGCCGAGTGAAGCGAGCTCTTGTGTGTACGCAACAGTATCCAGTTCTGCGGCCTGGATTCGAGCTTGCCACCCTGAGGACTGGCATCGTTCACGCCAAGCCACCAGTGCCTGTGCGGCGATGGATAGCGACGCTGACAGATCACGACGAAGACTCTCTCGGATGGACGCGAGGGCGGCGGCGAGCTCTGTTACCTCTGGGTCGGCACCACCGGGCTGACCGGGAGGCGTGAGCTGCAACATGCCGACTCGTCGGGCCACCTCGTCTTCGAGCGCGGAGAGATCAGCGGACGTGCTGGAGTCCAAGCCGGCCAGCCACGCGGCCTCGGCGAGCCGCTGGTCATTGCTTTCGCGGCGGAGGCGACTTCTCTCGTCATCGAAGGCAGCAACTTGCCTACGCAGCTCTTCGACGCGTTCGGCGACCAGCTCACGCTCCGCCACCGCCTCGACCTCCGCTTGGGACCGTCGGGATGCTGCGACCCATGCCGTCTGCGCCTCATTCAGGGCGGCGCGAAAGTCACTGGGACTGCCCGGCCCGCTGGCAGTCGCCGAAAGTGCGTCGTCGACGAGGGTCAGGAGATTACGGGACGTCTTGTGAGGATCATCAGCTGTGTTTGCTGCTCGCTCGAACAGCTCCTTCTGATTCACGACGCGAACTTTGAAGCTGGTTCGAGTGGCGGTTCCATCGGCGCGCTCCGTCGAGGAACCATCGGCGAGCGTCCAGTGCGTCGCTTGAGCGTCTCCGCTGTGAGGGAGGTGGTGTCTGCCACTCACCGTGGCGGCGCCGAACACGTCACCAATCAGCGACTTGGCCTCGGCCCGCGTCTGCGTTGGCAGGCCATCGATATCGCCGTATAGGCAGCGAAGTGCGGCGACGACGGTTGACTTGCCGGCTCCTCGTCCGCCGATCAACACGTTGAGTCGGGGGTCGAACTTGATTCGTAGCTCTTCCGCCGCTGTCGACAGCCCGTCCACCGTGACGAACTCCACCCACGCATGGGAGATGTCGTTCGGCGTCAGCGTCGTGCCGTGATACCGAGGATCCCAGTCGCAGATGATTCGCGCCTCATGGTCGAGAAAGGCCTGGCGCAATGCCTCGAGGCTCGGCTCCGCCATCCGGATCCACGTAGTTCGCGAACCGACGGCGTTCAGGCTGTATGCGTCGCTGGTACTCACGAAGGCGAGGTTCGGAAGACAGGGGAAATAGTCGAGTTCTCGGCGGACGAAGCGAGCCTTGAAGCTGGTACCGCTCGCTAGCCCGGCCGCGTCGCCCACATCGATGGCACCGAGCCTCGGATGGTGCAGAGCCTTCCATCGAAGGTCACCCTCGATCGTGTCTTGGCTTGCGATCCCATTGTCGTTGAAGGCGTGCGGCGCAATGGCCAAGTAGTCATCGGGGAGGTGGTCCAGGATCTGAGGCAACGTCTTGGGCGCGGCGGCCGGTGATCCGTTTGGCTGAAAGGGTGGATGATCGGGGCTGAACCCGCAGACTCGAGCGAGCAGTGCGTCGAACTCTTGCTTGGTCTTGCTCTGGTCACCGAAGATGATCAAGTGAGCGCCATCAGAGCCGCTGGCGGTCGTGATCTCCACACCGGGGAACACGTGAATACCGGCTCGGTTTCCGGCGGCAACCATGGGAGCGATCCAGTCGGCGCTGTTGTGATCAGCTAGCACGAGTACCTCGACGCCACGGGCCGTCGCGGCTGCAATGTAGTCGTCCGCGGCAGCATCTCGACCCTCAATGGACGAGAGATTCCAGGTCGACTGCGGCGGCTGCTGAAAGTCACGAGCTCCCGGGCTCGCAACTTGCAGGTCGCATTTCCACCAGCGACTCATTGTGCCCACCCCCCCCGTCGCTCCGGCGTCTCGAACGTAGCGGTCGACGGCCGGGCGCCTTGGGCGATTCGGGCGGCTCCCGTTGACCGTCGTCCGCGTCCCGCGTCCAGAAGCGATGCTATGTCCGACCGTCACCCACGGGGGCGCCGCCGAACACCCGCCTCTTGCCCTGCCAGCAGGGAGGCGGTCCGCCACGCGGCTGGTCACCAAGCGGTGCTGAGCGGGGTGCTGGTCCGCTCCCAGTCCGCGATCTTGGCGATCGCAGACTGTTCGGTGGGGGTGGGGGCGAGCTGCAGGCTCATCGCGGTGAGTGCACGGTGAGTGCGCTGGAGGGCGTCGTCGAGTTCGGCGTCGCCGTAGTCGGCGGCCCAGGACCGAACCTGTCCGATGCGTTTCGCCGCTTCTGCGGGCCCGTGGTTGATGCGCTGTCCGACGAGGACAGCGGCGAGGTGCCGGATCGTCTCCCGGGTGACGACAGGGTCTCCGTCGATGCTGACGTCGGCGAGGGCGTTCGTGAAGAGGATGAGCGACGTGGTCTCGTCGTCGGGGTCGGGCCGGTTGTTCCACGTCCGGAACGGCGAAGTCTTCGCCCGGAAGACCTTTGTGCGGCCGTCGGCTTGTGCGACGAGCTCGACGTCGATGATGTCTTCGTTGAGCCGGGCGAGGAGCATTCCGACAGTGGTGAGCGGCGATCTAAGGTGAGATGTCCCGATGATCCGCAGGAGGCTTCCTTCGGTCGTGAGGGAGACGTTGCGCCAGCCGACAGCGGTGAGCAGCAACTTGCTGAGCAGGTCTGGATCGAGCTCGTCGAGCAGGTCCGTGTCGTCGGGCATGAGGTCCTCGGCGTCGAGGGCGGCGATCACGGCGAGCTGGAGGGCGAGTGAAGTCTCCAGCAGCGCGAGGACGGTGTCGGAGAGCGCCTCGAACGTGAGGTGTACTGCCCTGGCGGGTTGGGACGCCTGCAGGTGCACACCGTGGTCGTCAACGATGAAGTCCAGATGGGCGCTGGAGTTTCGAGCTGCGACCACGGCGCCGTCGGTGAAGGCGGCAGACAGGCGGTCCCGGGCGGTTTGAACGACCCGGTTGCCATTGCTGTCCCGGGCTACGGCGTAGGAATCCGGCATCGTAGCGCCGGCCGGGGCCGCACAGGCGAGCAGCGTCGCGAGGTGGTGGCGCAATGGGCCCTCGATGATGTCCTGCACGAAGAGCAAGCTGTCGCGCACGTGCTGGCGCGCGGGCCGGTCGGGGAGGTCGGCCAAGGCGCTGAGGCGCTGGCAGCCGTCGAGCAGCGCGGTCGTCGCAGCGCGTTGCGCCCGCTGCCAACCGGAATCGTGGGCGAGTGACCGCATGTGCTCGGGTCGGAGCAGTTCGCGGGCCTTACAGCAAAGTGCGACGAGTGCATCGGGGTCCAGGAGCACTGCGGCGGGCAGAAGCACAGCCTGGACTTGCAACCCAATTCCGGGAGGCCCGGTGTCGGCCAGCACCGGTAGTCGACGCCGGCCGGCAACGTCGAGGGCTGAGAGGGCGTCCAGCCCGTCAACGGTGCCGCCGACACGTGCGAGTTCGCGAGCCATGCACGCGGACAGGAAGTCGCCCGCCTGCAGGTCGAGGACCGATGCCGCGAAGTCCAGCTCACCGCCGAGCGAGCTGGCGTATTCACCGACGTCGTCGAGGAGCGTCTCCGCTCGCGCCATGTCGTGCTGCGCTGACCCGATGTCGTCCGCGGCGAAAGCGGCGAGGAGGTGCTCGACGGCGTTCCGCAAGCGCTCGACGGCGATGACCGCCTCGCGGGCGTAGCGCCGCCAGGGTCGGGGCCACTGGGCGTCGAGGTGGGCTTGGGCGCCTCGCAGGTCATCGACCACCGCAAGCATGTCCGCCAGTCCCCGGTTCTCTGCCTCGCCGCCCCGGTCGAGTCCTCCCATAGCTTCCAGCAGGCGGCCTGGCATGCCCGCCAGGCCGCCGAGCAGGGGGCCGAGGCCGGGCGCCGCGGCGGAGGGCTCGATGGGCTGATGCAGGCGGTCCCTGACCGCCGCGGACGCGTTGCAGCGCCGCTGCGCCTTCACGTCGTACTCACCTGGCCGGGCCGGTTCGCCGCATGTCGCGCAACGCTGCGCCGCCGGCCGCTTCTCGCCGCAGCGGCTGCATCTGGCGGCTGTGAAGGTGAGTGACATCGTCAGGCGACCGGCCGGGACAGGCTCCTTTGCCTTGGCCTCCCGCGAGCGGCCGTGTCTGCCCCTGGACACTTCAATCTTCCGTTCGTCGTGAGGCTTCAGTCCTAGCACCGAACGTGCGTGCGAGGTTGGGGGCGCGCCGCAGGACGGAGGGCAGGATCAAGGGCACGTCCCGTCCGGAGGGGCGGCGGCTGCCGCAGTCCACGTGAAGGAAGAACTCCTCCTCGACGTTAAGGTCGCTCAGTCGCGGGTGCGCAGAAGACACGCGAGTGCCGGGTGCCCGTCCGTAGGCGCCGCTCTGCATGGTCCCACGGTGAGAGCAACGTGGGCTCGCCCGCCGCGCTGATCTCCGGATCAAGGCGCCGCGCCTCTTGCTCGTAACGAGGCGGTGCTCACGTCGAACTCGCCGGTTACGCAGGCGGTGATGAGCGCCTTCCTGCGTTCGTGAAGGAGATGCACCAGGGTGTTCGTCCGGGTGGCGAGCGACCGCCGCTCTTCGCGGGCGTCTTGAACCGATGCAGCCAGGGCAGGCAGGGAGCGGTCCGGCAGGGCGACACGGAAGTTGCGGAGCTCGCTCATGTTGAGCGTCGGCTGAGCGGTGTCTGCGTCCGTAACCGCCGCCACCTGGCGCCTGTAGGCCGTGGTACTCAGCCAACCGAGGAGGACGTCGCTTGGGACTCCTGGCCTTGGAACTAGGCGGGCCACGGCCCGAGCGATGTTCGCGCCGGCGAGCTGCATGGGGACCAGCGCTGCCTTGTCGGTCGACCCGACCACTCCGACGACAACGTCGCCAGCCGCGACAACGGTCCGGCGGAACTCCAGTGACTGCGCGGCCGGTATGGCAGCGAGCGAGGCCGCTTCACGCCCCGCGAGCTGCGATAGATCTCTGATCCGTATGAACGGAACACCAGTGTCCATCAACTTCGGGACGAGGACTCCGTACTGCGGAAACCGCATGAGCAGAGCCTTGAGGGGGACGGTCTGAGCACTGCCGGCGAAGATCGCATCCACATTGGCTTGGAAGCGCCCGGCGACGAGGCATCCAGCCCGTTGCGCGTCCCATGAGGCGCTGTCGAGACAGGCGACTTGGTCGTCGAGGAAGTCGGCGATCCGCTGTTGCTCCTCGAACTCCGGAAGAGCAAGTGGCAGGGACCGCATCGCCTCCGCACCGACGTGCAGGATGTTGGCTCCCGAGGCGACGTCCTGCACCAGGCCACTCGCATGCGCATACCGAGCCCACCAACCCAGGTAGCGACCACTCACCCCGGCCCGCGGGCGGAGTCGGAGCAAGGTGTTCTGAAAGCAGACCTGGCCAGGAAGCTCGTCGAGCCACACGGCCGAGGCCCCGACGGAGTCACGACTGCCGCTGCCCTCGGTGACGAGGACGTCGCCGGCTCGCAGCTCGTACCGCATCCGCTCACCCAGCGAGAAGCGCATCGACTTGACGTCGCTCAAGTCGAGCCGGCCGTCCTTGATGTTCGCGGATCGAAGGTAGGGCGTCTGTCCCTCGCCCTCCTCGTACTGCGGGGCTCGTTGCCGGCCGAGCACGACCTCCGCGGCGTGACTGAGGGGGACGGATTTCACCGCACCAGTCCCGCGAGCAGCTCCCGCAACCGCTCCCCCGTCGCCAGCAGCTCGGCGTCGATGTCGGCGAGCGGGCGGGGCGGCACGTACTCGTAGAAGTGCCGCGTGAAGGGGATCTCCACGCCGACCTTGACCTTGGCATGGTCGACCCAGGCGTCCGGGGCGTACGGGCGGATCTCCGACTCCAGGTGCGCTTCCGCGGAAGCGTGCAACGCCTTCTCCCGCTCCTCCGGCCCGAGCGAGAACCAGCCGGCCGGCAGTGGGACGTTCTCCTGGTCGCGCAGGTCGGGGTCGGGCAGCGGGTCGCCGCGCCGGTCGGTGAGCACCGGTGCCTGCTCGTCGGGGACGGCCGCGGCAGCGACGACGGCCTTGCGGACCTTGTCCGGCACGTCGAGACCGTCGACCACCTCGGCGAGCCGCCGTACGAAGTCCTTCTCGGTCGTCAGCGCCGGCTCACCGGTCAGCACGGACAGGGCGGAGACGAGCGCTGCCTGGTCCTGCTCGATCCCGTGCAGCCACGCGACTGGGTCGTCGGTGCCGCGGGGCGGAACCGCCCAGGCCGTCCATGCCCGGGTGTGGGTGAGCTCGTCGACGGCGTCGGCGCTCAGCTGCCACACCCGGCGCAGCGGCCGCTCGACGGTGATGCGCTGGAAGCCGAAAGCCTCCCGGTCGAAGACCTTCACCCGCTTGTCGGCCGCGTGCAGCGCCTCGTCGTACAGCCGGGTGATCTCGGCCATCGCCTCGTCGGGGACGTACTTGCGCTTGTCACCCAGCGACTTGCGCATCTTGGCGAAGCTCTCGCGGGCGTCGACCAGCGCGACCTTGCCGCGCCGCTCGGGGGCCTTGCGGTTGGACAGCACCCAGAAGTAGGTGCTGATGCCGGTGTTGTAGAAGAGCTGGTCGGGCAGCGCGACGATGCCCTCGAGCCAGTCGTTCTCCAGGATCCAGCGGCGGATCTCGCTCTCCCCACCGCCCGCCGCGCCGGCGAACAGCGGCGAACCGGAGAAGACGATCGCCAGGCGCGTGCCGCCGCCGCCCGTTGTCACCGGCTTCATCTTGCTGAGCATGTGCTGCAGGAACAGCAGCGAGCCGTCGCTGACCCGCGGCGTGCCGACGCCGTAGCGGCCGCGCTCGCCGAGGCTGTCGCGCTCGGCGGCGATCGCGTCGGCGTACTTCTTCCAGTCCACGCCGAACGGCGGGTTGGCCAGCAGGTAGTCGAAGCGCCGCCCCGGGTGGCCGTCGTCGTCGGTGAGGGAGTTGCCCAGCACGATCCGGGTCGCGTCCTGGCCCTGGATCATCAGGTCGGACCGGCAGACCGCCCAGGTCTCGCCGTTGATCTCCTGGCCGTACGCCTGCAGCTCGACCGCCGGGTGCATCCCGCGCAGGTAGCCCTGCGCGCCGGTGAGCATGCCGCCGGTGCCGCAGGCCGGGTCGTAGATCGTGCGCACCGGCTTCTCACCGGCCAGCACGTCCTCGTCGGCGGCGAACAGGATCGACACCATGAGCCGGATGACCTCGCGCGGGGTGAAGTGCTCCCCGGCGGTCTCGTTGCTCATCTCCGAGAAGCGCCGCAGCAGCTCCTCGAAGACGTAGCCCATCGTCTCGTTCGGCACCGCCGCCTCGGACAGGTCGAGGTCGGCGAAGCGGGCCAGCACCTGGTAGAGCAGCCCCGCCCGGTCCAGCCGGGTGATCTTGTCGTCGAGGCCGTACTCGTCGAGCACCTCCCGCGCCCCCGGCGAGAACGCCGCCAGGTAGGTGCGCAGGTTCGCCGCAGCGGTGCCCGGGTCGGCCAGGATCTTGCGCAGGTCGAGCGGGCTGGC
>JAABUN010007503.1_pt1 | contig 11704 bp, 13 predicted proteins | sample 5559311 | NCBI WGS metagenome assembly JAABUN01 (sample SAMN10711877, study PRJNA513370) | rock metagenome | isolation source: Antarctica rocks | place: Antarctica: Victoria Land, Siegfried Peak sud | reverse complement strand
GCCAGGCACGCGCTCTGCCCTCCTGTCCCGTGTCCGTCCGCAGTCGGCCCGACATGGGTTGCTCTGTCAGTGCTGCTGGCGGCGGACGAACTCTAACCGCCGGTCAGCCATGAGCCGGGGCTAGCGCCGCCTACTCGTGATCTCCTGGTCGTAGGGGATAGCCGGTTACCGCTCGTTGAGCAACACCCGAGAACGTCCCGTCTCCGGCGCACCGGGCTTCTCGGGGCAGCGGGATAGGTGGCCCGCGCGGCCGGACCTGACCACACCTCTCGTCCAGCAGGTTCATCTGCCGCGGACAGGATGATCACCGAAGTCCCGCTCGACGATCCTCTACGACACCTCTCGCCCGGCATGGAGCGCCGACCTCGGGCTTGTACCGTCGGGCCTCGTGACGACGGCCAGAACCAGCTCGTCGTCTGGACTTCTCTGGTCCCTCTTGGCCGGCGCCTGGTCGGTGATCTTCGCCGCGCCGCACTTCTATTGGGCGCTGGGTGGCGCGCGGGCCTCGGGGCTCAGACGGCTGCAGCCGATGCCGCGCTACAGCAGGGCTGGTTCGCCGTCTACAACTTGACCGCCGGTTGCCTCGGAGTCCTGGGCGCGGCGATGGCCTTCGTGCTTGCCAACAGGTGGGGAGGCCAGCGGATGCACCGCTGGTTGATGATCGCCTCAGTGGCAGCCTGCGCCGGCCTCCTCCTTCGCGGAATCCTGGGACTGACGCTGCTCGGTGTCAGTCTTTTCCGTGGCACTCTCGACCAGGAGACACCCGCGCTCCTTCTCGCGATCGAGCCCTGGTTCGTGCTGGGGGGACTCGCCTACGCAGGCATGGCCCTCAGCCAGCGCAGCGGGTCCGACACGGGCACCATGTCCCACTGACCGATCGCTTTCGGACGGCGAGGTCGTGGGGAATGCTCGGATGACTATGCATGGGGGGCCTGATGTATGTGCCGGCGCACTTCGCGCTGCAGGACACCGAAGTGCGCGAGCTGCTGACGCTACATGGGGCCGCCGACCTGGTCACCGCGACGGCGTCCGGACTGACGGCGACGCTGCTCCCGTTCGTGTACGACCCGACGGTCGGTCAGCAAGGCCCCCTGCTCGGCCACCTTGCCCGCAACAACGACCAGTGGCGACAGCAGGTGATCGGCGAGGCGCTCGTGATCGTCCGCGGGCCAGACGCCTATGTCTCCCCAAGCTGGTACGCCTCGAAGGCCGAGCACGGCAGGGTCGTCCCTACGTGGAACTACCTGACGGCTCACGTCTACGGCCGGCTGGTCGTGCACGATGACCCCGCCTGGGTGGACGCTCTGGTCCGCCAGCTGACCGACCGGCATGAGGCGGACAACCCGCGCCCGTGGTCGGTCGACGACGCCCCTGCGTTCTTCGTCGCCGGGCAACTGCGCGCGATCGTCGGGGTCGAGTTGGTCATCGGCCGGGTGGAGGCCAAGGCCAAGTTCAGCCAGAACCGGTCGGCCGCCGACGTCGATGGAGTGATCGCGGGCCTTGAGGCGCGCGGGGACACGACGACCGCCGACGCGATACGAGCTGCTCGAGCCTGACCGGCACCAAGTTGCTGAATCGTGGCGTGTCGGTTATCGGAGCACCGACCGAACCTGGCACGGGGTGCCACCCCCCAGCGAAAGGTCGGCGGGGACTTACCCTGAAGGACCCGGGACTCCGCCGAAGTGCGGGCTACGGTCGCATGATGGAGTTGATCCGCCAGCAGCTTCGGCGCCTTGGGTAGCACTCGGCCTCAACGGGACCAACCTGGGCTCCGGTCGGACGTCGGCGACCGCCGCGGGCTGGCCGGCAACCGATCGTCCGTCCTCTGGGCCGCAGCGGCCGAAGTTCCGGCGACTGCGCTTCCGTTGCTGTACGGACCGATGGTGACGAGGCGGAGGTCGTCAGCAGCGGTGTGAGCAGGCGGAGGCGAGGTTGACCGGAGAGCGCGACCTCGCCGCGCTGCTGCGCAGCCTGTCACCGCGGCTGAACGACGGACGTTACGTCTACACGCAGGTTCGGACCGGCGTACCGGCCGGCGCTGATCCCGTCGTCGTGGTGCGGGAGGACGAGGGGGTAACCCTGGTCCTCGCCCAGGCGCAGGCCGACGAGTTGGACCTGGCGTACGAGTTCGTCGCGGCCTGGATCACCTTGGAGGTCCATTCCGCTCTGGACGCGGTAGGCCTAACAGCGGCTGTCAGCCACGTCCTCACCGGGGCCGACATCAGTGCCAACGTCGTCGCGGGCTACACCCACGACCACGTCTTCCTCGGCCCCTGCAGGTCGGCCAGCGCACCCGGGCCGTCGTACGGCATGAGCCCCAGCGCCTTCTGGAAGTCCGTCCTCGACAGGTGCCTGACCGTCCGGCTGGTGCGTAGGTGGTTGCCCGGCACCTCGTACGTGAAGGGCAACCCGGTCACCGTCTTGAAGGCCTGGCCCGCGTTACGGCGGATGCGTTGCCAGATCACGTCGATGCTCGCCACGGCAGGGGCCGCGTGTCGCTAAACGTCCTCGACCGTGGCCGCTGCTGCCGCCCGCTTGACGGCGTCGCAGCCGTTGCGAGCTCCAGAGCGGGTGGTGTAACTCTCGCCCGTAGCGACCACTTCGCCATTCGCCGCCTTCAGGCGGAAGCGGAAGCCGCCAGATCGGTCCTCGTACACCTCGAACTTGGCTGCCATCTGTCCTCCTGATCTTGAGGCCGCAACGCGGATGCCGCGGCACTGTTCAGCCGCTCGTTCCCGAGGTGAGGATCGGCCAACCCTGGGCTGCAAGCAGTCAGGGAAGAAGCTGACGCCAGCACAGTTGGGGGAGCTGTTCGCGCAGCGCGCCGGTCAAGCCTCTGGCGCTGATGTCCTGACATCTGGCTCTGCGTGCCTGCGCACAGCGTCGGTCACCGCGCCGGACAACCGGGCGACGGAACCCGCCACTGAGTCGTCGTCGCAGCGGAAGGCCGCTGCTTGTGACTCGACAACCTGCCGGAGCTGATCCCACGTCGTCCAAGCAACCACGTTGCTCACGGTGTCGAGCAGCCGAGGCACTTCGGCGGGCGGAGTGAACTTGCTGAGGTGACGGGCGATCGCCTCCTCAACGCTGAGCCGACCCTCGCCAGCGACGCTGACCGGCGGCGGAGCGCCCAGTAGAAGCAGCAGCAGGGGCGTCCGGCCGTGGGCCTCCTGCAGGACAGCTGCGTACTCACGTGCCAGCTGCTCCGCCTGGAAGGCACTGCGTCTGATCCGCTTCGCCTCGATGAGCACGTAACACGATGGTGAGACCAGGACCCCGTCTGGCTGGACGACCACCGCCCCCGCATCGTGGCGCGTAATCATGAGTTCGTCCGGCAGCAGCGTCAGCTCGGCCTGCTCGATCTCGTCCACGACTCGCCGCCGGGCTTCGACCGCCCCGGTGGCACCCGCGATGACAGCTCCGAGGAACGCCGTCCTCGGTAAGTAGTCCAGGACGGTGAGAACCTCGGCGGTCAGGACGTTCTCGAACCCGAGGCCGCCGTCGCGGTACGCACGGATGTTGGAGCCAACCCAGGACAGTTCCTGCAGCAGCCGGCCGAGGGTGGAGTCACGAGCCCCCGGTGACGACGGTAGCTCGGTCACCAGTCGCTCATGCGGATGCGCTCCCAGATCACGTCGATGCTCGCCACGGCAGCAGCATCCCGCCCAGTCGTCTGAGCGCCAAGCCGGTGCCTGCGCAGTGTTGCCTGTCCCTCGTGACACAGCGACAGCCACAACGGATCATCAAGGCGTGACTGCACCCGCCGTAGCGCCCGACTGGGCGCAGCTGCCCCTGCGCAGGGGTCGGCATCGCAACAAGGCGCTCGCCGCGTACCGCCGCACCAGATCCGTCGAGATGGTCACGCACGGCGCCACCTATCAGCAGGCGGCGGACGAGCTCGGCTACGCGAACAGAGGCACCGTCCACCGGATCGTCCAGCAGAGCCTCGCGGCACACGAGGTGGCGTCGGTCGAGACGCTGCGCGAGGTCGAGGTGCGACGCCTGGACGCCCTCCAGGTCGGGCTGTGGGACGCGGCCATGGCCGGCGACGTCGAGGCCGCCCACGCCTGTCTGCGGATCATCCTTGCCCGCATCAAGGTGCTGGGGCTGGCCGAGCCGAGCATCGGCCAGCACCCCAGGTGTCAGCAGCCGCAGACGGTCATCCTGCTCAAGGACGACTGCCGCGAGCGAGGATGTCCCGACCACGCCTGATCCGCCCGGGCGCGCTCCTCTACTGGTCGGGCTCCCGTTCGGCATCCTGGACGATCTCGGCCTCAAGGATCTCCGTGACATCCACAGCATCTTGGTGCTGATTGACCGGCTGGTCGTCCGCCTCCGGCAACCCGTACTTCTCTCGCAAGAAGCGCTCGCGGTAGATCATCTCGGCGGCCTCGGCCACACCACTAACCGTCGTCGCGTTCAGGCCGGCGCCGACCAGGATCCCCACAACCGGCACTGCCGTTGTCGGATGAGCTGGTCGAGGCGCTCGGGTGGCGGGACTGGCAGACGCCGATCACTGGGCCGTTCCCCGCCGTCAGCGCCGACCGGCTGCCACAGATCCTCGAGTGGCTGCAGAGCAACGGCCATACCGCCCTTGTCGTCGAGGAGCCAGCGTGAGCATCAACGCCTGGGCGGAGCAGCTCTTCGGGCCGGAGTCGCCGGCTGCGCCTGCCGGCGAGGCCGCGCTCGGGCGCTTCCGGCGCATCACTGGGGCCCATAACGTGGCCGCTGGGCTGCAACGGCAACGTGACCTGCTCAACGCCGGGCTGCCGAGGATGCCCAGCCGCCATGAGCACGTCCCCCTCGTGCTGCACCAGCCGCAGTACTGGTGCGGCGCCTTCTTCGGCCCAGCACGGGACGGCGAGGACGACGTCCGAGCGGCTGCCGAGGCGCACCGGGCGGAGGCAGCCGGCGCGGCCCGAGATCCCGCAGCGGGTGGGGGGATCTGATGCCTGGTCCCATCGCTGTCCACGACGACGTGCCGCGTGGGCGGAGAGCACGGCTCAGGCAACTCGATGGCCAGGTGGACGTTCGGACCACCCCCGCGTGGGCGGGAGCACTGCTGGCCGACCTGGCCGAGGCGCAGGACTCCGGACCATCCCCGCGTGGGCGGGGAGCACTTCAGGACCGACTGCCCGGCGGCGTAGGCGGTGGGACCACCCCCGCGTGGGCGGGGAGCACAAGCAGACCACCAAGGAAGCGCGGGGCGGCAAGGGACCACCCCCGCGTGAGCGGGGAGCACAGGACGGCTTCCTTGCCGCGGCTGCTGCGCGTCGGACCACCCCCGCGTGAGCGGGGAGCACCCGATGGTCAGGAGCGTGTCGACCTCCTCGCGCGGACCACCCCCGCGTGGGCGGGGAGCACGTCACGACCGCCGCGACGTAGCGGATCGTCCACGGACCATCCCCGCGTGGGCGGGGAGCACTGCCTGGCACCCTGCCCGCGGGTTCGGGCTCACGGACCACCCCCGCGTGGGCAGGGAGCACCTCCTCCGGTGGGAAGTCGAGTCCTTCGCCGAGGGACCACCCCCGCGTGGGCGGGGAGCACACGAACCCCGCCGACTGGTACGCGGTGCTCACCGGACTACCCCCGCGTGGGCGGGGAGCACCATACCGGCTGAGCCCAGTCGATCCACTCCTCAGGACCACCCCCGCGTGGGCGGGGAGCACACGGTGCTTCGATCGTTACGGGCATGTCAGCCGGACCACCCCCGCGTGGGCGGGGAGCAAAGGAGCTGGTCGGCGAGCGGGGCCATCCGCAGCGGACCACCCCCGCGTGGGCGGGGAGCACTCGCGCGCCGAACCGTCGAGGTACAGGGCCATGGGACCACCCCCGCGTGGGCGGGGAGCACTTCGGGGTCATCTCGACCCGGGCGTCGCTGATCGGACCACCCCCGCGTGCGCGGGGAGCACACTTGCTGACCTGCGACGCTAGCGCGTTGGACGTTCGACGAAGATCAGTCCGTCGAGGTCAACTGGGCGCCAACGTTCCACGCCGGCGGTGCGGGTGGTCCAGCCCTGCTCGTTGCGTACGCGGTAGACGAGGACTGCTTGACCCTCGCCGACGCGCTGCTCGACGGTTACCCACAGGTGGTCGCGCACGCGGGCGGACAGGGTGCCGGCGAAGACGCCGGGTGCGAGCTCGACGAGCCACCGGGTTACATGGCCGCGCAGACCTGGGGCGACGGCAATGAGAAGGAGGACGGTCATGGCATCGACGGTCCGTCGTATCGACCAGGTCCGACGGAAGCGGGTGATGTGACAGCCAGCGCAGCAGATACCTGCTGGGGGAAGTCCCAGCGAGGGGCTGCCGGCTGGCTGCCGCTGGCGCAGCATCTTGCAGACAGCCAGGCTGTGATGGGGCATTTGTGGGACCAGTGGGTGCCGCTGTCCGTGAAGGCGCGAATCGAGGCGGACCTCCCGCCGGAGACCGCTCGCGCGCTGGCGACGGTCTTGGCCGGGTGGCACGACGTCGGCAAGGCGACGCCGGCCTTCGCCGTCCAGGTCCCCGACTTGTTGGTGCTGATGCAGCGGGCCGGCCTCACAGTCCCCCACCCGTCCTACGTCGCGGCTCAGCGCCGAGGGCTGCCGCACGCCTTGGCGGGGGCGCACGGCGTGCATGGGTGGTTGACGTCCCGGGGCTGGACAGGACCGCACGCGAACGCGCTGGCCGCCATCGTCGGCGGTCACCACGGCGCGCCGCCCGACGCGTTGAGCGAACCCGATCCCGCGCTGATGGGCGGTCCCGCGTGGACGGCCGTTCGTGAGGATCTCCTCGAACGGGCACTTGACGTCGCGCTTGCGCGACCGAGTCTGGACCTGTGGCGCGAGCAGCCGCCCGGACGTCAGGCCGCGGTCCTGCTGAGCGCGTTGGTGATCGTGGCGGACTGGCTGGCCAGCAACACCGACCTGTTCCCGTACGACGTGGTGGGAAGCGCCGAGGAGCGGGCCGGCCTGGCGTGGCAGCAGCTCGGGCTCCCGGCGCCCTGGCGGCCCGGCCCGGTCGACCTGCGCGATGACGGCTACTGGACGGGTCGCTTCGGCATCGCTAGGCCACGGCCGGTGCAGCTAGCCGTGCACGAGGCGCTGACGGCGTCTGCCGACCCGCGGTTGCTGATCGTCGAAGCGCCTATGGGTGAGGGCAAGACCGAGGCGGCGCTTGCTGCGGCCGAGGCTCTCGCGCATCGGCACGGATGCGGGGGCGTGCTGGTCGCGCTGCCGACGATGGCGACCAGCAATGCCATGTTCGCCCGGTTGCTCACGTGGCTGGACCACCTTCCGCCGGCGGAGGACGGGGGTGCGTGGTCGACGTACCTGGCCCATGGCAAGGCCGGTCTGAACGACGCGTTCCGCGGTCTGCACGACGCTGCGCTGCAGGGGGTCGGTGATGACGAGGACGACCGGCAGGGCGGCGCGGCCGTCGCGCACGCGTGGCTGTCCGGTCGTAAGAAGGGCGTGCTCAGCACCTTCGTCGTCGGCACGATTGACCAGGTCCTCGTCGGCGCTTTGCGCAGCCGGCACCTTGCCCTGAGGCATCTCTCGCTGGCCGGCAAGGTGGTCGTCCTCGATGAGGTGCATGCCTCCGACGAATACATGGCGGTGTTCCTAGACCGCGTGCTGTCCTGGCTCGGGGCCTACCGCGTCCCGGTGGTGTTGCTGTCGGCGACGCTGCCGCCGCAGCGCAGAACGGAGCTGGTTCAGGCCTACTTGGCGGGACACCAGCCCGCACATCGCGACTCCTCGGCGGGGACGCATGGCGCCGACCCCGCCGGCTACCCGCTGCTGACCGTCGTCGACGGCCTGGTGACGCGCAGCGTCGCGGTGCCGCCCAGCGGCCGGTCGTCCCAGGTGCGCGTGGAGCCGCTGGGCGAGGAGGACCTGGTCGCTGAGCTCGTCGAGCGGCTCGCTGACGGAGGCACGGCGGCCGTCGTCTGCAACACGGTGGCGCGTGCGCAGGAGCGGGCCGGGCAGTTGACCAGTGTCTTGGGGGCGGACGTTCTGCTGCTGCACTCCCGTTTCCTCGCCTCGGATCGGGCCACCTTGGAGCGCCAGGTGCTGACACTGCTCGGCCCACCCGGCAGTGCGTCGCGGCCACGGCGCCTCGTCCTCGTCGGGACGCAGGTCCTGGAGCAGTCGCTCGACATCGACGTGGACCTCATGGTCACGGACCTGGCTCCAGTCGACCTGGTGCTGCAGCGCGCCGGGCGGCTGCACCGACATGCCCGGCCCGCACAAGACCGGCCCACCCGGCTCCGTCACCCGCAGCTGCTCGTGACCGGCGTCGAGGATTGGGGTCGGGAGCCACCGCTGGCGGTGCGCGGCTCCCGGGCCGTCTACGGCGACGCGGCCCTGCTGCGCAGCGTCACGGTCCTGCGTCCCCATCTGCAGGGACGGCTGCTCGCCTTCCCCGACGATATTGCTCCGTTGGTGCGCGCGGGCTACGCGCCCTACGACCCTGCGGGGGACTGGCCGGTCGAGCTCGCCGAGGCGCAGGCGGAGGCCGACCGGGGGCGGGCGGAGCGACAGCATCGGGCCGGGTCGTTCCTGCTCGGCCTGCCGACCGGGGAGCGCCAGCACCTGCTTGGTTGGCTCGGTAGAAGCACCGATGAACAGACCGCTGCCGGGCAGGCTGCCGTGCGGGACGGCACGCAAGGGGTCGAGGTGCTGCTGCTGCAGGACCGGGACGGCGCCCTGCACTTGCCGGAACACGTTCCCTACGGCGGCGCCCGCGTCGGCAGTCGGCCGCAGGAGCACGTGGCACTGGCCGCCTTGGGCTGCGCGGTGCGGCTGCCCGAGCGCTGCACGCGCGTGGCACTCGCCACGCCACTGACCCGCCCCGAGTGGAAGGACGACCGCTGGCTGCGCGAAGTCCTCGTGCTGCCCTGCGCGCCGGACGGAGAGGGCCTGCTGCGTGGTCGGCTCGGGTCGCACGAGCTCCGGTACGACCTCCGCGGAGGTCTTACTGTCACCTCGGGAGGGACGCGATGACCAGCCCGCAGTTCGACCTGACCCGCCAGGCATGGGTCCCCGTCCGGAGAGGCGACGGCAGTCAGGACGAGCTGTCGCTGCGCCAGGTCTTCGCGCAGGCGCACACGCTGACCGGGTTGACCGGTGAACTCCCGACCACGGGTGTGGCAATGCTGCGCCTGCTCCTGGCGATCCTGCAGCGGGCGCTGCAGGCGCACCGTCCCGTCGCGGACACACCCATGGCCGTTTGGGATGAGCTGTGGCGCGACGAGCGCCTGCCCCTGCCCGAGCTGGACGCCTACCTCGAGGAGTGGACCGAGCGCTTCGACCTGCTGTCGCCTTGCGTGCCCTTCCTGCAGGTCGCGGACCTGAGGACCGGCAAGGGCGAGGTGAGCGAGCTTTCCAAGCTCATCGCCGATGTGCCCAACGGCTCGCCGTTCTTCACCGGCCGCAACGGGAGCGCGCTGGCCTCACTGAGCCTGGCGGAGGCAGCCAGGTGGCTCGTTCACTGCCAGGCCTTCGACCCGTCGGGCATCAAGTCCGGGGCCGTCGGCGACCCGACGGTGAAGGGCGGCAAGGGCTACCCCATCGGCACGGCATGGGTGGGAGTCATCGGGGCGGTCGTGCTGGAGGGTCGGACCCTGCGCGAGACGCTGCTCCTCAACCTGCCGTTGGTGGCGAGCAACGGCGACCCGCTGCCCGCCGCGGACCGGCCGGTGTGGGAGCGGCCGGCGCTGACCGCGGCACGGGAGGACGGAGGGGGCAGGGTCCCGACCGGCCAGGCCGACTTGCTGACGTGGCCCAGCCGGAGGGTCCGGCTCGTGCACGACGGCACCGCTGTCACCGCCGTGCTCATCTGCAACGGTGACGAGTCGAGCCAGCAGGACGCCTTCCAGGAACCCATGACCGCGTGGCGGCGCAGCCCGACGCAGGAGAAGAAGCTGGGTCGGCCCACCGTCTACATGCCGGCCGGTCATAACCTCGAGCGCTCGCTGTGGCGCGGGCTCGCGTCACTTCTTCCGCTGGACGTCGGTGCGGGAGCCGCGAGTGGCTCGGACCGTCTCGCCCCGTCGACCGTCGTGTGGCTCCGGCAGCTGATGAACGACGACCTCGGCCCTGACCCAGACCTCGTGCTCAGAACACATGCGGTGGGGGTGGCCTACGGCAGCCAGAGCTCGGTCGTCGCCGACCTGATCGACGACGCCCTCGTGCTCCACGCCGTCCTGATCGGCGAGCGCGGGAGCCGGCTGCGGGCGACGGCGCTGGAAGCCGTCGCGGCGGCCGAGCAAGCGGCCCGTGCCGTCGGGCAGCTCGCGGGCAACCTCACCCTCGCCGCCGGCGGCACCCCCGAGACGGCTCGCGACAGCGCCCGCGGCAGCTACTACTTCCAGCTCGATGCATCGTTCCGGAGCTGGCTGGCCTCGCTGACCCGTCACACCGACCCGGTCAGCGCAGCCATCTCCTGGCAGCGCACGGCCTACGACGTCGCCCTGGTGCAGGAGCAGCAGCTGGTCCGCGACGCCGGCCCGACGGCGTGGACCGGCCGTTCCTACACCGACCGCACCGGGCGACGCCATGTCGACGCGGCCCTGGCGTCATTGTGGTTCCGCAGCAGCCTGCACAAGGCCCTGCCGCTCGCAGCCCCGCCGCGAGCCCGGCAGGACCGCCCCGAAGCCCTGGAGACAGCATGACCACCTCGACCTTCACCGGAGCCCCGCTCACCATGCGGGACGACGGGCTGCGCACGGCCGTGCTGACGGTCATCGTGCCGCTGCAGGCCCAGCAACAGCAGCGGGTGCCGTCGGCGACGGCGCGGCTCGCCCGCCTGCGCCGGGCTCTCATGACGACACCCGGCAGCGAACCCGATGTGTGGGCTGACACCGTCGGCGCTCTCCCCGCGACGCTGCAGGGCCGGGACGACACGCCCAGCCGCTACGAGCAGGCAGCGCACGTGGCCATCTGCCTTTACGCACTGCACCAGCAGTCGCAGGCTCTGGGCATGCACCGGCAAGGGGAGGGACTGGGGCTGGCCGTCCAGCGGCTGCACCGCGCCACCTCCGAGGACCCGGAGACCGGGCCTGTCCTCCGGCGCTTCCGGGCGCTGGCGACGGCCACGGCCTTCGCCGAGACGACCCACCACCTGCGCGGGCTGGTCACCCAGCTCCGCGGTCACGGGCTGGCCCTGGACTACGGGCAGCTTGCCGTCGAGCTGCGCAGGCTGCAGGCCGAGCCCGGCGCCGGCAAGGTCCGGTTGACATGGGGACGCGACCTGTACCGCGCCCGCCGCCCCGAGGCCGACGGCGGCACGACGTCATCGGACCGAGACCTCGCCCTCGACACCACGCCCCTCGACCCTGGAGAGCCCGCATGAGCACGTTCCTGGACCTGCACGTCCTGCAGACCGTCCCGCCGAGCAACGTCAACCGCGACGACACCGGCTCCCCGAAGACCGCGATGTACGGCGGGGTGCGGCGCGCCCGGGTGTCCAGCCAGGCGTGGAAGCGCGCCATGCGCCAGGCCTTCCCCAGCCTGCTCGACGCTGACGACCTGGGAGACCGCACCAAGCGGGTCGTGCAGCTGGTGGCCGACGAGATCACCGTGCAGGCAACGGACCTAGTGTCCCGCGTCTGAAGTTCGTTGCCGGCGGGTGTGCGGCAGGATGTCGTCTGCGGTCTTGGTCCAGATGAACGGGTGGCAGCGCTGGTTCCAGCCGTTGATGAAGCGGCTGATCGCGGCGG
>JAABUN010007502.1_pt1 | contig 11706 bp, 9 predicted proteins | sample 5559311 | NCBI WGS metagenome assembly JAABUN01 (sample SAMN10711877, study PRJNA513370) | rock metagenome | isolation source: Antarctica rocks | place: Antarctica: Victoria Land, Siegfried Peak sud | reverse complement strand
TTCGTAAGACAATTTGCTTTTCCAAGACAGAGTTGATGCATGACTTGGTGATTGGACTATTTATTAATCGCTACGAGTTCGGGTTATTAATTTAGGAGTAAATAACAAATCTAAAACACTACCCAAAAAGGTTCGTAAAAACTCAGTAAGCTTTCTTGTAAAAGGGTTTTTTGACTACTAAAGCTGGGTAAGACTTCCCTCTAATTTCTACTTCTAAAGCTTGCCCAATTTTAGCTAGTTCGGTAGGCACGTAAGCAAGGGCGACGGGATAACCTAAAGTTGGCGATATAGTCCCGCTAGTAACTTCCCCTACTATCCGACCGTTTGATAGTACCTGGTAGCCGTGACGGGCAATATTGCGTCCCTGCATCTGTAATCCGACAAGTCGCCTTGGTATACCAGATAATTTTTGTTGTTCTAATTGCGATCGCCCGATAAAATCACCTTTAGTATCTAAATGCACTAACCAGCCTAAACCTGCTTCTAAGGGTGTAGTCGTTTCGTCAATATCCTGCCCGTAGAGTGCCATTGCTGCCTCTAATCGCAACGTATCCCTCGCACCCAAGCCGCAAGGTATAACACCCGCTTGAAACAGATTTTGCCATAGCTGTACGCCTACGCTTGGCTCAAGCATTACCTCAAATCCGTATTCTCCGGTGTAACCTGTCCGCGCAATAAAGCCTGGTTGCTCTAATACAGTAGCGTTTAGGTGTCCAAAAGGTGGAATTGGGGTTAAATCTTCTTCGACAAACTGTTGTAAATAAGTAGCTGCTTGAGGGCCTTGGATGGCAATTAATACTTGTGGGGGTAGCTCCTCAAGCTGCGCTAGAGTTGGATCTAATTGTTGCAATAACCAAGCTTTATCTTTAACAGTAGTTGCAGCATTGACAATTACTATCCCGTGCTGCTGACCTGTAGCATCTTCTCCTTGGTAATAAAAAATAATATCGTCAATAATCCCTCCTTGAGGATTTAGTAGTACAGTGTACTGCGAAGTCCCGCTCTGCAATCGACTTAAATCCGAGGGAACTAAACGCTGAAATTGAGCAATTAATCCTTTCCCTTCACAAGCAAATTTGCCCATGTGGGAAATATCAAACATTCCCGCCGAAGTCCTCACAGCTTGGTGTTCGCTCCCAATTCCTACAAATTGTACAGGCATTTCCCAGCCGCCAAAGCTAGTTAGCCTAGCTTTGAGTTCTACGGCTAATTGAAATAATGGTGTTTGAGCTAAAGGTAGTGTAGATTCTTCGTTCGCCACAGATGGTTATTTTGGTAGGTGAATACTATCTTTATATCTGGTGCGAAGTCACCAGTCAAAACTGGCATTTATATAAACCTATATTGGCGTGTAATTTTAGAAATGCGGTGTAAAATTCCTTGATATGAATAACGATCGATTTGCATTAACAATTGGCTGGCTTTATCCAACACTGATGAGTACCTACGGCGATCGCGGTAATGTTATTTGTATTCAAAGGCGCTGTCAGTGGCGGGGATACGAAGTCAATATACTACCTCTAGATCGTGATGCTACAGCGACAGATATCCATAAAGTAGATTTATTAGTAGGTGGCGGCGCTCAAGATCGGCAACAAGAAATCGTGATGCGCGATTTGAAAGGCAGCAAGGCAGAAGCAATCAAAGCAATAATTAATGCTGGTATACCTGGTGTTTTTACTTGTGGCGCACCCCAGCTATTAGGACATTACTACGAACCAGCGTTGGGCAAAAGAATTGAGGGACTGGGGTTATTTGATTTTGTCTCTGTGCATCCAGGAGAAAATGCCCGCCGTTGTATTGGCAACTTAGTCATAGAAGTTACAGCTAGTCGATTGGCGCAAGAGCTAAAAGCAATGGGCGGTACGCCTTATTTGATTGGGTTTGAAAATCATGGGGGGCGGACAAAATTAGGTAAAGTAGAAGCTTTGGGGCGCGTAGTCGCCGGATTAGGAAATAATGGCGAAGATGGGACAGAAGGGGCATTTTATCAAAATGCGATCGCAACTTATTCTCATGGCCCGCTTTTACCAAAAAATCCTGCTCTTGCCGATTGGCTAATTCAAACAGCCTTAAAACTAAAGTACCAAGAAGAAATAGCGATCGCGCCAATAGATGATACTCTGGCAATTCAAGCTAGGGAAGCTATGTTTAAGAAGTTGCATCTGAGTATTCCAGTCACAGCTTGACTCTAGCGCACGGTTTTGGTTGTCCATCGGTAGGATTGCGGGCGGCGATTACTTCTTCTTGTGGAAGTAACCCGCCGAACAACTTGTTTCATCCTTGGTTTAGCTTGGGAACGGGTTGCTACTTTTTTACTAATCTGCAAGTATCTTCTATTACTAGCGGTACGCAAGATTGGACGTTTACGAGCCGTGCTTGTCGCCATTCTAGAGCTTGCAACTTGTCTAGTGGGCGTTACCTGTCTAGTTGGTGCGGATATGCGGCGACCAGTTGTGCTTGCTGCCACTCTAGGGCTTGCAACTATTCGTCTAGTCCGCGTTATGCGTCTAGTTGGTGCTGATGCTTGTCTGGTATAACTCCTGGGCTTGCTTGCTGTCGTCGTATTCTTATAGGTTGAGAGCGGTATAACTACTTTTTTGGTTAATGTTGGCTGTTTGATTGGTACGCTGGTAGCAGATTTTGCTGCTTGTAAGTAAGAATCATTTTTTGCCTTGGGTGCTTGCCACTGTTTAATTGTCGCTTGAGCTTTTTGATACACAGAGCTAGTAGTTGGAATATCTTTAGCTATAGCAATTGCTTCACTAAGCTTTCCGGCTTGATATTTGCCTGTAGCAAGCCCAAGAATGCTATTAGACCATTGAGCGATTAGCTGTCGAGTTTCCTTGTAAGTATTAGTATCTTTAGGCAACGAACTAACTAAGGCGATCGCAGCTTTAAAATCGGCATTTGTTGCTAACCTTTTTGCCTCCGTCAGCTTACACTCATACAAAACATTTTGAGCATCGGTGTATAAGCTGGAACTTTGGGGAATTGTGGCAGCACGAAGAATACATTCTGAATATTTGCCTGTAGCCTTGAGATTTTCTACTTGTTCTAAGGTTTGCTCAAGCTTTAAACGCGGCTGCCAGTAAATAGCATAACTTGCGCCCAAAGCAACTAAAGCTGCACCAATAGTTGCGCCAATTGTGATGTAATACGGACGACGACTAGAAGATAAAGATCGGGGCTTGAGCGGCGAGAAAATTGTTGTTGGTACTACGGCATTAGCTAAAAGTGCTGGAGAATTAGAACTTGCTTTTGCACTAACAGGAAGCGTAGGAGCAATAACGCTCGTAGAGCTACTATGTTGGCTAGGTTTATTTTGTAGAACTAGGTTATGAGGCGCTTTGCTATATTGGGGCTGTGCTACTCGTAAGCTCTCTAAATTTATCTCTGTAGGCAAGTAGAGCGGCGCTAGTTGCTGAACTTCTGCTAGAGCCGCCGTAGCAGTTTCGTAGCGGTCTTTAAAGTGGTAGCGCACCATTTTTGTAATAATTATCGCTAGAGCATCACTAACTTGCGCTTTATGCTGCCACAATAGTTCTCCGGTTTCAAAATCTTCCTCTAACTGCATGGGATACAACCCTGTTAGGGCTTGAACGGCGATCGCGCCCAAAGCATAAATATCGCTGTTGGGGCGGGGTCTGCCTCGCGCTTGCTCCATTGGCATATAGCCTGGCGTACCAATGCCTACAGTGGCAGGGATCTCAATATTAGAGGTCAGGCTGAGTAATTGTGTCCAATTTTGCTTAACGGAACCAAAATCAACTAATACTAATTTATTGTCTTGTTGGCGTTGAATTATGTTGCTTGGCTTAATATCTCGATGAATAAATCCTTGAGCGTGAATAAATACTAATATTTCTAAAATCTCTTGGATGAATTCCCATACCTGGTTTTCAGTCCAACGCTGATTTGGTTGCAACTTATCTGTTAATAGTTGTCCTTGAATAAATTCTTGGACTAAATAAAATTCTTGGTTTTCTTCAAAGTAAGCTAGTAATCTAGGGATGCGATCGTGATGCCCTAGTTTTTCTAGCGTTTCTGCTTCCGATTGGAATAATCGTCTAGCACTTTCCAAAAAGTTTTGGTTGCTATTAGCGGGCTGGAGATGTTTGACTGCACATTTGGGGTTGCCTGGTCTATGAGTATCTTCAGCAACATAGGTTTGACTGAAACCACCACTCCCCAAAGTTGTGATGATTCGGTAACGTCCGCCCAGCAAAGAGTCAATCATTGGCTGATTCTCCAGCATTATTTATTATTTTTCAGCTATAAAATTAGATTTAAAAAAATTATTTATTCTATAATTATTAACAAAATATACTCCCTTACAACTAATTCTAAAAAGAGATGTACGATGTTTCGGGCGGGCTTTGTTTGGAATAAATTTATAATAAAAAGGTAAAAGTTTGCTAGGTTGGGGTTGGGATTTTAGGTAAAAAGAGGGCGACTTCTCTTTAGCTCATAATACCAAAAATTTCAGACCTACCCAACCATCAAAAGAGTTGGGTATAAAGTCTTCTAGCTACTGTAAAACTACCCCTCGCAATAGCTATGCCATATATTGGTATCCTCAGTACTCTCTTATTACAAGTTCTAATTTTTCCTATTATCCCTCGTCCTGTACCTACAGAAGTAATAATACCAATTCCTACCAGTATTAATACGCAGTCGAAGCAAGTTAAGCCCATGAAACTTGCGGCTCAGTTTTGGCAAGGAAAGAAGTTGAGTGTTGATACTATTAGTGGTGGTCATACAAGAGTAGTATACGCTGTTGCCTTTAGCCCAGATAGTCAAACTATTGCTAGTGGCAGTGGCGATCGCACGATTAAAGTTTGGAGCTTGAATCAAAAAAAATTAAATTATACTTTAACCGGACATTCAAACTGGGTAAATTCTGTTGCTTTTAGCCCTGATGGTAGAACCCTTGCTAGTGGTAGTGGCGATCGCACAATTAAGCTCTGGAACTTGCAGACTGGGCAACTAATTCGGACTTTGACGGGACATTCAGACTGGGTAAGCTCCGTTGCTTTTAGCCCCGATGGTAAAACTTTAGTTAGTGGTAGTGGCGATCGCACAATTAAGCTCTGGAACTTACAGACTGGGCGATTAATTCGCACAATGACTGAGCAAGGCGGAGTCACTTCAATTGCTATTAGTCCTGATGGCAAGCAACTAGCTAGTGGTAGCTACCGTAATACGGTTAAGCTTTGGAATAAAAGTAACGGTAAATTAGTTCATACTCTTTCAGGACACAGGAGACCGATTTATGCTGTTGCCTTTAGCCCTGATGGTAAAACTTTGGCTAGTGGAAGCAATCAGGGGGAAATTAAACTCTGGAATCCTCAAAGTGGGAAGTTGCGTAACACGCTTTTAGGGCATACTCAAGCCGTAAATGCGATTACTTTTAGCCCAGATAGTCAAACTCTAGCTAGTGGCAGTGAAGACCGCACTATCAAGCTATGGAATCCAAATAATGGCGAACTTCTCCGCACTCTCAAAGACAACTCAGACGGAGTTACTTCGGTAGCTTTTAGTCCTAATGACACTTTGGGGAGTGGTAGTAGAGATAAAACTATCAAAATTTGGAGATGATAACAATTCTAATGTTGGCGTTGCCCAACTTAGGGCGCGAAAATGATTTCAGAACCAATGTTAGAGACTAGCAATTGCAACATCTCGTTGCCAAGATTCATACATCTAATCAGCAACACCCTATTGTTATCCCTCGTTTGATAGAGATTTTACGAGCTAGAAGTTGAAACAATAGGATTAATACCGTGCAAGCTGCCATCATTTATGAATTTTAACTTTCTTGACATATTTTGGGTTTTTCTTGCCCTATCTTCCCTCCAACCTGTATGGCAACGCCGCCAAGTTGAATATCGCCGCGTCCAAGCCTTACGCAGCTTTGAGCAGCAACGCAATAGCCGGGCAATTTTGCTAATTCATCGGCAAGAATCTCTAAGCTTACTCGGAATTCCTATATCTCGTTACATTACTATAGAAGATTCTGAGCAAATATTAAGAGCAATTCGTTTTACACCGCCTGATGTACCAATTGACCTCATCCTTCATACTCCTGGGGGCTTGGTACTCGCAACCGAACAAATTGCAAGAGCGCTAATTCGTCACCCAGCAAAAGTTTCCGTGTTTGTGCCGCACTATGCTATGAGTGGTGGGACTATGCTGGCACTGGCAGCCGATGAGATAATGATGGATGCTAACGCAGTTTTAGGTCCTGTTGATCCACAGTTAGGCAATTTGCCCGCCGCAAGTATTATTAAAGTTGTAGAAGATAAGCCAATTGGTGAAATTGACGACCAGACACTAATTATGGCAGATTTGTCGCGTAAGGCGATCGCTCAAGTCCAGCGCTTTGTGCGGACTTTACTTAAAGATAATATTCCCCAACAAAAAATTGCACCAGAAAATGTTGAGCCAATTATCGAAGCTTTGACTACAGGGCGGGTTACCCACGACTACCCAATTACTGTCGAAGAAGCAAGCGAATTAGGCTTACCAATTACTGTAGGGCTACCCCGCGCTATTTATAACTTAATGGAATTGTACCCGCAGTCTCAAGGCGGAAAACCAAGCGTACAGTATATTCCTATGCCTTATGGCGATCGCTCTCCTATGTTACCAGCGCCCAAAGGTAGACCGCTCGAAGAAGCACATTAGAGAATTTTTCGCCCTGTCAATACTTCTCGCACCTCTAACATGGCGGAATAAGTAGGTAAAATGTGCAGAGTTTCATCGGCAGGGGTGCGATCTAAGGCGACTCGGATCGCACTTTTTAAGTCTTCTTCGATAATTAACTGCATATTACCGTTTTCAAATTCTGGCTGACTATAGCGCAGACGTAACGCTAGATCGTAAACGCGATCGCCACTAATTACCAAAGTACCGCCTTTTTCAACCAACTTCTCGGTATCCACATCCCAAATCCAAGATACATCTGTACCATCGGGAGTGCGATCATTTAGTACCAATAACTTAGTTTTTCCCCCAGCTTGATTGACAGCGCGGATAGTTTCATTCATCCCTACTGGGTTTTTTGATAACAAAATTAATACGCGCTTACCTTCAACTTCTAGCACCTCCGCACGTCCAAAAGCAGCTTGAAAGTTATTAATGCGATCGCGGATAATTGCCTCATCTACTTCTAATTCTTGGGCAGCAAGGACGGCGGCGACGGTATTGTATTTGTTATATACACCAATCAATATTTGCTGCCATTGGCTGCTATCAATATCTAACTTAGGTTTGGTGAAGTCACAACTAGGACATTTATAATCGCCTAAATGCGATAAATAAACTCCGGCATAAGTAAGTAAATGACCGCATTTAGGGCAGTAAATAGAGTCTACAGCGTGAGGAATTTCGTCTAAGTATTGTGTTGGCTCATTTAAGCCAAAATACCGGACTTTTTGCGGCAGTTGTTGCCCCATAGAGGCAAGGGTGGGATCGTCTGCATTGGCAATTACTACAGTTTGGGTGGGTAATAGTGCGATCGCCTCTCCCCACCGTTTACTAATTGTATCTACTTCTCCGTAACGATCTAGCTGATCGCGAAACAAATTCAAGCACATAATTAGGCGCGGTTGGATTGGCTGCAATACTCGACGCAAGATGTTTTCGTCTACTTCCAAAATTGCGAAGTCTGCGTTTAATTTGCCTACTAAGTTGGTACTTTCCAGCAGCGCTGTCATTAAACCGTTTTCTAAGTTTGCGCCAGCGCTATTATGCGCTACTCGCCATCCTTGGCTTTCTAGCATCGTTTTTAGCAGCAGAGATGTAGTAGTTTTGCCGTTTGTACCAGCAACTAAAATGACTCCCTGTTTTACCTGACAACTTAGTAGCTGCAATAGGTTGGGTTGAATACGCCTGGAGATTTCCCCCGGTAATACACTAGCTGCACCCAAGCGTAGCAATCGCACTCCGAAGGTTACTGTTTTGGCGATTGATACTGCAAGCCCTAGTTTTAGCCTATCTACCAGTTTAATTTTTCTACCCACTACTTACACCCTTACTTTTGGCTTGCACTCATATATACCGCGAAGTTTCTAGTCTTGCAAAACTTACGCTCTGTCAAAGTGTTATTTTATTGCACGTAGGTACTAATTTAATTTATGCAAGCATTGCAATCTTGGCACAACCATTATCAAGGCTTACTTGATAGTGGCGCTATTCGAGAGGGGAATTATCCCGAAATTATGTATCATGGTGAACCTAGGAAAAATGCGATCGTTTTGGTACATGGTTTAACCGATTCACCTTATTTTATGAAGGCGATCGCAAAAAGGTTTTATGCTATGGGTTTTAATGTTTTATTACCTTTGCTACCTGGGCATGGTTTAAAAATTCCGGATCGCAAAATAGACACAGTAACATTTTTTGAATGGCAAGATGAAGTAGATTTTGCTGTTGATTGTGCTACAGGTTTAGGTAAGCAAATTTCTATCGGTGGTTTATCGGCTGGAGGAACTCTTGCTACTTATAAAGCTATTACAGATAAGCAACATATAAACGGGGCATTATTTTTGTTTGGTGCTGCTTTAGATATTCACGATCCTATTGAAGTTGTTTTAAGGTTTGATAGTTTTTTAAAAGTTGCTTCCTATATTCAAGTTAATCGAAATAAAAATGTAATTGATTTGCTCAAGAATGCTTTTGAAAAAGAAGATGTTGGTAGAAAAGAGCATAAAAAAGTTAAAGTGCCTCCAAACTTACAACGGCAATCTAAAGACGATAAAAATATTTGGGCAATTGGCGATAATCCTTATCGTTATGTAGAAATGACTTTAAATGGTGCAGGGCAATTAGCAGACTTGATTAAACAAATTGAAGATTTGTATACAGGGCGAGACAAATACAGCGATATTACTCAGCCTATTTTTGCTGCTCATTCTGAGTCAGATATAGCTGCAGGTATAGGAGAAATTGAGCTACTAATTAAAAATCATCCTTATGCAGGTGAGACAGAAATTTTCCGCATTGAAAAAAGTTTAAATGTTGCTCACCCAAGTGTTGTACTGGAAGAAGATATTAGAGTTGATAATGAGGTTTTAGAAAAGCGTAATCCGGTTTTTGACCAAATGATGGCTTGTACGGAAGCTTTTGTGAGTAAGCATTTAAAATAACTACCGCACCAAGACTTGAAGAAATTATGAGAGATCGTTGTCTTGCAATGCGATTAGAAAGTAGTTGGAAATTAAAATGTTTTTGGCAAGCATTATTGCGTTTGTATTACCTAACAAGGCAATGGGCGATCGCACTTTCTTTAATATTAATGCTACTACTGTTGCTACCCCAACCTACATGGGCAGCCTTAGCGCAACCAGATCGGACAGTTTTAACTCTAGAATTGCTGCAAGCAAGAGTTAAAACGCCTACACTTAGCGCAGGTATCCCGACGATTGATTTACAGCACTTTATCATCGATCTACGTCCAGAAAATGCTGGTTTTCGCGCCAATTTTGAGCAAGTTTTACAAGCAGGATTGCAGAGAGCGGGATCTAGTCCTTTGGGCTTAGATTTGAGTTATTCCTTAATTCAAGGGGACTTTGTAGGTAATAATTTGGGATTAAGAGCGCCTCTATATGGGCAAGCTTTAGCACCAATATTTACGCCCACAGAACAAGCACAACTACAACGCGATCGCCGTCGTTACGCCCAACTAAGTCAATTATCCAAATCGCTGCTGGGTTCCCAAAGTGCCACACCTGCCCAACTTACTGTATTTCGCGGTGGTTTAAAGTTGGTTCAAACTCGCTTTAGTGGCGATGTAAATTTTATTAATACATTTTTTCTCCAGCCTGTAGATGCGTTTGGGGCTATATTTACGCAAAACGCTAATTGGACAGAGACGCGATTTAGTCGTAATGTCAGCTTTGCGGGGGCGAGTTTCCGCAAACAAGGAATCTTTCGGGGCAGTATTTTCTTTACTCCGGCTAGTTTTAACCAAGCCCAATTTCAAGAAACTGCTATTTTTAGCGGTGCTACTTTTGAAGATACAGGCAACTTCAATCAAGCAACTTTTAATGGACAAGCTAGATTCAACCGGATGCAGTGGCTAGGAAATGCTGATTTTTCTCAAGTTAGCTTTGCAAGTCGAGCCTTATTTACAAAAAATCGCTTCCATAAATCTTTGTTTCTCACCGAAGCAACTTTTACGCAAGCTGTGACGTTTCGAGAAACGCAATTTGATCGTCCAGTAAATTTGCGCGGTACTAGTATTCTGAATTTAGCAGATTTTAGTGATACAGCTTTTGCTAATTCTTCAGCTTATCTAAACGTATCTGATCTTATTTTTGATGCGGAATCAGCAAAAATTCTCGGCAATCCGGGACAAATTGGCAGCGCGATTCAAGTGCCAATATTGCAAGGTAATGAAAATGTATTGAGGAATTTGATTCAAAATTTCCGTCAATTGCAGCAAATTGGTGATGCCAATCAGTTAGATTACACTACCCAAAAGCTGCGCCGCGATGAATTACTCCGTCGTTTGTCGGGGATCAATATTAATACGGCAAGTTTTGACACCTTGATAAAACTAGGATTTTCGCCCCTTCAAGTTGATGCGATCGCTCAATATCGCCAAGAGCAACCTTTCCGCAATCTGAGTGAAGTTTTGAGCTTAGATCAAATCGATCTTGATACTTATATTAAAGTCCGCGAAGCATTGGTTGCAACTTCTCCTATCTCTTATACAGAATGGCTAATACTAGCGTGGCAATGGTTAACTTTAGGTTTATTATTGCTACTTAGTCGTTACGGTACAAGTTTTTGGTTAGTGTTTGGGGTGGGGACAATTGCGATCGCGCATTTTGGGTTAATATTTTGGCTAATTGACCGTTGGCGACGACTGCACCCGCAAAAGATTTTACCTACACTCTACGAAACTAGCTGCGTACTAAGTAGTTTTAGCTTATTGGTGCTGTTTAGTTTAATTGCTATTTTTCGCACCTCCACCCAGCCATTTTTGACTTTAGGCTGTATAGCTTTCATTGTTTTACCAATTCCGCTAGTTTTGGTTGCTAGGCTTTACCAAAAAGGACGCTATCACGATTTGATGAATAGCAGCTATTTTGTGGAAGATGGCAGTATGCGGCAATTAAGATTATTGATTGGTAGATTGCCAGTGATGCCACGATTTCCGCTATTTCGAGAGCGTTATATGCCCGTATTGTGGTCAAATCGCTGGAATTGGCTAAATTACTACGATTTTAGCTTAAATAATCTATTGAAATTGGGTTTTAACGATATCAGGCTGCGGGATGAACATTTACCGGGAATTGTGACTACTCTTGCTTGGTATCAGTGGGTAATTGGTTTGCTTTATTTAACTTTGCTGTTGTGGACTTTATCGCGCACAATTCCAGGGTTGAATTTGCTGATTTATCTTAAGTAGGTTGATGCAAAAGTCATTTTGTAAGTTTCATTTGATAGTGTATGCAGAGGCAGGAGATGAATTATGAGAATGAAGATTAAAGAATTGCTCAGAAGGTATGCTGCGGGGGAGAGAAATTTCGCTGGGATTCAACCGCTCGGTCGTGAAATAGTCAATGTTGGGTAGTGTTTTAGATTTGTTATTTACTCCTAAATTAATAACCCGAACTCGTAGCGATTAATAAATAGTCCAATCACCAAGTCATGCATCAACTCTGTCTTGGAAAAGCAAATTGTCTTACGAAC
>JAABUN010007501.1_pt1 | contig 11706 bp, 8 predicted proteins | sample 5559311 | NCBI WGS metagenome assembly JAABUN01 (sample SAMN10711877, study PRJNA513370) | rock metagenome | isolation source: Antarctica rocks | place: Antarctica: Victoria Land, Siegfried Peak sud | reverse complement strand
CCCGTTGGGCTCGAGTTCGGCCTCGAGCTCGAGCTGAACACCTCGGGTCAGCTTCCGCACGCCTGAGACGGTAAAGTCGGTCAGCTGCGTGTGGGTGTCTCGCAAACCCCCCAGTTCTTCGGGTGGGGTGATCAGCAGCGTGCCGTCCGGTGCCAGCTCGAGTTGCCGTGGCAGTGGCATCACCCCCGACCAGCCCGTTGCGTTCTGCCCGCCTTCGAGACCGGCCTCCTGTATCCAGCCCCACATGAGGTGGCGTCCGCGGTCGTCTATGAGCGTCTGCGCCGCGTAAAAGTGGCGGTCTCCCGCGTCGAGTTTGCCCACGCGTTCGGGAGTAAAGCGGTGGTTTCGGTAGCTGCCCGTCATCGCCACCGTGTAGTGCGTGCCGTCGTCCCACACGCCGAAGATGAGAACCCGCTTGCTGCCGAAATTCAGCAGTTGTGGGCACTCCCAGATCGAACCCGTCCACAAGCCGGAATCGAGTTCGTCGCCGGTGAGGAGCGGACCCAGATACTCCCACTCGAGGAGGTCGTTCGAGCGGTAGAGTAGCGCCGCCCCGCCCGCACCCCGGATGCCCGCCCCGACGAGCTGATACCAGATGCTGTCGTCGCACCACACGCTCGGATCACGGAAGCCGATCAAATCGAGGTTTGTCGGCGGCGTGAGCACGGGATTGCCGGGATGTTTGTACCAGGTGATGAGATCATCCGAACCCACCGCCATACACGTCACCTGACTCTGCGCTAGGAAATGCTCACCCCGGATACCGGTATAAAAGATCGTCGGCACGCCGTCATGATCGACCGCGCACCCCGACCAGCAGCCCCCTTCGTCCGGCCCGCCGGGCGTCGGCGTTAAGGCGATAGGTAGGTCTTCCCAGTGGATCAAGTCGCCACTGACCGCGTGACCCCAGTGAATCTGTCCCCACATCGGCCCATACGGATTGAACTGGTAAAAGAGGTGATACCGCCCTCGCCACTGAATCACGCCGTTGGGGTCGTTCATCCAGTTTGCGGGCGGTAAAAAATGATAGCGCGGGCGTCGGAGAAGCCCCTTCGGCGCTGTTTCGCCTCCTCTACATAACCCATCTAGTGTTCACCGACCCTCTAACCGAAAGTATGACAGGTTGTAGTGGTATCTGCACCGATAGCATCCCTTCAAGCCGCGTGCCGGACCCTCTACACCCTGCGTCTTCACAAGCTACCAGCTGTTTCGACCTCTGTTACGGCGCGGCGACCCTAACCCTTGACCCCGGAAGACGCGACGCTTTGAATAAACCAGCGCTGAAAGGCCAGGAACAGGGCGAGGACGGGAATCGTCACCATCGCTGCAAAGGTCAGAATCGGTCCCCACTGGATGTCCTCCAGGTAAAGCGCGGTGATCCCCACCGTCAGCGGGCGGAAGGTCGCGCCGCGGGTGGTCATGAGCGGCCACAAGTAGGCGCTCCAGACGCTCAGCGACTCTAGAATGGCGACGGTAGCGAAGGCGGGCCGGGCGAGCGGCACGATGATCCGCCGGTAGATGCCGAAGGGCGACGCGCCGTCCACGATAGCGGCCTCGTCGAACTCTTTGGGAATGTCCAGAAAAACTGGTAGAACAAAAAGATCGAAAAGGCGTTGGCGATAAACGGGACGATCTGAACCTGATACGAGTCGAGCCAGGTCGGAATGAAGTCAAGTGCGGGCAGCGTTACACCTAGAAAACTCGGCCCCGCGCCCCAAGTGAGGTCGGCCCAGGGCAACGCGTTGACGACCACGAGCATCGGTACGGCGATGGCCTCGAGCGGTACGATAATGAGCGCGACGATCAGAGACAACACCAGCGAGCTGCCCCGCCAGCGAAGCCTGGCGAGCGCGTAGGCGATCATGCTGTTGACAAAAAGCCCCAACCCCACCGTCATCAAGGTGATAAAAACCGAGTTGAACATGTAGCGCCAAAACGGTACCGACGCAAAGACCGTCTCGTAGTTGGGTGGTAAAGCCGCGCGGGATAAAGGCGTACACGACCGTTTGCAGATCGCTGAAGATAAGCCTCTCGGGTTTAAACGACGACGCGAACATAAATGCCAAAGGAAACAGAAAAAACACTGCCAGCAGCGTCATACAGCCGTAGTTGGCAAAACGCTGTACCGACTCCCGGCCCCGGTTACGCTGTGGCCTCTCAAATTGCCCTTCCGGAACCTCACGAACCTGTGCCATGACCTCTCCTTAAACCGAGCGCTCGGTCGGCAGCAGCCAGCGCTAAACGAGCGCGATAGCGAGCACGATCACAAAAAAGACCAGTGTGATAGCCGAGCTGTAACCGATCTGCTGCTGCCGGAATCCCTGGTCGACGGCGTGATAGACGACCGAACGCGTCGCGTTCTCGGGACCTCCGCGCGTCATTACGTCGATCTGGGTAAAGACCCGGAAGGCCAAGATAGTGGTCGAAATGATGACGAAAATCAAGGTATTGCGAAGCTGCGGGACCGTCACGAAACGAAACCGTTGCAGCGACCCCGCCCCGTCAATTTTGGCCGCTTCATAGAGCACGCGGGAATTCCCTGGAGCCCTGCTAAAAAGATGACCATCTGCAAGCCGACAGAGTGCCAGATCGACAAGATGACGACGGCGAGCAGCGCCGTGTCGGTCGAGATCAGCCAAGGGATGTCGTGAACAGATCCAAAGGTGATAACCTCCAAAAAACGGTTGATAAGTCCCCGGTCGGGGTTATACAAAAAGGTCCAGACGATGGCGATAACGGCCATCGAGGTGACGATGGGGGCGAAATAGGCGGTGCGAAAAAAGTTGATCCCCCAGAGCTTCTGGTTGATCAGCAGCGCCAGCCCGCCCTGTCCCGGCACGATAAAGAGCACGAACAAAAAGGTGTTGACCAGTGCCCGCATAAAGGCGGGGTCTTTGGCGAGCACGACCCGGTGTGCGCCGAAGGCGCTGAACGAGAACCACTCGCGGAAATCTTCTAGGCGTTCGTTCTCACGTACCAGGCTGCGAACCCGTGGATATTCCGGGTTGCCCGCCTCGTCCCGGGCGACCCGTCCGGCTTCGTCTCGTTCGGGTTCAAGGGTCATCACACTCAAGCTCAGGAGCTGGTTGTAGTTTTCCAAGCCGATAAACTGCGTCGGTAGGGGAGAGATCAGCCGTTTGTTGGTAAGGCTCCAGTACACACCCAAAATAAGCGGCATAGCGACGAAAACGCTGAGGCCGATGAGCGCAGGTAGGCTCATCACAAAGGCGGCGCGCCGTTCACGCTGGCGGAGGTTGAGCTGGGTCATAGGACTCCCTAGCGGGTCTCGAGGTTGACGGACGCCGAGACGTGATGAACCGGGTGTAGGCACAATCAGCCAAAAATGCAGGTTTGATACCAAGTGGCTGAATCGATAAAACGCTGAACGGGTGGAAATTAGGCAACTGTTTTAATAACCGTAGTTTTGTTGAAAAACCGCCTTCACGCCCCTATTTAAAGGGAAGAGTCCGCTTTCTCTTGGCGATGCGTAAAGCTGTTTGTGAGGCTCGGCTGGGTGAAGCGTCTTCATCCAGCCTGTGATGACCCCCGTGCCCGTTGGCTACTGAACTGGGTAGCCTTGGTTTTGCTCGATGTTGGCGTCGATGCTGTCGACGGCAGTATCGAGTTCGGCTTGCGGGTCCGCACCCTTGATAGTGTTGTCCATCGCCGTCGAAAACGACGCGGTAATGGTCGGATAGGCGGGGGTGATAGGGCGTGGCACGGCGACGCCGCCCTCGAGTTGTTGCCGAAGGGCGTACATGTCGCCGCCCTCGCTCCAGACCTCCTGCTCATCCAAAACTGACACGCGTCCCGGCGGCGAGCCCGTGACGTCCGTAACCTCTTTGATCTGTTCGGGAGCGAGCAGATGCTCCAGCAGCGCCCAAGCACCCTCCTTGTTCTCGCACTGTGAGCTCATCGCCCACGCCCACGAGCCCATCCCGGCGACCGCGCCCTGACCAAAGTCCGGCATCGGCAATATCACCAGCTCGTCGCCGAACGCCTCTTTGTAGCCGGGGTACATCCAGTTGACAAACCAGCCCATCGCGGCCTTACCGTCTACAAACTTGTTGTCGTCTTGTGGGCTAAGAACGCTGTAGCCGTTCTCGAAAAGACCCTGCAACCAGGTCATCGCCGCGACCGCCTCTTCGCCGTTGAGCACGCCTTCGGCAGAGCCGTAGTCGCTGCGGCCTATAAGGTCGCCGCCGAACGACTGCACCACGGGCGAAAAAGCGTAGGTATACCACTCGCCCGCGCCGAAGTTCATCTTGGTGTCGAGTGCGTAGTCGTGGGTATCCAGAGCTTGTGCCGCCTCGAGGTAGCCGTTGAACTCTTCTAATGTCCAGGGGTCGTCGATCCCTTCGGGGATGCGGGCACCGATGGCCTCGAGCACGGGGCGCGTGCTGACCAAGCCGGTGATCGAATCCGACGGGCCGATGGCGTAGATTTGATCGTTATAGGTGGCTTGCTGAACGATGGTCGGCAAAAAGTCGTCCATGTAGCCGTCTGGCAGGTAGGGGCCGAGCGGTTCCAAAAAGCCTGCCCAGGCGTAGTTGTAGGCGTTCGGACCGTCCAAGTCGAGGACACAGGACAAGTCGCCCGCAACGGCGGCCGCGTTGACGGCGTCGTTGTAACCGGTACCGGAGACCGCGCCGCCGGGAATCTCGGTGATCACGGCGCGGTATTCGTCTTGTGAGCTGTTGAAGCGCTGCACCTGCTCTTCGTAGATGGGCGACGCGCCCGACGCGTGAAACCAGATGGTGATCTCGCTTTGGGCCGTAACGGTCGGGAGTGCGAGCAGGGCTGCGGAGGCGAGGAGGAGTTTGGGGGATCGGACCATGGGTTCCGCCTTTCGGGGTGCTTACTCAAGTGGCGTTGGGTGCGGGTGGTTTCGGCTCCTTTCGGGTGCGTTCAGAGAGGCTCGAGCGACAAAGGGGCAGTGAAGTTTCGCCTGTACCGCTTCGGCAGCGTCCGGGCTGAGCAGGTGCTCGACCGCCCACCGCCCCATCTCGAAATGGGGTAGGGCCAGCGTCGAGAGTCCGGGCCGTAAAAAAGCGGCGATCACCTCCTGATTAGCAAAACCAAGGACTGCCACATCGTCAGGAACGTTTAGGTGAAGCTCGCGTAGGGCGTCGTAAGCGCCCATCGCGGTGCGGTCGTTTGCACAAAAGAGTGCCGTCGGGGGGTCGGGTCATTACGGCGAGCGTGTGTTCGTAGCCGCCGTCCGCAGCCCAGTTGCCGGGGCGGACGAGCGTCTCGTCAAAAGCTAGCCCGTGCGCGCTCAGCGCCGCCCGGTACCCGCACAAACGTTCCGTCGCCGCGACCGTCTCGGCGCGAGCGTTGAGGAAGGCGACGCGGCGGTGTCCTTTGGCGAGCAGCACCTGCGTTCCCTCAAAACCTGCCTGCGCCTCGTCCGGAACCACCGAAGGGTACCTGTCACCTTCGCTGTAGCAGTTTAGGAGCACCGTCGGAACTTCTCGCAGTAACGTGGGTGGCTCGACCTTTTTGTAATACATCGCCGCGTAGATCACGCCTTCGACCTGCCGCACCAGCAACTGCTCGATAACTGAATGCTCGATCTCAGGGTCGCCACCGGTATTTACGACGTAAAGCAACTTGTCGTGGTTCCAGGCCCAGCGCTGGGCACCTTCGATGGTGCGACCGGCAAAGGGCGTCGTGGCGATTTCGTCGGCGACGAATCCGATCACCTGCGACTTCTGCGTCCGCAGGTGACGCGCCGCGAAGCTGGGGCGGTACCCCAGTTCGGCCATCGTCCGCTCTACCTTGGTGCGAGCCGCTTCGCTGACGTGAGGGTGCTCGTTCAGCACCCGCGACACCGTGCCCGCGCCGACCCCGGCACGTTCGGCGATATCTTGAATGGTGGGTTTGCGAGCGATAATCCGGGGCTCCGATCTAAAACTGGAATCGATTCCAAATTTATCCACAGGGGCTGAGCGCGAGCTGCACGGTCCAAAACGATGAGGTGTTGAGATGGTTCTAAGAGTTGTGCGGGCGTTTGTCAATATCTAATCGGCGCGGCGCGAGACACCCCTGAAAGTCGGCTGAGTCCATTTTTCAGACCGAGCCTTGATAAAGCGACCTCTTGAGCTTATATACAAAAAGCCTGTTAAGCACGGCGGTGAGGATCAAAGTCACGGCACGTTTTTCAGCGCCAGCCCGGAGGAACTCGTTTGCTCAACCGACTTTTCGTACAACCTCTCGGCGCTGCAAAAGCTCAGCTCGAGACCTTCAGAGCGTTGGAGATGGTGCCGAGGAGAGGCTGCGCCAGGGAGGCTCCAGCTGCCTGACAAGCCAAAGTAAAACAGGACGGGGGAACCCGTCCTGTCTGCCCAGCTCGAGACTAAACTTACGGACCAACCACGACCGAAAACGGCGTCTGAAAGTCCACCCGACGGTTCTGGTCGGAACTGGCTACCGTGTTGTCCGCAGCAGCGGGGTCTGAAGTTGCGTTGGGTGCGACGTCACCGGCACCGTAACCGTCACCGCCGTAGATTCCGGCGTAAAAGTTCAGCGTAACCGACGGACGCGCGTCGTAACCGAGCAGCGTCCAGGGAACTGCTACCTCGGTGCTGTAGGCGGGTGCGTCCCCACGGGTGGCGGCGTCATAACCCGAGGTAAATTCGCTCGTTTGCGTGTCCGACACGACCTCACGCAGCTGCACGGTCTGCCCTTCATACTGCGCCAAAAAGAGGTCGACAGGCCCGCTGAACGTGACCAGCCGCGCCCAGGCGTCAAACATCTCGGCGCTGCCGCTGCCACTGGGTTCGGTATCCAGGTGAATAATGGCAGAGTTGCCCGCCGCCCGGTAGCTGTACGCGAGGTAGAGGTTCGTCTCGTCCCAGTCGACCAAAAGCTGACCGAACAGATTGTCCGGTCCGAAACCGCTGTCGTAGCCGCCGTCACCGTTGACCAGCGCCATACGCGGGTCGGTCCAGTCGCTAAGGTCGCCATCGATCACGTAACGCGCTCCGGCGTCGCCGCCGAGGTCGAAGTCGACGCCGGTAGAGGGTGCAGTGACGCCCGTCTGCGTCGCCGGGTCATACCCGGCTGCCGTAGTGGTGAGGTCGGCCTTGGTGCCTTCAGCGATGGGCAGGTAGTACGAGCCGTCGGCGAAGGTCAGCGCGTAGGCGGTAGCAGGGTCGGTGCTTGCGTCCACCACCGCGCCCGCTACCGGAGCCCCGCTCGCCGTTACCGTTCCCTCGATAGCCGCGTCGGGTACAGCTACAGTGATGAAATCGTAGGTTCCCTCGTAGCTTTCCTCCGCCTCGTCGACGACCAGGCTACGGTCGGATTGACCAGGGCCTTCGTAACCCGAGTTCTTGGCGGTCGCGGCGTCGTTGCCGAACTTGAACTTAATTTCTCGGAAGAGCGGCAGTTCCAACGTCGTGCTCCAGATGCCCCGACTCGTTTGGGTGAGAGGATACTCGAGCTGCGAGCCGGTATCGAAACGGCGAATCTCGAGCGGTCCCTCACCCTGCGAACGGGCGTCCAGGGTGAACGTCACCTGTGCGGTCGCGCCTGCCGTCGGGGTGGCCTCCACGGTCGGTGCGCCGCTGCTCTCCGCGCCGACCGAGTCCACCGATACGACCCGGAAGCTGTACGTGACGCCGTTTTGCGGGCCGTACACCACGACCTCGCGGGTGTCTCTGGGCAGCGGCGAAAAGTTGAACAGGGTTTCCGCCGTACCCTCAACTTCGCGGTAATACACGCGGTAGCCGAGCACGTCTGGGTCATCTGTAGGTTCCCAGTCCAACTTGACCGCGTCGTCGCCGGGGAGCGCCGTCAGGTTCGTGACGTTGCCCAGCTCGGGGTTGACCGCGCCACTTTGTCCCGCCGGGGCCGACACTGCCAGCAGCGTGCGCGCGGGGACCGTCCCGACGAGGTAGCCTGCTGCGTTTACGCTAAGATTATGGGCTCGCCCGGTGACTTCGGTCAGGTCGCACGCGTCACGCTTTTTCTCCGGCCTGGAGCGGCAGTCTTTGCGCTTTGTGCTCTCGAGGTCCGCGATCTCAAACGTCCCCAAGAGCGGGATACCGCCACCCGGTAGCGAGCTGAGCTCGAGCGGTTCGTCGCCGTTGTTGAGCACCGACACGACCGGCTGCTCACCGTCTAAAACGCGCCGAAAGGCGAACACGGGCGCGCCGCCGTTCGGTCGCCAGAGTTCTTGTTGTGCGCCGTGGGTCAGCGCGGCGTAGCGGTCTCGAGCCTCCGCCAGGGCTTTCAGCCGTGCGCTCAGCGGCGACGCGTCAACCTGCGAGAAGTCCATGTCTTCACGGTTCGATTCACCCAGCTCGAAGTTGTACGGATCGCCGCCGCCGAGCATGGCGATCTCGGTGCCGTAGTAAACCGACGGTGTGCCGCGCACCGTATAGATCAGCGACAGGGCCATATCGAGGCGTTCGCGCGCGTCTGCCTCCGCGACGCCCCGGTCCACCGCCTCGCTCATAAAACGCGGAACGTCGTGGTTGTCGATGAATGTTGTAAGTCGACTTGCGTCGTCGTAGACACCGTCTTGATCGAACACCACCGCAACGTCGTCGAGGTTGCCGCCGGAGCTCGACAAGTGATCTTTGATACGAAAATAGAGTGGAAAGTCGAACGCCGAGGGCAACCCGAGGTCGTCGAGATAGTAGGCCAAAAAGCTCACGTCGCCGCTGAAGATTTCACCGACCGTCCACACTTTGTCCGGATCGCCGGGACTGCCCTCGGCGAAAAACTGCTCCCAGTAGCTGTCCTCGGCGTGCTTGACGGTATCCATCCGAATACCGTCGATGCCCACTTCATCGACCCAGTAATCGACAAAATCATTTAAGAAGGTCACGACCTCCGGGTTGCTCTGATTGAAGTCCGGCAAACCCGCCAGTGGACAATCCTGATCGGGGTTGGTCGCCGCCGCACAGTCGGCCTCGTCGTTAAACCAGTCGGGGTGCTCTTCGACGAGCGACGCGCCGTAACCTGCGTGGTTGACCACGACGTCCTGGATGATCTTGAGTTTCCGGCTATGTGCGAGCTTAACGAGTTTTTTCAGCTCTTTAAGCGTCCCGAAGTGCGGATCGACGGTGACGAAATCTTCCGCCCAGTAGCCGTGATAACCCGCGAACATCTCACCCTGATTGGGACCGTCGGCAACCGGAATCGCCGGAACCTGCAACACTACCGGTGAAATCCAGATTGCGGTAAAGCCCAGCTTGTCGAAATAACCCTCTTTAATCTTCCGGGTAATTCCGGCGAAATCGCCGCCGTGCCAACCGAGCGGGTTGGTCGGTTCGGCGTCGTCGGCTTCACCAGGCCCACCGTCGTCGTTGCGCGCGTCGCCGTTGGCAAAGCGGTCGGTCATGGCGAAGTAGATAACCTCGTCGCGCCAATCGGTCTCAGTGCGACGCCCTTCACTCGAGACGGGCAGCGGCGCGGGCGGAGCCGAGGCGCAGGCGGTGAGAAGCATAAAGAGGCCGCCCAACAGGTAACGGCGCGGATAGAACCAACCGGGTTTAGTTTTCATAACATCGGCACTATAACATTGACCACGCCACCGCTTCTTTTGTACCTTTGGGAGCCGAACGGACGGTACAACCGTGTAAAACCTCAACGGGCTAACCCCGGCAAACAGGCCCGGTGGCTCAAGGGTATGGTTCAGCTCGCCCGGTCTAGCGGCGGTGTAAGCTTGCGTTTCCACGACGCCCGACCTTGATCAGGAGGAGCTTCAAATCGGTTACGCTCCAAAGGTCAGGCGCACGACGGTGCCGGTCTTACGCTTTTCGAGCTGGACTCATAGGCAAGTGGCTCGAGAGACGATCTTCCCAAACGTACCGGGTTTCCAAATGCACGCTTAAAAACCGTTTTCGGAAAGGTAATTATGAACCCTGAGCGCCTCTTGATGATCGACCTCTCCGGCCCGAGCCTCACCCCGGACGAACGCGCCTTTTTGTCCGAGCATCCGGTGGGCGGCGTCTGCTTATTTGCCCGTAACATCGAAGACCGTTTTCAAGTTGCTGAGCTGACCAGTGAGCTGCGCTCTCTCTGCGGCGACGCACTTTTGGTTGCCACCGACCAGGAGGGCGGCGGGGTGGTGCGCGCGCTCGACGTGCCGTATCCGCCGAGCGCAATGGCCCTGGGCGCGGTGGACGACCCGGCACTTACCGAAAAGGTAGGTGCGGCGACGGCTCGAGGGTTGCGCGCCCAGGGGATCAACCTGAACTTCGCGCCGGTCGCCGACGTGAACAGTAATCCGCGCAACCCGGTTATCGCCGACCGCGCGTTCGGGGAGAGTCCGGCGCACGTGGCGCGGCACGTCGCGGCGTTTGTGCGCGGAACGCAAGCTGCGGGGGTGGCGGCGTGCGCCAAACATTTTCCCGGTCATGGCGACACCGAAACCGATTCGCATCTGGGTTTGCCGATTTTAGAGGCTGATCTGGAGCGGTTGGAGGAGCTCGAGTTTGTCCCCTTCCGGGCCGCGCTGGCAGCGGACGTCGCGGCGGTCATGACCGCTCACATCGTGTTGCCGCAGTTGGGCGCGCACTATCCGGCGACGCTCTCCAAAGATGTCTTGACCGGACTTCTGCGCGACCGGCTGGGTTTTGACGGCGTGGTCTTTACCGACGCGCTCAACATGCGCGCCATCGCTGACCGTTACACGCCGACGGACGCGGTGCTGGGGGCGCTCGCTGCCGGAGCTGACATGCCCGTTCACGTCGGGCCACTGCTTGAACACCGGGAAGTCGTATTGAGGTTACAGCGAGTGCTGGACGAAGGGCGGCTCGAGCCGGACGCGGTAGTGAAATCGCTGGCCCGCGTCGCCGCACTTGTGCGGCGCTACCCCGCACAAGTCAACCCTGACGCGGCCTGGGCTGAGGGTGACGCTGCTCTTTTGCAGGAGGCAGCGGGACGGTCAGTGGTGCAGATCGGTAAATTGGACATCAAGTTACCCCTCACACTGGTCGCCGCCGCACAGGTGCGGGCGAGCGCGGCGAGCCAGACGACGGTCTCACCCGCTGAAACCTTGAGAGAGGTGCTCGACCAGGCTGGATTACCGGCAGAACTGCTGAGCTACACGCGGGCGTCGGTCGGTGAGGCGCAGGCCGGGCTGCTAGAGCGCATAAGCCGAGCCCCCGGTACCGTCGTATTTGTCTCCACAGCCCGCACGCGGATGGGGGCGGAAGAGCGGGCGTTCGCACAAGCGGTGGCCCGCGCCGCGCGGTCGTTCGTCCACCTGGCGCTCTGGAACCCGTATAACGTCAGCGACCTACCCGCCCCCGCACTGGTGACGTTCGGGTTTCGGGAGATGTCATTGCGGGCGGCAGCGGCGGCGCTGGCTGGAGCCCCGGTTACAGGGAAATCGCCGATCATACTCGAGCCTCACCTCAAATAACTACTGCTTGCGAGTACGCGGCTAGTTGTGTTTCGAGAAAGCAGTGAGCCTCCGGCACGATAAACAGACACGCCTGACTCATTGCTCATTGCCCGCTACTCAGCACTCGGTACTCATCACTCAATACTTGGCACTTTCTACTCGGTACTCGGCACTCGCCCCTCATTGACACCCCGCTCCCCACGCCGTAAGCTCACCTGGTAGCGCGGTGGTTGGGGAAGTCCGGTGAGAGTCCGGCGCTGTCCCGCAACGGTAACAGTTTCTAAAACTGAAGCCCGAATACCAGCCTTCGCGCGTAACCTTGCGAGGACAGGGCGGCAGCG
>JAABUN010007500.1_pt1 | contig 11709 bp, 12 predicted proteins | sample 5559311 | NCBI WGS metagenome assembly JAABUN01 (sample SAMN10711877, study PRJNA513370) | rock metagenome | isolation source: Antarctica rocks | place: Antarctica: Victoria Land, Siegfried Peak sud | reverse complement strand
ATCTCGACCGGCGGCGGTTCGGCCCTCTGACGGCGTCCTACCGTCGACGAAGCGGGACCCTGATCGTCACCTCGGTACCGCCCGGGTCGCCGCGGCGGTGCATGCCGATCGAGCCTCCCAGTTCGGCGTCGACCAGGGTTCGGACGATCTGCAGTCCCAGCCCGGTCGTGCGCTCGAGGGAGAAGCCGGGCGGCAGGCCCTGCCCGTCGTCCAACACCGTGACCGTCAACTCGCGAGCCGACCGTTGGACGTCCACCACCACCGTCTCCCCGTCACCTCCACCGGGGTAGGCGTGCTGGATGGCGTTCTGCACGACCTCGGCGAGCACCATCACCAAGGGCGTCGCCAGCTCGGCGGCGAGTACCCCGAAGCTCCCGTGCCGCTGGATCCTGGCCGGCGACTCCGCGGCGGCGACGTCGGAGAACATCGGTACCAACCGGTCGACGATGGCGTCTAGATCGACCCTGTCGTCGGGGGCCGTCGACAGCGTCTCGTGCACCAGGGCGATCGAGGAGACCCGCCGCACCGATTCGCTGAGCGCGTACCGCACAGACTGCTCCGATGAGCGGCGGGCCTGCAGGCGCAGCAGCGCTGCCACCGTCTGCAGGTTGTTCTTCACCCGGTGGTGGATCTCCCGGATCGTGGCGTCCTTGCTGAGTAGCGCTCGGTCCCGGCGACGCACCTCGGTGACGTCCCGGACCAGCACCAGCGCCCCGGCCGGCACACCGCCGATCAGCAGCGGCAACGACCGGAACAGCACCGTCGCGCCGCGGGCCTCCACCTCCATCCGCCGACTGGGCCGGCCATGCACCGCCCCGGTGATCCTGGCCGCCAGTTCGGCGGCGTCGAACGGGTCACTGACCAGTCCACGGGTGAGCCGGGCCAGCTGGGTTCCGGTCACCTCGCCGGCGAAACCGAGCCGGTGATAGGCCGACAGGGCGTTCGGACTGATGTACTCGACGCTGCCATCCGGATCCACCCGTAGCAGACCGTCGCCGGCGCGCGGGCCGGTGTGCAACTCGCCCGACTGCTCCGGCTGTGGGAAGCTGCCGTCCGCCACCATCCCGAGCAGCGACTCGGCAGCGTCCAGATAGGCCGTCTCCAGGGCACTCGGACCCGTCTTGGACCGGTTCACCATGTCCCTGATCAAGACCGCGATCACCGTCTCACCCAGCCGGACCGGGATCAGCGTCCGCTGCACCCGCTCACCGTTGACGACGATCTCGGTGCCGGCCGCGACGTCGTCGACCCGTCTGCCGGCGGACTCGGTCAACTGGCCGGCCAGTGCGCTGAATTCGCTCCGGGTCACCAGATCATCGGAGTGGGTGGTGGCACCGGTCGTGGGCCGCACTTGAGCGATGCACACGTGACCACCGGGTCCTGACTTGGCCCACAGCGTCAGGTCCGAGAACGAGAGATCGGACAGCAGTTGCCATTCGGACACCAGGCGCTGCAGATGCTCGACGGCACTGCCGGTCAGCGAGGTGTGCTCGGCGAGCAGGTCGGAAAGGGTGGACATCGGGGAGTTTCCCGCTCAGCCACTGCGGCCCGGGTGACCGGAGATCAGTCGATCTCGGCGATCAGGTCCCCCTCCTGGACGACCTGACCCTCGCTGACAGCGACCGTCGAGACGGTGCCGCTCGCCTCGGCGATGACCGGGATCTCCATCTTCATCGACTCCAGGATCGCCAGCGTGTCACCCTCGGCGACCGTGTCACCCTCGGCGACCAGGACCTTCCACACGTTCGCCACCATTTCGGCGTGCACCTGCTCGGGCATCTGGCTCCCTCGTCTCCGGTCGACCTGCTGGATCATCCAACCACGGGTCAGAACGGCAGTTGCCGGCATGGCACCATGGGACGGTCAGTGGTCCCGAGTACGAGGAGAGTGGCACAGCATGGGCAAGCGCGCCCGCAAGAAGAAGGCCCGCAAGAACTCCGGAGCCAACCACGGGAAGCGGCCCAACTCCTGAGCACCCGCGGTGGCCGGGACGCACCGGGCGACTGCCGGTACGAGGGGGTCACGCCTTCCCGGTCATCGGCCGGTCAGCGACTGTAGACGCACGCTGAGCGGCCGTTCCCCGTCAGCGGCTCTGGTCTCCCGGCCCGTCGAGCCGGCCGGCACCGGAGCCGATCGAGCCGGTCTTCGACCCGCCCGTCTGCCAGGGCCCGGCCGGTGCAGGATCCCGCGGTGCAGGATCCGGCGCTGAAGGACCGGGCGCTGAAGGATCAGGCACGGTCCTGATCACCGTGGTCTGCTCGATCCGCAGCGAGCCGCCACCGGGGCCGGCGATCGAGGTCAAACTGATGGACTCGATCGCAGACACCAGGCGCACCCGCAGCTGTTCCGGAGCCCGTTCGCCGCCGCACGTCCGATGTATCAGCTTCTTCAACTTCTCCTCGATGCCGGCCTCTTCCAGGCACGGCGAGCAGTCGTCGAGGTGTTTCTGAACCGCCGCCCTGGCATCCGGATCCATCTCGTTGTCCAGGAACAGCCAGACGTCGCTGAGCACCTGATCGCACTCCGAGCGCCGTTCGGGGAGGCCGTTGTCACCGTCGGCTGGGCGGCCCATCACCGACCCTCCCCAGAGGGAGCCTGGGCGGGGTTCGGCAGGCTCGCCGTATGAACCGGCGCGGCCCGGAGGAAGCCCCGTTCCCGCGCGTACCCGGCGAGCAACTCCTTGAGCTGACGCCGGCCGCGGTGCAGCCGCGACATCACGGTCCCGATCGGGGTGGCCATGATCTCCGCGATCTCTTTGTAGGCAAAGCCCTCGACGTCAGCCAGGTAGACGGCCAGCCGGAAATCCTCCGGAAGCTCCTGCAGGGCGTCCTTCACGTCGGAGTCGGGCAGCCGGTCCAGCGCCTCCATCTCCGCCGAACGCAATCCGGTGGAGGTGTGCGACTCGGCGTCGGCGAGCTGCCAGTCGGTGATCTCGTCCGTCGCCGTCACCTGCGGCTGCCGCTGTCGCTTCCGGTAACCGTTGATGTAGGTGTTGGTCAGGATGCGGTAGAGCCAGGCCCGGAGATTGGTGCCTTCGGTGAAGCTGCCGAAGGCCGCATAGGCCTTCAGGAACGTCTCCTGGACCAGATCCTCGGCGTCGGCCGGATTCCGGGTCATCCGCAGGGCCGCGCCGTACAACTGGTCGAGCAGCGGCATGGCATCCGCGGTGAACCGTGCCGATCTCTCGGCGTCCGATTCGATGTCCGTTCGCGGCTGTGACGGTGATCCGGCCACGCGCCTCACTTTCGCTCGGGTGCTCAACATCGGCGATGCGGTCCGCCGTGGGGGACGGCTCGAGGTTACCCGCGCCGTCTCCCGCTTCATGCCCGCGATCTGCGCCACCGGAGCACCCGTCCTTCCTGCCATCACCCAGGGGTGGGCATTCTTGACGTCTCAACCCGCGCTGCTGATCGGGTATTCCGGTCCCACGCGCAGACCGCGAGCGTGGTGGTCAGCCCAGGTTCACACTCTTCAGCCACTCCTGCGCGACAGCCTCGGAGTTACCACCGGACACCTTGGCCACCAGCGCGGCCAGCGTCTTGGTGTCCAACTTCGCCGACACGGCGTTGCTCGCGTCCTCCATCGGCTTGGTCAGTACCTTCTGCGAGAACAACGGCACCACGTTCTGCGCCGCGAACATGCTCTGCGGATCGGTGAGCGAGACGAACCCGTTCTGGGCGATGGCCGCGTCGGTGGAGAAGATGTCGGCGGCGTCGATGCTGCCGCCCTTCAAGGCATTCACCGTGACTGCTCCGCCGGCTTCGGTGGGGGTGAAATTGCCGAACTTCACCCCGTAGACCTTCTCGAGGGCCGGAATGCCATCCGTCCGGGTCTTGAACTGTGCCGGCGCGCCCAGGGTGAGCTGGCCGGCAACACTCTTCAGATCCGCGATGGACTTGAGCTTGTACTTGTCGGCCGTCGCCTTGGTCACCGTGATGGTGTCGGCGTCCTGGGCCGGTGAATATTTCGTGGTGGCGAATCCGGCAGCGGCTGCTGCCTTCTTGAGGGCGGCGTCCACGTCTTCGGCCGACTTCTCGGTGGCGCCCGGGTTCAAGTTGAGGAGGATCGAGCCGGAGTACTCCGGAACGAAACCGATCTCGCCGCCCTTCAGAGCCGTCAGGTAGACGCCGCGCTCACCGATGTTCAGATGTTTGCTGACCTTGACCCCCTTGGCGGCCATCGCGCCGCCGTAGATGTTCGCGAGCAGGGCGTTCTCCGGGAAGCCGGCAGAGCCGACGGTCACCGAGCCGGGTTCGGTGGGCAGCCCGCTGGACCCGGCGGCATCGGTGCTGGAACCGGACGCGCCGGAGCCGACCGCACTGGAGTCCGTTGCGCCGGAGCCGGTCGGGCCGGAACCCGCGGTGGAGTCCGTCGAGCCGGCCGCGGTGGAGTCGGTCTCGGTGGAACCCGCGGCGGTGGAGTCCGTCGCGGTGGAACCCGCGGCAGCCGGCGTCGTCGTGGCGTTCGAGGTGGCAGAGCTCCCGCTGCTGCCGCACGCCGAGAGGGCGAGCAGGCCGGCGGCCAGAACCGGGGCGATATAGCTGCGCTTCATGATTCTCCTTCGGTGGATGTCGTGGGGTTCATCGTCATCGATCACGCTTGGGTCAGCTGTGCCTCCCTGATCGCCTGCGAGGTGACCCCAGGACGGCGACGTTTGCTGAACCGCCCGGAGATCCCGGGGGAAACCACCAGGCGGTCCATCAGGTTCAACAGTCCGTCGACCAGTACGGCCAGCACCGCGACGACCAGACCGGCACCCACCATCGCGGGATAGCCGTTCTGCAGGTCGTTGAGCTGCCCCGCACCGTCCTTGATGAACCGGCCCAGCCCACCGAGGAACGGCAGGTACGCGGCGACGGTGACGGTGGCGATCACCTGCAGGGTGGCGCTGCGGATGCCGGAGGTGATGAGCGGGAGGGCGCACGGCACCTCCACCTTGCGCACCACCTGCCACCCCGTCATCCCCATGCCCTTGGCGGCATCGCGGACCGCAGGATCCACGTTGTTGACCCCGGCATAGGTGCTGGTGAGGATCGGCGGGAGGGCCAGGATGATCAACACGATCACCACCGGGAGGAAGAACGGCAGGGCGCCGCGCTGCAGCAGGCCAGGGACGGCATCGGTGTAGTGGATCTTCGGGGTTATCCAGATCTCCAGCAGGATCACCAGCCCGAGGGTGGGAACGGCCCGCAGCCCGTTCGCGATTCCGACCACCGCTACCACGCCGCGCCCGGTGTGCCCGATCAACAGCCCGAGCGGCAACGCGATGAGGGTCGCGATCAGCAGGATGATCAGGGTGTACTCGATGTGCTCGCGGATCCGGGTGAGTAGTCCGGACGGTCCCCACCAGTTCTCCGGGTCGTTGAACCAGATCAAAACCCGATCGAGTCCGGGCAGCAGGGAGTCCTCGACGAATGTGCTCATCGGGCACGCACCGCCCGCTGCCACGGCGTGAGCATTCGGATGAGCACCAGCACGATGGCGTCGAAGACCAGCGCGATGACGATGAACCAGATCAGGCCGGCGATCGTCGGCGTCACCGACGAGTCGTTGTACCCCTCGACGAACAGGCTGCCCAGCTGGCTGACGCCGATCACCGACGCCACCGATACCAGGCTCACGTTGGACACCGCGGCGACCCGCAGTCCGGCGCCGATCACCGGCACCGCGAGCGGTAGCTGGACCCTGATCAACCGCTGCCATCCGGTATAGCCCATGGCCGAGGCGGCGGCCAGGGTGTCGGTGGAGACCGAAGACAGGCCGTCGGCGACGGTCCTGGCCAACAGAGCCACGGTGTAGACCGTCAGCGCGATCGCGACGTTCGTGGGCGACAGGATCCCGGTACCGATGATGCCCGGCAGCACCAGGAACATGACCAGCGACGGGATGGTGTAGAGGATGCCGAAGACGGAGACGATCGGCGGGTAGGTCCACTTGTACCGGCTGGCCGTCCACCCGATGGGAAGGGCAACCACCAGGCCGATCAGTACGGGCAAGGCGGCGAGCCACAGCGAGGTCCTGAGCCACCCGAAGGTTTGGCTGTCAGTCAGGTAGTCCCAGACGTTCACCTGGCCGCACCGCCGTCCGGCAGTCCAGCGGTGACGGCCTGCTCCCTGACCTGAGCGGCTCGCTGCTCGATCCGGGCCAGCACCTCGGAGGCGCTGACCGTGCCGGCGAAACCGCCGTCGGTGTGCACGACGACGCCACGCCCGCTCGGCGAGGACAGGGACGCATCCAGTGCCTCCCGGAGACTGCCGGCCTCGCCGGCCAGCGTGCCACCCAAATTGAGCATCTTCGGCGTGATCTCGGCGCTGGAAACCTCATCGCCCAGTCCGGCGACGGCCAGCCATCCCTGCGGCCGGCGCCGGTCGTCCACCACCAGCGTCCAGCCGTCCCGGCCGCACGCTCGGGCGTCCTTCACCGTGGTCCCCAGCCGCACCGGCGCCTCGTCGTGCAGCGGGAGCCGTCCCGCGTCGGCGAATCCGAGCGCTCGATAGCCGCGGTCGCGCCCGACGAAGCCGGCGACGAAGGCATCGGCGGGCCGGGAGAGCAGTTCAGCCGGCGACGCGAACTGGGCGAGGGTGCCGCCGACCCGCATGACCGCCACCGTGTCGCCGAGCTTGATGGCCTCGTCGATGTCGTGGGTGACGAACACGATGGTCTTGCCCAACTCGCCCTGCAGCCGCAGGAACTCGTTCTGCAGCTGCTCGCGGACCACCGGGTCCACTGCGCTGAACGGTTCGTCCATCAACATCACCGGCGGATCGGCGGCGAGCGCCCGGGCCACCCCGACGCGCTGCTGCTGGCCACCCGACAGTTGCGCGGGGTAGCGGTTGCCCAGCGCCGGGTCCAGGCCGACCCGCTCCAGCAACTGCATCGCACTGGCCCGTGCCTGCCGCTTGCCCTGCCCCACCAGCATCGGCACGGTGGCCACATTGTCAACAACGGTGCGGTGCGGGAACAGCCCTGCGTGCTGGATGACGTAACCGATGCCTCGGCGCAGCTCCGAGGGCTTGACCGCCGCGGTGTCCCGGTCGTCCAGCAAGATCCGCCCGGACGTCGGGTCGATCATCCGGTTGATCATCCGCAGCGAGGTGGTCTTGCCGCATCCGGACGGCCCGACGAAGACGGTGATCTGACCCGACGGCGCCTCCAGGGTGAGGTCGTCGACGGCGACGGTGCCATCCGGGTACCTCTTGACGATGGACTCGAACCGGATCATGTCGCCTCCGCGAGAACGTCGGCGCCCAGCAGCGCGCCGATGGTTGCCGCCTCCTCAGAGACGATCCGGCCGTATGTGTGGGCGGTCTGCGAGTCGATGCGGTATGTCGGCCCGAGCAGGTTCAGCGCCGCGGCGATCCCGCCCGGCCGGCGCACCGGGGCAGCGATGGCGGTGATGTCGGGCTCCAGCCGGTCGCGCTCGGCCAGGTACCCGGCGGCCGGCACCTCGCCGCGGAGGGCGGCCCCGACGGCGAGGTCGGCGAGTTCGATGGCCCTGCCCACCCAGCTGGTGTGCCGGACGGGATGGGTGCCCTCGGCCATCGCCAGATACAGCGCGGTGTCCGCGGTGCCGCGCACCACCAGGTATGTCGATTCGCCGGTCCGCTCGACGATCCGGGCCAGGCTCGGTTGGGCCAGGTCCACCAATGACTGCCGGCCGAGCGCGGCGGCCCCCAGCTGCAGCACCCGTACCCCCGGGCGGAACGCGCCGTCGGCGCCACGCGCGACGAACTGGGCGGTGGTCAGCGTGCGCAGCAGCCGCAGTGCGGTGCTGGCCGGCAACCCGCACTGCCGCGCGCAGTCGGTGAGCGTTACCGGCGAGTCCCGGCAGACGACGGCCAGCAGCTCCAGCGCACGGTCGACAGTTCGGGTGGACGCCGTGCGATCGGCCGCGGTTGGCACGCCGGTGCGGGCGGCAGCGCCGGTGGGGGCGGCAGCGCCGGTGCGGGCGGCAGCGCCGGTGCGAGGGGCAGCGCCGTGCGCAGCCGGGCTGCGCACCGCCGGCGTGCGCGCGGAGGTGCGGGCAGCAGCGCCTGCAGCTGGAGGGTCCACGGCTGTTCCTCCCCGTTCACCGAGATTGATGTCGACTGATGGCATGGCGCTGCCACCCATCGCAAGCCAAGCACACAGCACCGACAGTGGCACATGTGCCCCGCGCAGGCGGCCACCGAGGCTGCGGGCGGGTGTCCGGAATCCAGTGGATCGAGCAATCCAGTCGACGGAAATCCGTCGCTCGAAATCCGTGTCCAGGATTACCGTCGACCGCAGCCCGATCGGCGCGCGGGGCATCCGGCCGCACTTGCACCAGCGCACATTCGGCGACGACGGCGACGAGGACGGTGCGATGAGAGCGAGCGCGCCCACCCCGGCGATCGCCACCCTGCTGCGGGCCGGCATCGCTCATACAGTGCTGCCCTACCAACACGACCCACGGATCACCGCCTTCGGCGACGAGGCGGCAGCGGCGCTCGGCCGGAACGCCGAGCAGGTGTTCAAGACGCTGGTGGCCACCGTCGACGGCTGGCTGGTGGTGGGCCTCGTTCCGGTAGCGCGATCGCTGGATCTGAAGGCGCTGGCAGCCGCGGTCGGCGGCAAGAAGGCGGCGATGGCACCGGTGGCCGATGCAGAACGCTCGACCGGCTATGTGGCCGGCGGCATTTCGCCGCTCGGCCAACGCCGGCAACTACCGACTGTCCTGGATGTGTCCGCGGAGGGCCTGCCCACCATCTGTGTGAGTGCCGGCAAACGGGGTCTACAGGTGGAACTGGCACCGACCGATCTGGTGCGGGTCACCCGGGCGCGGGTGGCGCCGATCGCGGTATGACGGCGCGACGACCAGGTGACGCTGGCAGCTGACTCGACCGCGCCCCGGCACGGTGCGTCCCCGTTCGATCGCCTGTCCGATCAGCTCACCCGGGCGGCGAAGCTGCGGCGATAGTCGCCCGGCGGCACGCCCACCGCCCTGGTGAAGTGGTGGCGCAACTGCGCCGCTGTGGAGAAGCCGCAGCGCGCGGCGACCTGCTCGATGCCCAGGTCGGTCTCCTCCAGCAGCCGCCTGGCGTGGTGCAGCCGTTGCAGCGCAAGCCATTTCGCCGGCGTCGAACCGGTCTCGGCAACGAACCGGCGAGCGAAGGTCCGCTCCGACATCGCGGCTCTGCCGGCCAATTCGCGCACCGGGTGATCGTCCGCCAGATGCTCGACCAGGTAGCTGAGCACCGGTTCGAGGGAATCGCCGACACATTCCGGGATCGGCAGTTCGATAAACTGCCGTTGCCCGCCGTCACGTTGCGGCGGCACCACCATCCGCCTGGCGATCCTGGTGGCCACCGCGGAGCCCATCTCCCGGCGCACCAGATGCAGGCAGGCGTCGATCCCGGCAGCGGTGCCGGCGCTGGTGATGAGGTTCCCGTCGTCGACGAACAACACCTCGCGATCCACCCTCGCCAGCGGGAAGTCGATTCCCAGCTTCTCGGCATAGCGCCAGTGGGTGGTGCAGCTCCGGCCGTCCAGCAGCCCCGCCGCCCCGAGCACGAACGCCCCGGAGCACACCGACAGCACGATCGCCCCATTCCGCTGGGCGTCTCGCAGCGCCTGCAGCAGTTCGGCCGGCTGCTGGACATCTTGTGGACACGCCGGCACCGCCACCAGGTCCGCTTCCCGAGCAGCGTCCAACCCGTATGAGGGAACCAGTTGCATGCCGGCCGCCGGACTGCCGAAGCCCATGGGTATCCCGGGACGCACCGCGCATACCCGGAAGTCGAACGGCGGCACCCCGTCGTCGGTCCGGTCGATTCCGAAAACCTCGTGCAGCACACCGAATTCGAACGGAGCGGTGTCCTCGGGGACCAGCACGGCGACGGACTTCAGCGGCATCGCGCCATCGTCCCACACGTTGGCAGGAAATCGATGATAATCGACAGCTCTGCCACTGGTGGCAGCAATCAGATGGTCGCAGCATTACTGCCATGACCCCACCAACACTCTTCGCCGCTGCCGTATTCGTCCTGATGCTGGTGGCGACGGCTGCGTACCGGCGGCTCCATGCCCGGCCGCCGCGACTGCCGCCGGTGCCGTTCGGATGGGACCGGGATGACGACCGCGACCTCAGCCGGGCCAGAGCCGACCTGGTCGCCATCCAGGCGCACGCGGTGCGACCCCGCTGAACGGCCGGTTCACTGCGATCGGGGCGCCGCCGCGACCTCGGCAGCAACCGCGGCCACCAGATCTGCGGAATCGTTGCGGACGTTGCCGACCGCCGGACCGACCGGCCGGAGTTCGAGCGCCCGCACCAGGTCCGCCGAGGGCGGCGACAGCATCCCGAGCAGTTCATCGCCGGATATCGACGGATCCAGCCACGGTGCCCACTCCGACGCCGGGAGCACCAGCGGCATCCGGTCGTGGATCCGCGTCATCGGCTCCGGCGCTTCGGTGGTGATGATGGTGGTCGACACGACGGGAGCGCCGTCCGGTGCCCGCCAGAACTCCCACAGCCCGGCGAAGGCCATCACCGAACCGTCCTGGGGGGTGATGAAATAGGCCTGCTTGCGCGCCTTGCCGCGAGGCGCCGCACCGTCGGCGCCGAGTTTCTCCCATTCGTAGTAGCCGGAGGCCGGCAGCAGGCAGCGGCGGCGCTCGAAGGCGGTCCGGAACGCCGCCTTCCCGGGTACCGACTCCGCTCGGGCGTTGAACATCCGGCTGCCGACCGACAGGTCCTTCGCCCACGACGGCACCAGGCCCCAGCGCGCCTCTCCGACGAACCTGGTCGCCGGCTCGTCACCCCGGTGCGGACGCACCCGCACCACGGGCACGGTGTCGGTGGGCGCGATGTTGTAACGCGGCCGGGGCAGGTCCCCGCCGTACAGGCCGGTGCCTGGCGGCGCCACCGGATCCGGCTCGGCATCGAAGATTCCGTACAACGTCTCGGAGTCCATCGTGGTCGCATAGCGTCCGCACATTCTGCCCATCGTTCCACGCAGGGCGGCCAGTAAGCCCCGCTTCGTTGCCGGACCGGTACCGTCCGGCCGTTCTGTTCGCGCCGCTGACGAGGCAGGATGCCAAGAGTGAGCACAGCGGTGGTGGTCGACGCCGACGACGAGCCGCGGACACCGCGCATCGAGCGGCGCTACTACGGCTACTTCCTGCTAGCGGTCGCGTTGCTGGCCACCCTTTGTGTACCTGGTCTGGTCGGCAGGCGGCTGGTGGGTAGTGCCGTCGCCGCGCCGGCCGCCGCGCCACCGACCGTCGGCGAGTGCCGGGACCAGATCCAGCGTCCGGAGGATCTGGATCGGCTCACCGGCACGGCTCTGGTGCCGTGCGAGCGCCCGCATTCGGCTGAGGTGGTGGCCATCGGGGAATTCGCTGCCGACCAGGCATACCCGGAAACGGCAGAGCCGGATGCCCTGATGGCGCCGAAGCGGGCATGTGCACAGCAGGCAGATCAATTCGTAGGCCTTCCGGCGGTGCCGGCAACGGACGCCTCCGACCCGTCGACCGTTCCGCACATGACGCCCCAGTTCAGCTCCGACGTCGTGGTCCCGACCAGGCACCAGTGGAAGTCCGGCCAGCGCTGGTACGCCTGCCAGATCCGCCCCGCCGGCAACGATCTGCCGATCGGCTACCTGGGAACGGCCCGGATGGCGGCCGTCGACAGGATCCCGGCTCCGTTCGCGCGGTGCGCCCAGGTGATCGGCGGTCCGGCGGTCCCGTGCC
>JAABUN010007499.1_pt1 | contig 11709 bp, 12 predicted proteins | sample 5559311 | NCBI WGS metagenome assembly JAABUN01 (sample SAMN10711877, study PRJNA513370) | rock metagenome | isolation source: Antarctica rocks | place: Antarctica: Victoria Land, Siegfried Peak sud | reverse complement strand
CTCGGTCGAGCAGCTCAGCTCGACTGTGGTTCTCGACGTACTCGCGCACCGCCTGCCGGGCAACATCCTGCATCGAACGCCTCTCGCGTTCGGCGCGAAGACGCAACGCTTCTGCTTCGGTATCCGAAAGTCGTAGTGTCATCGCCATGGGCACATGGTATCACCGGTGACACCACTCGTCCCGGCTGCGGATCGCCTAACGGACCAGGTCAACAGCCCTGGCAGCACTGGAAGAGAACCTGGGCGCCGGGTGGGAGTTCCTCACTCGCCTGGTGTTCGAAGCCCCGCTGGCTGAGGTGGCGCCCTGGGTCCGGCCTCCCATGGGACGGCTCGAACCATCGCAGGACGGGTGCGTGCTCGTCGACAGCACGAGCAATCCGACGATGTATTCGCAGGAGTAGTTGGCGGGCGTGCCGTTCACCTTCCGCGTCGAGGGCGGGCAGGAGCTTCGTGCAGCGGTCGCGACGCTCGCTTCGCGCTGTACTGCCGCCTCGGACAACCGACCCTGAGGGCTGCACCGAGGACGCAGCCCGGCCCTTGTCCATGCCACCAGCCGGCTACGCTGACATGCTGCTGCCATGACGGACTCAGCACTGAGGTGGGGCTTCCTGGCCACGGGCTCGATCGCTGCGACGGTGGCCACCGACCTGGCGGACACCCGCGCGGCCCGCCGGTTCGCGGTGGCGTCGAGGGACGAGGGCCGCGCGAGGGCGTTCGCCGAACGGCACGGGTTCGAGAGGTCCTACGGCTCCTACGACGAACTGCTGGCAGACCCGGATGTGGACGCGATCTACGTGGCCACCCCGCACGGTCAGCACCACGCCGTCACCAGCCGAGCGCTGGCCGCGGGCAAGCCCGTGCTGGTGGAGAAGGCGTTCACCTGCTCGCTCGCCGCGGGGCAGGACCTGGTGCAGCAGGCGCGCGCGGCGGGGGTGTTCGCCATGGAAGGAATGTGGACGCGCTTCCAGCCGGCCATGGTGGCCCTACGCGAGCTCGTGGCCGACGGTGCCGTCGGCGACGTGCGCTCCGTGCACGCCGACCTGGGTCTGGTCGCACCTTTCGACTCGTCGCACCGGCTGTTCGACCCGGCGCTGGGAGGTGGCGCGCTGCTGGACGTCGGTGTCTACGTCGTCTCCTTCGCGCAGATGCTGCTGGGGTCGCCGTCATCGGTGGCGGCAACCGGTCAGGTGGCGCCGACCGGCGTCGACCTGGAGGCGGGCATGCTGCTGGGCTACGACAGCGGGGCGCACGCCGTGCTGTCGTGCAGCCTCGGTTCCGAGAGCCCTGGTCGCGGAGCCGTGATAGGCACGAAGGGCCGGATCCTGGTCGAGCCTCGCTTCCACCACACCCCCCGGATCCGGCTCGAGCGCCCCGGCCAGGTGCCGGTGGTGATCGAGAACGCCTTGCAGGGCAGGGGCTTCGGGCCACAGTTCCAGCATGTGGCGGACTGCCTGGCGCAGGGGCTCACCGAGTCGCCGGTCATGCCGCTCGACGACACGCTCTCCGTTCTGGCGACGCTGGACGCCGCTCTGGAGAAGCTCGGGGTGCCGCATCTGGATGAGGGCTTCCAAACCCGTCGGTAGTCCTGGTGGGGCGGCGACCGGGACCGCCCGCGGCGGAGGCTTCATCACGGTGGCATCCCTGCCGAAGCACTCACAGTGAGAGCTCAACCGGACGGACGAAGAGACGGCATCGTGACTGCGCTCCAGCGCAGCCACCACGCACTGGTCTCCAGTCTCGCTGCCATGCTGATCCTGAGCCTGCTCTCCTCCAGCTACCTGCTCCTGGTGAGCGAGCCGCGGGTGGAGCTGTACACCCAGCTGTCCCGCCAGTCCCGTCTGTCCTACGAGGCCATGCTCGACCAGGAGACGGGCCTGCGGGGGTGGGTCGCGACCGACGACGAGTCCTTCCTGCAGCCCTACCACGCGGGCAGACGGGTGGTGAGCAGCACGAGCGGCCGCATGGTCCAGCAGGCGGCCGGTGACCCGGAGGTCCTGGACCGCCTGGTCGACATGATGCTCGCGCGTCAGGCCTGGCAGGGTTGGGCCGAGGACGCGGTGGGCGGTGCGGCCCCGCAGATGGAGCGCTCGAACGGCGAGCTCAGCCGGTTCCTGCTGCAGGGCAAGGACCTGTTCGACAGCTACCGGAAGGCCGATGCGGCAGCGACCGGGCTCGTGGTGGCACACCGGGACCGCGCCCTGGATCAGCAGAGGGTCTCCCTGGTCCTGGTGCTGGTTGCCTACGTCACGGCGACCCTCATGGCCGCCGCTCTGGCGGTGCGGCGCCGCCGACGCCTCGAGGACACTTTGGTCCGACCGATCGGCACGGTGCTCATGACCATCGACGCGCTGCGCTCGGGCGACCTGGGCGCGCGGTCACCGGCGACCGGTGTCGCCGAGCTGGACACGATGGGCGAGGCCCTGGGCGCCCTGGCGGGTGACCTGCGCGCCGCTGGCGAGAGGGCCGCCGCACGGGAGGATCGGCTGGCTCTGCTCGCAGCTCGCCTCGGGACCGTCGTCCGCATCACCCGCGAGGTGTCGGGAAGCCTGAGCGTCCGGTACGTCTCCGAGGCGGTGGTCTCCGGGGCCGCCGAGCTGCTGTGCGCGACGGCGACCCTATGGGTCAGGACTGAGGACGGCCAGTTCCACGCAGCCCGACGCAGTGACGAGCCGCACGGCAGGGTCCCTCCTTCGGACCTGCCGGCACCCTCCCTGGTCGCGACCAGCGCCGCCGACGCGCGCCCGTCCTTCGATGACACTTCCCGGGCCTATCCCTTGGTGCTGGCGGGCATGGTGGTAGGGGTGCTGCACGTCCAGACCCCGAGGGCCGACCAGGACACCGAAGAGGTGCTGGAGGCGCTGCTGTCCACTGCGGCGTCCGCGCTCGAGTCGGCCCGGCTGCACAGTGCCGTTCGCGACCTTGCCGACCACGACGCGCTGACCCAGCTTCCCAACCGCCGCCGGATGCAGTCCGACCTGGTCACCGAGTGCGAACGCTCACACCGCTACGGGCGGCCCCTGACGTTCGTCATGATCGATCTCGACCACTTCAAGCGTCTGAACGACAGGTACGGGCACGTGGTGGGCGACGCGGTCCTGCACGCCGTTGCGACGGCGTTGGACCAGTGCCTGCGAACGACCGACACGGCGTACCGGTACGGCGGGGAGGAACTAGCTGTCTTGTTGCGGGAGACCGGTGTTGAGGCCGCTGCCGCGCTGGCCGAGCGGCTCAGGGCGGCAGTGGCGGGGCTCAGGATGCCCGAGAGCGGGGTCCGCGTCACAGCTTCTCTCGGGTTGGCCGAGTGGACTGGTCAGATGCGGGAGCCTTCGGACCTGATCGCTGCGGCCGACACGGCCCTGTACGCCGCCAAGCGCGCGGGGCGCGACCGGGTCGTCGTGCACAGTGGCTCCCTGAACAGTGGCTCCCTGCACACGTCGTAAGGGTCAGAGCTGGGGAGCCTAGAACGGGTCGTGCTCGCTGAGGATCTTGTCGACACGGGCCTGGTCCACGCGGCTGACGACCGCGGAGGACTCCTGGTGGTCGCGCACGCACTTGGCGAGCGTGAACGTCGAGGTGACGATGTAGAGCATGCCGAGGGCAAGGAAGGCGCGGATCCAGCTGTTGACGGGGAGGTAGGCGATGCCGAAGCCGACGAAGACCAGCGAGACGCCGAACGAGATGGCGGCCTGGGCGTAGAAGGCGACGGTGGTGCGAGTGATGGGCGCGGTGGGGGTCATCATGCGAACAGCCTGTGCCCCGGAAGGCAGCCGCGGACGCGCAGCGGTACTCACTCTGCCTGAGCACCTGGGCGCAGCACCGCGCCGACGTCACCTGTTTTCAGCGATTCGTATGATATTTGCCCTCATTAGGTGGACACTCAGTAAGACGACCTCGAATCATCGGGGCACGACGAAGGGACGGACCATGCGATATGGCGGAGGCATCTTCCTGATCGTCATCGGACTCATCCTCGCGCTCGCCATCCAGGACCAGGTGGTTGCGGGCATCGAGCTCGCGACCATCGGCTGGATCTGTGTCGGCGCGGGCGTCCTGGCACTGGCCCTCGGTCTGCTCACGAGTCAGCGCCGCACCTCGAGTGAAACCGTGGTGCAAAACCACGGCGGTGTCGCTGCAGCGCCCGTCGCAGGGCACGGCGAGACCGTCGTCCGCGAGGAGCGCCGCGGCAACATCTGAGCTGGACGATGAAGCGTTCAACACTCGGGCCGGTCCCTGCGGGGCCGGCCTGCTGTGTGTTCAACGCCGAAGCGGTCGACAAGGTCGGTTCGCACGACGGCTGTGGAGAGGTGTACTCAGCTCAGATGTCGTAGAGGGCCGCGCGGTCCGCGTCGCGGTAGGGAGAGTCTGCGGGGTCGTGAGCGGGAAGGTATCAACGGATCCTACGGCGTGACGTTGGTCTCGGCCAGCTGTCGTGTCGGCCTTCCTGGGTGGCCCGACCCTGTCACCTGAGGTAACAAGGAGGGACGAAGTACGGCCGATCGAGGAGAGGGTGTCTGGTCATGGCGCAGATCCAGGAGTCCGTCGACGTGGACGTGCCGGTGCGAACGGCATACGACCAGTGGACCCAGTTCGAGTCGTTCCCGCAGTTCATGTCGGGGGTCGACTCCATCACCCAGATCGACGACACCCACAGCCGCTGGGTCACCACGGTGGCCGGGGTCACGCGCGAGTTCGACACCGAGATCACCGAGCAGCACGCCGACGAGCGGATCGCCTGGAAGAGCACCACGGGTGAAACCCAGCACGCCGGCGTGGTCACCTTCCACCGGCTCAGTGACAACACGACCCGCGTGATGATCCAGATCGACTGGGAGCCGGAGGGTCTGGTCGAAAAGGCCGGCGCTGTGGTCGGTGCGGACGACCACCGCGTCAAGGCGGACGCCAAGCGGTTCAAGACGTTCATCGAGAAGCGGGGCACCGAGACGGGCGAGTGGCGCGGCGACGTCGAAGCCGCTCCACAGTCGCCGTCATGAGCCCGGTCGCGCGTCCTGACCCGGACGGATCCGAGCGCGCGGGTCGCCCGTCCGTCGACCCGGAGCCGGCGACGACAACGGGTCTGGAGCCAGGCGGCGGTGTGCCACCCGGGGAGACGCCCCCGGCAGAGGCCTCCGTGGCTGCGGACCGCGTCGACACCGGGTCGGGAGCGCGGACCGGGGCGCCCTGGCTGATCATCGGCATCATCTTGGTGGTGACGCTGCTGGTTTGCGCGATGGCCGTGGGGCGCGTGCTCGGCGTGTACTGAGGCCAACTCGGCTAGACCTAGAAGGCCGCCTCGTCCACGTCCATCAGGGAGTTGTCGGTGGCCTCGGCGATGGCCCGCTCGGAGGTGATCTTCGGCAACTGGGTCCGGGCGAAGAACCGGGCGGCCGCGAGCTTGCCCTCATAGAAGGGCTTGTCCTTGCTGGTGGCCCCGGCAGCGAGCTTGGCGGTGGCCACCTCTGCCTGCCGCAGGAGCAGCCACCCGACGATGAGGTCGCCCATGGCCAGCAGCAGCCGGGTGGTGTTCTGGCCGACCTTGTACAGGTTGCGGATGTCGTTGGACTCCCCGCCGCGGGTGTCCGAGGCCATGAGCTGGCCCACCATGTAGCCCACGATGGCCTGGGTGTCCTCCAGAGCCTTGGCAAGCAGCTCGCGCTCGGTCGACAGGTCGTCAGAACCGTTGTCGCCCTTGGCGAACTCCTGGATCTGGGTCGAGAGGTATCCCAGTGCCTGGCCCTTGTCCCGCACGATCTTGCGGAAGAAGAAGTCCTGGCCCTGGATGGCGGTCGTACCCTCGTACAGGGTGTCGATCTTGGCGTCGCGCACGTACTGCTCGACCGGGTAGTCCTGCAGGAACCCGGATCCGCCGAAGGTCTGCAGGCTCTCGGTGCCGAGCAGCACCCACGCACGCTCGGAGCCGACGCCCTTGACGATGGGCAGCAGCAGGTCGTTCACCCGGACGGCTAGGTCCTCGGGGGAGCCTGCGAGGAAGTCCTCGGTGCCCTGCGTGCGGCCGGCCATGTCCACGGCGTCCTGCTGGCTGGCGGTGTAGAGCACCAGGGCGCGCAGGCCCTCGGCGTAGGACTTCTGCAGCATCAGCGATCGACGCACATCCGGGTGGTGGGTGATCGTGACCCTGGCGGCGGCCTTGTCGGTCATCTGGGTCAGGTCCGCGCCCTGCACCCGTTCCTTCGCGTACTCGAGCGCGTTCAGGTACCCGGTGGAGAGGGTGGCGATCGCCTTGGTGCCCACCATCATCCGGGCCAGCTCGATGATCTTGAACATCTGCGCGATGCCGTTGTGGACCTCGCCCAACAGCGTCCCCACGGCCGGGATGTCGTCGACCTCGCCGAACCGGACCTCGCACGTGGTGGAGATCTTCAGGCCCATCTTGTGCTCGACGTTGGTGACGAAGGCGCCGTTGCGCTCCCCGAGGGCGCCGGTCTCCAGGTCGACGTGCAGCTTCGGCACGACGAACATGCTCAGCCCCTTGGTGCCGGGCGCGGCGCCCTCGGGGCGGGCCAGCACCAGGTGCACGACGTTGTCGTAGAAGGGAGCCTCGGCAGAGGTGATGAAGCGCTTCACGCCGGTGATGTGCCAGGTGCCGTCAGGCTGCTTGACCGCCTTGGTGCGGCCGGCGCCCACGTCGGACCCGGCGTCGGGCTCGGTGAGCACCATCGTGGCGCCCCAGTGGTTGTTCATCTGGTGCGCGGCCAGCTTCTTCTGGTCGTCGGTGCCCAGGTCGTAAAGCACCCTGCCGAAGGCGTAGCCGGCGGAGAACATGTGGACGGCCGGGTTGGAGCCCAGCACCATCTCGGCAATGCCCCATCGCAGCGACGGAGGTACGACGGTGCCGCCCAGCTCTGCCGGGATGTCCATACGCCACCACTCGGCGTCGATGTACGCCTGGTAGGACCTGACGAAGGACTCGGGCATCGACACCGAGTGGGTCGTGGGGTCGAAGACCGGGGGATTGCGGTCGGACTCCAGGAACGAGGCCGCCAGCTCGTTCTCGGCGAGGCGGCCCACCTCGGCCAGCATCTCTCGAGCGGTCTCGACGTCCACGTCCTCGTAGGGCCCGGAGCCCAACAGCTCCTGGCGATTCAGGACCTCGAAGAGGTTGAACTCGATGTCGCGGACGTTCGCTTTGTAGTGGCTCATGTGCCGGTGTGCCTTTCAAGTGGTTACCCGTCGGTAACCTCATGATGCTACCGGCTGGTAACTAATGCAACCGGTTCGGTGGAAGAGGCTCCCACCGTCGCCCTGCGTGACGGGGACGCCGCGCACCGGCGGTACCCTGGCGTTCCTGGTCCGTGGCTCAGGCTGGGTAGCTGTGGATCTCGGTGGCCTTGACGGCGGCCCACACGCTTTCCCCGACACCGAGGCGCAGGTCCGCCACCGCGGCAGCGGTGACGTCGGCCAGCACGGGCGGGGCTGCGTCCAGGCGCACCCGCACGGTGTCGCCGTGGTGCTCCAGGCCCGTGACCGTCCCCGGCCAGGCGTTGCGCGCAGAGCCGTGCGGCCGCTCGCGGTGCAGCACGACGGCTGAAGGGGGGAACGCCACGAAGACCTGGCCGTCGGCCGGGTTCGCCGTGCGCAGCGTCCCGCCGCCCTCGAGGTTGACCGTCGTCCCCGCCGAGCGGCCGCGGTAGAGGTTCAGGCCCACGAGCCTGGCGACGTACTCGGTGCGTGGAGCGCGGGCGACGTCCCCGGGCGTTCCCTGCTGCACCATCCGTCCGTCCTCGATCACTACGAGGTGATCGGCCAGGACCATCGCGTCCAACGGGTCGTGGCTGACCAGCACGGTGCATCCTTGGTAACCAGCGAGGTGCCGGCGCAGGTCGGAGCGGACCTGCTGCCGGGTGCCGGCGTCCAGGGCGGCCAGCGGCTCGTCGAGGACCAGCAGGTCCGGATCTGTGGCCAGCGCCCTCGCCAGCGCCACGCGCTGGGCCTGGCCGCCGGAGACCTGGTGCGGCCTGGCTCGTGCCAGGTCGCTGAGCCCGACGCGGTCGAGCCACTGGTCGGCACACGCATGGGCCGCCTGCTTGCGCATGCCCCGGGCGCGGGGGCCGAAGGCGACGTTCTCCCGCAGGGTCAGGTGCGGGAAGAGCAGGTAGTCCTGGAACACCATCCCCACGCTGCGCCGGTCGGGCGGCACGAACAGCCCAGCATCGGGGTCGTCGAGCACCGCACCGCCCAGCTCGAACCGACCTGCTGTCAAGGGCTCCAGGCCGGCGAGCGCCCGGAGCGCGGTGGACTTGCCGGCGCCGTTGGGCCCCAGCAGCGCCAGCACCCCGCCCGGTTCCAGCGCCAGCTCCAGGTCGAGCCTGAAGCGGTCCCGATCGACCTGCAGGTTCGCCCGCAGCCCGCCGCCGTCCGGGGGTGCGGCCCTCGCGGTCACGGTGTGGCGCCTGTCAGCCACCGGTCCCGCAGGCTGGCCAGGACCAGGATCGAGACCGCCAGCAGCACCAGTGACAGCACGATGGCGGCCTCGGGATTGGTCTCCAGCGCCAGGTACACCGCGACGGGCATGGTGCGGGTGACGCCAGGGAAGTTCCCGGCGAAGGTGATGGTGGCACCGAACTCGCCCAGCGCGCGGGCGAAGCACAGCACGGCGCCGGCCGTGACGCCCGGTGCGATCAGCGGCAGCGTCACGCGCCGGAAGATGAGCCATCGCGAGGCGCCCAGCGTCGCGGCGGCGTCCTCGTACCGGCGGTCGGCGCCGCGCAGCGCGCCCTCCACGGCCAGGACGAGGAAGGGCATCGCCACGAAGGCCTCGGCGAGCACGACGGCCGCAGTGGTGAACGGCAGGCTGATCCCGAACCAGGCGTCGAGCCGCTCGCCCAGCAGGCCACGCCGGCCCAGCAGCAGCAGCAGGGAGACGCCCCCGACGACAGGCGGCAGCACCAACGGCACGGTGACCAGGGCCCGGAGCAGCCGCCGTGCGGGGAACCGCGCCCGCGCGAGCACCCAGGCCAGCGGGACCCCGAGCAGCAGGCAGATCAGTGTCGCCAGCACCGCGGACACCAGGGAGAGCCGCAGCGCCTGGCCGACCTCCGGGCTCGCCAGCTGCGCCGGCAGGGAGCGCCACGGCGCGCGGACCAGCAGGGCGACCAGCGGCAGAAGCAGAAAGGCAACGCCGAGCACCGCGAGGGGAACCATGAAGCCGGGCAGCCCGCTGCCGCGCCCGCGTCGGTCGCGGCTGGGCCGTCGGCCTTCGCGCCGGCGGGTGCTGGTTCGCCCGGCGCACGGCTCAGGGGGTCTCGAACCCGCCGTCGACAAGGACCTGCTGCCCCTTCTGGGAGAGGACGTACTCGACGAACGCGCGTGCAGCCGCTTCGTGGGGTGCGTCCGCGAGCACGGTGATGGGGTAGTCGGTGATGCCGGCCGTGGCCTCCGGGACGGGGATGCCCTCGACCTGCGTGCCGCCCGCCAGGACGTCGGTCCGGTAGACCAGCGCCGCGTCGACCTCACCGAGGCGCACCTTGGTCAGAGCCGCCCGGACGTCCCGTTCGAACGTGTCGGGCGCCGCCTTCATACCTGCAGCGTCGAGGACCCGCACCGCCGCGGCGCCACAGGGAACCTGTGGTGCGCACAACGCGATCGTCAGCTCGTCCCGGGACAGATCGGCAAGTCCTTGGACCGCAGCGGGGTTGCCTGCCGGCACGGCGATCTCCAGCGAGTTCCGAGCGAACACCTGTGACGTGCCGACGCCGTCTCCTGCCTCGACGACGGTGCGCATAGTCGCCTCACTTGCCGCGGCGAACACGTCGGCCGGGGCGCCGGCGACGATCTGCTGGGCCAGTCCTGAGCTGCCGCCGAAGCTGAACATGATGTTCAGCCCGGGGTTGTCGTCCATCAGGTCGTCCCCGAGCTGGGTGAAGGACTCTGTCAACGAGGCCGCAGCCAGGACGGTCAGGTCCCCTGTCACGGCTCCCGCGCTCGCGGTGCTTGTCGGCTGCGGCGCAGAGCAGGCGCCGAGTGCCAGCACCGCGGTGAGCGCGAAAGCCCCCGGGCCGGTCACCGCGGCTCCGGCAGCTCGACCACGACGTTGGTGGCTTTGACGCTGGCGACCGCGACGGTGCCCACCTCCAGGCCCAGCTCGTCAGCGGCCTCGCGGCTGAGCAGCGACACCACCCGGAACGGGCCGGCCTGCATCTCCACCTGAGCCATCACGGTGTCCCGCGTGACCTTGGTGACGATCCCGCGCATCCGGTTCCGCGCCGAGACGGACGAGGATGCCTGCTGGTCGGCGGCCAGCTCCAGGGCCAGGGCAGCCAGCGCTGGTCCCGGCACGACCATCCGTCCCGAGGCCGAGCGGGCGGTGGTGACGCGGCCGCTGTCCGCCCATCTGCGCACCGTGTCGTCACTGACTCCGAGCAAAGCGGCGGCCTCGCTGATGAGCAGGTCGGCGGTGGTCACAGTGCATGGTAAGCCGCATGCGCGGTTCGAGGGTGAGGTACGCGCCGTATTTGCGTTGCTCACTGGGTTTCGGAGGTGCGCCCCCCGGTCATCTGCCCGCAGAATGTCGGGATGATCCGCGTCGAGCTGGCGCTGCAGCTGCAGCGGTCGGGGCTGAGCTGGTCCCCGGCTGCGGGCGACCGGTTCATGGTGCCCGACCGCGACATGGACGGCGAGGTGTTCGTGGTCAGCGAGATGGCGATCGAGGCCCGCGACATGCCCGGTGGTGAGGTGCTCGCCTTCAACGGGACGACGGAGTGGGCGCTGGACAGCCTGGCGCGGGACGAGGTCCTGTGGCTGCCGCGCGAGGAGCAGCTCCGGGCCGTGCTGGGTCCCCGGTTCCATGGCCTGGCGCTTGACGACCGGGGTTGGACCGTCGAGGTGACCTCGCTCGACGGCGATCGCCGCTCCTTCACCGACTCGGACGCCGAGAGCGCCTACGCACTGGCTGTGCTGTCGTCCGACCGCTGACCGTCCGGCGGTCGCTTCACCGCACCGCGGACGTCCTGCCCGCGCTGCCCGGCTAGCCTGGGCCCCATGCGGTCATCTCCTCCGGGTCAGCCTGAGGGTCCGTCCACGAGCTCGATGCGTCGGGCGTTGGCCAGAGCCCGCGACGGGAAGTCGTTGGATGCCGCCGAGGCAGTGGTTCTGCTGCACGCTCGTGGGCCCGACCTGCTCGCGCTCTGCGAGGTGGCCGCCAAGGTCCGCGACGCGGCGATGACGGCCGCTGGGCGCCCGGGCATCGTCACCTACTCGCGCAAGGTGTTCGTGCCGCTGACCCGGTTGTGCCGAGACCGTTGTCATTACTGCACATTCGCGACGACACCGGGGCGGGTACCCGCCCCGTACCTGTCCCCGGAGGAGGTGCTGGACATCGCCCGGGCTGGTGCCTCTCAGGGCTGCAAGGAGGCGCTGTTCACTCTCGGGGACCGTCCTGAGGACCGCTGGCCGGTGGCACGGCAGTGGCTGGACGAGCACGGTTATGACGACACGCTGGCGTACGTGCGCGCCATGGCGGTGCGGGTGCTGGAGGAGACGGGCCTGCTGCCGCACCTGAACCCCGGGGTGCTGTCGTGGTCGGAGCTGCAGAGGCTCAAGCCGGTTGCACCGTCGATGGGGATGATGCTGGAGACGACAGCCACCAGGCTGTGGACACAGCCGGGTGGCCCGCACTACGGGTCCCCGGACAAGGATCCGGCGCTGAGGCTGCGGGTGCTGGAGGACGCCGGCCGCGTGGGTGTGCCCTTCACC